>Ga0302320_10001143_pt1 | contig 63765 bp, 59 predicted proteins | sample Bog_T0_3_FD_202130 | JGI IMG/M metagenome (GOLD analysis project Ga0302320, IMG submission 202130) | Peat permafrost microbial communities from Stordalen Mire near Abisko, Sweden - Bog_T0_3 | ecosystem: Environmental > Terrestrial > Soil > Wetlands > Peat | place: Sweden: Abisko, Stordalen Mire...
CACGCAGCTGACTCGCTTTTCGAATTCCTTCGCATCCTGCTCGGTCCACCAGTCGTGCAGATTTCCCTGCGGATCGAACTTGCGGCCCTGGTCGTCGAAACCGTGCGTGAGCTCGTGGCCAATAACCCAACCAATGCCACCGAAGTTCACAGCATCATCCATATTCTTATCGAAGAATGGGGGCTGCAGAATGCCAGCCGGGAACACAATCTCGTTGAACGACCCACTGTAATAAGCATTCACCGTGGGCGGCGTCATGCCCCACTCTTTGCGGTCGAGCGGCTTATCGATTTTAGCGATGTCGCGCTTCGATTCGAACTCCTCGGCGCGAGCGATGTTGCCGATCAGATCGTCGGGCTTTATGGTCACGGAGCTATAGTCACGAAAGACATCGGGATAGCCGATCTTGTTCCGGATGGCATCCAGTTTGACCTTAGCCTGCTTCTTGGTTTCTTCGCTCATCCAGGAAAGATCGCGAATGTCGTCCGCAAGCGATTTCTCGAGCGCATCCACCATCTTCAGCATGCGCTGCTTACCATCCGGCCCGAAAGTCACATCCACATATCTTTGCCCCAGGGCTTCGCCCAATTCGTGGTCGGTGAGGCCGACGCAGCGCTTCCAGCGCGCCTGAATTTCTTTCTGGCCGGTAAGGTTTTGTTGAAATTTAAAATTCGCATCGACAAACGGCTGCGAGAGCCAGGGTGCACCCGAGCTGAGAACATGCCAACTCACATAGGTTTTGAGCGCGTCGAGAGATTCGGACTCGAGGACGCCGTTCACCTGCTTGAAGAATTCGGGATTAGTGACGTTGAGCTGAGTGAAGTTGGGCGCGCCCACATCGGTGAAGTAACGGTTCAGATAAAAATCGGGGCCGAGCGCGACCGCCTTGTCGCGCGTCATTTTATGATCCCGATTCTTAGGGTCGCGCCGCGAAGTGCGATCCATGGAAGCTTTGGCCAATGCGGTCTCAATGCGGAGCACGGTTTGCGCCGAAGCTGCCGCCTGTTGCGGAGTCTGACCGGAGAGCGTGAATACCTGGGTTGCGTAATCGACGAGATGCTGGCGCATCTCTTTCATCTTGGGATTGTCTTCTTTGATGTAATAGTCGCGATCGGGGAGGGTGAGGCCGCCCTGATCGATATCCGCGATCACTTGATCGGCATTGTGCAAATCCGGTGTGGAATAAAAGGCAAAAAGCGGCGCCGGTCCAGTCATATGAACGTGGGCGATTTCGTCGATCAAGGCGCTCTTATCTTGCGCGGCCGCGATGCGATCAAGTTCGGGCTTGAGGGGAGCGATCCCTTTCGCATCGACGGATTTCTCGTCCATGCAAGAGCCGTAGAGATCGCCGATTTTCTGATCGACCGCACCGCGGCTGGGGCCGCCTGCGGCGGCGTTCTCGAGAATATTGTGCTCAATGTCTAAGTTGCGCTCGCGCAGTTCCACGAAGCTGACCCACTGGGATTGGTCCGCGGGAATTTCAGAATTCTTCAGCCAGTTGCCGCAGGCGTATTGATAAAAGTCGACGCAGGGATCGATCGTTTTGTCGATGTTATCGAGACTGAAACCTGGCGCAGGCCTTGCGGAAGAGGACGTCTGCGTCAAACCTGGAACGGTCATGAGCAGCAACAGCAGCGGCAATGGCGCCACCAGACGGGACACACGCATATCGAAACTTCTCCTTTGTGGATCGCACAAGATTCTAAGCCCCACTGTGCGTCGGTATCAAGGACGCGTCCATGTTAAAGAGCTTTCGCAACCAAACGCGCTCAGGGAAAATGCGTCACAGTCGAGTATGGCAGGCGGGTATAATCGAACCTCAGAAGAAACCAGCGAAGGCGGCTTGATCATGACGGGTTCAAATGAAACGAACGGCAATGGCGGCAACGAGTACAGTATTCCTCAGCCGCGCGCGGAGTGGATCGCACGCCGGAAAAAAGAAAATACCAGCGGCAACTTTTCGCAGATGCACTATGCCCGGCAGGGCGTGATCACGGAGGAGATGGGTTACATCGCGCATAAGGAAAAGCTGGCGCCGGAGCTGGTGCGCGATGAAGTGGCGCGTGGCCGCATGATCATTCCGGCAAACATCAACCATCCGGAACTGGAGCCCATGGCGATCGGCGTGGCTTCGCTTTGTAAGATCAACGCCAACATCGGCAACTCGGCGGTCACGTCGGAGATTAAAGAAGAACTGAAGAAGCTGCATACTGCTGTACATTATGGCGCCGATACGGTGATGGATCTTTCCACCGGCGGCAACATCCACGAAATTCGAGAAGCCATTCTGCGGCACTCGCCAGTGCCCATTGGCACTGTACCGATCTATGAAGCCATCGCGCGGGTGAAGCGGGTGGAAGACCTGAATGCGGAAGTGATGCTCGAAGTGATTGAAGAGCAAGCGGCGCAGGGCGTGGATTACATGACAATTCATGCCGGTGTGCTGATCCAATACCTGCCGCTGATTTCGAAGCGCATCACGGGGATCGTGAGCCGCGGCGGGGCCATTCTGGCGCAGTGGATGGCTTACAACCATAAGCAGAATTTTTTGTATGAGCATTTCGAGGATATCTGCAAGATTCTGAAGAAATATGATGTCAGCTTTTCTCTGGGCGATGGGCTGCGTCCCGGCTGCGTTGCCGATGCCAGCGACGAAGCTCAGTTTGCCGAATTGAAAACTCTTGGCGAGCTGACGAAGATCGCATGGCAGCATGATGTGCAGGTGATGATCGAAGGCCCCGGCCACGTGTCGATGGACAAGATCAAGGAGCAGGTGGAAAAAGAAGTGGAGCTTTGTTACGAAGCTCCGTTCTACACGCTGGGTCCGCTGGTTACGGATATCGCTCCGGGATACGATCACATCACGTCGGCCATCGGCGCGGCGATGATCGGATGGTACGGCGCGGCCATGCTGTGCTACGTGACGCCGAAGGAGCATTTAGGGTTGCCCAATGAGAAAGACGTGAAGGACGGCATCATCGCCTACAAGATTTCCGCGCACGCCGCCGACATTGCCCGCGGCCGGCCTGGGGCGCGCGACCGCGACGATGCCTTGAGTTATGCGCGGTATAAATTCGATTGGGAAAAGCAGTTCGCTTTGTCTCTTGATCCGGAGACGGCGCGCGCGATGCACGACGAGACCCTGCCTGACGATTACTACAAAGAAGCAGCGTTCTGCTCGATGTGCGGCCCCAAATTCTGCTCGATGAATTATTCGTCCAAGGTGGATGAATACAACAAGCAGGTGCACGGGATCGAGAAGAAGGATTATTCGGAGTTGGTGGAGAGGCTGGTGAAGATCGGGTAAAGAGCGACCGAGCGTTCATGTGCATATTTTTAGGTAGGAAGCATCACATGAACTTCCCTCGTTTGAATGCCTGCACGTCAGTAGGATCAAGCTCAAACCATTCACCATTTCCCCTTTTGGGTGCGAACCTTTTGTGCCAGTACTCTTCAATGCCATCTGGATCATCGGTTTTGATCACATGGACAGTTCGTAGTTTTTCGGGAAGTTGTATCGCAAGCTCATATTCTCGGCGTCCCAAGGCATTCGTTTTGCCAATTTTGTGGTGTTTACCATGTTTAATCAGGTAAACGAAGCCGACCACGTCAGTTGAAGATTTTTCCTCCGGCCCCGATTCTGGGTCACTGTCGGTGTTGATCGGACCACAAAGCGGGGGTATGTCGTCGTAACCCGAATGCGAGTTGCAGTAGCCGACCACCGACGCTCTAAGCTGAGCACGCGAGCCGAAATGAGCGTCAAAGACTTTATCATTCGGGAATGTCGAGTCTTTGCGCTTTTTCAATCGCAGGTCGCCGTTTCCGGGAAAACGCCCAAGCTCGCGGATGAAGGCGATTAGCTTCTCAAGCAGAATATCGTCGCTAAATGCATCCTGCAGCGTGTTTGGTGAAAATCCTGCCTCGCGTACGGCATCGCCCCAGCGTCCCCAATACTTTCCCCACCAGTCGGCATGCCTGATACCCGTCTCTTGGGCGAATCTCTTGTGTCCCAAGGGCACGCCGCGATTCTCCCTCGCAGTTCGTCGTATTTCGTCCAGGATGTGTTGCTTGGTCATTATCCGGCCGGGAAATAATACAGCGGTAGCCCGCTTCCCGCGCAAGGCTTCGACTGTCTACGCAGCTACTAACTTGACGCCAGCTGCGACTGCGGCGCGCCGGAGATCGTCATCCGTCGTTGCCAGAGGCAAGTTGAGGCTCATCGCAAGAGCCAAGTATGCTGCGTCGTAGTTGGTAAGGCTGTGCTTTTGCGCGAGGGCTGGCAGTTCTAGAATCTCACTCGCAGACTGATCGGAAGCATCAATCGGAAGTGCTTTGAGTCGCGTCAGAAAACCGCCGATCTTGTCGAGTGCAATCCGCTTCCGCCGATAGGCCATAAGCAGCCCGTTGCCAACTTCATAGAACCAGAGGACTGGAACTGCGGCGCGTTTGGTGGAGAGGCTCGCAAGTACGCCGAGAGCGTATTCGCGGCCGGCCTCGTCTTCCAGAAACCACTGGAGCGTTAACGACGCATCCAGTATCAGACCACTCACAAACGATGACCTTCACGGATCAATTGTTTAACTGAGATCCCCTTGATGGGAGTGCGGTTCTCCGCGACAAATTTGAGCATTTCCCTCACAGCGCTCTCCTGGTCACCATTGCTGGATCGGGCATCTGACGGGCGCTCTTTTCCAATCTGTTGCGGAGTGATCCCTAGTTCGGCCAAGAACTCATCATGGGGAGTGCCTTTATTATGCTTCGACCATTCGCGCGATTCCGCGAGAGCCTTCTCGTCTGCCGCCGTGAGCGGTTCGTCATCGACGGGAGCGTTGGCAATTGCGCGGGCGACGGGGTCCAGAAGACGTTCGAGCATGCCAATCGCGGCAGGGACCTGGTCCGGGGCAAGGTGCTCGATCAGTTTGTGGGCGTGTTGTTTGTCTGCCGCCATCGGAGGTTACTCCCGACATCTTACACCCTTGGAGAAAAGTTCTGTTAGCCGACTGCCCATCCTCGCTTCGTTTGCGAGAAGGGAGTTCGCGTCCCTTTCAAAAACACCGGCAACCGCGCCCACGGCGGCGTATTCTATGTATATGGCTGTGAACTGGATCGAACTCGCACAGAAGATGGCCGAAACCGCCCGCGCGCGGGTGGCCGCTGATCGAAAACGGTTGCGGGAAATTCTGGCCGAGCGGCAGAGGAAGCAAGGCCCTACGCAGTCCCCCTCGCACTCGCGGTGACCCAACCTAGACTTACTCTTGTCGCGGGAGCAAAAGGTTCCGGCAAAACCACGCTGACTTCGGACGAAAGATTCTTTCGCGAGATACCGCTTCTTGATCCTGACAGCATCGCCAGAACGCTGCAGTCCAGCACGCCGTCTACCTTCCCGATTGCAGCGGCACGGAGCGTCCTAAAATCCGCGAAGGGGCACATCAGACGACGCGAAAGCTTCGCGGTCGAAACCACGCTCGCTGGCAAGCACTATCTGCAAATGATGGTGGATGCGCGCAGGCGTGGCTTTGAGATCGTGCTAGTTTACATTGGGACGGAAGATGTTGAGATCAACCTGGCTCGAATCAGAAATCGAGTTCTCGCGGGTGGCCATGATGTCCCGGGGACCGATGTCCGCAGGCGCTACCAGCGAAGCTTCAGAAATCTTCCGATAGCTAGTGAGCGCGCCGACCACACCATCCTGTTCGACAACTCAACCGAAGAAGGGTATCGGCTTATTGCGGTTCTCGGGCTATCTGGAAATCAATGGTTCGAGCCGATTCCAGGTTGGGCGAAGGCTAGTCACAGGTAGGCCGAAGCCGAAGAAGTCAGCAACCGGGTACCGCGCGGAGTACTGCTCCATACGCGGGAAGGACGCCGAAACGAACTCGCCGGCCGATTCCGAAACTTCCTACGACCACTGCTTATGCCCCTGTGCTACCTTACTTGTTTTGATTGTAGGAACTCATGCGAAAGATTTCCGCGAGGCTTTTTGCTTTTTGCGCTCTGCTTTGTTTTATGTCGCGGGGCATCAGCGGCTATGCACCGGCGGCCGGCGATCCTCGCGGCTCGATATTCGGCTTTCGCAGTGCGGCGGCTGAAAATGCGATTGAAAGCCGTTTTCTGGCGGTGCCTGATCCCAAGCTAGCGGAAGAGCATTTGCGAACTTTGACGCAAGCTCCGCACATGGCGGGGACGCCGGAAGATAAGGCTACGGCGGATTATGTGGCGCAGAAGTTTCGCGACGCCGGACTTGATACCGAGATCGCCGAATACAAAGTGTGGATCAACTATCCGGTGGAGATCAGCGTCGACATCACTGCGCCTGCGGGAGTCGAGATGCATGGACCGACGCGCGAGCATGTGGATGGCGATGCTTACGACGACGATCCGCGAATCGTGACGCCGTTCAGTGGGATGTCACCTTCAGGAGATGCCGAGGCCGAAGTGGTGTATGCGAACTACGGGACGCCGGAAGACTTCGAGAAGCTGGAGAAGTTGAAGATCGATGTGCGCGGCAAAATCGTTCTGGTGCGATACGGACAGAACTTTCGCGGAGTGAAGGAATTCATTGCGCAAGAGCACGGCGCGGCGGGAGTAATTATTTATTCCGATCCATTCGATGACGGCTGGCGGCGCGGCGATAAATATCCCGATGGGCCATGGCGGCCGGATACCGGCGTGCAGCGCGGGTCGGTGGGATACATGTTCGAGTTTCCCGGCGATCCAACCACGCCCGGCGTTGCGTCGGTGCCGTCGTTGCCGGCGAGCAAGCGTATTTCTCCCGAGCAGTCCGCGCAGATGCCAAAGATTCCCGTTACTCCGCTCTCCTATCACGATGCTTCGCCGATTCTGCAGCATCTCGCCGGGCCGGATTCACCGAGAGAGTGGCAGGGGGCGCTTCCGTTTACTTACCACGTCGGGCCGGGGCCGGTGCGCGTGAAAATGCACCTCAAGCAGGATTATCAGTTTCGAACCTTGTGGGATGTGACCGGTCGCATACCCGGGAACGATTTTCCGGATGAGTGGGTGGTTGCGGGCAACCATCGCGATGCCTGGGTTTACGGGGCAGTCGATCCGAACAGCGGCACGGCGGCCATGCTTGAAACGGTGCACGGGGTGGGTGAATTGCTCAAGTCGGGATGGAAGCCGAAGCGCACGATTATCTTTGCAAGTTGGGATGGCGAAGAGGAAGGGTTGATTGGATCGACTGAATGGGCCGAGCAACATGAAGCGGAACTCGCCAAGGCGCCCGCGTATTTCAATATGGATGTGGCTGTATCGGGACCAAAATTTGGCGCGTCGGCGGTGCCGAGTCTGAAACAATTTCTGCGCGAGGTGACGAAAGCCGTTCCCAGTCCCAAGGGCGGGATGGTTTACGAAGCGTGGCGAAAGGCGGACCAGCCGGGGGCTTCGTCGCAGTTCGCGGAGCCATTCGGAGATGGGCGGCGGCCGGTAACTGCATCGGCCGATGGCGATGCTCCCGTAGGCGATCTGGGTAGTGGATCCGATTACAGCGCTTTTCAACAACACCTGGGCGTGCCTTCGAGCGACATCAGTTCAACCGGGCCTTATGGTGTGTATCACTCTACATTTGACGATTTCGCGTGGTTCAAGAAATTTGGCGATCCGGATTTTGTCTACGTGCAAGAGATGGCGAGAGTATTTGGGTTGGAGGCGCTGCGCATGGCCGATGCCGACGTGTTGCCTTACGACTACGAGGACTACGGCAAAGAAGTGTCGGCGTACCTGGATGCGGCCGGAAAGCGAGCGGAGAACAAGTTTGGAAATCATGCTCTGGACTTCGATCCAGTGAAAGCGGCGGTGAAACATTTTCAGGATGCGGGGGGGAAGATTCTGGCAAAACAAAAGAATCCTCCGCGAGATCCCGCACGGCTGAACCTGGCGCTGCGCAGCGCTGAGCGCGCTCTGCTGGTGAGCGAGGGGTTGCCGCACCGGCCGTGGTTTCGGCATGCGATCTACGCACCGGGCGAGTATACCGGCTACGCTGCCGTCGTGATTCCCGGGGTCAATGAAGCGCTCGATAAAGGCGATGCGGCGCAGGCGCGTCAGCAGTTGGGGGTGCTGGCCGCGGCGCTCGAACGCGCGGCCAAAGCGCTGGAGGCGTACCGGTAATCCCAGTTGACTAGTCATATGACTAGTCATCTGATGCATGTTTAAGGCGCATGCAATGAACTCATGGCAGCTGCAGGATGCGAAAGCCCGGTTTAGCGAATTCCTCGACGCTGCCTTGACTAAAGGTCCGCAAGTAGTGACCCGCCGTGGGGTTGAAGCCGCGGTCCTGGTGCCGATTGCGGAGTGGCGCCGCGTGCAGCAATCCCGCCGTCCCAACATCAAAGAATTGCTGCTTGGGCCGGGACCAAGATTTGAATTGAAACTGCCCCGGCGCAGGCAGGGGAAGAGCCGAAAAGCCATTGATTTCAGCCATCCGGATTTCAAGTGACCCGGTATCTGCTGGACACCCACGTCGTTTCAGAGTTGCGCAAGGCCAGGCCGCACGGGGCCGTCGTAGCCTGGTTGGAAGCACTCAGGGTCGACCAGCTTTTCGTCTCTGCGGTTACGATGGGAGAGTTACAGGCTGTCGTGGAACTCACTCGCCGGCGGGATTCCGCCAAGGCGAATGAGATCGAGGGTTGGTTGTCTTCCGTGGAATCGTCGTATGCCTTGTTACCGATGGACTCGACTTGTTTTCGGGAGTGGGCGCGCCTCATGAGCCGAAGGTCTGGCGATCTTCGGGAAGACGCCATGATCGCAGCAACGGCTGTGGTTCACGGGTTGGTCGTGGCCACGCGAAACGAAAAAGACTTTAAGAACCTCGGAGTGCAAACCATCAATCCCTTCAAGTCACAATAAAACGTAATGAACGCCACTCACGCCCTCGGACAATTCTTGCGCACGTTGCCCCATTCGGCGGCGGCTACATTTCTCGCGCTGTTTCCCATCGTCGATCCCTTCGGGGGGATTCCGATTTTCTTCACCATGACATCGTCCTGGACCCCCGCGGACCGTAAGCTGACCGCTTTCAAGACGGCGATGTGGGTCTTCGTCATCCTGGTTACGTTTTTATTTTTTGGCCGCTTCGTGCTTTATTTTTTCGGTATTTCGCTGCCAGTGTTAAAGATCGCGGGCGGCTTGATCGTGGCCAACACTGCTTGGGGCATGGTCACATCTCATGCGCGCATTACTGCCGAAGAAAGTCACGAAGCTCAGGAGAAGGAAGACATTTCTCTCACTCCGCTGGCGATGCCGCTCATGTCGGGACCGGGAGCCATTGGAGTAGTAATGGCGCTCGCAGCGCACGTGGATAGTGCGGCTTCCTACATCGGCATGATCATCGGCATCGCGGCGGTGGCACTCTCGGTCTTGTTATTTTTCTGGTTGGGAGGACCATTGGTTCGCCGCCTTGGGCCCAGCGCGGTCGGGGCCATCAATAAAATATTTGGATTCTTGATTCTCGCCATCGCCGTCCAACTGGTGTGGGACGGGGTGGCGGACTTCAAGAGTTGAATCGATGCTCCGAACTTGCACGCGATGCTAGCGAGTCTGGCCGGTACCGGTAATCTCGTATTTTGAAGACGTCAACTCGGCGAGCGCGAAAGGACCACGGCAGTGCAGCTTTTGAGTGCTGATGCCCATTTCAGCCCCGAAACCGAATTCGGCTCCGTCGGTGAATCGGGTCGAAGCATTCCAGTAGACCGCGGCAGAATCCACGCTGCGAAGGAATTTGCGGGCATTGGATTCATCTCGAGTGACGATGGAATCGGAGTGCCTGGTCGAATAACGGTTAATGTGAGTGATGGCCTCATCCACATTTGCGACGACGCGAACCGCCATGCAGAGTCGAAGATATTCTTCGTACCAATCCTGCTCCGCGACCGGCTGGACACTCAGTCCGGTCGCCAGGCTGCGCGTTTTTTCATCGCCACGAACTTCCACACCTGCTTCGATGAGCTTCTTCACGATTCCTGGGACGTAGTCCGCGGCGACGTGTTCATGCACCAGGAGTTTTTCAGCAGCGTTGCACACCGACGGACGCTGGGTTTTCGCGTTGATCACAATCCGATCGGCCATCTCGAAATCGGCGGACTCATCCACAAAAATGTGGCAGTTCCCGGCTCCAGTTTCGATCACAGGGACTGAGGAATTTTCGGTGACGAAGGCGATGAGTCCGGCGCCGCCACGCGGAATGATTACATCCACCAGGCCGCGAGCCTTGATCAGCTCCTGCACGGACTCTCGCGTGCTGGAATCGAGAAGTTCGATTGCTCCTTCCGGTACCCCCGGCACTGCCGTAAGAATTTCCACCAGCCGCTGATTGCTGCGCGCCGCTTCTTTTCCCCCGCGCAATACGATGGCGTTGCCAGTTTTTAGAGCGAGCACCGCGGTATCAACAGTGACGTTTGGGCGCGATTCGTAGATGATTCCCACCACGCCCAGCGGCACGCGTACTTTCCGAATACGCAGTCCATTCGGCCGCGTCCACTCGGCGAGGATCTCGCCAATCGGATCGTTAAGCTCGGCCACATCGCGGACGCCCTGCGCCATCTCCTTGATCCGTGCCGGCGTCAGTAGCAGGCGGTCACGCATGGCGCCTTCGAGCCCGGAATTCTCCATGTCTTCGCGATTTGCCAGGAGAATCGCCGCTGCATCGGCTTCAATCGCATCGGCGATCGAACGCAGTAGCGCATTCTTGTCCTCGGTCGAGAGTTGAGCCAGCTTCGCGGAAGCGCCGCGGGCGCGCAACAGCTTTTCTTGCGTTGAAGCTGAGTTGATAACCGTGGTCGCCATCACTTTGATCCTTTCGACGGAGGAAAATAAGTACCGATCTTGCGTTCGATGGCCTGCACGATTCCCTGGGGATGGCGTCCATTCAAAATCGCCACGTGTACTCCCGCTTCACTGGCCAGCTTGGCTGCACGCAATTTTGAAATCATCCCGCCGCGTCCCTGCGTGCTCTTGCCGTTGCACTGCGCTTCCAGCGCGGGAGTCAGCTTGCGCACTACGCGCATCAGTTTCGACTTCTGGCGCGATCCCTTCGGTCCGGCGGGCATAAAAAAACCGTCCACGTTGGTGAGCAGCAGAAGCCAATCGGCCTTCACGGCAGTCGCCAGCAGAGAACTGAGTTCGTCGTTATCGCCGAAAGCGCCCGTCAACTCGCGCACCGAGACGCTGTCGTTTTCATTCACGATCGGGATCACCCCGCGTGAAATCAGCTCGGCCAGCGTATTCTGCAAATTGCGATAGCGGACCGGCGAGGTGAAGTCGTCACTCGAAAGCAGTAGTTGCGCCACAACTTTCTTGCCGAAGAACAGGCGCTCGTAGGTTTGCATCAGTTTGCTTTGGCCCACCGCCGCGCACGCTTGCAGACACGGTACTTCGCTTGGCCGCTGGCGCAATCCCAGGTCAGACATCCCCGCGGCAACTGCGCCGGAGGTGACGATCAGATACTCGTTCTTCCCGAGATCGAATTGATCCACCACGGCGCGCAGGAGGTTCGCGTCAATCTTGCCATCGGGAAAGATCAAGCTGGTACCGACTTTGATGACGACTCTCATTATTGAAATTGGATTATGGTTTAAAGACTGTTGGAATGGTATCGCACTTGAGTCTGAAGGAGGATCTCATTATTCCTTGCGAATACGTTCCTGAAATCACCAGATTTTGTGGCAAAGGCGGATAGTGGGGAAGGCCAACATCCTTATCCTGCAATTAAAATAGATTTCTGGCAAGATGAAAAAACTTGCCACTTTCAACCCCTATGCCGGCCTCTAATGCCACAAGCCGCTTCTCCGATCGGGTAGAGAATTATGTTCGTTACCGGCCGGGATATCCGACGCAAGTGATCGAGACTCTGAAAACGGAATGCGGATTGGCTCCGCATCATGTGATTGCGGACGTCGCGTCCGGCACCGGCATTTGGACGCGCCTGTTGCTGGAGAATGGCAACAAAGTTTTCGGAGTCGAACCCAACGCCGAAATGCGAACAGCCGGGGAGCGGCTTCTGGCGGAGTTCCCGAAGTTTGCCAGCGTCGTGGGAGACGCGGAATCGACTACTCTGCCAGACCACAGCGTGGATTTCGTCACCGCGGCGCAGGCGGGGCACTGGTTCGATCGCGCGCGAGCAAGGCGCGAGTTTGTCCGCATTCTGAAGCCCGGCGGTTGGCTGGTGTTGCTTTGGAATGAGCGGCTGACGGACACTACCAAATTTCTTCAAGACTATGAAGAGATGCTGCTGACTTACGGCACCGATTACAAAGATGTGCGCCACGAACGCACGACAGATGCGGTGAACGAATTCTTCGATCCGGAGCCGTACCAAGAGCGCACCTTTGAAATGACTCAGAACTTCGACTATGCCGGAATCGAAGGCCGGCTGCTATCGTCATCGTATGCGCCCGGGCCGGAGCATCCCCAACATCGGCCAATGTTGCGCGAGTTGCGGCGCATCTTTGATGAATGTGCGGTCGGTGGGCAGGCCGCATTCGAATACAAAACGCGGGTTTATTTTGGACGCTTAAGTTAAACGAAGAGCCCGATCCTCTCTGATACGATCTGCTCTGGTTTTGTCCATCAAAGGTGAAAGCCCGTGCCCGACGAAAAATCTTTTCACATGACACCCGACGAATTCCGCCGCCATGGCCACGCCATGGTCGACTGGATTGCCGACTATCAAGCACGCATCGAGTCGTTCCCGGTGCTATCGCAGGTGAAACCGGGCGAGATTCGCGCCGCACTGCCGGTGAATCCTCCAGCGCACGGCGAGCCTTTCGGCGCGCTTCTGAAAGATGTGGAGCGGTTCATTCTGCCAGGCATCACGCATTGGCAGTCACCGAATTTTTTTGCTTATTTCCCGTGCAACGCTTCCGGGCCTGCCATCCTCGGTGATCTTCTGTCTTCTGGTTTAGGGGTGCAGGGCATGCTCTGGTCGACCAGCCCGGCTTGCACGGAATTAGAAACTCATGTGCTGGACTGGCTGGTGCAGATGATGGGACTGCCAGCGAACTTTTTGTCGTCGGGAGCGGGCGGCGGCGTGATCCAGGACACGGCATCGAGCGCCGTGCTCTGCGCCTTGTTGGCCGCGCGCGAACGCGCCACGGATTACGTCAGCAATCAGAAAGGATGCGATGGGCGCATCGTCGCATATGCTTCGACCCAGACCCATTCATCCTTGCAGAAAGCCGCGATGATTGCGGGGATCGGCGTTGACAACCTGCGGCTGATTGAAGTGGATGAAGATTTCGCCATGCGCCCCGCCGCGCTGGCTCAACAGATCGAAGCTGACAAGAAGGCCGGATTGCTTCCGTGTTTCGCCTGCGCGACCGTGGGCACAACTTCATCGAACGCGATGGATCCGATCCCGGAGATTGCGCGAATCGCGCGTCAACACAATCTATGGCTGCACGTGGATGCAGCCATGGCGGGCACGGCCTCGCTCTGTCCGGAGTTTCGGCATCTGCAAAGTGGAGTGGAGTTTGCGGATAGTTATAACTTCAATCCGCATAAGTGGATGTTCACGAACTTCGATTGCAGTTGCTTCTGGGTCGCAGACCGCAAAGCGCTCATTCAAACTCTCAGCATCCTGCCCGAGTATTTGCGCAACCAGGCGACGGAATCGGGCGCGGTGATCGATTATCGCGACTGGCACATTCAACTTGGCCGCCGGTTCCGCGCGCTCAAGCTTTGGTTTGTGATCCGCCATTATGGAGTGGAAGGCCTGCAGCATCACATCCGGCGACATGTTGAACTCGCGCAGGAATTCGCTGGCTGGGTGCGCAATCGCAACGACTTTGAGCTGGCTGCGCCAGCACCGCTCAACCTCGTCTGCTTCCGGCACAGAGCCGGAGACACTGCCAATGAGGCCATCATGGATCGCCTTAATCAAAGCGGCGATCTCTTTCTCACTCACACCAAACTGAATGGAAAGCTGACGTTGCGACTCTGCGTTGGCCAAACCCATACCGAGGTGAAACATGTCGCGCAGGCATGGCAAAGGATTCGTGAAGAGGCCGAGATAATAACGGCTGGCTCCTAAGTGTCGATTCCACTGAACTTGGTTTACAACAAACTTCGATTCGAGTGAATCTCTCTCGCTCTAAATCGGCTAAAGTAAAACTATGCGAACCATCCTGGGCCAGCGCCCGCTGCGTTTTGTCTTCGCCGCCAACGTAATTTCCATGTTGGGCAGCGGGATGAACTCGGCCGCGGTCGCCTGGTACATCCTGGAGGCCACGCACTCGGAGATGGCGCTCGGCACCTTCGCGGTCCTGCAAACAATTCCCGCCATGCTGATGCTTCCCTTCACCGGCGTGATTATCGATCGCGAGGACCGCAGGATTCTGGTGATGTGGCTCGATGCCGTGCGGGCAGTCATCATTGTGGCCGTTGCAATCCTCGCGTTTCGACACCGGGTGCAGGTGTGGGAGCTTTACCTGATGAACACGCTGGTAGCGGCCGGGTTCTGGATGTTCTGGCCGACCATCACTGCTCTCATCCAGGAGCTCACGCCCGAAGGCGAGTTCGTTCAATCCAACACTTTTCTCCTGGCCGGAGTGCAGGGAGGATGGCTCATCGCCGGCTCGCTCGTCGGATTCATGTACAACCACATCGGACTCGGCGGCGTACTTCTGATCGACGTTTCGACCTACGTGGTTTCGTTCTGCTGTTACTTCGCCGTTCGCAAGGGACGCCATGTGGTTCTGCGCCCGGAGGAAATGCGCGCCGACATTCTCGCCGCTGAAACGCAATTTGAGCGCTTCTGGCGCGAGATGCGCGAGGGCCTGCATTTTCTCCGCGACCACCGTCCGGTGATCCTGCTCGGGATCAGTTGGGCTTTGTTTCTTGGTGCGATGATCACCGGAGTGGTTGTCACCCCGTCGTTGAGCGACCGGATTTTTCATGCGGGCGCCGTCGGCTATGGATGGCTCAATGCGGGATGGGGCACGGGCGCGTTTTTGAGCGCGCTGTATGCTCCCGCCATCATTGCCGGCCTGGGTGGGCGAAGAGCGGTGGCATTTTCCATGGCGATCATCGCGGCGTGCGTCGTCTGCGCTCCAGTCGCGCACTGGCTGGCGCTCGCCATTTTGCTGTATGCGGTGATGGGCTCGGCACGCGGCGTGGGCGGCATTGCCATGAATACCAGCTTGATGGAAATGGTTCCGAACCACATCATGGGCCGGGTGCAGAATACATTTTATTTTTTTGGAACCTTCTTGCAGTTGGTGCTGGCTATTGCTGTGGGCGCGGTCGCGCACCGGGTCAGCCTGGTGGCGGGCTTTGCGATTTTGGCTTGCGTCTATGGGCTGTCTTTCGTCGCGGCCTCGGTGCCGGTGGCCACGGAGCGTGTGGTCGAGGAAGTGCGCGTTCAATAAACTCGGACAACGCCTCCGTAGTAATGATCGGCATAGTAATGATCGGCCTCTCGCTGATATTCTTCCCATTCGAAACCTTTATTCATACTAAGGAGCTGGCATGTCTTCCGATCTGCGAGGCCGTAATGCTGTGGTGTTCGGAGTGGCGAACAAGCGCTCCATCGCGTGGTCCATCGCGCAGGGACTTCACGCCGCGGGCACGAAACTCGCTATCACCTATCAAAATGAACGACTGGAACAGGAGGCGAAGGATCTCATTCTCTCTTTGCCCGGCGCCGAAGGTTACATGTGCGATGTCAGCAAAGACGAAGAAATCGATCGCCTTTTCGCGACACTCAAAGAACGTCACGGCAAGTTGCACACCTTGGTGCATTCTGTCGCATATGCTCCTGCCGAGGAACTTAAAGGAGACTTCATCAACACCACGCGCGAAGGTTTCCGCATCGCAATGGATGTGAGCGTATATTCCCTGGTCGCGGTGGCGCGCGCCGCGGCTCCGCTCATGGAAGATGGAGGAGCGATTATCACGATGACTTACTACGCGTCCGAGAAAGTTGTGCCGCGTTACAACGTGATGGCGGTCGCGAAGGCCGGACTGGAATGCACGGTGCGTTATCTCGCTTACGAACTCGGGAAGAAGAAAATTCGGGTCAATGCGATCTCTGCGGGTCCGATCAAGACTCTGGCTGCGCGCGGCATCGCCGGATTTGGTGACATGCTCAAGGAGCACGAAGAACGCGCCCCGCTTGGCCGTCGTGTGGAAGTGGAAGAAGTGGGGGCAACTGGGGTTTTCCTTGCGTCCGATGCCAGTAGCGGCATTACCGGCGAAATTATTTATGTGGATTGCGGGTATAACATCATGGGGTTTTGAAAGCAGTTCTCAGTTCTCGGTTCCCAGTCGTAGCTAAACACTTGTGAAGTTTTTCCCGCAGTTCTTCAATTTACCGTGGGAGAATAGATCGCAATACCGATGCGAAACAGTCGCCTGATCTTTGCCTTCTTCGCAGTCGCCATCCTTTTTTCCATGGTGCGCGAATGGAATGCGCCCGCCTCTTGCCCGCGCGGAATTCAAATCACGTCGGCCACAACGCAGCCTAACCGTTAACTGACATTGATTAGCTGACGATCTTGATTCGCCGCACGTTCTCGCCATCGCGCTCGAAGGATATCTCGAAATCCCGCTCGCGCTGCAGACACGGAAACTTCTCTCCCCACTCAATCAGCAGGATGCTGTCTTGCTCTGCTCGCAGATCATCCAGTCCCAATGTTTCCAATTCACGAGGCGTGTCGATGCGATACAGATCGATGTGGTAAAGATTGGCGCGCGGGCCGCGATACTCGTGCACCAGGGTAAAGGTGGGACTGGTAACGTCTTCTTCCGCAGCCGCTTCAAAGGCCGCGACGATTCCCTTGACCAGCGTAGTCTTTCCTGCTCCTAGCTCGCCGCGCAGCAGAACAAGCTTGGGCGGCGCCAGCAATTCCGCCAGCGACCGCCCGAATGCAATGGTCTCCTCCGCCGAGTGAGTCGTGATCTCCCGCGTCATATCCCGAATGTGAGCGCAGACCATGCGCAAAAAATCATGCACCCATAATCAGGATCAGTATATCGAGAGCGTCAAGACAACACGGTTCGAACCTGCGCAGTTGAAACTAGCTCAGGCGCAACCGCGCAAACGAAGCCCTAAACTAGAACGTCTTCGGGATTAAAAAAACCGATGACTTCAACCCCAGCAAACTCCGGTCGGCAACATGATCGACGGAGGTTCGCAAGCGGCGATGGTCGTCATCTTCGAAGGCAACGAAGCGGAAGGGTTGCAGCACGCCGGTGTTGGTTCTGCGCATGGGGCTGAGGATCTCCGCCATGCCGTGCACCGGGCCGGATTGGGTTTGAAACGCCAGTTCGACAAACGACCCGGTTCCTAAAGGATGCTGCAATTGCAACAGCCCTCCGGTCACGGAAATCGATTGGAGTTTAGCTTTTGCACGCCGGCCGTCTTCTAAACGAATCGCAGCCAGGACGGAATCGCCAAGCTGGACCCGGGCCGCGCGCCTCGATGGGTGCGGTTGGGGGAAGTGGGTCATAAGTGGATTTACTATGCCACGGCATTGGGACAGGTAACAGGTTACGGAAGCAAGTGGCCGGATTCCAGCGCCGGACGCGGCATTCGACCGATGCAACCGACGCGGCGTCAGCGGCATACCGCTGTTTACTACTTGGTATATGTACCGCGGTACAGTGCGTGCGACGATACTTTACAACATCACGGAGTCTTTGCGAGACGCATCTCGCGTTCTTCGAAACGCTTCCGGTAGACCTTGCAGAAGATCGGTAGCTACCAGCGAATGCTCGCCGAGGGTCTCGATCATCACATCGCCGGCGAGTCCGTGCAAATGAACTGCCGCAAGGACCGCGGTGAACGCGTCGTGCGGGCTCTGCGCAATCATGCCCGCAACGATTCCGGTCAGAATGTCCCCTGTACCGCCGGTGGCCATGCCGGGATTGCCGGTGGTATTCACCCAGGCTTCGCCATCCGGCTTTACCACAAGGGTGCGATGACCTTTGAGCACAACGATCAATTCATGCTCGCGGGCGAACTTTCGCGCCACCCCCAAACGATCTTTTTGAACATCCGGAATACTCAATCCCGCGAGCCGAGCCATCTCTCCGGGATGAGGAGTGATCACGATCGTCCGGCCAGATCCATTAAGACCATCGGTGCGGCGGTCAAAAGCATTTAGGCCGTCCGCATCCACCACCATGGGAAGCTGGAGTTTGGCCACGAGAGAGCGCACCAGTTGCGACGTTTGCGGCTCTTGCGAAATCCCCGGCCCGATTGCGAGCACGGTTTTTCCTTTCGCCAACTCTTCCAATCGAGGCTGCGCGCCCGCTGAAATCGTTCCCGCATTTGTTTCCGGCAAGGGCTCGGTCATCAACTCTGGGTGAAATCCAGCCACGGTATCGAGTGCAGATTTCGCCGTAGCCACCGTCGACAGTCCAGCTCCCGCGCGCAGCGCCGACATGCCCGCCATCGCCACCGATCCGGATTTCCCTAGCGATCCACCCACCATGAGCACGTGACCGTAGCTGCCTTTGTTCGATTCCGCCGTCCGGGGCTTGACGAACTCCGCAATGTCACGCGGGGTGATGACATTCAGTTTCAATGACGAAACGATTGCCTCTTTCGGCGAGCCGATATCCGCCACGCAGATTGGCCCGGAGGTTAGCTTGCCAAACACATGCGCCGGTCGCGGCGCGGTGAATGTGACGATTGCATTGGCTCGAGCCATCGTCCCACGCTGCGCACCCATCGCATCCGCGTCCGCGCCGGAAGGAATATCGACCGCGATCACGGGGACCGTGCTCGCATTGATGATTGCGATGGCGTCGGCGTAGATTCCGATCACCGGAGGCTTGAATCCCGTGCCTAGAATCGCATCCAGATAAAGATCCGCGACCAGCGACTGATGCACTCGTTCGCTATTCAGCTCTCTCTTAAGTTCGTCCGAAGAACGCACTGCGACCGCGGGGACGGGCAATTTACCAAACATTATGGCCGCATCGCCTCGCAGATCGGCGGGATCGGCCAGCAAGATTAGCTGAACTTTTTTTCCATGCTCGTGCAAGCTGCGAGCCGCGACAAAGCCGTCGCCGCCATTATTTCCCTTGCCGCAGAAAACTACGATGCTCTGTGCTGACGCGTAGTGTGCGAGCACATAGTCAGCGACCGCCGTGCCTGCATTCTCCATCAAGGCCAAAGACGCTACGCCGAAGCGCTCGCTCGTGGCGCGATCAATCTCCCGCATTTCCGCTGCACTTACGATTTTCATGAGTAGGAAGAGTTCATTGGGATCGGAGTCAGCGACTAGTGGTCAGTGGTCAGCCGCGACCAAAAATCTGCCCGCAAGAAACAATCGCGGGGCGAATATCTTCCGACCATCAAATCACTCTTCGAACTATAAAACAAAAAGGCCCTCCGCATACTCAGGAGAGCCCTCGATCCAGCTCATCGCTGTCCAGCGCCCGCTAATCACGGATCACTGGCCGCTGCCTTTCTGCAACGCCTGCACCCGGCTATGCTTCACGCTGTAGGTGAAATACACGATCAAGCCAATTCCAAGCCAGCCGATCAGGCGGATCCAGTTCCACATTCCCAGGTTGAGCATCATATATCCGTTGGCGAGCACGCCAAGAATTGGAACCAGCGGAACCCACGGCGTGCGAAACGGACGCGGTTGATTGGGATTGGTATAGCGCAACACGATAACGGAAAGCGACACGATGACAAAGGCCAGCAGCGTTCCGATGTTCACCATCTTTCCGATCTCCTCGATCGGCGTCAGGCTGCCCACGACCGCGGCCAGCAGGCCCACCAGGATCGTATTCTTCCACGGCGTGCGGAACCTGGGATGGATCGCGGCGAAGAATTTCCTCGGCAACAATCCATCGTTGGCCATCGAGTAGAGAACGCGGGTTTGCCCCAGCAGCATCACCAGCATGACGCTGGTCAGTCCGGCGAGAGCGCCCAGCGTAATGATGTTCGCCGCCGTGGTTAGACCCCGGTCCAGAAATGCAACCGCGACCGGCGCTTCAATGTTGACTTGTTGCCAGTGCACCATGCCGGTGAGCACGCCGGCCACGGCGATGTAGAGAACCGTGCAGATGGCCAGCGAAGCGATCATTCCAATGGGCAGATCGCGCTGTGGATTCTTGGCCTCCTGCGCCGTGGTCGAAACCGCGTCGAATCCAATGTAGGCGAAGAAGATGTAGGCGGCGCCCTGCCAGATCCCGCTCATACCGTGGGGGGCATAGGCGTGCCAGTCCATGCCCCAGTTTGCCCGATTAATGTAGTGAGCGCCGAGCCCGATCACAAAAAGCACGACCGACACCTTGATGACGACAATCGTCGCGTTAAACCGCGCGCTCTCCTTGATGCCTACCACGAGAATCGCCGTAATCACCAGCGCAATGAGGAAGGCCGGCAGGTTAAACCCGATTTCCGTCCCAAATAAACGGGGCGCGCCCAGCAGATCATGCGCGCGTTGCAGCAATTCGGGAGATTGGGCGGCGATGATCGCGCTGGCCTTATCGAGGAACGCTTGTGATCCCACCACCAGCGAGCTATCCGAAGCCTGCGCCATTTGCCGGGCGATAATATTTTCAGCGGTCTTCAGCGCCGTCCAGTAATCGTAGGCCAGCCAAAGCGGCATCTTGATATGAACAAGGTTTAGCAGTTCGACGAAGTGGTTTGACCATCCCGACGAAACCGTGCTTGCACCCATGGCATATTCCAGCGTCAGATCCCACCCGATGATCCACGCCAGCAATTCGCCCAGCGTGGCGTAGGCGTAGGTGTAAGCGCTGCCCGCCAGAGGAATCATGGCTGCGAATTCCGCGTAGCAGAGGCCGGCAAATGCGCATCCCAGCCCCGACAAAACGAACGACAAAGAGAGACCTGGCCCCGCATAATGCGCGCCCAGCCCGACCATCACGAAAATTCCGGCTCCGATGATGGCGCCCACACCCAGCGCAGTGAGCTGGAAAACTCCCAGCGTCCGTTTGAGACTATGCTCGCCGGTTTCGCGGGCTTCTTCCATTAATAGATTGAGCGGCTTGGTTGCGAACAGATTTGCCATGCGTCTGGTTTCTCCTGGCGAGCTACGCCGATTCGCGCGTTGTGCCCGCACTTCCTGACCACGCGTAATATACCGGGATGCCCAGCAAAACCACAATCAGCCCCGGCCAGGTGAACTGCGGTTTGTAGCGCAACAGTATGACATCGATAAATAAAGCCATCACAATATAAATCGCGGGCAACACCGGATAGCCCACCGCGCGATACGGACGCTCTGCGTTGGGACGCGTTCGCCGCAACACAAACAGCCCCACGATCGTCAAAATATAAAAAACCAGTACGGCGAAGATGATGTAATCGAGAAGCTGCCCGTAACTGCCGGAGATGCACAGAATGCACGTCCATACCATCTGCACCATCAGCGACACCGCTGGCGTTTTATATTTCGGATGCAGTTTGGCGACGTTGCGAAAGAACAGGCCGTCTTTCGCCATCGCGTAATAGACCCGGGCTCCAGAAAGAATGAGGCCGTTGTTGCAGCCGAAGCTGGAAATCAGGATGGCGGCGGCCATCAGCGATCCTCCAAGAGAACCAAACATCTGGGTCATCACCGCGGTTCCCACGCGATCCTCGGCGGCATACTTGATGCCGCGCCCAAGAATTGTGGCTGCATTGGGCGATCCATCGAGCGGCAGCGCGTTCAGATAAATCAGGTTGCAGGCGATGTAGAGCGCGATCACCACTCCCGTGCCTAGCGCGAGAGACAGCGGCAAGTTGCGGCTCGGATTTTTTACTTCGCCCGCAGTGAAAGTTACGTTGTTCCAGGCGTCCGCGGAAAAAAGCGAACCGACCTGAGCCACTGCAAGAATTGTCAGCGTACCCACCATTACAATCGGACCACCCACGCCCACTTGAACCGCGTGCTGCGCGCCCAGTGCCGAGTTGCGCCAGAAATTCGCGCCGAAGTTCGCCGCCAGCGCTTGCGCATTCCGACCCAACGCGAGACCGAACAATGCAAGACCCAGCAGCGCTGAAACTTTAGCGGCGGTGAAAATGTTCTGGATCATCGCCCCGGTCTTCACTCCGAAAATATTCACGATCGAAAGAAAGGCCACAAGCAGGATCGCAACCAGATTCTGTGTATTGATCCCTACGTCCATGTTGCCCAGAACCATCGGTCCCAGACGAATGGCGGGGACTTTCCACAAATGCAGAATCCAATGGGTGGAAGAAACCGCGGGAAAGAAGACGCCGAGAAACTTGCCGAAAGCCACGCCCACGGCGGCAATCGTACCGGTCTGGATTACGAGAAATAAAGTCCAGCCATAGAGAAATCCCCACAGCGGACCCAGCGCTTCGCGAAGATAAACGTACTGTCCACCGGCACGCGGCATCATGGCGGCGAGTTCGCCGTAGCTGAGCGCGGCGACGATCGTCATGAATCCGGCCACGACCCACGCGCCAATCAATAAGGCGGGAGAATCCACTTCGCGGGCAATTTCCGCCGAAACAATAAAGATGCCGGACCCGATCATCGACCCCATCACCAGCATGGTGGCGCTGGTCAGGCCCAGGCCCTTGACCAGTTCCTTATCCTGCTGACTGTGAATGTCCCAGTCACTGCCCGGCGAGGGCCGCGTTGTCGGTGTGGTCAGGAAGCCTCCCAGTGTGAAGCGTCGTTAGTCGTTAGCCGTTAGCCGTTGGTCATTAGCCGAGGAGCAAAACCGTCGAGTGCACCTAAAGGCTAACGACGGACGACCATCGACTAATGACCGATTTACCTTACCTCAAGATGCGGAAAAATTCCTCTGCTGATTTTCGTGGGTTTGTTAACAGATCGGATATCACCGCGACGGAATCGGCGCCAGCCTCGATCACAGAGGCTGCATTGGCACGCGTGATCCCTCCGATGGCCACCAGCGGCTTGCGGGTCAACTGCCGCGCCCGGCGTACCCCTTCGAGGCCAACGACCGGATCAGGCCGATCTTTGCTGGAGGTCGCAAACACGGGCCCGATCGCCAGATAATCCGCTGAAGTAAGATCCGCTTCTTGCACCTGTTCCGGATTATGTGTCGAGACTCCGAGCCAAAGATCCGCTCCGATAATCTTCCGCACTGCCGCCGCCGACAGATCCTCCTGCCCTACGTGGACGCCATGGAACTCCGCAGCGAGGCAAAGATCGGCGCGGTCGTTCATGATCAGCTTGACGTCACCGACTGTACTCATCTTCAGCGCGAGCGCCTGTCGGAACATTGCGGCTGCGTTTCCGCTCTTATTTCGATATTGCAGGAGGGTGCAGCCACCGGCGATCAATTGTGTGGCGAAGGTAATCAGGTCTTCAGTTGTGGAGAAGCCCGCGGCATCCGCGATGGCGTACAGGCGGGGTAAAACGATCACAGGTTGGCTATGATGCCCACGCACTCGTCAGTTTGATCAATCTGCGAGGCTATTGTACAGCTCTACAGGCTCAGCCAACACAGGCAGATGTTCTATGGCATTCCTTGAGCAGTTGCGAGGGCTTTCATTTTGCCTTCGCCAGAAATCGCTCGATAAACCCCGTATCAAATTTTCCCGCGCGAAAATCCGGATCGGCAAGAATCTTCCGGTGCAGCGGAATCGTGGTGTGCACGCCTTCGACGATGAACATCTCCAGCGCCCGCGTCATGCGCGAAACCGCTTCGCTGCGGTCTTTTCCGCGGACGATTAACTTGGCGATCAGCGAATCGTAATACGGCGGGATCACGCCCTCGGTATATGCCGCGGTATCGATACGAACGCCCGTTCCTCCGGGCGGATGAAACGCGGTAATCTTGCCCGCCGACGGTGTGAACTTTTCCGGATGCTCCGCATTGATGCGGCACTCGATCGAGTGCCCGCGATGCACGATCGGCCCCAGCAGCACCTCTTTCATATGAGCGCCGGCCGCGATCATGATCTGGCTTTTGACCAGATCGACATCCGTCACCATTTCGGTGACTGGGTGCTCCACCTGAATGCGCGTGTTCATCTCGATGAAATGCAGCTTGCGATCCTGATCCATTAGGAACTCTATCGTCCCTGCGTTGGCGTAGCCGATGTCCGCCAGGGACTTGCACAACACGGCGCCGATCTGGTCGCGCAATTCCGGCGTGACCTGCGTCGACGGCGACTCCTCCAGCAGTTTCTGATGACGCCGCTGAATGGAACATTCCCGTTCCCCCAGACTCACCACATTCCCATGCTCATCCGCCAGCACCTGAAATTCGATGTGCCGCGGGTGCTCGACATACTTCTCCATGTATAAATCGCCGTTGCCGAACGCGCCCGCAGCCTCGGACTGTGCAGCCTTAAACAATGCCGGCAGTTCTTCTTCGCCGCGCACAATGCGCATGCCGCGTCCGCCGCCGCCCGCCGAGGCTTTCACGATCACCGGAAAGCCGACTTGGCGCGCCCACTCCAAGGCCTCGCCATCGGATGCGATGATTCCATCCGAGCCGGGAAGGATCGGCACGCCTGCGCGCTTCATGGCGGCGCGGGCTTTTTCTTTTTCGCCCATCAGCCGCGTCACTTCCGGCCGGGGTCCGATAAACTTGATCCCGCTGGTCTCGCACACTTCCGCAAAATTCGCATTTTCCGCCAGCAATCCGTAGCCGGGATGTACCGCATCGACATTGGCGATCTCCGCCGCGCTGATCACCGCCGGAATATTCAGATAACTCAGCGCCAGTTGTGGAGGTCCAATGCAGATGGCTTCATCGGCAAAGCGCACCGGTAGCGAATGGCGATCCGCCTCGCTGTAAATCGCCACCGTACGGATTCCAAGCTCTTTGCACGCGCAGATCACGCGCAGTGCAATCTCTCCGCGATTCGCAATCAATATCTTCTTAAACATTTATTTCAGTGCGGGACAGCCGACTTCCTATCAAGCCTGGTGGACACAAATATGCGCGCGAGGTGCGCGCCCGGTGCCAGACAATTTCATTTTTTGGGCCGGATGGCGAACAACTCCTGCCCGTATTCGATCGGTTGGCCGTTGCTGCCCATTATTTTTACGACCTCTCCGGCGACATCCGACTCAATCTCGTTCAGCAGCTTCATGGCTTCAACAATGCACAAAACCTGCCCTACGGCCACCGTATCCCCAACCTTGACGAAAGGCGGCGCGCCCGGAGACGGGGCTTCGTAAAGCGTTCCCACAATCGGTGAAGTGACGATGTGCAGTTTTTCTTCAGGAGCAGCTTCGATGGATGGCGAGGATGGCGGCGCTGCAGGCGTTACCGGGCTTTGTCGAATCTCCGGAGGAGGCGGTCCCGCGACCCCTGCGGTGTAGGAAACCTCGGCATGCGCGGGCATTGCGTGATACGCGCCGCGCTTAACTTTTACTTTGACATCCCCGCGCTCCAATTCAAATTCGGCGATGTCTTTTTCAATTAAGAACTCGATGAGTTCCTTCAGCTCTTTTTGATTCATTCGTATAAGGTCAGACCGCTTTGCTGCGACGCGAATCGCTAACTGGCTCGAAGTGAGCCGCCTAAAGCACCGCTACGAAAATGACTCCGAAACCACACCACGATTATAAAGACTTCAAATGGAAAGGAAGTCCTTGCTGGTGGGCGTCAGCACCTCGCAGCCGCTGGCGTTCACGGCCACCATGTCCTCGATCCTCACGCCCCACTTGCCGGGAAAGTAAACCCCCGGCTCAATCGTGATGACCATGCCCGACTGCAGCACTTCCTTCTGCCCGGCTGCGATTCTGGGCGGCTCATGTATTTCCAGCCCCACGCCGTGTCCGGTAGAGTGGGTGAAATAGCGGCCCAACCCGGCCTTATGCAGCACTCTGCGCCCGGCGGCGTCCACTTCCGCCACGCTCACTCCAGGCCGAACCTCCGCAATCGCCGCCAGTTGCGCTTCTCGAACCGAATCGTAAGCGTGACGAGCTTCGGAGGATGTCTTCCCCACCCACACAGTGCGGGTCTGGTCCGAACAATAACCATCGAGTATAACACCGAAATCGCACACCACGAATCCGCGGGCGGCGATAGGTTGCACACTGGCTCGACCGTGAGGCAGAGCCGATCGTTCCCCAGAGGCAATGATCGTTGGAAAGGACATTGCCTCCGCGCCAGTTCGCCGCGCCGTGTATTCCATCTCCGCAGCGACGTCGGATTCCTTCGTGCCGGGGCGTAACACTTCCAGAGCCCGGTCAAATAAATTTGCGCCCAGGCGCACTGCCGCCCGGATTTTTTGCAATTCGTCGGAATCTTTCACCATGCGGCTGCGTTCAACAGTCGGCGGCGCAATTCGCACCCTCACTCCAGAAGGCAACACATCCTTCAGCCGTTTTCTTTCCGCCACGGTCATGTGTTCGCCTTCCACCCCGAGAGCCCATCCCCTTGAAGTTTTCCCTTTTGACCCAAGGTACTCTCCAAGAGCAGGCAACACAGCCTTGCGCGCGATCACGACCCGAGCTCCCTTGACTTCTTCGTGAGCCTGCGTGTCGTATCGAACGTCGGTAAAGAATACGGATTTGCCATGATCTAACAGCAGGAAGCCGGCGCTACCCGTGAATCCGCAGAGATATCGAATGTTGGGAAGATGACTGATCAGGAGCGCATCGAGCCGAGTAGTGGCCAGATGCTCCCGCAGTTTTTTTTGGCGCAGAACGAAATCCATCGTTGACGAGTTTAACAGGCGGCGGAGAGCAGTCGGTTCTCAGTTCTCAGTTCTCAGTGGGGATGCGGTTGGATGAGCGAGGATTCAGAGGTTCTATTGTTGAAAGATGCTTAAGTAAGAACTCGTATCTCAGGAACTGAGAACTGAGAACCGAGAACCAAAACAAAACCGCCGGCTCCTGGCAGGTTCGCCGGGCCGGCGGTTTTAAATCTTCAACTGCGCGCTGTTATGTCTGAATAATTCGCGGCGTGATGAAGAAGATCAATTCCTGGTTTGAAGTGTTTACCTGCGTGTGCTTGAAAAGGTTTCCGAGGATTGGCAGATTTCCCAACAACGGCACCTGAGTGATGTTGATCGTGTTCTGCGTTTGGATAACACCGCCGATCACCACCGTGCCGCCGTCGGTCACCAGCACCTGCGTGGTGGCCTGCTGGGTGATCAACTCCGGGTTGCCCTGCACTTCCTGTCCGAAGTTCGGCGTGGTGTTTTCCACATCGACGTTCAGGAAGATGGTGTTTTCCGATGTGATCTGTGGCGTCACCGTCAAGCGCAGAAATGCGTCGACGTAAGTCACGGTCGGAGGACCGCCCAACTGCGCCTGGGTGACGATCGGAACGCGCACGCCCTGCTTGACCAGAGCTTGAATGTTGTTTTGGGTTACCACTCGCGGCCGGGACAGAACCTTCAGCAAGCCGCGCGATTCGGCCATGGAAAGCACCGCGTCAATGCGGACGTTATTGCTGGCGTTGAGGAATGTCAGGCCGCTGGTGGGTGAGGTCGATCCCAAATTCGAGAACAATGGAATCGATGAGCCCGTGCCCGTACCTGTGCCAGCGGTCGTGATATAGCCCGGATTCAAGCTCCCCACCGTGGTGGGTGAACTGCCCGCTGCCGAGGCGCCGCCAATCGCGCTGTGGCCGTTGCCCCAGCCGAAGCCGAGCTGAGTACCGATGTCGCGGGCAAACGTCCGCGTCGCCGCTACCACGCGCGCTTCGATTTCCACTTCCTGCGTTTTGCGGTCCAGTTGCGTCAGCAGCTTGTCGATGATTGGAATCACTTTCGGAATGTCGTTCACGATCACGGCGTTGGTTCGTTCGTCCGCCACCACGTCTCCACGCTGCGAGAGGAACTTCTTCACCGTTACCATCACATCTTTGGCATGGGCGTAGCTGAGGAATCGCGTGACCGAAACTTTCTCCACGGCCATCGCCTCGGCTTCCACCTGGGCGCGGCGTCCGTCCGCTTCTCTCTTCAGAGTATCGACGGTGGCGATGCGCAGAACGTTGCCTTCCAGTTCCCGCGCCAGATCGTTATTCTTGAGCACGATGTCGAGCGCCTGGTCCCACGGCACGTCGTCCAGAACCACCGTGAGAGTGCCGTGAACGTTGGGGTCCAGTACGACGTTGAGCCCGCTGATTTCGTGAATCAGGCGGAAGAAATCCTTCAGATCGACATCTTTTAAATTTACCGAGATGGGTTCGCCCGTGTACTTGGGACCGACCGAAACCGGCTGCTGTCCCGCCTGCGCGCGCTGTTCCGCAGCCAGATTGACCGCCGGCTGTATGGCAGAGTTAGAAGCTGTGCTCTGCGGTGATTGTGCCGCGTTCATGCTCCCCGGCAACAATTCCGCTGCGGTTTTATCGGCGAACCTTGCGGCCGCTTCCTGCGCGCGCTCCGCAGGTTCCGCCGTTGCATCGGTAGGGTTCGCTTTTGCATCGGGCGCATTCGGATTATTCGTCTTGGCCGCGTAAGTGGGCTCGACGAATACAAAGTCGCTGCTCGAAGCTGGAGCGGGCGCTGCGGCATTCGCTGTCACAGCCGTCGCGCTCACCTTGGGCAACACCGAATCGGTGACTGCCGCGGGCGGCAGGTTCGCCGCCACTTCCTTGTTGGCTTCGGCCTTTACCTGGATCACTCGCGCAGCGAATGGGGACGCCTTCGCGGTCGGCGACGCATCCGCGCGCACCACCGGCTTCTGGGGAACGCTGGCGTTCGCGACCGTCGCAGGCCGGGTGTGAAGCGTCAACACCACCTTGCCATCCGACGCCGGAGTCAGCTCATAGCGGCAGGAATGTTCCAGGTCGACCACGACGCGAGTCGTCGGAGGATTCTGGCCGTCCATGGCGATGCGAACGTCCTTCACTCCCGAGCTGCCCACGCTGATGCGGCTCTGCCCCGTTTTCATGACGGTGCCGGGCAGATCCACAATCAAGCGCGACGGCGAATCCGCCGTGCTCAGCTTGGGCGTGACTGCACCACGGGAATTGATCTCGACCCGGATTTCATCCGTGCCGCGGACCACGTTCACTCGTTGCAGTTCGTTTCGTTGACTCCCCGCTGGCAGCCCCGGAGTCTCTGCGGCGGAAGCCATCAGGCTCAGAACCAGCAACGGTAGGATTACACTCAGCAGTTGCTTTCGCATTTCGCCTCTCCCCAACTTAACTGGAACTTGATTTTTAACGCGCCGGTTTTTCCCGTCGCGCCCGTGCTCACGCTAGACCGCCGGCGTGGTTATTTTCTTGGTTACTTCCCGCGTCAACGGTTTGCCCAGCTTGTCCTGGATCGTTTCCTGGAACACCACCGTGTCTCCCGTGATTCTGACCACGTACCCGTTGAAAACCGGGTCATTCGGCCGCAGGAAGTACGCCTTGTTCAAACTGTTGGTCACCACTGCGATAAAGCCGTTTTCCGACTTCACCACGCCACGAACATTGATCTGGCCAATTTCCAGGCACTTTTTCCCGGTCGAACAACCCGACCCGGAACTCGCCTGCACCACCGGACTGAAGAAGGGATCGCGCTTGCCGCTCATCGCCCACTTCTTTTCCTCGGGCTTTGCCTTGGAAGCGTCTGCCGCATTGCCACCCTGCGGCATGCCGACCCCAGCCACACCAACCGCCACGGGAACTTCTCTCCGGACCTCTGTGCGCGGAGCAATCGGAGGAGCTGCGATCACCTCACGCCTTGGAGCGAGCCTGTGCTCAACCGGCGTCGGGTGCGGCTTCGCCGAGAAGGTTGCGGGTCCCGCTGCGCTGGTCGGCGGAGTCGTAGGCCGAGCCGCGGGCGGTTTCGCCGGATTTGCCGCCGGCGGTCTTGGAGCCGGTCTCGCCTGGGGCTCGCCAACGATCAACACTGCCAAAGCCGGATTAAAGTCCAGCGCGTGGTTGATTCCGTCCGGACTCTGGGCGAACACACTGCCCGTCATCATTCCCGCTACCAAAATGCCTGTGGTTAGCTTCATAGCGATTCCTATTTGCCCCCGGCTGCGGCGACCGTCGCAGGCTTGGTTCCCGGGCCTGGCCCTGCTGGCTCCAGGTCATGGCTGAAAAATGTGGTCGCCGTAAATGTCGCGATTACGCTCTCATTGGGCGCATACGTGTACGTATGCTTGGCCTTGGCACCCTGAGGATTCTTCGTGCTCGAAACCAGCAATCCCGAGACGTTGACGATGCGTTCCAGCTTGCCCACCCGGTCGAAGAAATTCAGCATCGAGTAATACGGGCCGTCCAACTCCAGATCGAAGGGCACTTCCGAGTAATATTCCTTGGACGACACTGGCTTCGCCGTGTATCGCCGCAGCTCCACGCCCGCTTTGGCAGCTTCTCCATCCAGCAGTTCGATGAAACTGTCGACTGACTTTTCGTCGGGCACGATGCGCCGTTCGATATCCAGCTGCTGTTTTAGATTGGCCAGTTGCCGTTCCATATCCTTCAGCTTGGGCCGGTAGGACTCCAGTTCTGCATTTTCGCGAAGTTTGTCCGACAACTCGTGCTGCGCCTTCGCGTTCTTGTCGTTCTGGGCCTTGAAAACCGTGTAGTAGAGCGCCGCCGATACGATCAATCCTCCGGCGAGCACCGCTCCCCACTGCTTGATGCCCGATAGTTCGTTGAAATTCATCGCCATAGGTCCGCCTCTACGACTTTCCCTTCTCGCAGGTCAGGGTGAACTGGAACGCCTGCATATCCTTGATCGCATCGTCCTGATAGGTTTCCTTGATCTCAACCGACTTGAAGAATCCAGTCTTCTGCAGATTGGCCATCAGGTTCGCCACCGCATCCGTACTGAGCGCGGTGCCTTCCAAACTCACGCTGGGACCGGTGTCATCCATCTTGCTCAACCACACCGCCTCAGTGTTGTTCACGGTTTCACCCAGCATCGCCAGCAGGTTGACCGGACCACCCTGGCCATTGCGCAGCGAATCGATCACATCCACCCGGCGCTTGTAATTGTTGGCTTCGGTCTGCCGCTCCAGGTAGCGCGCCTTCACATCGCTGAGTTCACGATTTTTTTGTTCCGCGGCCTGCATCTGCAGCGCGATCGTCTTGCCCTGACGATCCAACCGGTACCAGTAGCCAAAATTCAGGAGTCCAGCGACTAGCACGATCAGCAGCACCTTCAGGCTAGGCGACCCCATATCGCCCATTTCCATCTTGGGCATCGACGGACCGCCGCCGCCCGCCCGCTTATTTCTCGCCTTGGAGGATTCCAGCAGATTGATTCTGATCATAGGGTTTCAAAGCTCCTCAAAGCCAAACCTACCGCCACCGCCAGTTGGCCGGCATTCTGTTCCACCAGTTCCGCTCCCGGTCCATCCGCCGGCGGAACGACGCGCTGGAAGGGATTCAACAGCTCAACCGGCATCGAGAATTCCTGCCGCAACGCTTCCATCAACCCCGGCACCTTCGCCGAACCGCCCGCCAGATAAATCTTCTCGATGTGTTCGCCGGCCGCGCTGGCTCGGAAGAAGTCGAACGTCTTCTGAATTTCCAGAACGATGATTTCGGTCACCTGCTGCAGGATCGGCCCTTTCGCGTCTTCGCTCACCGTTCCCACTTTCTCGCCCAGCTTCAGCTTCTCCGCATCTTCAAAGTTCAGATCCAGTTCCTTCTGTAGCGAGTCCGTGTACTGGTGTCCGCCCACGCTGACGTCGCGCGGAAACAGCGGCGTCGTCCCCTTCACAATGTTGATGTTCATCACGCTGGCGCCCAGGTTCAACAGCGCCACCACCTGGCCGGGCGCCGGCTGGTAGTTGTACTCGTAGCAGTTCTGCAGGGCCAGGGCATCGATGTCGACAATAGCCGGGGTACGACCCGCCATCGAGAGTACGTTGGTGTAGTTCAAAATCTTGTCCTTCTTCACCGCCACCAGCAGCACATCCATATTCGGGCTGCCCGCTTCTTCCGACAGAATCTGGTAATCCAGGCTCACATCCGCCAGATCGAAGGGAATATGCTGCGCCGCTTCCTTCTCGATGGTCTCAGCCAATTCCTGATCGCTCATCGAGGGCAGCGAGATCTTCTTGACGATCACCGAGTGGCCGCTGACTGCCGTGGCCACCGACTTGGTCTTGATCAGGCAATCGGCGAACAACTTCGAAATCGCGCTCGAGACCGTTCCCGAATCCACGATCATCGAGTCCACCACGATGTCGGAGGCCAGCATTTCCAGTCCCAGGTGGGCCACCTCAATCTGGTTGCCCTTCCTTTTCAACTCCACTGCCTTGATGCTGGAAGAGCCCACATCCAGACCTACAATCGACTTTGATCCCATTCCAAACATGTGTGCCCGTCCTTTCGTGGCCCTGTTCTTATCGCGCCGGATATCGCCGGCTCACTACTGTGACCCTGCGGCCTTGCCCGCAGCCTTCGCTTTCCGTTTCGTTCCCGCGTCCATCTGGCTCGATTTTTCTTCCATCCACTGGTCCAGCTTCGATTTCTTGAAGCGCCAGCGATTGCCCAGTTTGAAAGCCGGTATGCTTTGCTCGCCAACGTACTTGTAGAGCGTGTCCGGACTCACTCCCAGATACTGCGACGCCTGGCGAATGTTCATCACTTCTCGCGAGTCGGCCATATTCCTTGCTCAAGTTCCTTACGTTGTCATCCTAAAATCCGCCGCGGCGTTGATTCATGCCGCAATGAATCTCAGGGGACGCCCATGCCCTCTCCGTGTGTCAAAGGGCTTTCGGTGTCCAGAGCATATATCAGCCCTGAAAAACCCTGCCCTCACGCGAGTTTCCGGGTTTTGCTGGGTTTTTTGCGGTTTTTCTGGAATGAGGAAAATCGACTTCGAGGCGGGAAATCTATATGTTGTGGTAAGTGACTATGGATTGCGTATTAGTAGCGCATGCTGTGCAAGTTGACGAGGGTCACTCGCAGTCCGGTAACCGAAGTACTAGAGACGGTACGGAAGTACTATGTCGCTCGCTCAAGCTGTTGTATCCGCAAAGGTTAGACTCCGCTGCTTGGCGCCGCTTCAAGACCCTGACGCGGCCCTTCGCGGCCTCTGTCCGAAGCATTTGACGCACCCCAGCTTGGTCCCTAATATGGTCGCCGAGGAGCGTACAACTCTCTCGTGGTCGGACAAACCATCTCGCATTATCGCGTCCTTGAAAAGCTCGGCGGTGGCGGGATGGGCGTGGTCTATAAGGCAGAAGACATCAAGCTGCATCGTTTTGTTGCCTTGAAATTCTTGCCGGACGAAGTTGCCAGGGATCCGCAGGCTCTCGCCCGCTTCCAACGCGAAGCCCAGGCTGCCTCCGCCCTGAATCACCCCAACATCTGCACCATCTACGAAATTGACGACCAGCACGGCGACGCCTTCATCGCCATGGAATTTCTGGACGGCGTCACACTGAAGCATCGCATCGTGGGGCAACCTCTCGCATCCGATGTTTTTCTGCCCATCGCCATCGAGATCGCCGATGCGCTCGATGCCGCTCATTCCGACGGCATTGTGCATCGCGACATCAAGCCGGCCAACATATTCATCACCAAGCGGGGACACGCCAAGGTCCTTGACTTCGGACTGGCCAAGCTTGCCTCGCGGGAGACAAATCCTACCGACACCCCTACCGACACGAAAGAAACTACCATCGATGCGAACTCGCAACTTACCAGTCCCGGGACGATGCTCGGCACCGTGGCCTACATGTCTCCCGAGCAGGTGCGCGCCCGGGAACTCGATGCTCGCTCCGATTTGTTTTCCTTCGGCGCGGTCTTATACGAGATGGCGACCGGACAGCTGCCTTTCCGTGGGGAAAGCTCGGGAGTGATCTTCAAAGCTATTCTCGACTCCGCTCCTACATCGGTCGCACGCCTGAATCCCGACGTGCCTCCCGAAGTGGAGCGGATCATCCACAAAGCTCTGGAGAAAGATCGGGCCCTGCGTTACCAGAGCGCAGCCGACATGCGAGCGGATCTGGAGCGGCTCAAGCGCGACTCCGAAAGCGGACGCAGTGCGGCAACCAGCGCACCCGCTCCGGCCGTCCGAAAGCGTCTATATTGGAAGATCGCGCTTCCCTTGATCGCGATTGCGCTGCTCGTCGTAGGAGCCTTTTACTATCGCTCCCACCGAAGCAAGCGACTCACCGACAAGGACACCATCGTGCTGGCAGACTTCTCCAACAGCACTGGGGAGTCCGTGTTCGACGAAGCGCTGAAGACCGCGCTCACCGTTTCACTCCGCCAATCCCCGTTCCTGGACATTCTCTCCGATCACAAGGTGAGCGCCGCGCTCAAGCTCATGACGCGGCCGCCGGACACGCCTCTAACGCCCGAACTCGCCCGCGAACTGTGCCAGCGTACAAACTGCAAAGCCTACGTTGCGGGATCGATCGGGCGTCTGGGGACAGAATACGTTCTGGGATTGAAGGCGGTAAATTGTCAGGAGGGCGACACTCTGGCGCAGGAGCAGGTGACTGCCGCTTCGAAAGAAAAGGTTCTGGATGCGCTGGGGACGGCAGCATCCAATCTGCGCTCGCAACTCGGCGAATCGCTGACCACGGTTCGGAAATTCGATCTCCCTCTCTCTGAGGCCACAACCCCTTCGCTCGAAGCGCTAAAGATTCACAGCCTGGGAATCAAAGCCGCAGACGATAAAGGCCCGGCCGCCGCACTGTCCTACGACCTCAAGTCCGTCGAGTTAGATCCCAACTTTGCGTCGGGGTATCTCGCCTTGGGCCAGGACTATCTGGCGCAAGCAGAGATCGGCCGGGCTCAGGAGTATCTGACAAAAGCCTTTCATTTGCGCGATAAGACCAGTGATCGCGAGAAGCTGATGATCGATGCGGAGTACTACAGGGTGGTCACCGGCGAACTGGACAAGGCCGCGCAAACCTACAAAGAAGAGATTGAAAGTTATCCCCGGCAATATGACGCATACAACAACCTGGGCAATGTTTATGGAGACTTGGGAGACTACGAGAACGCGGTTGCGGCCCTGCGCCAGTCGCTGCAATGGTCTCCCGACGGCGTCGCCTTCGGAAATTTGAGCAGTCAGCTATTGAGCGGGCAGCATTTCGAGGAAGCGAGGCAGGTCCTCAGAGAGGCTCAGTCGCGAGGCATGGACGAAGACCTCCTGCGCGTCGCTCAATACGGTTTGGCTTTTGTCACCAATGACTCCCAAGCTATGGCAGATACGGTTGCGTGGTTCAACAGCAAGCCCGATTATGAGAACTATGGCTTGTCACTGCAGGCTGACACGGCGGCATATGCCGGCCATCTGCGTCAGGCGCGCAACTTTACCCAGCGGGCTGCGAACTCCGCCATTCGCACCGACAACAAAGAGGACGCCGCCATCTGGCTGGAAAATGCGGCAGTGCGTGAAGCCGCTTTTGGCAATCCTCCCGAAGCCCGGCAAAACCTGAGCGCAGGCCTCAAGCTGGCGCCGGACAGCCCCGGCGTTCGCGTGGAGGCGGCGTTGGCCTCGGCGATGGCGGGCGACACTGCGGCAGCTCAATCGCTGGCCAATAATCTGGACAAGCAATCCCCGCTCGATACCCAGATGCAAGGGATATGGCTGCCCACCATTCGAGCTCAGTTAGCGCTGAACCGAAAGGACCCGGCTACAACCATCGACTTCCCGCAACCAGCAGGCCTTCTCGAGTTCGGATCCGTCGAGTTCGTTTTGAATTCGTCTTGCCTCTACTCCGCTTACGTTCGGGGGAACGTGTACTTGGCCGCCGGACAAGGCAGGGCCGCGGCGGCCGAATTTCAAAAAATTCACGATCATAGCGGGATCGTCGGGAACTGCTGGACAGGAGCGTTGGCGCATCTGGGAGTGGCTCGCGCCAATGCACTGCAAGCGAAAACCCTACAGGGCGCGGAAGGCGACGCAGCCCGCGCACGAGCCCTGGCCGCCTACAGAGATTTTCTCACCCTCTGGAAAGATGCCGACCCCAACATCCCCATTCTGAAGGCGGCGAAGACCGAATATGCCCACCTGCAGTGAAGATCGCGTGAAAGGAGTCGCCTGTTGAGCGCACTTACTGCACATCCGCAACCTTGCCGTCCTTGAAAATCACCTTCATGTCTTTGTAGTAGTAGGTCACCTTGGTCGGCAGAGTCACTTTCTTGTCCGGCTTCCCCAGCGCCGCCTCGACCTGCGCCGGAGTCATGCCCACTTCCACGTTCGCAGGCTCAGGCGCAGCCTGCTCAGCTTGTGCTTGAGCCGCCTGGTCCTGATTTTGCCCACCCTGCGGCGCCGCCGCTTGCTGGCCGCCCTGGTCCCCGCCTTGCTGAGCTCCGCCGGCTTGCTGCTGATCGTCGCTCACCGTGAGAAGCGTTCCAATCGTATCCTCAACTTGAGCTGCACTGGCCTTAGCCAGCGATCCTTTCGGAAACTGGAATATGATTTGCGCTTTGTTATAGGTGGTCGGATCGACTTTGTTGCACGTATCGCAGGAGACGATTCCCATGGTCACGGTATCTTTGTCCACATTCACTTCAAGCTTCGTGGGATAAACCTTGTCGCCCTTGGCGAATAGCTTGGTCGTCGGCTCGTCCTGCCCAAACTTTTTCTTAAGCATTCCGAAGCCCTTCTGGGCCATCTGACTGGGAGCATGAACCACCCCGCCCTCATACTTGTTCGTCGACAACCCTGTGTCCTTGTAGGGAATTCCGATAAGGCCGCCCTTTTGAACCGCCAGCAGCGTGCCTTCCTCGACTACCGAATATCCGCTGGTATCCGATCCCATCTTCGCCACTTTATATTGCGCGGCCAGTTGCTCCTGCAGCGTGGGCGCCTGCGCGCCCGCCCCAGTCGCCGCAAAAATTGCGACCGCAACAAATGAAATCCCCGCTACCAGTCTCCGAAGTCCGCGCGTCCTCATCGAACCCTCCAAGCAACTTTCTTAACACTCATTTCTGAACGCTCAACACCATAGCATTTAACGCAAAAACCCTAACCGTCCTCACCGGGGCGAATAGGGAAGGAACTTACCGTGAGATAAGACTTGCTGATACTAGGACGGGAGCGCCGTCGCCGGCGCTCCCGCATACTGAATGACGTTCTACCTTACTGCGTGCCGCCGCCCGGTGATGCAGCGGTTTCCTGCTTCACCTGCGACTCGGTCTGATCAGCCTGCTGCTGCTGATCCTGCAGAGCCTTGGCCGCGGTGCTATCCGGCGGAGGCGGTGGCACTGCCGAGGGCGTCGTGCCCGTATCCGGCGCTGCCGGCATGCCGTTGGTTCCTTGCTTCTTGGCCATTTCCGACATGCCATTCTGAATGTTCTCCTGGAAGTGGTTGTACATCTCCTGAAGATCATCCACCTTGATCGCCACCGTTTGTCCCGAAGGGCAATCCCCCTTCTTAGTCGCAGATACGCTGGCGTTGACTGTGTTATCGGCGTCGGGAGTATCGGTCAGGCGCGTGACCACATCACCCGCCGTCAATCCGCATTCCTGCCCATTCGCCACCACCGTCACATCCGAATCCACCACAAATGTGCGCTGTGCCGGATCCAGTGCCGGGGGCGGAGCATTCGCAGCCGCTGGTGCGGGAGCTGCGCCACCGCCCGCCGGTGCCGCCGATGCTTGTCCATCCGGCTGCTGAGCCTGCGCTTGCTGGGCCGCCAATTGGGCTTTCACTTCCTCGGCAATCGCGTCCTTGACCTCTGGCGTAAGCATGACTCCATTCGCCGCGGGCGCCGGAGCATCTCCGCCTCCGCCTCCGCCGCTGGCCGCAGCATCCGCCGCCATGGCGTCCGCGTTCTCTTCGGCTCGCGCCGCGTAAGCCGCCTGCAACTCCGAAGAAATCAAATAATCAGTAAGCCAGAAGTACGGAGCGGCGTAGTAGGGATAAGGATTCCACCATCCGCCATAGAAGCCCCACCAGGGCGAGCCTCCCCAACCCCAAAGCCCAACTCCCCAGTAAACCGGCGCTCCCCACGGATGGAAACCCCATCCATAAAATCCCGGGTGGAAGTAGAAGCCCGGTGTCCATCCGTAATAAGCATGTCCGCCCCAGGCGTAACCTCGATAGACGCCCACGCGTACAACCCCTCCCGACACATAAGTCCGCGAGTAAAAATTAACGCCGCCGCGAGTCACATAAGCGCGCTGCACATAGCCGCCATGCGCCCCCGTATTCACAATGCGCACATTGTTGTGCACGCTCACCACGGTGCGGCCGCCGTGAACTCCACTCTGGATGTGCATGCCATTGCGATCAATCGAGCGGATCGATCCATTCGGCCTCACGCTCGCCGTTCCTCCACCGCGCAAAGAAACCGTCCTCCCCGGAGGAGTACGGCTGCCTACGCTGCTGCGGCTCGCCGCGGCATTCGGACGGGCACCCGGACTCGTGCGCCCGGCCGCGCTGGTCCCTCGGTTCGGCGCCGCCCCTCGATTGGCAGGAGTAGCCGCGCGGTTCGGAGTAGTCGCGCGATTCGGAGTATTGCCTCGGGCCGGAGTGCTGGCGCGATTCGCCGGAGTCGAATGACCCGGGGTGCCGGCATGACTCGCTGTACTGTGCGATGGGGCAGTATTGTGTTGCGCTGCGTTGTGCGCAGGCGCGCTATGCGAGGGCGCAGCATGCGATGCCGCCGGATGCGAGGGCGCTGAATGCGCGGGAGCGCTATGCGACGGTGCGCTGTGTGGAGCTGACTCCTTATGTTGACCCCAGGCAAACGAAGGGATTACCAGCGATAGCAGAAGCACCACAGATTTCTGCAGCATTTCCTGTATTTTCGTATTGCGATTCATTACCGCCTCCTGATCTCTGAACTCCCACTGCCGCTATTCCGGAAACGACCCCGCTTTTCGCGGTTCATCGCTTTCCGGACTCTATCCACCATTAACCCGAAACTCGCGGATTCCACCCTATAGGAATTGAAAATTTTCTGAGCCGTCGCCCGAGGCCCTCAAGATCGCCAGCCCCCAGAGATAATCATCGCGGGAAGCCCTTACTTTGGGGCGAAAAAACGTTATCAGATGTGCGCCACCCCGCGCAAATGATTCTCGCTTCGGTTCTGATCTAATTGTATTTAGGTCAGCGCCCTCGCTTCGGTTGTGCCACATTTTCGCATCGGCTTTGCAAGGGCGCGACTTGAGTCGCGCCGCAAAAGCTCAATGAAAACAATAGCGATTTCAGCCTGCCGAGGTACATTTTCTAAAAACTGAACCGCTGCCCACTCCCCGGTTTTTAGGCCGTTGCAGCCGCTTGCCCTGAGACGTTTGGTTAGTCATGGTGGAAATAAAAGATGTTCCCGTCCATATCCTCGACGGTGAACTGGCGTAATCCCCAAGGCTTTTTTTCCAGCGGATCCACAATGTTCGCACCCAATGCCTTCAGTTCCTGGTAGGACGTATCGATATCTTCAGCGTATATCCAGTGAACCGCAGGCTCGAACGGCGGCTTCCTCTTCCGAAAGAATATCGGCCCCACATCATCGCGTGACACAGCCCCAATTTCCTTGCCTGGGTAGAGCCATCCAACCTCAAAGCCAAGTACATCTTTATAATGCTGCTGTGCGCGCTCGACGTCGGCGACCGGCAACTCCGGCACTGGTCGCCCAATCGAGTTCGTTTTCTCTTTTGCGTTCACTGAGCTCTCCCTTGCTCTCGTTCCATGCAACAAGACCGATCACCTGTGGCATTGCATTTTGCCAAAAGGCTTCATGTGGGGACAGCCGCCCTCGGCTGTCCAGTCGAGCGTAGCTCGACTTCGTCTTTCCTCAATAAACTGCACCACCACCCAAAAACCCAACTTCCTTCCGTTCCGCCCCTGCTCTAGTCTAAGCTGTCTTTTCGCACGGAGGAACCATTTGCGCTACCTCGATCGACTGCAACCCCTCGCGCTTCTGATCATGCGTCTCACCCTCGGCGCCGTCATGGTCGGCCACGGTTATCATAAAGTTTTCCACGGCCTGCAACAGCACGTTCATTTCGTCGCCAGCCTGGGGCTGCCCGCATGGATGGGCTATCTCTCCGCCTTCAGCGAATTCTTTGGCGGATTGCTCGTGATCATCGGCCTCTTCACCCGCGCCGCCGCCTTTGCCATATGCATCGATCTGTCCGTCGCCATCGCCAAAGTTCACTTCCATAATGGACTCCTGGGCGAGCACGGTTACGAATTTCCTCTGGCCCTCGCCGCCCTCGCCTTCGCGCTCATCTTCTTCGGTGGTGGCGCCATCGCCTTCGATCACATCCGTTCCCCCGGCAGCGGCGGAAAATCCAAGTAACCCGCGTTTTCGTACCGTTTGGGAAGGGCACGACCTCCTAGAGACTGCTGAAAACTTGATCTTCGAGGCTCGCGAAGAGCACGACTTTAGGGGCCCCTGAAAATTCGATCTTCTGAGGCTCGGGAAGCGCACGACTTTTCAGTCCTGCCGTTAAAGCCTTTCAAAATGAATCCGCGCTTTAGCGCCCGAGGTATGCTTTTGCCTCGCGTAGCAAATTTTCCGCAAGCCGTTTTATTAGCGCAACTATTCTCAAGTTTCAGGGTTATCACTACGTTGCCATAAGCATGACGAGGGGGAAGTTCTTGACGTTTCTTTACGAGAAATTCTCGCCTACACCTAAGGTGGCAGTTGAACCGCGCCTTCCGATGAAATTATGATGAATCGCAGAACAACTCTGTTACATCCGAACGAATCTGTAAGCGCATCTTACCGCTTACAACGAAATGATGGAGGTTTTCTCTTGAGAAAGTTAGTAGTTTTGATCGCACCGTTTCTAGCCTTCTTGTTCAGCGCCCACTTTGCAGCCGCACAACAAGGAGACATTTTCGTCGGCGGCGGTACCGTCCTGTCGTCTTCCTCGTCGAATGCCAACGCTCTCCCCGCGGAAAAGGGCGGGCTGTACATCAATCTCGGCGGCGACGTTGTCTTCGCGAAACATGTGGGCGTGAACGTCGAAACTTCTTGGCGAGCAACTCAGGGCGTCTACGTTTTTAACGACCTAAACTATCGTCCTATCCTCACCGACTTCAACCTGCTCTACCAGCCTCATATCGGTAAGAAGCTCGGACTCGATCTTATGGCTGGGATCGGAGCCGGCGATACCCGCTTTTACACTCCGGGAGCTTCGCCCTCGGGCTATGCGAACTACGTCAGCACCGATCACTTCATGGAGCATCTCGGCGGCGGCATCCGCTATTACGTCTGGAACCATGTTTTCGTGCGCCCCGAGGTTCACTACTATCACATTCAAAACAACAACAGCTTCACCGACAACGGATATTTCAACTCGAATAACCTGGTTCGCGTAGGCGCTTCCATCGGATACACGATCGGCGGTGAACACTAAACCCGCATCACTAAATTTGCTCCCTCGGGGTTGTCCCGCAAACTTTGGTATGATTCAGCATTGCGATTCGCACAGCTCCGAGGGAAATTATTCTGTTATCTGCTGCACAACACCGCGCCGCGGCATTCCGGCTTTCTGGCAATCCGACGGGCCGATTTCAACAATCCGCTCGATCTGTCTTAGAACGCACTGACAAGGGAACGTATTGAGAAAATTTGCGCTGCTCACATCCGCCTGTGCGGTTCTTCTATTCACCCATCACGCCCGTGCTCAGCAAGGCGACGTCCTGGTCGGCGGCGGAACGCTTATGTCGCCCAAATCCAACAGCGACTCCGTCAGCTTTCAGCCGGTGGCGGAAAGGGGCGGCACCTACGCCAGCATTAGCGGCGACTACATCCGCTTCAAACACCGCCTGGGTTTCAGCGCTGAAACCGCGTGGCGTTACAAGCGCGCCGATTACCCCGACAACGGCGAGTCCTACCGCCCCATCTTTACCGACGTCAACGCCTTCTTCCAGCCGAAGCTTACCAAGAAAATCGGACTCGACCTATTTGCCGGCATCGGCGTTTCCAGCAACCGTTTCTATCTTCCCTCTTTCGCCACGTGCAGCATCCCCGCTTCGGGATGCACCTACTACACCAGCAGCAATCACTTCATGGAAGATATCGGCGGCGGAGTGCGCTACTACGTCTGGCACCACTTCCCCCACATTTTTGTTCGTCCCGAAGTCCACTACTACCACATCCAGAACAATTTCGAGTTCCACTCCGACAGCGTATTTCGCGTCGGGGCCTCGATCGGATACGCCATCGGCAAACGCTAGCAGCTTCGGCCACTCCGTCCCGGACCTCGCAACGAAATCCACAACTGCCCGCATCTTGAATTGCGCGTAATCCGGTAGAATCAACTCTTCCTATGAAAACTTTCGAACAGATTGCGGACTTGGAGAAGCGCTATTTGCTGGGGACTTACAACCGCTATCCCGTGGTGTTGGCGCGGGGCAAGGGCGTATTTCTTTACGATATCGAGGACAAGCGGTACCTCGACTTTGTTTCGGGACTGGGAGTAAATGCGCTGGGGCATGCGCATCCGCGGATTGTGAAGACGATTCGGGAGCAGGCGGCGCGGCTGATTCACGTCTCCAATCTTTATTACCACGAGTATCAGGGAGCGCTGGCGGAGAAGTTGTGCACGCTCGTAGCCGGGGTTTCCGGCGCTGGCCCGGTTCAAATTGGCGTGGGGCCGGTTGGCATGGGAAACTGCCGGGCGTTTTTTTCCAACAGCGGGACGGAGGCGATTGAAGGATCGATCAAGCTGGCGCGGCTGGCCGGACATCGCGCAGGTGGCGAGGGCAAGTCGCGGCTGGTGGCGCTCGAGGGCTCGTATCACGGGCGGACGTTTGGAGCGCTTTCGCTGACCGGGCAGGAGAAGCATCGCAAGGGATTTGAGCCGATGCTGGAGGATGTGACCTTTGTCGCCCAGAACGATGTAGAAGGCTTGCGAGCGGCGGTGACTGACAACACGTGTGCGATTGTGCTGGAGCCGATTTTTGGCGAAGGCGGAATCCATGAATGCTCGGTGGAGTTTCTGCAGGAGTGCCGGGCGGCCGCGGACCGGCATAAGGCCGCGCTGGTCTTCGATGAGATTCAATGCGGGCTGGGGCGCACCGGGACGATGTTTGCCTTCCAAAGTTTTGGCGTGAGTCCGGATGTTGTTGCGATCGCGAAGCCAATTGCGGCGGGGCTGCCGCTGGGATCATTCATTGCCAAAGAGGAATTCGCGAACGCGATCTCGCCGGGACAGCATGGCACGACGTTTGGCGGAGGCCCGCTGGCTTGCCGCGTGGCGCTGGAATTCTTGGCGATTGTGGAAGATGAAAAACTGCTGGAGAACGTGAATAAAGTTGGGGCGTACTTGCGGCAAGAGTTGGAGACGATTGCCCAGAAGAACGCGGTTGCGAAGGAAGTGCGGGGTCGCGGATTTATTCAGGGAATTAGTTTGGAAATTCCGGCACGACCGATTGTGGATGAGGCTTTGGCCGAAGGCGTGCTATTCAATTCCACGCAAGATACAGTGGTGCGGTTTCTGCCTCCTTACCTGCTGGAGGAGAAGCATGTCGATAAGGGGATTCGAGTGCTGAAGAAGTTGTTACGCAAGAAGAGAAAAGCTGCGGCGTAGAGCGATGCGGCGGGGTAGGAATCCTTCGACTGCATAACAGCTTCGCTCAAGATGAAAAGAAAAAAAACGGGGAGCCGAAGCTCCCCCAGTGAAGCGAACAGAGGCGATGTTCCTATAAATAGAATCGGGCGGCGGACGAAACGTTGCCCGAAGCTCAGGGAGTTGGCGAATTGGCCGTGATGGCGCAGCGTGACCTACCTGTCCAGCTTTATCCGGGATACCGTCCGGGCGTGGAAGAGTGCTGGATGGAGATGGACGGAGGTCGCATGCGGTATTTGCGGACCGAATCAAACGCCCCATCTCTCGCAGACGCGGGAAATGGGGAACCCGGGTCTTCTTTTCCCACCAATTCTTTTTCGTCTGACTCTTTTCCAACCAACTCTTCGATCTCGCCTGAAAAGACTCCCTTGATTCTGCTGCACGGGCTGTTGGGATATTCGTTTTCCTGGCGGCACGCCATGCCGTCGCTTGCGCCTTATACCACGGTGTACGCGCTGGACATGATGGGCGCCGGTTTTTCTGATCGTGTCTCGGGGCTCGATCATTCGATGCGGGGAACGGCGCGGCGCGTTCTGCAATTTGCGGAGCGCCTCGGAATTACCTCGTTCGATCTGCTGGGGACATCGCATGGCGGCGCGGTCGCGATGATGGCGGCGGCAGAATGTCTGCAACCGCAGTCTCGCATGCAGGTGCGGCAGTTGATCCTGGTGGCTCCGGTGAATCCTTATTCTGCGCACGGGCGGCGGCTGGCGCCGTTTGTGGGTAGTCCGCTGGGAACAATGTTATTCCGCCACACGGTGGCGCACGTGCGGCCGGTATTTGCCTATGCCCACGCGCGCATGTATGGCGACCGCAGCCGGATTTTGCCGGGGACGCTCGAAGGATACCTGGCCCCGCTGGCGAAGCCGCGATTATTTGAGCACGCCCTGAGCATCGTGAGAACGTGGACGGAGGATTTGCGGGAGTTGGAAGCGACGCTTCCCAAGCTGGCGTCTGTGCCCACGCTTTTTATGTGGGGGAGTAAAGATACGGCGGTGTTCCCGTCGTCCGCAGAGCCGCTGGCAAAATTCTTCCCCCATTCCAACTTGATTATTTTCCCCGGTGTTGGGCATCTTCCCTACGAAGAGACTCCGCAGGAATTTAATGCGGCTTTGATCGACTTTCTCACTGACAACAATTTTCCCGCCTGCAATTCCCGCATGAATCGCGACTCTGTTCTGAACTGCGATTAGAAGGGGATCATGCCGCACCACATCTTCGAACTGCTGCGGAGTGCCGTGGTGCATTATGGGTACTGGGCGGTGGCAGCGGTTTTGCTGCTGGAGAGCGCAGGTTTGCCGCTGCCGGGTGAGAGCATTCTGTTGCTGGCGAGCTTCCTGGCTTACTCCCAGCACGAGTTGAGTCTGCCCTGGATTATTGCAGTCGGAACATTGGCGGCCACCTTGGGAGGAGAGCTGGGATTTGCCCTGGGGCGTCACGGCGGGCGTCCTTTGATCGACCGTTATCGGGATGTCTTCTCCATTCGTGCCGAGACCTTGACGAAGGGTGAACAGTTGTTCAATCGCTACGGGGCGGCGACGGTTTTTCTAGCGCGATTTCTCTTCGGGATGAGAGTTCTGTCTGCGCTCCTGGCTGGGGCTCTTCGCATGCCGTGGCGAAAGTTCATGCTGTTCAATTTTCTCGGAGCCGGAGTTTGGGTGACCGCAATCTGCAGCGCCGGATACTTGTTTGGCGGACATTGGAACCGGTTGGCGCATGACCTGAAGCGTTTTGATTTCATCGTCACGCTCGTGATTGTGGCGGCTGCGCTGCTGTGGTGGTGGAGAAGCCGCCGGCCCGCGCAAGGCGTGTAAAGCGCACCTTACCAGTCAACTTGCATAAGGTCGATTGCGGCGCTGCGGAATATACTGTGCCAGTGACCCCGGGTGCCCGGTAGGAAACGGCCTCGCGGTCGCACTTCCAGGGGCGGTCTAGGTGAGCGCTCCGAACATGGCAGAGGCGATGTCCACGCCGAACAATTGGACGAGGAGGAACCGTGAAGAAAATTGGGCTGTTAACTCTATTGACAACGACAACTCTCCTGTTAGCCCTGGCTTTTCCAGCAGGCGCGACTGGTCCGAAGGCTGCTGCGGGGCCAGTGGCGGCAGCTGCGGCCAGTCCCGCAGTGGCTGCTCCGGCTCCTATGCCTCCGCACCCGCGGGTGCATGAGGCGATTGAGGCTATGCGGCTGGCGCGCGATCACATGGCTCATGCAGAGGGCGAGTTCCATGGTCATCGCGCTAAGGCGATCGAACATTTGGATCGAGCCATCCACGAAGCTGAGCTTTGCGAACAGGAGCCGTAGGCCCAAGTCGAGAATGGATTGCAGCAGCATCGGGAGATGCTGCTTTTTTATTTGCCAGGAATTCCCGGGATGAGGTCTGATTCTCTGCGCTCTAAAAGCTCGTCGCTCGGCATGAGAAAGAAATTCCCATCTCTTGCAGTTGCGAGCTTGACCGTACCGCACCATGTGGAGGATAAAGGAGCGTTCGTTTTGCAACCTGCACACTTAAGGAGTTCTCGCATGAAAGAACAGCCCCAAAAACCACGCATTCCGATCGCCTCCACGTGCATCTTGGCGACCCTGCTCGCCGCAGCCATCCTCGCCGCCGCATCGGCGCGAGCCCAGACCATCACTACCTTCAATGCCTCAGGCGCCGGCACCGCTGCGACTCAGGGAACCGTCCCCACCGCCATCAATACCGCCGGAACCATCGCTGGCTACTACAACGACTCCGACAATGTTCATCACGGCTTCGTGCGCGCCACCAGTGGCATCATCACCGAATTCGAGGCGCCCGGTTCCGGCACAGAAGCAAAAGAAGGTACCAGGCCTTATGCCATCAACAGCTCCGGCACCGTCGCCGGAGCCTACCATGACTCCAGCGGCGTCTGGCACGGCTTCGTGCGCACTTCCTCCGGCGCCATCACCGAATTCACCGCCCCAGGCGCGGGAACGGGAGACGGCCAGGGCACTTTCGCTTTCGGCATCAACACCGCCGGGACCATCGCCGGGACCTATACCGATTCGAGCAGTGTGGCTCACGGCTTCGTCCGCACCTCCTCCGGCGCCATCACGGAATTCAATGCGCCTGCAGGCACCGCTCCCAATCAAGGGACGGCGGGAATCGCCATCAACACCGCGGGCGCCATCGCCGGTTATTACGTCGATTCGAGCAACGTGGCTCACGGCTTCGTGCGCTCTGCCTCTGGCGCCATCACCGAATTCAATGTCCCCGGAGCGGGCACCCAGGCCGGTCAGGGCACGGGCGGGGATATCGAAAACACTCTCAACTTCGAGATTGGCATCAATACCGCCGGAACTATCGCCGGGTTTTACGTGGATGCAAGCTACATCTATCACGGCTTCGAACGCACTTCCAAAGGCGCCTTCACCGAATTCAGCGCAGCCGGGGCCGGCACCGGCACCTACGAAGGAACGATCGCCGCGACCCTCAACACCTCCGGGGAGATTGCCGGAGATTACGTGGACAAGGAAGGCGTCATTCACGGATTCGAGCGCTCCGCCACCGGCGCCATAACCGAATTCAATGTCACTGGCGCCGGAACGGAAGCAGGCCAGGGTACCTTCGCCACCGGCATCAACACCGCCGGAACGATCACCGGAACCTACAGCGACTCCAGTTCCGTATTGCACGGCTACGTTCGGACCAATTGAGTGTGGAAGATCCTGGCTGGCCTGGCGCCGCCGGTGCCCCTAACGTCGCGGAAATATTTCAATCCCTGGGTCACTCGTGTTTTTCGACGTCAGAGCCCGCCCGGATCGAGCCCAAGGGCAGGGATTTTGAGCTCATGCCGGGAGCTTCAATTCATGCCCACACCCTGCGCTTTTGCCTTCGGCTTCGCCGCAATCGTCTTCGAGCCTTTTCTTTCCGCGCTGGCCAGTTCGGCTTGGGATTGCGCTTCGAACACATCGTCCCAGAGAGAACTCGCCTCATCGGCTGTGGAAACTCCGATCTGGCTAGCTCTCGGAGAATTCTCTTCTCCCACCCAGGCGACTAGAAACTTTTCCACCTTCTGCAGCCGGGCGAGAGACACGTGGCTGCCCTTCTGAACCTGGCCGCGAATGCCCGTCAAAAGTGCTCCCGACCGGCTAATGTTCGTGGTCCTGACTTCCTGCTGCAAAGGATGGCCGTTGACGTCCGTCGCTTGCAGGCTGACAGCCAAGGAGGTTTCGATGCGCCGGTCGCGGCGCTCAATTTTGAACTGCCTCATCAGAGACGCGATCTGGGTCGATATGGAAGCCAGTTCCTGCGCTGCTTTTTGTGACTCTTGGGCGCGCGACAACGTGCCCGCGGCCGCCTGCGCCACCCCCTTGATGTTGTCCGAGATGTCGCCCGCTCCCCTGGCCGCTTCCCCCGCGTTGCGAGTCATTTCGTTGGTCGTCGCGCTTTGCTCTTCGACTGCCGCTGCAATGGTGGCGGAAATCTCGTTGATCTGATTGATCACGCCGCTCACCGTCGCGATCGCCGCCACTGCACTCTTGGTGTCCGTTTGAATAGCGGTGATTTTCCGGCTGATGTCTTCGGTGGCTTTGGCCGTCTGCTTGGCCAGTTCTTTCACTTCGTTCGCCACCACGGCAAAGCCCTTTCCGGATTCTCCGGCGCGCGCCGCCTCGATGGTGGCGTTCAGCGCCAGTAAATTGGTTTGTTGCGCGATCGACGTGATGTCCTTGATGACCAGTCCGATCTCTGCGCTGGAGCGGCCCAGTTTCGTGACTGTGACATTGGCCGCCTGGGCGGCGTTGACCGCGGAGGCCGCCACTTTCGCAGCTTCGTTGGTGTTCGCGGAAATGCTCTGGATGGTCTGCGTCATCTCGCCGGCGCCAGTCGAAACGCTATCCAGATTCTGCGTGACCGTCTGCGCCGCGTGAGAAGCGGAGTTGGACTGAGTCGCGGTTTCGCCGGAATTAACGGCAATTTGATTGTTGGCCTCCAGCAGTACCTGACTGGCCGCTGCCAGTTTATTGGTGTGGGACGAAATCCCCCGCAGGATATCCTGCAGTTTGTCCATGAATATGTTGAAGAGCCGGCTCACTTCGCCCAGTTCGTCGTTGTTGAAACCGCCAGCCGTCTCCAGCCGCTTGGTGACGTCGCCCTCGCCCTCGGCAATATCCTGAATCATGTCCGTCAATCGCTTCAGGGACCGGGAAATCTGACCTACCAAAACGAAACTGCCGAGGACCAGCATAAATAGCGATACGGCGCAAATCATAAACATGGCGTGCGTGGCTTGCGCTGCCCTGCTCCCCGATCGCAGCTCACCTTCTTTTGCGCTCTGTTCCAACTGCCCGCTGCTGTCCTGGAGCTGCTGCTGGAGCGTCCCGTACAACTGCAGTCCCTTGCCCACAGAGTCCGCCGCCGTGGCCGGATCTTGCACCACCGCCTTCGAAAGCGCTTCGATCGCGGTCAAGTATTGGCCCACCGTCTGAACTTGTCCATCCAGCACCGTATGCAGCGCGGGATCCACCACCGCGTCTCTAGCCGCGGTGATGCGCTGCTCCAGAAGCTGGGAGTGGGTAGTCAGGTTCACCAGCGCGTCTTGCTGCTCCTGGTTTTTTTTCGTACAAAACGCAACGATATCCTCCTTGGTCATATCGTTGTAGATGCCGGCCTCAATGTTATTGCGCGTAGCTACCCCGATGGCCGCCACTTCCCCCGTGGTCTTGCTCACCGACCGGATGCCCCAATAACCAGTTCCGCTCACCGCAGCTAAAAACACAAGGCTGCCGATGGTCAATCCGAACAGCTTGGTTTTGATGTTAAATCGCATCTGCTCTCCCTTGACGCTATTGCTATCGGCTCCTTTTCCTCGAAACTTTTGGAGTTTGACAGGAAATAAGGAAGGGAACCAAAAACCGGAGATCAAAAGCGGATTAAAAGGAAATCATCAGCGAGCTTACACATTTTTCCCGTTTCAATGCACTGGCCGAAGCCCCGCGGCACTCGTTCAATACAACCCTTCCTCCCCGGCGGCCGCGTCTTCCATCGCCGATGCACCCACAGCCACTGCTCTGGATACTTCCTCAGCCGGTGCTTATTGAGAGTGGCCAGACTCCCAGCACAACCTTCAAACAGAATGCCAAGTGAGGAGCCATGAATTGAGATCGTAGGATAACTGCTCGAAAGAGACGATCGAGACGCCACTCGAGTCAACCATAACTTTGTCCTCTCTCCATCTCAAACGAGATTTCTCCTGCGAGTCGAGCGACATGCCTTTTCCAATAACAATCAGGCCATGAAACTTGGCGCGCCGATCACCGAAATCAGTCGTAAAGCCCTGGGTGCTTCTCATATCGTCCAACATCCAGAGCCAGTCCACGAGCTGCGAAAACGCGCATTCGAAGCGCGGCGCCCAGTCGGGCGTGGCTTTGCCAGCCTTCTTTTTGAAAATGCTGTCCGGGCGCCCATCCTCAAACTCGACCAGCAGATAGTTGTGTGTGGAGGAGTCGCCGACAACGAGATCCGCTTTAAAGTCGCCATAGAGCGGATATTCATGCGCGAGAACGTCCGCGCTTGCCGTGCGCGGAATATATTTCGCGATGAGCATCGACAAATCCCGGCGAACCTTGAAAAAGGGCAGGACGTCCTTGTTTTCATCCAACACCGGGTGCTGCTTAAGATGTTGGTCTAACTCGTTCCATCCCTGACGGCACTTGTGTTTATCGAACACATGCGGCGTCAGCTTCTTCATTGCCGCCCGTTGGGAAGGAGAAATCGCGCAAGCCCGTCGCGCAGCATGATGTCTTCGACGACCCATTTCGATGGGCTGTAGGAAAGAATAAGCCTAAGTATGCGGCCCACGCTGAAGCTGTAAAGCTTTGCCTGGGAAGCGAGTTTCAAGGCCCGAAGTTTGCGGCTGCGCTCGCCCTTGGCTAAATCGGTTTGCTCTAACTCCCGGAGCGCCGCGCGAATCTTCTCCCGCTCCGGCGGATCAAGCGAGCGCAAAGCAACTTCTGCCCGGTCTTGTAGCTGCACATTCATTGACAAAAGACCCCTCTATCACTCCGATTATATCCTTGGCGAACCCGAAACACTCACATAGCCGTTTCCCAACTCTCGGAACCGACCCTCAATACAATCCCTTCTCCCCCGGCGGCCGCGTCTTCCATCGCCGATGCACCCACAGCCACTGCTCTGGATACTTCCGCACATACTCTTCAATGATCGCAGTAAACTTCTGCGTATTGGCGTGAATGTCCGCTTCCACATCGCCGGTGCGCGCCAGTTCCACCGCCGGATCGAAGCGTAGCCGGTACTTCCCCAACTCCGCATCCCAGATGGTAAACGTCGGCACCACGGCCGCATCCGTGCGCAGCGCAATCCGCGCCAGCCCGCTCGCCGTGCACGCCGGAATCCCGAAAAAATCCACAAAAATCCCTTGCGGCGGAGTCATGTTCGTATCCATCAGCACCCCCACCACTTCCCCCGCATGCATCGCCGAGAGCAGCCCCCGCACAAAATTATCTTTGTCCACGGTTTTATTGCCATGCATGGTGCGGTAGTCTTGCACCAGCCGGTCGAGATACTGATTATCCAGCGCCCGCATCACCACGTGCATCCAGTGCCCGTGCATCGAATGCGTGAACGCGGAAAGCTCCCACCCGCCGAAATGCGCCGTCAGGAACAGCACGCCCTTGCCCCGCGCATAGGCCTGCGTGTAATTCTCCAGCCCGTCATACACGATGATCTGTTCAACATTTGCCAGCGTGTACTCGGGAAAGTGGCAGACCTCCGCCAGTTGTCGCCCCAGCGAAGCAAACTCCCCGCGCAGAATCCGCCCCCGCTCCGCCTCACTTTTTTCGGGAAACGCCATGCCGAGATTGCGCATGCCCACCTGTCGCAATCGCCCATGCAGAAGATAAACCGCCCAGCCCAACCCAATGCCCACGCCCCGCGCCAACGGTCGCGGCAAAATACCAAGCATTTTGATGAACGGCCAGGCTGCCGCGTACTCAAGTCGCTGCCGCATTCAGGAAGCGTGACACTACCACACAAAAAGCAATTTACAAAGACTAGCCGCAGAAGCCCCAACCACTACTCTGTAGCCTCTGTGTTGCCCCCGTGTCCTCTGTGTTAAAGATTTCGACTTTGCTCTTGATTCCTATTTCGCCGCCACCTGCGCCCACTGCGCCAGCGTCCGCAAAAACACATCCGCCCCCGCCGGCGGCGGATCGATCTCTCCCGTCAGCGCCGTCCGGAACGGCACCATGCGCCCGTAAAATTCCCGCGTGCTGTCCTTATCCTGCTTAATCACCGCTCCGTTCAAGCTCACGCCCGCGAACAGCCCGCGCGCCCGCGAATAAGTCAGCACCTCCGCCCGCATCTTCCAATCCGTATTGCCCTCGGCATGCCGACCCACCGGCCCCGCCGCCACCGACGCATCCGCCCCCAGCGCAAACTCGCTCGAAAGCAAATGCTTCATCCCATCCTTATTCATGATCAGCATGATCAGGTCCACCGCCTGCCCACCAATCTGAAATCCAAAACTCCCGCCGGTCACGGTAAAAAATGCGGGAGCGCTCCATCCCTTCCCCGTGCGGCAACTGGCCAGCCCGCGCCCATACTTCGCGCCCACAATAAACCCGCCCTTGAGCAGCCCCGGCACCACCGCCACGCACTCCGCCGACCCCAGCACCTCCTGCGGAATCCCTTTATCCGGCGCTCCCTGAATCTCGTTCAACACATCCGCCGCCGCCTGCACCCGATCCGCAACCTTCCCTTCCTCATCCGCCGCCAATCCAAAAGAACACAAAGACACAATCACGACCAGCAGTAAAGTCTTCCTCATGGTTCCTCGCTAAAGAGAAAAAATTGTATGGGATTCTAACGCTTTGGATTGTAAATGAAGCCCGCCGGGTTGCGTCAGCGAGATTAACCAGAGGAGTTCGAGATCAGCCTGCCGTCGAAAGAAAGTTCATCTTGGCGACCATTGCGGCCCTTCTTAGCGACCCTTGCGGTTAAAAGCTCTCAATCGCACGCAGAAATCAAGAAATCACATCGAGGAAAAACGGAGAGACCGCGAGTCAAAAAAATCGGGGCTGTTCGTGGTGACCCTAATCGCCACGCCCAACCCCGTCTCCCAGGTTCTGTGGTAGGTGAACCAAGTATGCCGCAGCGATATTCTTCCGACAAGATTACCAAGGTCATTGTCCCAAGGTAACCCAGCTAAAGGCTAAAAGCTAACGGCTAACGGCTTCTGCCCTACTTCGCCGCCACCAGCGAATGCGTAATCGCATGCACCGACAGCGCAATCCGGTTCTGCACTCCCACCTTCCGCATCAATTTCGCCACATGCGCCTTCACCGTGCGCTCCTCAATCCCCAACTGCGACCCAATCTCTTTGTTCGACCGCCCCGCCACCAGCATCTCCAGCACTTCTTTTTCCCGATCGGTAAACGTCACACGCCCTGCCGGAAAAATCCTCCCCGGCGCCGACGACACCCGCTCGATAAACATCGAAAGCACCCGCCGCGGAGCCCACACCGAACCCTGACTCACAATCCGAATCGCCTGCGCAAATTCCGCCGGCGAAGCCGCCTCATCCACATATCCCTTCGCGCCCGAAGCGATCGCCTTCAAAATAGTCTCTTCGTCCACGCCCGACCCGGTCACAATGATCCGCAGATCCGGACGCGTCGCCTTCAGGCTCGCCATCACATCAAAAAGATTTTGCCCGGAGCGATTCCCAAGCAAAATTAAATCCACATCCTGTAACGTGGATATATCGGGCAGGCTGGCGGAGATTAGTTCGAACTCAGGTTCAGTGTCGAACAAGGCGCGGAAACCCACGAATCTCAGCGGGTCGCTCTCCACCACAGCAATTTTGATAATCGGTTTTCTCGCTACAGCTGCTTTCATAGGTTGTCCCGTGGGGCGTAATTAGGTATCAAAAGAATAGCGGCATTTCCTCGCAATGCAAAGAGAACGTGACCGAAGTCGAATTACGGGAGTAACATAAAAAAAGTTTCGCAAAGCATTCCAGCGAAGCCATTTGGTATGCAAAGCATCGCTCGCGAAAGTGGAGAAAATTCGGAATGACAAGAAATGTCACTCGTTGGGTGGGATTAACTTGGGTAGGACTAAGTTGGATAGGAATTCTTCTGATCGCGATCCCTACGGCGCTGGCGATAGCCGTAGCCCCGCCCTCTTCCCAAGCTCAGGATTCCACCAGCACCTATCAACCAAAATTCCCCGGCGACCCCGCCCGCTCCGATTCCGAAGCCGCCGCCCTCGCCTACATGCGCGTCGTCCTCCGCGCCCAGCACCACTTTCAAAAACAATACGGCCACTTCGCCACGTCCCTCACTGAACTCGTCCACTCCGGAACCTTCACCAAGCGCATGGTCAACCCCAACCGTGGCGACTACACCGCCGGCTTCAGAGGCAAAAAAGATAGCTTCATCCTCACCATGACCCCGCAACACCTCGACCCCCAACACCGCTCCTTCTACGCCGAAGACGACGGCAAAATCCACGCCGAAGAAGAAAAACCCGCCGGCCCCGATTCCCCAGTCGTTAAGTAGCCTTCTCGCGCGCGCCTCCCAAGCCCCTTGTCATCCTGAGCGAGGATTGTGCTTCGCGATAGCGAAGCACAACCGCAGTCGAAGGATCTCTACCGCCGCGACACTCTTCGAGGCTGTCTCCGCATCCATCAACCCGCAAAACTCGTTTATGATGGATCAGAATTCATCCCAGAAATCCCTCACGGAGGAATCATGGCACTCACCATCGGCGCACCCGCACCCGACTTCTCACTCAAAGATCAGGATCAGAAAGAAATCAAGCTCAGCGATTACCGCGGCAAGAAGAACGTCGTCCTCGTCTTCTACCCTCTCGACTGGAGCCCGGTCTGCACCAAAGAGCACGTTTGCGTGGTCAACGACAAAAAGCAATTCGAAGATCTAGACGCGCAAGTCCTCGGCCTCAGCGTCGACAGCGTCTGGTCCCACAAAGCCTACGCCGACAAGATGGGCATCTACTACCCGCTGCTCGCCGACTTTCATCCCCGCGGCGCCGTCGCCGCCAAATACGGCGCCTACCTCGAAGACAAAGGCATCACCGGCCGCGCCATCTTCATCATCGACCGCAACGGAAATTTAGCCTGGCAGAAAAACTACGACATCCCCGTCGTCCCCGACATCGCCGAAGTCTCCAAAGCCCTGGCCGCGGTGAAATAAAGAAATTAGGAATTAAAGATGAAGCGGGTGCCCCATTCTAGTCGCGGTTTTTGCGACCAGAGTGGGGCCTTTGACTTTAAGCAGGCGCCGCCCCCGAGGCCGGACGCACCTCCCGCTCAATAATCCGCGCCAGCTTATCCTGCGCCACCTCGAGATCGTAAGCCGACTGTAGATTCACCCAAAATCCCGGACTCGTATTAAAGTAGCGCGCCAGCCGCAAAGCGGTATCCGGCGTGACCCCGCGCCGTTCATGAACAATCTCCGCGATCCGCGTCACCGGCACCCGCAGATCGAGCGCCAACCGGTTCATACTCAGCCCCATCGGCTCCATAAAATCTGCACGCAGAATTTCGCCGGGATGTATGGGCGGAAGCAATTTCTGAGATTTCGCCAACTGCATCTTCTCCCTTACTCGCGATCTAATGATAGTCAACGATCTCGACCGCATGTGCGCTGCCATCTCGCCAAATAAGACAGAGCCGCCACTGATCGTTGATCCGAATGCTATGTTGACCTTTTCGATCGCCGTGAAGAGGGTCCGGGCGGTTCCCCGGCGGTGCAGCCAGATCCCTCAATTCCAACGCGCTGGCCAACTGCCGCAGCTTCCTCCGCGCAATGCTTTCGATGGCAAGAAAGCGCCGGCTGGGTTGACGATAATGCAACCGCTCAGTTTCCGCGCAGCCGAACGACCGAACAACAGGTGCGAAGGAAATAGGAGCAAATCAAGCCCCCGCCTTCACCCCCGTCGCCTTCCCCCCGCTATACTCCACCACCAGCGGCTTCCCCCCATTGGGATACCTCACCGTCTTCTCATCCGACGACGCACCCGCATCCGGCACACCCATGCCCACCGCGAAATCCGCCTGCAACTCATCCATCCCCGGCTTCACTTCATGCTGCGCAATCGCCTGCCACACATCCGCCGGCCAGAACTTATACAACTCGTCCGGATCTTCCACGTAAAACATCTCGTCCGAATAAATCTTGTACTGCCCGTCGCTCTCAAACCCGATGGGCACCGCGTAACTCTTCGCATCCTTCTTGAACACCGCCATTACCTGCCGCCGGTTTCCGGCTCCCGCCGGAATATCCTGCACGACATCCGTGATCTCCAACCGTTCGATCGGTAACAACAACCCCGCCTCATGCCCGAAGTCGCTTCGCTTGCGCGCTGCATCATACGAATAATAGGTATACCGATACCCCTCCTTCACCCAAACCGGCTGCAGCGTCAACTGCCTCGCCGACTTCAAATCAAACGGATACAACTTCTTCGGCGACACATAATATTCCTGATTCGAATAGCCCGCATTCTTCGCCGCCACCTGCTTCTGCGCCGCCTCGTAATCCAAATGCCGCTGATAAAGAATCCACCCCGCCCGCACCCCCACCACCACCACAGCCAGCCCCAGCGCAATCTGAATCCGTTTCTTAGCCTCTTCACTCATCATAGAAAAGCCCTACCCTGTGGCCCCCGGTGTCCCCTGTGTTTAAGATTTTGACCTCGAATCGCTGGTACACTATTACCCGATGCCAGTAACCGAACAAGACGTCCTAAGCGCCCTGAAAAGTTGCTACGACCCCGAGATCCCCGTCAACATCGTCGACCTCGGCCTCATCTACACCGTCAACTTCGCCGATGTCCCCCACGAAACTCTCAAAGACGAAACTCCCAAACAAGACGTCGCCGTCGACATGACCCTGACCTCACCCGGCTGCCCCGAGCACGTCAACATCAGCGCCCAGGTCAAATCTCGCCTGGAACAGCTCCCCGGCATCCGCAACGCCGCCGTCAACATCGTCTGGACCCCGCCCTGGACCCCCGAACGCCTCACCCCCGAAGCCAAAAAACAACTCGGCATCGACTAGCGGTTCTAGCTGACCACTACCCACTAATCACTACCCACTGCTCTCACAGCTCCTCCCACGCATCCACCGCGCTCTGCCCCGCTGCGTCCGTAATCCGCCGCCCGGCTTTCGCCGCCATCTCCATCACATGCATACCGCGATCGAAATAATCCGGCAATTGTCTTCTCACGCTGTCAAACTTTTCGGGATACTCCGCCGCGAGCACCGCCAGCGCCACTCCGCCCGCCAACACTCCCGCCGCGTTTCTTCGCTTAATGAATAACATCACCGCCGCGCCCGCCGAGGCCGCAATCAACGCCTTCTTCCAGCTGTCCATCTTCCCTCCTTATCTTTTTGATGCGATCCTATTCACGCGATCTGATTCACGCGATTGTAACCCGCTCCACGCTATTTACTCACCTCACTCCGATGCCCGTTCGCCCTCCCGCGTTGTCGCCTGAGCTGCGCACTGTGGAATTAAGAATCGAGCCTAACGCCGGTGCTGGCTATCGTTTATACTTCCTCGTCCCACGGAAAGTGTAATGTCTTCCATCCCATCACAAGGCGCAAGGCGCGGTCGGCGACGGCCGAAAACTTTCGTTCTCGCGATGCTTCTCTTGTCCCTTTTCACATTGCTAGAAGCGCATGCCCAAAAGCCCCGCGCCCGCGATCTCGGCGTCCCCTTCGACGGCACTCCCGGCCCCAACAACGCCATCACCGATGTCAAAGGCGTAGAAGTCGGCCACACGACACTGATCTCGGGCCAAGGAAAATTAGTAGTCGGCAAAGGTCCCATCCGCACTGGCGTAACGGCCATCCACCCCCGTGGCAAGACTTCCAATGACGCCGTCTTCGCGGCCTGGTTCACCCTCAACGGCAACGGCGAAATGACCGGCACCACCTGGGTCGACGACTCCGGCTTCCTCAACGGTCCTGTGATGCTCACCAACACGCACAGCGTCGGTGTGGTTCGCGACGCGGTCATCGCCTGGAAAGTCAAACGCGGCGAACCCGACATGGAAGGCTACTGGTGGTCGCTTCCAGTCGTCGCCGAAACCTGGGATGGCTACCTCAACGACATCAACGGATTCCACGTTCATCCCGAAGACGCCTGGCACGCCCTCGATTCCGCCCACTCAGGCCCGGTCGAAGAAGGCAATGTCGGCGGCGGCACCGGCATGATCTGCAACGAATTCAAAGGCGGCATCGGCACTTCTTCGCGCGTCCTCGATGCCAAGGCGGGGGGCTATACGATCGGCGTGCTGGTGCAGTGCAACTACGGCGACCGGGAACAACTCCGCATCGCCGGTGTTCCCGTCGGCCGGGAGATCGCCGAGCACACCGTCTTCAAAGAAGACCTGGGCTCCATCATCGTGATCGTCGCCACCGACGCACCATTGATCCCCACACAACTAAAGCGCATCGCGAAGAAAGTTTCCCTCGGCCTGGGACGCGATGGCAGCTATTCCGGCGATGGCTCCGGCGACATCTTCCTGGCCTTCTCGACTGCCAACCCAGGCGCGGTTAGTCCGAAGAGCGATCAGCCCCACAATGTTCACCCGCTCACCATGCTGCCCAACGACTCGCTCGATCCCATTTTCCTGGCCACGGTGCAGGCCACGGAAGAAGCCGTCGTCAATGCCATGGTCGCGGCGGAGACCATGAAAGGGATCGACGACCATGAAGTCATCGCGTTGCCCCATGAGCGTCTTCGAGAAGTGCTCAAAAAATACAATCGCCTGGAAAAGTGAGGCTTTGTTTATTGTGTTCCGGTTGGAATATTTTGTACATATATGATCGTGCGCACACTTCTGTAAGTGCGGCTATCCGGAACATCGACTGGGAGTTAAGCCGCAGGCGTGAGTTCCAGCACAAAATTCTCTGTTTCCCATCCATCCCACATTCCCGATTCGGGAACTGCCTCTTCATTACCTTCGCCGCTCACCCCCCGTGACTTTCACTTTTCCGCTGGAAGACTAGACTCAAAATCATGAAGCGGCTCTACACCATCGGACGCATCAAGGGCGGGATGAAGTTTAGCTGCACTCACTGCGCCCATCACGTGACCACCCTCGAATTCGACCCCCGCGACGGCAACCTGCGCACCCAAGCTGCCACGGCCATCAATCAGCATGGCATTCAAGTCCATCACGAACCTGTAATGTTTTCCTCGCTCGACGCGCAGCCGCACATCTGGCGCACCTGACCTGCTTTCGCCATCAGGAACTCATCGCTGATTTTGCCGCTGCCCGAAATCCGAATCCCCCCCATAAGCAAAATCGATTGGACTTGTACCCCGCCGCCGCTTAGAGTCCTAGGGTGCCCTCCAGTCGTACTCGAACCCGTGGTCTTCTCCGGCGGATCACCCTGCCCGAATCCGCCCATTCGCTATTTCGTCCGCCGTTCCGCAACTATCAGTTCGATGACGCTTACGATGAGATGTTCGAATCTCCCGGCGTGCCGCGCCCGCACTATCGCGCTCTGTTTCAGACACTGCTAGACCTTCCGGCCGAGGAACTTCGCAAGAGCCAGCAGGCCGCCGAACTTTCTTTCCTGCATCAAGGCATTACCTTCACGGTTTATGGCAACTCCGAAGGCACGGAGCGCGTCTTCCCTAACGACCTTCTCCCACGCATCATTCCAAACTCCGAGTGGCGTAAGATTGAGACCGGACTCACCCAGCGCATCACCGCGCTGAATCTTTTTCTCGAAGATATTTACCACGGCGGCAAAATCCTTGCGGCCGGCGTCGTCCCCAAAGAACTCGTCTATACCTGCCGCCACTTCCGCCGCGAGATGCGGGGACTCAATGTTCCGCGCGGGATTTACGTCAGCATCTGCGGCACCGACCTCGTTCGCCTCCCCGATGGCAGCTTCGCCGTGCTCGAAGACAATCTGCGCGTGCCGAGCGGCGTCTCCTACATGTTGGCCAACCGGAAAGTGCTCAAGCGGGTTTTCCCCACACTGTTCCGCGATTACGGTGTCTGTCCGGTCGATCACTACGCGCAGGCGCTGCTCGCGACCTTGCGCGCCCTCACTCCGGTAAACTTCTACGGCCGCCACGAACCCACGATAGTTCTGCTTACGCCGGGCGTTTTCAACTCCGCCTATTTCGAACACACCTATCTGGCGCAGCAAATGGGCATCGAGCTGGTGGAAGGCCGCGATCTTCTGGTGCACGACAACGTCGTCTACATGCGCACCACCGCCGGGCTGCGGCGCGTGGATGTCATCTACCGCCGCGTGGATGACGACTTCCTCGACCCCCTCACTTTCCAGCGCGATTCCGGTCTCGGCGTTCCCGGACTGTTCAACGCCTATCGCGCCGGAAACGTAGGACTGGCCAACGCCATCGGAACCGGCGTCGCCGACGACAAAGCCGTCTACGCTTACGTTCCCGCCATCATCCGTTACTATCTTGGCGAAGAGCCCATCCTGGCCAACGTTCCCACCTACCTGCTTACCGATCGCAACCAGCAAAGCTACGTGCTCGAGCATCTCCATGAGCTGGTGGTAAAGGCGGTCGGAGAATCCGGTGGCTACGGCATGTTGATCGGACCACAAAGTACATCCGAGCAGCGCGAAGATTTTCGCCGCCGCATTCTGGCCGAGCCCCGCAACTATATCGCGCAGCCCACTCTCAGTCTCTCTCGCGCTCCCTGTTTTCTCGATGGCGAAGCGCAGGCGCGCCACATTGATCTGCGCCCCTACATTCTTTACGGCGAGAACGTAAGCCTCGTTCCCGGCGGACTTACCCGCGTGGCCCTGCGCCGCGGATCTCTCGTGGTAAATTCATCGCAAGGCGGCGGCAGCAAAGATACGTGGGTGTTACGCGCATGAGGATCGCCCATACGAACGATCCTCTTAACAGGACCGCATGAGGACCTTATTATGAACGGCCAGCCGGAAACCACCATGCTCTCCCGCGTGGCCGACAATCTTTATTGGATGTCGCGCTACCTCGAGCGCGCCGAGCACACCGCGCGTCTGATCGATGTAGACCTTCAACTGCGCCTCGATCAATCTCCCGAAGCCGGCTCCGGACGTTGGCTCGGCCTGCTCGAAGCCCTGCAAGTGCCCGCTCCCGAGGACGCTCCGCTCGACGCCGAAACTCTGACCTACCTGCTCACCATGGATCGTTCGAACTCATCGTCCATCATCTCCTGCGTCGGTGCCGCTCGCGAAAATCTTCGCCAGGTCCGCGAGCAATGCAGCTCGGAGATGTGGGAGCAACTCAACCGCCTCTACCTGCAAGTGAAAAGCACCGCCTCCGGCGACTCCGGCCTGGCCGACTCTCACGGATTTTTCCGCGCGGTGCAGGATGGCGCCCACCTGTTCAAAGGAGTGAGCGGTTCCACCATGTCGCACGGCGAAGCCTGGCATTACATCCAGGTCGGACGATTCCTGGAGCGCACCGAAGCCGTTGCCCGCCTCATCGGCGCCCACTTCAGCCGCCTGCCTCACGCTCTCGATCAGCCGGTGGAAAGCGAAGAATATCTCGAATGGGTGGGATTGCTGAAGTCCTGCAATGCCTTCCAGGCCTACTGCAAGGCTCACACCGCCGAGCTTCGCCCGCTGCGGGTTGCCGAATTTCTGCTGCTCAACCCGAGTTTTCCGCACTCCGTCGCCTACTCGGTCGATTGCGTCCACGCCGCGCTCACCGCCATTGGGGAGTTAACCGAGCGCAAGGCCGAGCACCCCGTCCGCATTGCTGGACGCCTGCGCGCCACCCTCAACTTCAGCCAGATCGATGAAATTATGGCCTCCGGTCCCATCGCCTTCGTCGACAGCATCCGCTGGCAGTGCGCCCAGGCCCACACCGCCATCCACCAGGTTTATTTCGATTACTCCATCGAATCGGCGCTGGTGGCCTGATGGAAAATAAATTGTTTGTCATCCTGAGACGCGCGCACTTTGCACGGCGAAGATCTCAGCCAGAACGGCCGCTTGGGCATCTTACGCCGATTCAGCATCGTGAGGAGCTTGGGCATCGCACGCCGCTTCAGCATAGTAAAAGCGGTCGGCATCGTAATAGCGCCGCTTCAGCATGATGAAAGAGCGCCGCTGTAACATCGTGGAAGAGCGGCGCTTCAGCGCCGCGTAAAGCTCGCGAAATAAATCCGGGCTTTAGCCCCCGAGGGATTCGTCCTATGATCTACTCCGTCCTGCACACCACCAACTTCACCTACCAGCCGGCAGTTCGCGAGAGCGTCATGGAGGTCCGCCTGCAGCCGCGCAGCGACGGATCGCAACACTGCCTCACCTTCCAACTCGACGTCACCCCGGACGCCAACATCATGCAATACCGCGATTTCATGGGCAATACCGTCCATCACTTCGATATCGCGGGAAAACATTCTCAGGTGAAGGTGGTCGCCCGTTCCTCGGTCGAAGTCCAAATTGTGCCGCCTCCCGATGCCGCGGCCGCCGGCTCCTGGGACGATCTCGACCGCGCTATCGCCGCCGAAGACTACTGGGAAATGCTTCTCCCCAGCCATTTCGCCCGGTCCAGCTACCGCCTCGAAGCTCTCGCCAAAGAGCTTCAGGTGGAACGCCGCGATACTCCGCTTCAACTGCTCACGGAGCTGACCCAGCGGATCTATGAAACTTTTTCCTACGTCCCGAAAAGCACGCGGGTCAATTCCCCGATCGATGACGCGCTCGAATCCCGCCGCGGAGTGTGCCAGGATTTCGCTCACATCATGCTCGCGCTTCTGCGTCCCCTGCAAATCCCCTGCCGCTACGTCAGCGGCTACATGTTTCATCGTGACGAAACCGACGAAACCAAATACCGCTCCCTCGAAGGCGCTTCCCATGCGTGGATCGAGGCCGTCATTCCAAATCTGGGATGGATCGCCTTCGATCCCACCAACAATCTGATCGGCGCCGACCGCCACATCCGCGTAGCCATCGGACGCGACTATGCCGACGTCCCACCCACTCGCGGCGTCCACAAAGGCGACTCCGAAAGCGCCCTCAGCGTAGCCGTCACCGTCAGCCCCAGCGACGCCCCTCCGCCCGAACAACTTTTGCCGACGATGGTCATCCAGTCCCGCCCCACCCCCCGCGCCCCCCGCATCGACCACGAACAACAACAGCAACAACAATAGATCCCGTCTGGAAGTGGCCTGTGTGGAACGGACACTCCTGTCCGTTGCTTTTGATCTTGGCGCTGCCTTTGATCTTGCTGCTGCTTTTGATCTTGCTCTCATGCTGCCTCGCACACACTCCCAGCATGATCTAAGTCGAAGTTTAGAGCCCTAAGCAGGCTGCCGAAAAACTCGGTGTCGCGCCTGATTTTGGGTGGCGTTCACCGCTGCGATAACCGCTCTGCTTTGAATCCGGCTTTAGCCGCCGAGGTTGCAATTCTGAGCCGGAAACGACTCTTTCCGCAGCCTGCTAGGCTCGTTGCGCCCGAAACTTTATCCGCCCATTCACGCCCGCGCCCAATCTTATCCGCCCATGCAAATGAGTTTGCATGGCAAAGCAGCGCACAAGAAGCCAACTCCAGCCGCCAGATTCTAATGAAGTGGACAAATCGATCTCTTTTAAGGAGCTTCGCATGCAGCGTCAACTTTTGATCAGCATCACAGCGTTATCGATGGCGTTCGCCGCACCGGCCATCGCCCAGGAATCCGCTACTCCTCCCACCCCGCCTCCGCCCATCACGGTGAAGAACGGCGGCATCGCCCCGCAACACCTTGGCCTCGAAACCGTGATCGGCTGCCTCACGGAAACCGGCGGCACCTACGTCATCACCGGAGGTGGCGGAGCCGGCAAGCAGTTCCGCATAGTCTCCGGCGATGTGTCTTCTTTTAAGCATGCTTACGGCCAGGACGTGGAAGTCGTCGGCATCGTCGCCAAAAACGATCCCCTCGAAAATCAAAATAGCCTGGTAAACGAAGGCACGACCACCGGCGCGGGTTACTTAACGATTCAAGCGCAGAAAGTAAAAGTGATCGGCGCGCATTGCAACCTTTCGGGCAAAGAGTGGGAAGGCGATCACATGGAAAACAAGAAGTAGCAAGAAAAACGTGCCTCATACCTCGGTGGGTGCCCCATGTCTCGCCTCTTTTGCGAGACATGGGGTTTTTGACTTCTTGATCGAAAAAAAAATAGCCTGTGCGACAAGCCTTGTGACATCTAACCTTGCCATCCTCAGCTCACATCATCAACAATGGCATCGGGCAATCCAAACCCTTTTTCGCCCTCTGTTGTGGCAACATGATTCTGTCACCCTAACAGCAACATGAAAATGTCACCCTGGCGAAGCCAGGGTGTGTTGCAGGCGAGTATCGCCGTAGTAGAGCGAGACGCGCCCGTCGAGCGCTTGATAGACATTCACTTTGGCTCCGGCAAAGCTGAAGCGTTG
>Ga0302320_10001145_pt1 | contig 63736 bp, 53 predicted proteins | sample Bog_T0_3_FD_202130 | JGI IMG/M metagenome (GOLD analysis project Ga0302320, IMG submission 202130) | Peat permafrost microbial communities from Stordalen Mire near Abisko, Sweden - Bog_T0_3 | ecosystem: Environmental > Terrestrial > Soil > Wetlands > Peat | place: Sweden: Abisko, Stordalen Mire...
ACGTGGTCGGATCCGGGCTACCTCACGGTGGAGGCCAATGCGGCCAACTACACGTTCACCAACGCCGGGACGATGACGCTCAACGGGGGCAACATCTACGGCGGGGGCTACACCGGGTTCCTGGTCAGCAACTCGGGCACGATAACAAACCAGACGAGCTCACTTTACCTCGGGTACTATTCCTCGGACGCGGTGACAAACTCCGGGACGATAAACGCGCTTTCCTCGGGGACGAACTATACGACCGTAAACGTGGGCAACAACTCGACGAGCGCCGTTTCCAACTCGGGGACCATCGAGGCCAACGTCACCGGCACCGGGTCGGCGGTTGCGTACGTTGGCGACGGCGTTGGGACGAGCGTCACGAACACCGGGTTCCTTACGGCGAACGGGACCAACGCATCGCTCTATCTGGGCTATGATGGCACCAACTACACCAGCGCATGGTCAAACATCGGCGGGACGATCACGGCCTCGGGCGGGGGTGCGGTCTTTCTCGGCGGGGCCTTCACGAATACGAACCTGACCCAGGGGCACATCTACGGCGCCGGGGGCGCCCTGGACATCGTGGGCACGCTCACCAACTCGGCGACGCCGCTCCTGCCGCCCAACAGCGGCACGTACACGCTTTACGGCGGGACCATTTCCGGGGGGCAGGTCGACGGGAGCAACGGGGCGCTCACCTTCAGCAACCTCGGCGGCACCCTTGCCAACGTGGCATTCATCAACACGGTGACGGTTCCGCTGAACGCGTATTTCACGGTCCAGGGGGGCACGACCTTCGCGGGGAACCTCACGTTTGGCGGAGGCAACACGGTTTACCTCGGTCAGAGCCTGACGGTGGGGCCCTCCCAGGCATGGTCGGACACAGGTTCACTCAATGTCCTTGCGGATGTCTCAAGCCTCACGTTCACGAACCAGGGGACGATGACGCTCAACGGGGGGAGCATCGGGGGCTACTACAACACGGGGTTCGTGCTCAACAACTCGGGGAGCATCACCAACGCGGGCGGGACCCTCTACCTTGGAAACTACAGCGGCGACACGGTGACGAACACCGGGCCGATCACCGCGGCGTCGACCTCGACCGGCTACTCGTCCGTCTACGTGGGCTACGGCACGTCGAGCGCCACCTCCAACAGCTCCGCGATCGAGGCCACAACGACGGGAAACGGAAGCTCAGTCCTTGGCGTCGCGTCCGGAACGGGGACGACGGTCGCAAACACGGGCACCATAGGGGCGTTCCAGACCGGAACCGGTTCGTCGACCGCGTACGTGGGTGACGCCTCAGGCACAACCGTGACGAACACGGGACTCATCGAGGCGGCGGGCTCCAATGCCTCGCTCTACCTGGGTTACGACGGGACCTACTACAGCAGCAATTGGAGCAACATCGGCGGCACCATCGCTGCGGCCAGCGGCGGAACCGTCTACCTCGGCGGGACGTTCAGCAATGCCACGCTGGCGGGAGGCACCATAAACGGTGCAGGCGGAGTCCTCGACCTGGTTGGAACGCTAAACCTTACGGGCACCCTCCCGGCGCCCAATTCCGGAATCTACACGCTATACGGCGGAATCGTCGTCGGGGGAGTGATCAATGGGATCAACAATGCACTCACATTCAGCAGCTACGGTGGCACGCTTAACGGTGTTGCCCTGACGGGAAACTTTACCGTGCCCACGGGCGGTGAGTTTTCGGTGAGCAACGGAACAAGTTTCGCATCGGGCACGACGACCTTTGGAGGAGGAAACTACGTGTATCTGGACGGGCCCACGGGATTGACGCTCCCCGCCGGCGTCGCCTGGACCGACTCCGGTTCACTGTATGTCTATGCCAGTGCAAACAACCTCACGTTTTCCAACCAAGGGGTGATCACGGCCAACGGCGGCGATATCTATGGCGACGGCTACACGGGTTTCGTGTTCAACAATTCCGGCACCTACACCAACAACGGATACAACACCCTCTTCATGGGTCTGTACTCCGGGGACTCGGTGACCAACGCGGGAACGATTGAACAGTATGGCAGCGGGAGCATCTACCTGCAGTACAGCGGGGCGCAGCTCACGAACCTGACGTCCAGCACCCTCACCGGGGGAACGTGGATAGCCTCGGGCGGCGGCATCTACTTCTATGGCACGAATCCCATCAACACGATAGCGCCTTCCACCACGGTTGTGTTGAGCGGCGCGGGTTCAACAATCCAGACGTATTCCGGGGTAGGCCCGACCTTCCAGACGATCGAGCAGACGCTCACGACCAACAACGGGACGCTCGAGGTCCTGGCAAACCGCAATTATTCCACGGCGAACGCGATCGTGAACAACGGCTCCCTCCAGCTGGGAGGCGGGACGTTCTCGAGCACCTCGACGCTCACCAACGGCCCGGGAAGTTCCCTTTCGGGCTACGGGACATTCAGTTTCTCGGGCGGGGTGACGGTCGGAAGCGGGGTCGCCGTCTCGCCGGGAAGTCCGGCCTTAAACAGTTACGTGGGCAGCCTGTCGTTCAATTCCCTGATTCTCGGGGGCGGGGGCATCGGCACCTTCGACATTGAGAACGCCTCGGGCACCGCGGGGGTGGGGTACGACATTCTCGGCGTCTCCGGAACCCTTGCAATCACGGCCACCCCGGGCACGCCGTTCACCCTGAATCTCGAGTCGATCAACCCGGGGACCGGGCTCCCCGGGGCGGCGACGTTCAACATGGGCCAGAGCTACTCGTGGACACTGGCCTCGGCGGCCTCGATCACGGGCTTTAGTGCGTCGGACTTCACGCTCAACACCTCCGCCTTCACGAACGGCCTTGGAGGGGGAAGCCTTTCCCTTTCCTCCAACGGGACGGACATCTTCCTGAATTTCACGCCCGTGCCGGAGCCGTCCACGTGGGTGCTCGTCCTGGGCGGCACCGCCCTGCTGGCGGCCGCGTCCCTGAGGCGCAGGGCCGCAAGGGCGACGCCGGTCAGGCAGGCTTGAGGAGCGACTTTAGGTCGGTGAGCGAGATCTTGGCCGCGACGGCGTCGCTCGCCTCGAAGATCCCAGCAAGGAGGGCCCGTTTCTCGTCCTGGAGGGCCAGCACCTTCTCCTCGACCGTCTCGGAGCACACGAGCTTGTAGCTCGTGACGACGCGCGTCTGGCCGATGCGGTGGGCCCGGTCCGTCGCCTGGGCCTCCGCCGCAGGATTCCACCAGGGGTCGAAGTGGACCACGGTGTCGGCACCCGTGAGGTTGAGGCCGGTGCCACCCGCCTTGAGCGAGAGGAGGAAAACGGGAACCTCCGCCGAGCCCTGGAATCGGTCGACCTCGGCCTGGCGGGCCATAGCGGCCATGGAGCCGTCCAGGTAGCAGTGGGCGATCCCCTGCGAGACCAGTTCCTCCCTGAGAAGCGCCAGGAGCGAGGTGAACTGCGAGAAAACCAGCAGGCGATGGCCGTCGTCCTGGGCCTCCTCCAGGATCTCCCGGAAGGACTCGAGCTTGGAGGAGCCTTCAAAGGGCCTGCCGGCCCCGGCGAAGGCGGCGTCCACGAGCCTCGGGTCGCAGCAGATCTGCCGGAGGCGAAGGAGCTGCGTGAGCGCCGCAAGGCGCAGCGCCGCATCACCGGCACCCGAGGCCTCGAGGTCGAAGAGCTCGCGCTCCGACTTTTCCTGGAAGGAGCGGTAGAGGGCGGCCTGCCTGGGTTCGAGCGTGCACCAGACGACCTGCTCAATGCGGGCCGGCAGCTCGGGCGCCACGGCGAGCTTCGTCCGCCTGAGGATATAGTGGGCGGTCTTCGCGCGCAGGCGCCCGTCGTACCAGGACCGCTCCTCGCGGCGGGTGCCCGGCGGGATCTTCTCAAGGTAGCCCGGCAGTATGAACTCGAAGAGGGAGCGGAGGTCGTCGAGCGAGTTCTCGACCGGGGTGCCCGTCAGGAGGAAGCGGCCCTTCGACCGGAGCGCGCGCAGCGCGCGCGCGTTCTGCGACAGGCGGTTCTTCATGTGCTGGGCCTCGTCGGCCACCACGCACGCGAATTCCGCCGAGGCGAGGAGCTCGCGGTCTCGCGTCAGGGTGCCGTAGGAGGTGATGACCAGGTCCCAGTGGGCAAGGTCTCCGGGCCCCGAGAGGCGCTGGTCGCCCCGGTGCACAAAGACGCGCAGGTGGGGGACGAAGCGGGCGGCCTCGCGCCTCCAGTTCTCGACGAGGGACGCCGGGCAGACAACCAGGCACGAGCCGCCCTCGCCCTGAACGGCGCTCAGGAGGGCCAGGGCCTGGAGCGTCTTGCCGAGGCCCATCTCGTCGGCGAGGATGCCGCCCAGGCCGCCGCGGTAGAGGTGCCAGAGCCACGCGGCGCCCAGCCGCTGGTAGGTGCGCAGGATCGAGTCGAACTCGGGCCTTATGGGGGCGGGCTCCAGGCGCGAGAGGTTGCGCAGAGCCCCGGTCCTGCGGGTCCACTCCTCGGGGGGCTGAAAGCCGGGCGCCAGCTCCTCCAGGAGCTCCTCGACCTCGGCGGCGCGCGCCGAGCCGATCCTGTCCGTCCGCTTGGTGGACGGTGAGGAGAGCTCGCCGTCCGAGAGCGCGCGCTGGGCCTCGGCCAGCTTTCGCACCCGCGCGGGGTCAATGAGGACAATCTGGCCCTCGGCCTCGACGTAGCTTCGTCCCGAGGCGACGGCGTCCCGGATCGCGACCTCGCTCGCCGGACCCGCCGTGATGCCAAGCGCGATGTCCCAGCGGTCTCCCGAGGCCGAGACCTCGCAGGTGATCTCCGCCGAGGACAGGTGCCTCGTCCGGGCGATGAAATTCGGCGTAAACTCGGCGCCCAAACCCTCCCTTAGCCTTTGCCCATGCGCTGCAAGGAAGGAGAGGGTCTTGTGCCGGTCCCGGAGCCACCACTTCCGGTTGGAGGGTTCGAGGACAAACCCCGATCCCTTAAGGATATCCACAACGGTCTCATACCTGGAATCCTCGCGCGAGGGCGGGGTGATCGCGAGGAAATGGTCGGATCCGTCGACAAGGATGGGCACCCGGGAAACCGGCCTATGCGGGGGGGTGCGGGCCTTGCCCGTCCCGGCCTTTGCCTCGGCGGCGGGAACGGGCTTTGGCTCAACGAGCACGTCGTCATGGCTCCACGCGACCCGCCTGCCGTCCTCGACGAATATCGCCGCGTCGGCCGCGGCGTCTGCCAAGTTTGCCAGCTGCCTGCGTGTCAGCTGGATGAAGGGGGGCGGCTTCTGAGTGCCACACCATCCCTGGAGCACCGCCAACGCCGGGATTTCCGCCGGATCGGGGGGCGCGGAAAGGTCGAGCTCGACCTTGAGCGCCACGGCATTGCGGGCCGCTGCCGCTGCAAGGTTTGGGGGAAGGTGCAAAAGGAGTGCGGGCACGGCAATTTTCGGTAATTGTTTCAATCTTATGGGGGAATTGGAATAAAACACCGCGCGGGCGCTCTGATTCTTAACCCACTGATGAACAACGAGGCCTTCGCACAACTGGTCGACGCGCATTATGCGCCCCTCTACCGCTTTGCGCTGAGCCTTGCCCGGAACGGCGCGGATGCCGGCGACCTGGTCCAGCAGACCTACTTCATCTGGGCCACCAAGGGCGAGGGCCTCAGGGAAATCTCCAAGGCCAAGTCCTGGCTCTTCACGACCCTATACCGCGAATTCCTTCGCGGGCGCCGCCGCGACTCGCGCTCCACCTCGATTGAGGACCTGCCCCCCGGAGAGAAGGACCTGGCGGCCGAGGACGTCGACCGGGTTTCGCGGATTGACGCCGCGCTCGTCATGGCGGCGCTCCAGGTGGTGGACGAGACCTTCCGCGCCCCGCTCACGCTCTTTTACATCGAGGACATGTCGTACCAGGAGATCGCCGAGGCCCTGGAGGTGCCGATTGGGACCGTCATGTCACGCCTCTCCCGCGGCAAGTCGCAGCTTCGCACGGCCCTTGAGCGGGTGGAAGCCGGAGGATCCAAGGTCGTGCCTTTCCCCACTTCAAAAGGAGCGAGCGCATCATGAACACCGAGGAGGCAAAGTTCATCCTTTCCGCATACCGGCCCAATGGCGCCGACACGGCTGACGCCACGTTTGGCGACGCCCTGCGCATGGCGGGAGGAGACCCCCAATTGGGCGGTTGGTTTGAGCGGTCGCGCGCGCATGACGCGGCGGTCGCCGGCAAGCTCCGGCAGGTTGTGCCGCCGGCCGGCCTCAGGGAGGCGATCCTGGCGGGTGCGCGGGTCAGCGACACGCGCAGGCGGAGCGGGTTTGGCTGGGGGTGGGCAGCGGGGCTTGCGGCTGCGGCCGCGCTCGCGTTCGGGGTGTTCTCGATGAGGGCCCCGGTGAGGGACCAGGCGGTCCCGTCCGCCTTCGGGGGCTTCGCGATCAATGACATGCTGAATGCCCGGCATGGGGGCCATGGGGATGCGTCAAGGGCCCTCATTGCGCAGCTCCAGACAAAGGGGGCAAGGATGCCGGCGCCCGAGTCCATCGACTTCGACACGCTAAAGTCCACGGGATGCCGGACCCTGAGCTTCGCCGGCCACGATGTCATGGAAGTGTGCTTCGCCCGCGACGGCGCGGAGTTCCATTTCTACATGGCGCGCAGGGAGGGATCCGCGGAGGCCGAGGGGCCCTCCTTTGTCTCGGAGGCCGCCGGTTCCGCGGCGGTCTGGTCCGACAACCGGTTCACCTACGCCCTGGCGACCACGGCAGGGGTCGAGGCCCTGCGCAGGCTCCTCTAGGCGCTTTTGTAGCCTGGGCAAGGGAACCGCGTGGGTGTTGCCTGCGTCTGACATGGGTGCACACTCCCCCCATCGAATGCCGAGCAAAACCCCCAACGCCGAGCAGGTCCGGTTAGCCGACGACGAGGCGCGCAAGAAGAATTGGAAGAGATGGGGGCCGTACCTTTCCGAGAGGGAGTGGGGCACGGTGAGGGAGGACTACTCCTCCGATGGGCAGAGCTGGCGCTACTTCACCCATGAGCACGCGCGCTCCAGGGCCTACCGCTGGGGGGAGGACGGGATCCTTGGGATCACGGACCGGGAGTGCCGGCTGTGCTTTGCGCTCGCGATGTGGAACGGCAAGGACCCGGTGATCAAGGAGCGCCTTTTCGGCCTGACGAACGATGAGGGCAACCACGGGGAGGACGTCAAAGAGTGCCACTTCTACACGGACTCGACACCGACCCATTCCTGGATGAGCGGCCTGTACAAGTACCCCCAGGCGGAATTTCCCTACGAGCGCTTGAGGGCCGAGTCGCGAGGACGGACGCGCGATGCGCCCGAGTTTGAGCTCGCCGACACGGGCATCTTCAACGAGGGGCGCTACTTTGACGTCAAAGTCGAGTACGCAAAGGCCGATACCGACGACATCTGCATCAGGATAACCGCGGCCAACCGCGGCCCCGAGCGCGCCGTCCTGCACCTCCTGCCCACGCTCTGGTTCCGGAACACGTGGTCCTGGGGCTGCAAGCACGAGGGCTGTGGGCTGAAGCCGAGGATCCTCCGGGTGGACGACTACCGCGTGGAGTGCAAGCACGAGACCCTGGGAATGATGATCATGGACGTGGAGCAGGCCGCCGGCGTGCCCGCGGCCTTCCTCTTCACGGAGAACGAGACCAACGACGCCCTTCTCTTTGGCGGCACCAATTACTCCCCCTACGTGAAGGATGCGATCGGGGACATTGTCACGGGCCGCCTGAAGCAGGGGCCGAAACCCCCGGGGCGCGGCACGAAGTGCTCGGCGCACCTGGTGCTGGACCTCGGGGCGGGCGAGGAGAAGGGCGTCCGGCTGCGCCTCAGGAACGGGGACGGCACGGCGCCGGGCGCCTTCGGCGGGGATTTTGAGGCGGTGATGGCGGCGAGGAAAAAGGAGGCCGACCAGTTCTATGATGCGCTCCCCGGGCCCAAGGATCCCGATTCCCGGCGCATCGCCCGGCAGGCCAACGCGGGGCTCCTCTGGTCAAAGCAGTTCTACAACTACATCGTCGAGGACTGGCTCCGGGGCGACCCCAGCTACCCGCCGCCGCCTGAGTCCCGAAAGACTGGCCGGAACAGCGACTGGCCCCAGGTTTATTCCAGGGACATCATCAGCATGCCGGACAAGTGGGAGTACCCATGGTTCGCCGCCTGGGACCTTGCCTTCCACATGGTGCCCATGGCCAGGCTCGACCCCGCTTTCGCCAAGCACCAGCTCAACCTCCTCCTGCGCGAGTGGTACATGCACCCGAACGGGCAGATCCCCGCCTACGAGTGGAACTTCTCCGACGTCAACCCGCCCGTGCACGCCTGGGCGTGCTGGCGCGTGTACAAGATCACGGCCCCCCGCGGCCAGCGCGACCGGGCCTTCCTAGCCCGGGTCTTCCAGAAGCTCCTCGTCAACTTCACCTGGTGGGTCAACCGGAAGGACGTCTGCGGCCGGCACATCTTCAGCGGGGGGTTCCTCGGCCTCGACAACATCGGGGTCTTTGACCGCTCGAGGCCGCTCCCCGGGGGTGGCCAGCTCGAGCAGGCAGACGGCACCGCCTGGATGGCTTTCTACTGCAGCACCATGCTCGCGATGGCGCTCGAGCTGGCCGAGGGGGATCCCTCCTACGAGGACATTGCCTCCAAGTTCTTCGAGCACTTCGTGGCGATCGCGGACGCCATGAACAGGCTCGGGGGCACCGGGCTTTGGCACGAGGAGGACGGCTTCTATTACGACGAGCTCCAGGTCGGCGGCGCCAGCGTGCCGCTCAGGCTCCGCTCGGTCGTGGGAATCATCCCCCTCTTTGCAGTCGAATTCATCGAGGAGGGGCGCCTCGACAAGCTTCCGGGTTTCGCCAAGCGGACGCGCTGGTTCCTAGAGAACCGACAGGACCTGGCGTCGCGCATCTCGTACATGGCCAGGGACGGATGCGACCCGGGCCGGCGGATCCTTGCGATCCCTACCCGCACGCGCCTGGAGCGGGTCCTCAAGTACGTGTTCGACGAGGCGGAGTTCCTTTCACCCCACGGAATCCGCTCGGTCTCGCGCGCCTACAAGGACAAGCCCTTCACGGTGGGCGTCGAGGGCGAGACCTACCGCGTCGACTACGAGCCCGGCGAGTCGCGAACCTGGCTCTTCGGAGGAAACTCAAACTGGAGGGGGCCAATCTGGTTCCCGATAAACTACGTTCTGATCGAGGCCCTCCAGCGCTACCACCTCTTCTACGGGGACTCATTCAAGATGGAGTTCCCCACCGGCAGCGGGAACCTCATGAATCTGGACCAGATTGCCCGGGAGCTCGCGCTGCGCCTCATTTCGCTCTTTAGGCCCGATCCCAAAGGCCAACGACCTGCATTGGCGGCCGACCCGCGCTTCGCTAACGACATTCATTGGCGCAACCTGATCTGGTTCCATGAATATTTTCATGGGGACACGGGGGCTGGTCTGGGCGCAAATCATCAGACCGGCTGGACCGCCCTAGTCGCCCGGCTTATAGAGGAATTTGTTGACTGACAGGAAATAGCGGACCACCGGGTCCGCCATTGCCGGGCCTTGCATTTCGCAAGGTCCCCTGGGTTCCACGTTTTTGTCGGATTTAGTTCGGGCACCCCCCGAACATGCCCACGAAGGGGAGGGTCTCGTGGAGCGCCATGAAGACTAACCCAACACGATTGCTCCTCCTCGGACGGCCCCCTGTGGCCCGCCTCGCGGCCGTCTTCGTACTGACCTTTTTGTCCGCGACAACCGGGGCGTTTGCAACGGAACGATGGGCGACCTTGGAGGCCATCCACCAGCTTGAGAACCCGCGCGACTCCGACCTTCCTGGAAACCTGGGCGAACTCGGGGCCTACCAGTTCAGGGAGCAGACATGGAAGATGCACACCGCAGCGCCGTTTAGACGCGCGCTCGACCGCCGGTCCTCGGACGCAGTGGCCGTGAAGCACTACGACTGGATCAAGGCCGAGCTCGAGAAGCGCGGCATCACCGTGACGCCGTACATGATCGCCCTTGCCTGGAACGGCGGCATTAAGGCCGTCCTTGAGGGGCATCCGCCGGCGCCGGCCGTCGACTACGCCTCGCGCGCCGCGAACCTGGCGCTGTACTTCGAGAAGAGCGAGCTGGCGGACGCGCGCTAGGCGCGCGCCCGGCCGGCACGGGGCCTACTCCAGGAACTTGGACTGCTCGGGCGCGGCCTTTTGGGCCTTCGCCCGCTCTTCGCGCGGCGGCGGGTTCAGGTGGCGTGGCGGCCTGGCCGTCCTCTGGGCCACGGCGGCCTCGCGGTCGCGGACGATGCGGTCGCAAATCTCGTGGATGTGGAGGCGCAGCCACTGGGCCGTGCTGCTGGCCGGGGTGTAATCGGCCGGCCCATAGTGGTCGATCCTTCCCGACTGGCGCAGCCGGTCGTTCTGGGCGTACTCCTCCTGCTTGGCGGGATTGTAGACTGCGTAGGCATTGCCCCCGTTGCCCTTCACCACGGAGAAGCTTGGCACGTCGCTCGGGCCGTCCGCGATGTAGATCATGTTCTGGAACGGTATCCGGCGGTCCTCGGCGGCAATGCGGGAGTTCACGTCGATGGCCGGGTTCTTGTTGGTCCCCTTGTTGATCTCGAAAAGCGCGCGCGTCTTCGTCGTGTTGTCGATCACCATTCCGATCTGCGCGATCTCGGCCGCCGCGCTCAGGTCGAGCTCCTTCTGCTGGAGGAAGCCCGGCTGGAGCGGGTTCTCGATGAACTCGCAGCCCCAGATCCCGTCCACGACGGGGGCGATCGCGCTCCCGCGTATCATCTGGGCAAGGCCCGTGCTGACCACGTAGTGCTCGAGGCGGATGTCGTGCTTCTTGTACTCCTGCTTGTCCGAGACCCAGGACCTGGAGGCGTCGAAGAACTCGGGGAGGCCGGGGTAGAATCGAATCTCCTTCCCGCAGTCGCGCAGGACCGCGTTGTTGAGCCCGGCCATGCGTCCGGCGAGGACGTAGGTCAGGAGGTGGTTAAGGTAGCTGATCTCGCTGTAGAGGGTGTAGCCGCGCCTGCGGTAGTTCTCGACCAGCGCGTTCGTCTCCGCCCAGAACGTGGCTTCGTCGACACTGTAGCGCCGAAAGAGCGGCGTCTGCATGTACTCCGGGATTAAGGTCTTGTCGAAATCCCAGATGCAGGCGATGATGTTTTGCGTGAAGAGCGTCGCGGCCATGCGGTGCGTGAGGCGGGATACTTAGCCTCCGACGAAGGCCCGCGCAATTCGCAAATAGCAGACATGGACGCCCTTCCCGACATTTCCCCCTTCCAAAGGCGCCTCGAGGAACTCGATGCGCAGATGGCGGAGCCGTCATTCTACGGCAACCCCCGCCGGGCGGCCGACGTGACCCGCGAGCAGCAGAAGATCCGAAAGCTCGTGGACGACCACCGGGCGCATGAGCAGGTCGAGCGGGAGCTGCGCGAGGCGACCGGCCTGGCCCGGGACCTCTCGGTCGACGCGGGCATGAGGGAGCTTGCCGTGGCGGAGATCCCCACCCTTGAGCGCCGGGCCTCCGCGCTTCGGGAGGCCGTGCTCCTTGCTATGATCCCTCCCGAAGCCTCGGATTCCCGCGACACGATCATGGAGATCCGCGCGGGAACCGGGGGAGAGGAGGCGGCGCTTTTTGCGGCGGAACTCACCCGCTGCTACCAGAAATACGCGGATTCCCAGGGATGGAAGATCCAGCCCATGAGCAGCAGCTACTCCGAGCGCGGCGGCTTGAGGGACGTCGCCTTCCTGGTGGTCGGCACCGACGTGTACAAGCAGCTCAAGTGGGAGAGCGGCGTACACCGGGTCCAGCGCGTGCCCCTCACCGAGGCCAGCGGGCGCATCCACACCTCGACCGTGACGGTGGCCGTCCTGCCGGAGGCCGAGGAGGTTGATATCCAGATCAACCCGCAGGACCTCGAGATCACGGTGAGCCGGGCGAGCGGGCCGGGGGGGCAGGGGGTCAACACGACCGACTCCGCCGTTCAGATCCTCCACAAGCCCACGGGCCTCATCGTCTCGTGCGCCGACGAGCGATCCCAGATCAAGAACAAGGCGAGCGCTATGACCGTCCTCCGGTCGAGGCTGCTCAAGCTCAAGGAGGACGAGGAGAAGGCGAAGTACGCGGCCGAGCGGCGCAGCCAGATTGGCTCGGGCGACCGCAGCGAGCGGATACGGACTTACAATTTCCCGCAGAACCGAGTCACCGACCACCGGATCGGGCTGACGCTCCACGGCCTTCCCCAGATCATGGAGGGCGCCATCGGGCCCCTCATCGAGGGGCTCCAGAAGGCCCACTACGAGGAGCGGCTCGCGGCGCTCGAGGGCCGCAGCTACGAGCTGGTGAGGCCGTCCGCGGAGCTTGGCTAAGGCAAGAAGATGCCCGACCAGGCGCCGAGTCGTGCCCCGATCCTAAGCGTCTTGGAGGTCGTCAGGAAGACCTCGGAATTCTTCGCAGCCAGGGGGATCGAGTCGCCACGCCTGAACGCCGAGCTCCTTGTCAGCCACGTGCTCGCCCTCGGCCGCATGGAGCTCTACCTCAAGTTTGACAGGCCCGTGTCCGCCCAGGAGTTGGGAGCGCTCCGCGACCTAGTGCGGCGCCGGGCGAAGCGGGAGCCGCTCCAATACGTCGTCGGTTTCGCAGAATTCCATGGCCTGCGGCTAAAGTCGGACAGGCGCGCCCTCATCCCGCGGCCGGAGACGGAGCTTTTCGTGGAGACCGTGATCGCTAGGTGCGGGTCCGCCCCCGGCCGCATCCTTGACCTGGGCACCGGCACCGGGGCCATTGCCCTGGCGCTTGCAAGGGCCTTCCCCGCATCCTCGGTGACGGCTGCGGATGCAAGCGAGGCCGCGCTTTCCCTGGCAGGGGAGAATGCGGCGGCCCTGGACCTGGCGGGCCGGGTCTCCTTCCTAAGGACGGACTGGTTTGACGGGGTGCCCGCCGGGACCTTCGACCTGGTTGTCTCGAACCCGCCCTACCTCTCGGAGGACGAGGTTTCCGCCGCTGCTCCCGAGGTGCGTGAGCACGAGCCAAGGGGCGCGCTCGCAGCCGGTGACCAGGGCTTTTCGGACCTTGCCAGAATCATCGCGGGCGCGGCCGGCGTCCTCGCGCCCGGAGGCCTCCTTGCCCTTGAGACCGGGATACTCCACCACGCGCGCGCAGCCGAGGCGGCGAGCAAGGCCGGCTTCTCGCGGACCGAGTCCGTCGCGGACCTGACGGGCCGCGACCGCTTTTTCCTGGCGTGGCCCTAGCTGTGCTGGGGAACCTCAGCCCTTCGCCACCGCGGTGAGGGGCGGGTGGTTGCTGGCCCAATACTCGTGGTTGGTCCCCAGCTCGATAGCGTCGTCCACAACCCTCAGGGCCTCGCGGAGGGGCACGTCGACCTTGCCGTAGGCGTCGGCGTTGGCGTCGTCCTCGGCGTCCGCGATGTCGGCATCGTCGTCCGAGTCCTTGGCGTCGCCTGCCTTGTGGGCATCGGCCTTGGGCGCCACGATCTTCGGGGGAAGGGGGGGGCCCAGCCTGAATTCCTTGTAGGGGTAGTCCGCCTTTGCGAGCTCCTCGCGCTCGGCCTTTATGGCCTTGCGGAATGAATCGTCGGCGGCCTTCTGCTTGCGCCGCTCTTCCAAATTGAGCGACACGAGCTTCTCGGCCTGGCGCTGCTTGAACCAGTCCACATACTTTCGGACAAACGCGAACTCCTGGAGGCTCGCCTGGCGCGCGGTGCTGTCCTGCTGGAGCCGGGCGAGCAGCTTCGGGTCGATCGGGCTGCCGTCAAAGACGCTGGTGTTGATCTTGTCCCAGACGAGAGCGTGGGGCAGGTCGGACTCCCCGATGGGCAGGAACTCGTCCACCGAGGGCAGCACGATATCGGAAACGACGCCCTTTAGCTGGGTCGACGAGCCGTCCGGCAGGTAGAACTTCTGGATCGTGATCTTGGCCGCGCCGGTCTTGGCGGGCGACCGCATGAGCTCGCGCGAGATCTTCTTCATCTCAAAGGTGGCCTGCACGGTGCCCTTGCCGTGCGTGGAGGTGTCGCCGATCACCACGGCCCGGCCATAGTCCTTCAGGGCGCCCGCGACGATCTCCGATGCCGAGGCGCTGAACCGATCGACGAGGACGGCAAGGGGGCCGTCGTAGGAGAGGTTTTCGGCCTTGTCGGTGTCGACCTGGATGTCGCCGTCATATCCCTTCACCTGGACGACGGGGCCCTTGTGGATGAACAGGCCCGCCAGCTCAATGGCCTCGCTCAGGTAGCCGCCCCCGTTGTGGCGCAGGTCGAGCACCATGCCCTGCACGTTCGCCTGCTTAAGCTGCACGATGAGCTTTGAGACGTCCTCGCTCGCGCTCGTCTTGTCGGCGTCGGTGTCGCCGTCGTCCGCGGGACCATAGAAGGCGGGAAGCGTGATGACCCCCAGGGGAACCGTCTTGCCATCAGCCGCCGGGACCTGGAAAACGGCCGCCCTGGCCCGGGCGGAGTCGAGCTTAACAACGTCGCGTGTGATCACGATCTCCTTGCGAACGGAGCTGTCGGTGGCGTCGGCGGGCTCCACGATGAGCCTCACCTTGGTTCCCTTCGCGCCGCGGATCTGGTCCACGATCTTGCGAAGCTTGACGCCGATGATCTCCACGGGCTCGCCCGTGTCCTGCGCCACCGCGATGATCTTGTCGTTGGGCTTGAGCTGGTGGCCCAGGTCAGCGGGACCGCCGGGGACGATCTCCCTCACGGTGCACGTGTCCTCGTCCATGCCGAGCATCGCCCCGATCCCGACAAGCTGGAGCTTCATCTGGATTCCGAAGTCCTCGTAGGTGTCCGCGGAGAAATAGGTGGAGTGGGGGTCGTAGAGCCCGGCGATCGTCGAGAGGAATGTCTCGGCAAGCTCCGCGCCGTCGGTCTCGCCGACGTTCTTCAGCATGCGCTCGTAGCGTTTGCGCACGACGTCCCTGGCCTGGTCGAGGGTCTTCTTGTTGAGCAGCTCCCCGAGCACCTCGAACTTTAGTCGCTTGCGCCAGAGTTCGTCGGCCTCGGCGCTTGTCGAGGGCCAGGGCGACTTGGAGCGATCGACCCGGAACGTGTCCGGGGCCGTGAAATCCATGCTCTTCTTCAGCTCGCTGAAGATCCATGCAATGCGGGAGGTGACCCGGTCGTCGTAGAGGTAAAAGATGTCGTAGGCGGCGTCGATCTTCCCAAGGTAGTCCACGTTGTAGTAGATGTTCTTTCCGAACCGGTTCGCGAAATCAGCCTTGTCGGAATCGAGAAAGAAGAGGTGCTGGCCGTCCAGGGCGGTCATGTACTCGGGGACGACCTGCGAGTAGTCGCCGCTATGGATGGCATCCCGGTTGTAGTGGGCCTGCTCCAGCAATGTCACAAGTGTTTGGGCCTCCGTTGATAACGTGTCTGGAGTCGTGAACTTTAGGTCCGAGCCGGACAGGCCCGATACCGTGAGCACGAGGAGGCACGGAGCCATCCACCGGCGTAACGATGCGGAGGTAAATATCATGCGTGAGGTGCCAAACGGCGGGTGCTGAGACGGCCCAGACCCACCCAGTGTTTCACGGGACCAAGAGGAATTCAAGAAAGGAGGCCATTTTGTCCAAGGCGACCCCGCGGCCCATCGCTCCCTCGCGGCACGCTAACGCTTGCCAATCAGGTCTCGCGCCTCATCCAGAACCTTCTTCTCGGCCGCCGACAGGGAACCGAATCCATCGCTGTTTATCTTGTCCAGGATGCGGTCGACCTCGGCGCGAAGGTGGCTATGGTCGCCGACATTGACGCTGTAGGCGGGCGGGGCGGACTTGGCCGAGCCCTGCTGCTTTACCCATCGCGGCAGCTCGATCTCGGCCTGCTTCCTGCCGAAGGTCCAAGTCATGTCGTGGACATAGCGGAAGTAGATCCAGCCGGCGGCCATGCCGCCCAGATGGGCGGAATGCGCCGCGCCCCCGAAGGGCGAAGCAGACCCCATGATCTCGTAGAAGACCAGGCCGCACAGGTCCACGGCGATCAGGACGTAGGCCACGATCTTTGGCCTCACGTTGACGGGAATGATGAAGAAGAGGAGCAACGTGATTTCCCGGTTGGGGAAGAAGCAGGCGTAGAGGATAACCAGGGCCGATGCCGCCGCCGATGCGCCCAAGAGGACATCGGGTCCCCTCCAGTGAACGGCGCTCCAAAAGAGCCCGCCGGCGATGAGCGACGCGGCGTAGAATCCCGCGAACCTGCGCGTGCCCAGCAGGGGCAGGAGCTCCCTGCCCACAAAATAGATCACGATCAGGTAGCTGAGCACCTGCAGCAGGTTGCCGGTGTCATGGAGGAAGCCGTAGGTCAGGAGCGTCCAGAGGTGGCCCGAGCGAAGTCCAAACGTCGACAGGCCCAGGGTCTCGTCGAGCCCGAACCGGGCTCCCAGGAACCGCGTGAGCGCCATCTGGATCACGTAGATCGCGACGATGAGCGATATCAGCCACGTGATGACGCTCGTCTGGCGTCTCTCGTAGTTGTCGCGCATATAGGGGCGATCCTGCAGCATGAGCGTACCGTAACCGCGCCATCACCGAATACAAGCCGCCTTACGGCCGGAACCCGCTATGCCTGAGAGGCTGCGGCCCGCCGATACCCCCTTGACAGATGGCTCTCCGCACCCACCTTTCTAATGCACCTATGGCCAACAAAGCTGACAAGTGGGCGAGTAATGTGGCGGGCAAATTTTACGTGGATCAGCAGTGCATCGACTGCGATCTCTGTCGCGAGACAGCCCCTAATTTCTTCACGCGCAACGACGAGGGCGGCCACTCCTTCGTGAACAAGCAGCCCGAGACAGAAGAGGACGTCGCGCAGTGCATGGAGGCCCTTGAGGGCTGCCCCGTCGAGGCGATTGGCAACGACGGCGAATAGGATGCCGCGGGGGCGCCGCGCCTGGAGCCCGTGAGCCATTGTTAAGCGGCTGCAATTCCTCCGTTAACGCGAGGCTTGTTATTTGGCCGCCGCCTGTTAGCCGTCGGCCTTTATGAAGCGCGCATTAAAGAGCCTGGCGAGCGGACTGGGGGCGCTTGCCCTGTGCCTTTCGTGGGCGCGGGCCCAGGAGCCCACCAGCCTTCCTGCGGTGCTCGTGTACTCGCCCAGCGTCGCCAACCAGTCATCGGCCGCCAATTTTGCGATGCCGGTCTCGGCGCTTCGGTTCGAGCCGCTTGTCGACATCGAGCCCCGAAACCAGGCCGAGGCCCAGGCCGACGTGACCATCCGCGGCGACACCTTTGAGAACACGGGCATGCAGATCGGGGCCCTCTCCATCTTTGATCCCCAGACGGGCCACTACCTGACGGAGCTGCCGATCGCCCCGGAGATGCTCGGGGCTCCCTCCGTCCTGACGGGCGCCGAGCACGCGCTTGAAACCCTGAATTCGACCGGGGGCGCCGTGGACTACGAGTGGCGCCGCATTGCAAACGCCGGCTCCCTGTCGGGCGCCCTGGGCGACGACGGCCTGGAGCGCGAGGAGGTCTACCAGGGATGGGCGGCCTCGGGTCCGGACCACCTTGCGGTGGACGCGGACTGGGCCCATTCCTCGGGCAACGGCACGGTCGACTTCGGCGACTACCACTTCGACCGAGCCGCGGCCCGGGCCCAGTGGGTCACGCCGTCTACCCAGACCGACCTGTTCGCGGGGTACCAGGCCAGCTTCTTCGGGTGGCCCAACCTCTACACGCCGTTTGACTCGGACGAGACCGAGAACCTCCAGACCGTCCTTGTGTCGGGCAACACCCGGGCGGACCTGGGGGGCGGACAGTTCTTCGACGCCGGGGTCTTCTACAGGCGAAACAAGGACGACTATGCCTTCGACCGCTTCGCCCCGCTCGGTCCCGTGCACCCCTACCAGCACACCACCTGGGAGTACGGCGCCGCGGCGGGCGGGCGCCAGGAGGCCCTGGGCCTGCTGATCAACTACCACGTCGAGCAGACGAGCGACTCGCTCCAGTCGACATCGCTGATCTATGGACCCTACCACAGCCGCACACTTGAAAAAGCCTCCCTTGTCCCCGAGGAGCAGTGGGCCGTGGATGGCGGCACCCTGAGCCTGAAGGCAGGCGCCTCCTACGACAAATCGGACCGCGACCCGGGAGCCATTTGCCCGATCGCCGAGCTGGCGCAGACGTGGCTTTCGAGCGGGCTAAGGAAGATCTACGCCAGCTACAGCGAGACGACGGAGATGCCCTCCTACACGGCCCTGGACTCGAGCCCGACCTCGGGACTCTTTCTAGGGAACCCCAAACTGGGCCGATCCGAGAGCCGCGACATGGAGGCGGGTCTCTTGGGATCCCTTTGGGGATGGTCGGCCCAGGGCGACGTGTTCTACCGGCGGGACGACAACCTGGTCGATTGGACGTATACCGACGGCGTGTTTGGCAGGTCGGCCAACCCCGTGAACGTGGACACCGAAGGGCTGGAGGTCGTGGCCCGCCGCTCATGGAGCCTGGCCACCGTGGTGCTTGGCTACACGGCCCTCGCCAAGGATGCCAGCTACCTGGGGGCCCCGGTGACGGCGAGCTTCTACGCCCTTAACTACGCCCGGCAGCGCCTGACCGCCGCCTTCATCCTCCAGCTGACCGAGAACCTCGACCTAAGGCTGGACAACGCCGCCCGGATCCAGGCGCCGGACAGCCTCCGGACGGCCGGAGGAAACGACGCGCTCATAAGCGCGCTCGGGCTAAGCTGGCACCCCGCCGCCAGGCGCAACCTCGAGCTCACGGTGCAGATCGACAACCTCTGGAACAGCGCCTTCCAGACCGTCCCGGCCGTGCCGGCCTCGCGCAGACAGTTGTCTTTTGGCGCGACCTACGGTTGGTAGGGCCGATGCCCGACAATCCCTTCCTCGACCCCTCCTTCCACATACGCTGGACCGCGCTCGCCCCGGAGCTGGTGGAGCCCTCGGTCGACGAGGCGATCCGTCGGGCGGAGGCCGCACTTTCGGGCATCGAGTCCGAGCCAGCCGCGCCGACCTTCGAGAACACGCTCCGGCCCCTCGACGAGGCGACCGACCTCCTGAACCGCGCGTGGAACCGGGTGACGCACCTCCAGGCGGTCGCGGACGCGCCGGCGCTTCGCGAGGCGCACAACCGGGTGCTCCCGAGGGTGTCGGCCTTCTTCGCGCGGATCCCCCTAAGGCCGGCCCTCTGGTCCCGGATTAAGGCCTACTCGGCGAGCCCGGAGGCGGGCGCCCTGCCGGCGGTGCGCTCGCGCTTCCTCAGCGAGACGCTCGCCGAGTTCCGCGAGGCCGGGGCCGACCTGCCGCCCGAGGGCAAGGCCCGCCTGGAGGCAATCCAGGCAGAGCTGGCACAGGTGACCCAGCGCTTCTCCGAGAACGTCCTGGACGCCACGAACGCGTGGCAGCTCGTGGTCCACGACGAGGCGCGGCTCGCGGGCCTGCCCGCCCATGCGAAGGCCCGCGCCCAGGCCGACGCCGCGGGCAAGGGCGTTTCAACCGAGGCAAAGCCGGCCTGGCGCTTCACGCTCCACATGCCCTCCATGGAGCCGGTGATGACCTATGCCCGCGACGACGCCCTCCGGAGGGAGATCTGGTCGGCCGCGGTCCAGGTGGGCGCGGCAGCCCCGCATGACAACACGCCGCTTATCGCGCGCATCCTTGAGCTGCGGAGCGAGAAGGCGCGCCTCCTGGGCCGGCGGGATTTCGCCGACCTTGTCACCGCGCGCCGCATGGCGAAGACGGGCGAGCGCGCCCTCCGGTTCATAGAGGACATGAGGCTGCGTTGCGCCGCCGCGTTCGAGCGGGAGTGCCGCGAGCTCGAGGAGTCGAAGGCGCGGGACACCGGGGCCGAGCCCGCGCGCCTTGCTCCCTGGGAGCTCGGATTCCGAGCCGAGCGCCTCAGGCGGGCCCACTACGATTTCGACGAGGAGGAGCTCAGGCCCTTTTTCCCGATGGACCGCGTCATGGCCGGCCTCTTCGAGATCGCGGCTCGCGTCTTTGACGTCCGGGTGACGCGGCGGCCCGCCGGGGAGGTCGAGACATGGCACGAGGAGGTCCTTTTCTACGACGTGCATGATTCGCGCGGGGTGCACCTCGGCTCGTTCTACGCCGACTGGCACCCGAGGGAGTCGAAGCGGGGTGGAGCCTGGATGAACGCCCTGATCACCGGAGGGCCGGCACCCGACGGCACGAGGAGGCCCCACCTGGGCCTAATCTGCGGCAATCTGACGCCGCCGGCTCCGGGGAGGCAGGCGCTCCTCTCGCACCGGGAGGTCGAGACGATATTCCACGAGTTCGGGCACCTCATCCACCACCTCCTGGGCGAGGTGGAGATCAAGTCCCTGAACGGCACCAATGTGGCTTGGGACTTTGTCGAGCTGCCGTCGCAGATTATGGAGAACTGGTGCTGGGAGCGCGAGGGTCTGGACCTGTTTGCACGGCATTTCCAGACCGGGGAGGCGATCCCCGAATCCCTTTTTACAAAGATGACGGCCGCCCGGATCTTCAGGGCGGCTTCGGCCACCATGCGCCAGGTTAGCCTGGCGAAGATGGACCTTCTCATGCACATCAGGGCGCCGGAGTTCTCCGACGCTGCGGACCTTGAGCCGCGGATCCGCGCGCTTGTCGCGGACTGCCTGATCCCGACGGAGCCCCCGTCGCCCACGGCCGTGCGGCGCTTCACGCACCTCTTCTCGGACCCTGTGGGCTATGCGGCGGGCTACTACTCGTACAAGTGGGCGGAGGTGCTCGACGCCGACGCATTCACCCGGTTCCGCAAGGAGGGCATCTTCAACACGAAGGTGGGCCGGGAGTTCGTCGAGCGCATCCTCAGCCGCGGCAACTCCGCCGACCCGGCGGAGCTCTACCGCGACTTCATGGGGCGCGACCCCGACCTGGCGGCGCTGCTCGCGCGCAGCGGACTGGCAGCTTGAAAATTGGGCACTTTGGTCAATATTTGGGGACTCAAAAGATGAACATGCACTTAGCTCTCGCCTACTTCTACATCCCGCCCGGCATCCTGATGCTGCTCTTCGTCTTTGTCTTTGGATTCTCGATCTACGCCCAGATCCGGGTGTCGAGCGCGTACTCCAAGAACCTGCAGGTCCTCTCGCGCGGGGGGATCACGGGGCGCGATGCGGCGGCCGCCGTGATGGCGCGCGCAGGCATCACCGACGTCGACATCGTCGAGACCGACGGGCACCTCACCGACCACTACGACCCTTCGGAGAAGAAGCTCGTCCTTTCATCCGAGAACTATCGCGGCACGAGCCTGGCGGCCATCGGGGTGTCGGCCCACGAGGCGGGCCACGCGCTCCAGCACCAGGAGGGCTTCCAGATGCTCGAGTTCCGCATGGCGCTCGTGCCGGTTACCCGGATTGCCTCCGGCGTCGTGCCGTTCATCTACCTGGCGAGCTTCTTCGTGGCCCGCGGCCTGACCGGCCCGATCCTTGACATCGGCATCATCGCCTTTGCGATCCTCACCGTGTTCCAGCTCGTGACGCTGCCGGTCGAGTACGACGCGAGCCGGCGTGCCAAGGTTCAGCTCGTTTCTCTCGGGATACTCGACCAGGACGAGATGCCGGGCGTCAACCAGGTGCTCAACGCCGCCGCTCTCACCTACCTGGCCGCATTCATGGCGGTCCTCCTGAACCTGCTGTCCCTGCTGTCCCGGCGGAACTAGGGGGCCAGGACGCCCCGGATTTCGGCGGCCAGCGTGTCGAGCGTGAACGGCTTGTGCACGAAGCCGTTGATGGCGATGTCTCCGAGCCTCTCGGAAACGGTTTCCCGCATCAGGCCGGTCATCAGGATGATGGCTATCTCGGGTCGGTGAAGGCGAATCTCCCGGATCAGGGCGTCGGGCGCCATCCCCGGGAGCTTAATGTCCATGAGGACAAGCACATAGTCCTCGGGCAATGCCCCCATGAGCGCCAGGGCCTCCCTGCCGTTTGCCGCGGTGCTCACGGTGAAGCCCATCTTGGGAAGCGCCCGGGCGACAAGGATCCTCACTGCGGGGTCGTCCTCGACGACAAGAACCCGGCCCGATCCACGCCATTCATGCCAGGCCCCGTGCAGGGGCGAGGGCATGGGCGTGGACACGGGCTCGGGCTTGGACACGGGCTGGGGCGCTGGCGGGGACGCGGGCTGCTGAGCGGCCCGGCGTCTCACAGCGGAGGCAGATGGCGTGTCCTTGTTCATGTCCGGTGGGGAAAGAGGGTTGACCTGTGGAGTTTCGTTCGCGGGGGCCGGTCTTTGCCCTGCAACAATGCCCAGGAGGGCCCCGCATGCCAGTGGTGGGATTACGTAGGCCACGCCAGCCTAGACCCTGCGTAAGCCATTGACGTCGTCGCTCCCCGGGGCACCTTAATGGGCCCGTTCGGAGGAGTGGCTGAGTTGGTTTAAGGCACCTGACTTGAAATCAGACGTGGGCGCAAGCTCACCGGGGGTTCGAATCCCTCCTCCTCCGCCATTTTTTGCTCCCGTCCGCCCCAGGCGGGGAGCGCCTTTCCAGCCGATTCCCCCGGGCCGATTCGCCAGGGTGGGGGTGGGCTTGACAACATTTATCCCCGGGCGGTATCCTACAGGTTCTTTATCACCCTCACTTTTAGTTTAAAGTGGGCCCTGGGGCCCGCTTTTTTTTTCCACACTTCCAACATATGAGTAGCGAAATTCTTTCGGTCCTTGAGTACATGGAGAAAGAGAAAGGCATTCCGCGCGCCGACATGATTGCGACGATCGCGAATGCGCTCAAAACTGCTGCCCAGAAAGGGGTTAACTCGGGACAGGAGCTGAAGATAGACATCAATCCGAAGAATGGGCAGCTCAAGGCCTGGGCGCTCATGAAGGTCGTTGACTCGGTGAGCAACCCGAAGACCGAGGTTCATGTCGAGAAGGCCCAGGCGATCAAGCCGGGGGCTGTGATTGGGGAATTCGTTGAGAAGGAAGTGGATCCGTCGACCCTGGGCCGGATTGCAGCCCAAACCGCCCGCCAGGCGGTCATGCAGCGCCTTCGCCAGTTCGAGAAGGACCGCATCTACGACGACTTCAAGGACCAGGTTGGAAACATCGTGACCGGAACGGTCCGGCGCAGGGAGCGCAACGACATCTACATCGACATCGGCAAGGCCGAGGCCGTTATGCCCGCCAAGGAGCAGGTTCCCATGGAGGAGTACCAGCCGGGCGACCGCATCCGCTGCCTCCTGCTCGAGATCGAGAACACTCCCCGCGGGCCCGAGATCATCCTCACCCGCGCCAGCCCCAAGTTTGTCCGCCGGCTCTTCGAGCTGGAGGTGACCGAAATTGCCGACGGCACCGTGAAAATCGAGGCCTTTGCCCGGGAGCCGAGCTACCGCACGAAGATCGCCGTGTCGTCGAAGGACCCGAAGGTCGACCCGGTGGGGGCCTGCGTGGGCGCCCGCGGCGCCCGCGTGAAGACGATCGTCCGCGAATTGGGTGGCGAGAAGATCGACATCATTAAGTACTATGCCGATCCCCGCGAGATGGTGATCGAGGCCCTGAAGCCCGCGGCCCCGCGCGAGATCATCATCGACGAGCGCAACCGCAGGATCCTCCTGAAGGTGGCGACCGACGACCTGGCGATCGCCATCGGCCGCAAGGGCCAGAATGCGCGGCTCACCTCGCGCCTGATCGGCTGGCGGATCGACATCGAGGAATTCAAGGCCGAGGGCGACGATCCCCGCGGCAATGCAGTAAACACCCTTGTTAAGAGCCTGGGCCTGGACCCCGCGATCGCGGGCCGCCTGGTCGACATGGGCATCAATTCCCCCGCGGCTTTCGAGGGGGTTGTAGCAGACGATCTCGTGGGCGCGGGGTTCACCGCCGAGGAAGCGCAGGACGTGATCCAGCGCGTGACCTCCTCCTGAACAAACCCTAAGTCCGCCGAATGAGTACCCGTATCCACGAACTAGCCAAAAAGCACAACATGGAGGGCCGCGACATGCTGGCCCTGCTGAAGGAGCGCGGCTATGTCGCGGCGGACACGAAGTCTGTCTCCAGCACCGTGAGCAAGATTTACATTGAGGAGATCGAGAAGGAGTTTGCGGCGAAGGCCGGGAGCGCCCCGGCGCCCGAGCAGGCCGCCCCGGCCGCCCCGCCGGCCGCCGCAGCCGAGCCCTCGAAGGCGAGGAGCCCGATCGGCATCTTTGTGAAGACGGCCCAGGACGTGGCCCGCGAGCGCGAGGCCGTGGCGGTTGCAAAGGCCGGAACGCCCCCGCCGCGCCCGGCTGCTCCCGTCGTAAAGGCCCCCGCGCCTCCTCCTCCGCGGCCCGTGGCGCCCCAGCGCACCGCCCCCCTTTTCGCCGCTGCGGTCCCGCAGGCCGCTCCGCCGGTCGCCAAGGCGCCCCCGGCAATCCCGACGCCCAAGCCCGCCGTCGCGCCGCCCGCCCCCGTCGTCGAGGCTCAAAAGCCCTCTGCGGGGCCCCCGCCGCTGCCTGCCCGCGCACCCACCTTCCCGAGGCCGCTCCCGCAGATGGCCCCCTCCGCTTCGTCGGCGCCCGTGGTCACGATCGAGGGCGGGCTAAAGGTCATTCACCTGAAGCCCCCCGTGATCGTCAGGGACTTCGCGGTGGCCCTCAGCCTCAAGCCCTTCAAGCTGATCTCCGAGTTGAACCAAATGGGAGGCTTCGCGTCGATGAACTCGACGATCGACGAGGCCGTCGCCCAGAAGGTCGCCGAGAAGTACGGCTTCGTGCTCGACATCAAGCACCGGGGCGACGCCACGCAGCAGCAGATTACCAAGGAGAAGGGCAAGGCGAAGCTCGTGGAGGACGACTCCAAGGACTTGGTCACGCGGCCCCCGGTTGTGGTGATCCTGGGCCATGTTGACCACGGGAAGACCTCGCTCCTGGACGCCATCCGCAAGGCCAATGTCGCCGCGGGCGAGGCCGGCGGGATCACGCAGCACATCGGCGCGTACCAGGTCGAGCACAACGGCCGCAAGATCACCTTCCTGGACACCCCGGGCCACGCCGCCTTCAACAAGATGCGCGCCCGCGGGGCCTCCGTGACCGACATCGCGGTCCTGGTGGTCGCGGCCGACGACGGCTTCATGCCCCAGACCGACGAGGCGCTCGAGCATGCGCGCAACGCGAAGGTGGTCCAGATCGTCGCCGTCAACAAGATGGACGTCAAAGGGGCGAACCTGGACCAGGTCAAGGCACAGATGCAGCAGCGGGGCATCGTGCCGGAGGACTGGGGCGGAGAGACGATCACCGTGCCCGTGTCGGCGGTTAAGGGCACCGGCATCAACGACCTGCTCGAGATGATCCTCCTGCAGGCCGACGTGCTCGAGCTCAAGGCCAACCCCAAGGCGGACGTGGCCGGGGTGGTCATCGAGTCCCAGGTCGACGTGGGCCGCGGCCCGCTTTCCACCGTTATCGTCCAGAAGGGCACGCTCCGCACGGGCGACTCCATCGTGTGCGGGGCCCAGTGGGCCAAGGTGCGCGCGATGTTTGACGACCAGGGCCGCCCCATCAAGGAGGCGCCGCCCTCGACACCCGTGCGGGTGATCGGCTGGTCGGGGACGCCCGACAGCGGAGCCCCCTTCAGGGCCGCCAAGAACGCCCGGGAGGCCGAGAACCTGGCCGAGGAGGAGGCCCACCGCCTCAAGAAGGCGGTCACGACCGTCGACTCCGCGCAGAAGGACATCTCGGTCGAGAATCTCTTCGCCAACATCGCAGCGACCCAGCAAAAGGTCCTGAAGGTGATCGTGAAGGCCGATGTCTTCGGCTCCGCCGAAGCCGTCAAGCAGCTGCTCGAGGGCATAAAGAGCACCAAGGTTTCCCTCGAGATCGTCTCGACCGACGTCGGGCTCGTAACGAAGAACGACGTCATCATGGCGGCAGCCGCCGGGGCAACGATCCTCGGCTTCAGCACCAAGCTTGAGAACGGCGTCACGCCGCTCGCCAAGCACAACGGCGTCCGCATCGAGACCTTCGACATCATCTATGAACTCGCCGACAAGGTGCGAGAGCAGATGGCGGACCTCCTCGACCCGGACATCAAGGAGATCAAGCTCGGCGCCGCCGAGGTGCGCGCGACTTTCCCGCTCGCGAAGGGCTTCGTCGCAGGATGCCTGGTGACCGAGGGCAAGGTGAGCCGAAACGCGGCTGCCCGGCTGCGCCGGGGCCGCGAGGTCGTGCACGAGGGCAAGGTCGGCACGCTCAAGCGCTTCAAGGACGACGCGAACGAGGTCAGGGCGGGCCTGGAGTGCGGCATCAAGCTGGACGACTTTAACGGCTACCAGGTGGGCGACGTGATCGAGTGCTACGACACCCAGAAGGTCAGGGCCTCGCTCTAAGGGGCCGGCCTTCGGGCTAAAACAAGTGTCCAATCGCATCGTCAGAATCAACGAGCTCGTCCAGCGCGAGATCAGCGATATCCTGCGCCAGAGGCACGCGGACGAGGCCGTGGCGATCACCATATCCGAGGTCCGCGTCGCCCCGGACCTGAGGGACGGGCGCGTGTTCGTGGCCATCATCGGCGACGCGGCCGCCGTGGCGGACCGGTTCCGCTGGCTCCAGAAGCGGGCGCCCGAGATCCGCGAGGAGCTGGCCAAGCGCATCGTGCTCAAGTTCCTTCCCCACCTCACCTACGTCCTCGACAAGTCGAGCGACCGGGTGGCCCGCCTGCTGCGGGCCATGGACGAGGTCGAGCAGAAGTCGGGTCCCGAGGAGGGCTCGGGCCATGGGTAAGTACTATCCCGAGTTCGCCGAGGCCTTCCCGCGCCTGCTCTCCAGGCTGAAGGGCCGCTCCGTGGCCGTCGTGGGCCACGCCAGGCCCGACGGCGACTGCATCGGCTCGCAGGTCGCGCTGGCGCGGGTCCTCTCCGCCCGCGGGTCGCCCGCGGTCTGCGTGAACCCGGACCCTGTCCCCCGCCGCCTCTCCTACGTGACTGACGGGGCGACGTTCCTCGGAACTGGCCAAGCCGTCCTGCTCCCGGAGTCGACCGCGGCCGTCTTTGTCGACTGCGCCGACCACGCGAGGGCAGGGGAGCGCCTTAAGGCGAGGTTTGCCCACCCCGTGGGCACCGTGGACCACCATCTCTCAAACGGCGGATTCGCCGAGGTGAACATCGTCGACAGCGCCTCCTCCGCCTCGTGCGAGATCCTTGCCGGCGTGTTCCTGGACGCGGGGCTGGAGATCGACGCGGGCACCGCGACCGCCCTCTACGCCGGCATCGTGACCGACACGGGGCAGTTCCGGTACAGCTCGACCTCCCAGAGGAGCTTCATGCTCGCCGGGGAGCTGGTGTCGCGCGGGGCGTCGCCTTCGGTGGCGGGCTACGAGCTTTTTGAGCGCGAATCCGTGGGGAAGCTCAAGCTCCTGCAGCACTTCCTGGCCTCGCTCACGATGGAGCTCGGGGGCAGGGTCTGCATCGGGACCCTGAAGCCGGGCGTCTACTCGGAGACCGGGACCACGGCGGAGGACACGGAGGGGCTTGTGGACTTCGCGCGGTGCGTCGACGGCGTCGACGTGGGCGTCCTCGTGGAGGAGAAGCCCGACGGTGGCTTCAAGGCGAGCCTGAGGGCAAAGGACGCCCGCTGCCGGCTCGACCTGGTGGCCGGGATCTTCGGGGGCGGCGGCCACGCCTGCGCCGCGGGGCTCAACCAAAAACAGGGCCTGGGCGACTTCCGCGGCCAGCTGATCGGGGCGCTTGCCGAGCGCCTTAGGGTGGTCGACGCCGAGCGTGCGGCCGGGGGGCCCCTTAAGCCATGATGGGCCAGCAGATCGAGCTCGACGGGGTGCTGCTTGTCGACAAGCCCGGCCAGCACACCTCCCACGACGTCATCGCGCGCCTTAGGGGAATCCTTCGCACCAAGAAGATCGGGCACGCGGGGACCCTCGACCCGATGGCCACGGGCCTGTTGATCGTGCTCGTCGGCAAGGCTACCCGGGTCTCCCAGTTCATGATCAGCCTCGACAAGGAGTACGAGGGCGCGATCGAACTCGGCAAGACGACGGATTCCCAGGACGCCGACGGCGAGGTCATGGAGACCCGCCCGGTGCCCGCCCTCACGGAGGCGGACGTGCAGTCCGCCATCAAGGGCTTCCTCGGGGACCAATACCAGATGCCGCCCATGTATTCCGCGATCAAGATCGGGGGCGTGCCCCTCTACAAGAAGGCGCGCAAGGGCGAGGACGTGGAGCGGGAGCCCCGGTTCATCCGCGTCATGTCTTGGGACCTGCTGGGCTTCGAGTCGCCGCAGATCCGATTCCGCCTCAGGTGCTCGAAGGGCACGTACGTGCGCACCCTTGCCCACGACCTCGGCACCAAGCTCGGCTGCGGCGCGCACCTGGCGGCGCTCAGGCGGACGGCGACGGACCGCTTCAACGTGGCCCAAGCGCTCACGCTCGAGCAGATCGAGAAGCTCTCGCTCCCGGAGATCCAGCGCAGGCTTATCCCCGTCGGCGAGGCGGTACCGAGCGTCGCGCTGTGAACTCGACGGCTATATTCGAGGGCCTTGACCGCGTGGCGCTCCCGCCGCGGCCCCTCCACGTCGCGATCGGGATCTTTGACGGCCTGCACCTCGGTCACCGGGCGGTCATCGAGAGCGCCGTACAGTCCGCCCGCCACAGCGGGGGGGCGTCGGTCGTCCTCACGTTTGATCCCCACCCGAGCGTCCTGTTCAAACCCGAGAGCCCCACCCGCATGATCCTCGACCTGCCCGCGAAGCTCGCAAAGATCGGGTCCCTCGGGATCGACGCGGTGGTGGTCCAGCCCTTCACCCGGGACTTTGCATCCATTTCAGCCGAGGACTTCGTGCCCTTCATCAAGCGCCACCTGCCGCGGCTTTCCGGCATCTACGTCGGCGAGAACTTCAGGTTTGGCAAAGGCCGACGGGGCGACGTCGCCATGCTGGTGGCAGAGGGGCGAAAGCACGGGATCACGGTCTTTAGCGCACCGCGCGTCAACCTGGACGGGGAACCCATCAGCAGCACACGCATACGCGAGCGGATCCGGGCGGGCGACATGAAGGGGGCGGCGGCCCTCCTGGGCTACGTCTACGCGGCCGAGGGCACGGTGGTCCACGGCAAGCACCTGGGAAGGACCCTGGGCTTCCCCACGCTCAACCTGGGCTGGTCGCCCGACCTTAGGCCGCTGTACGGGGTCTACGCGGTCAGGGTGAGCGGGGCCAAGAGCTACGGGTGGCTGCCGGCGGTGGCCAACTACGGCCTTCGCCCGACGGTCGAGAACGCGGTTGAGCCGCGCCTCGAGATCCACCTGCTGGTGGCCTGCCCCTACGGGGCCGGGGACCAGGTCACCGTCGAGTGGGTGCGCTTCCTGCGCCCCGAGCGCAAGTTCTCCGGGGTCGACGAGCTGCGGTCCCAGATCGCCCGGGACGTTCAGGAGGCCAAGGAGGAATTTTCCTTGCCGTAAACGGCGACAATCCTGCTTAATTTCCGACCCGGTGCTAGCGGACCCTTAGCTCAGTTGGTTAGAGCGTTTCCTTGACATGGAAAAGGTCACTGGTTCGAGTCCAGTAGGGTCCACCACCAACCACCGCCACCCGCGCGCCTGAACTCATTGCCTATCTGAGCGGGCGCGCTTATCATTTTCCATGGTTACCTCAACCCCACCCCAAGAGACCGAGCACCGCCCCTTTTCGCTCCCCCTCTTCGTTGCAACAGTCGCCGGCTCGCTGGCGGTCGTCCTCCTGGTCCTAAGGCTCGCATTCCACGGCACTTGGGACGCCCAGTTCCTCGCTCCCCTCTGGAAGGGCGTCGTGGCGTTCCTGGCCATGAGCCTGGTGAACTGCTTCGTGGAGTACGTCTTCCACCGCTATGTGCTCCACAAGCCGGCCGTGCCCCTCCTCAGGAGGTTCTACCGCCAGCACACCCTCCACCACGCCCTGACGCGGATCGCGCGCAAACAGACGCGCGACGGGCGCGGGCTCATGTTCATCGAGAACAAGTACCCGATCCTTGAGGCCGACCAGCATGAGGCGTCGTTCTTCCCGTGGTACACCCTCTTTGTGTTCGCCGTGATCCTCACGCCGCTCCTTGCCGCCCTGCAGTGGGCCCTGCCGAGCTTCCCGTGGTTCTTCGCGGGGTTCGCGGCCCTGGCGTCCTCCCTCTCCATCTACGAGATCGTGCACGCGATCGAGCACTGGTCCCTCGACGTCTGGGAGCCCCTGATCCAGAGCAAGCGGTGGGGCTTCTTCTGGAGGCCGGCGTACAGCTTCCACCTGAGGCACCACGCCGTCATCGACTGCAACGAGTCGATTTCGGGGTTCTTTTGCCTGCCGGTGGCCGACTGGGTCTTCGGCACCTGCCTGATGCCGCGGAGCATCTATTCCGACGGCGAGGAATGGACCCCGAAGGAGTTCGTGAGCCCGAGGCCGATCTGGCCGATCCGCATGCTTGACCAGGCCGCGGAGAGGTCGGTCCAGAAGCACCGCTCGGGAGGGGCGTCCGAGCCCGAGCGCGCCGCCACCAAGGGGGAGCGCATCGCCATCTCAATCACCAATGTCCTGGGCCTTACGGCGAGCCTTCTTGCCTTCGCGCTCCTGGTCGTGTCGGCCAGCCTCTATGGGGATGCCTGGCACGTCGTCAGCTTCAGCGTCTTCGGGCTGACGCTCTTCCTGCTCTATGCGATCACGGCGCTCTACTACGCGTGGCGCTCGGAAAGGGGCAAGGCGTTGATCCTCAAGCTCGGCCGTGCCTCGGCGTTTCTCCTGATCGCGGGCACCTACACGCCCTTCCTCCTGGTGAGCCTGAGGGGCCCCTGGGGATGGGTGCTCTTCGGCCTCGTCTGGGGCCTTTGCGCGGCGGGCATCGTGTTCCAGTTCGTTGTCGGCAACCGCTACCGCGTGACCTCGACCCTCGCCACGCTCTTTGTCGGGTGGATGGTAGTCGTCGCCATCAAGCCTCTCCTTGCCGTCCTTCCCCACGGCGGCCTGTGGCTCCTCCTCGCCGGGGGGCTCTGCTACACGCTGAGCGCGGGCCTGGCGTCCATCCGCAGCCTCAAGTACCATGTGGCGGCAACCAACGCCTTCGTCCTTGGCGGCAGCACCTGCCACCTCCTTGCCGTTCTCCTCTTCGTCCTGCCGAGGCACGGCTAGGCGGTTTTTTGGAGGAGGGAAGCGATGAGATTCAGGTCCAACAACTGTGTCGCGATCCACCTGCGAAGCCTCGCAAAGGCCGAGCGTTTCTACTCTGACATCCTGGGCTTCAAGCTGCGGAGCAAGACGCGGACGAGCCTTGAGTATGACACCGGGCATTTCATGCTCTACGTGAACCGCTCCGCGAAGGCGCAGCCGGCGACGCCCTCCTTCAGCGTCAAGAGCATCGCCAAGGCCCGTAAGCTCCTGAAGGGGGCGCGGTGCGAGATCGTGGTCGACCGGGGGGACTCCCTCTATTTCAGGGACCCCTTCGGCAACATCTTTGACGTCGTCGAGGACTGACAGGCTTCGGGACGGCACGGCGCCTGCTCCCGCGCACCAAACCCTCTTGATGCCACGCCCCCTCCGGAAATCCCTCGCCCCAGCGCTCTGCCTCATGGCCCTCGCCCTCGCGGGCTGCGCCCGGAGGGAGACCCCGGCCGAGGAGGGGATCCGGACCCAGACGCTCCTGGTCGGCAACGCGGCGGAGCCGGCGGACCTGGACCCGCACATCATGATCGCCTTCACCGACTCCCACGTCGCGTACTCGCTCTTCGAGGGGCTGACGCAGCTCGACGGAAAGACCTCGGAGCCGCGGCCCGCGGCCGCGGAGCGATGGGACGTCTCGCCCGACGGCCTGGTCTACACGTTCCACCTGAGGCCCGGAATGCGCTGGTCGAACGGGGACCCGCTCACGGCGGGGGACTTCGTCTATTCCTTCCACAGGATACTCTCGCCTGCGCTCGGGGCGCAGTACTCCTACATGCTCTGGCCGATCAAGAACGCGGAGGCCTTCAATTCCGGCAAGCTCACGGACTTCTCCCAGGTCGGCGTGAAGGCGACCGACGACGCGACCCTCCGGGTGACCCTCGAGAGGCCGACCCCCTACCTTCCCTCGATCGCGTCCCACACGACGTGGCTGCCGGTGCGCCAGCCGGTCATCGAGAAGTTCGGCAAGATGGACGAGAAGGGGACGAAGTGGACCCGCCCGGGCAACCTGGTGGGAAATGGCCCGTTCATGCTCCAGGAGTGGATACCCAACGCCCGCATCACGGTCGTCAAGAACCCGGCATACTGGGGCGCGGAGAGGGTGCGCCTGAACAGGATCGAGTTCTTCCCCTTCGAGAAGCCCGACACCGAGGACCTGAACTACAGGGCCGGCCAGCTCCACACGACCTACGGCCTGCCGGTGTCCAAGATCGACACCTACCGCTCGCACACGCCGGTCGACCTCGCGGTGGACCCGGTGCTCTCCACCTTCTACCTCTTCCTCAACACCACCCGGCCGCCCTTTGACAACGTGAAGCTTCGGCAGGCGCTCTCCCATGCGATCGACCGCAGCGCGCTCTCCAGGGACGTGGCGAAGGGCGTCTACCCGGACGCGCACAGCCTGACCCCGCCGAACTGCGGGGGCTACACGTCGCGCACCCAGGTCTCCGACGACATCGACCTGGCGCGCCGGCTCCTCTCTGAGGCGGGCTACCCCGGGGGCAAGGGCCTGCCGTCGATCGAGGTGATCTGCTACGACACGGAGGTGCCGCTGCGCATGATGGAGGCTATCCAGTCCCGCTGGCAGAGGGAGCTGGGTGTCCACATCACGATCGCCCAGCTTGAGCAGAAGACCTTGTTCCAGAACGGCCAGGACAAGAACTACTCGATCTCCTTCTCGGGGTGGATCGCCGACTACCCGGACCCCAACACGTTCCTCGGAACCATGGTGACCGGGGGCGGAAACAACTGGGCGGGGTGGAGCAACAAGGAGTTCGACAGGCTGATCGACCAGGCCGCGAACACCGCGGACAACCCGACCCGAATGGAGCTTTTTCAGAGGGCCGAGGCCCTCCTGCTCGAGGAGGCGCCGCTCATACCGATCTTCTACCAGAACCAGGTCTACGCCAAGAGCCCCGCCGTCCGCGGGTGGACCACCACCGTGGTGGGGTTCCACGACTGGACCTCGATCTGGCTCGAGAAATAAGCGCGCCCTTTTTCCCTCGGCGCTGGGAATTGTTCCCGTTGACAGGGTGGGGGTCCAGGGGTGCTGATCAGTGATGTTTCGTCTTCTTAGGACCTTCTTCGGCGCGGTGGTTCCCGCCTCAATCCTAGCCGCCTCGCTCCCTGCGCAGGGCGTGGTCGCCAAGCCGGTGACGCCGGGCGCCTCGCCCGAGGCGACGGCGCTGCTCCAGCTCCTCTACGACATATCCGGCAACCACACCCTCACGGGACAGCACAACTTCCCGAACACGAGGAGCCGCAACTCCGACTTTGCGGCCAAGTACATCGGCAAGACGCCCGTGATCTTCGGGTCGGACTGGGGCCACGCGAAGGCCGGGGACTCCGACTCTTACCTGGCGAGGCCCGACATCGTCCAGGAAGCCATCCGCCAGCACCAAAGGGGTTCCATCGTCGCCCTCTGCTGGCACGCCGTGCCGCCCACCGCCGACGAGCCTATCACCTTCAGGCAGCTCCCCGGCAGCGACCCGAAGGCGCTCAAGAGCGTCCAGGGGAAGCTCCTGGACGAGCAGTTCAGGGACGTGCTTACCCCGGGGAGCGCACTCTACATCCGGTGGTGCGCCCAGGTGGACGCCGTCGCCGTCTTCCTGAAGCAGCTCCAGGACGCGCATGTCCCGGTCCTGTGGCGGCCCTATCACGAGATGAACGGCGACTGGTTCTGGTGGGGGAACCGCACCGGGGAGTACAGCACGATGGCGCTCTACAAGCAGCTCTTTGACCGCCTGGTCAATCACCACCACCTGACCAACCTGGTGTGGGTGTGGAGCGTCGACCGTCCCAGCAGGCCCGGCCTGGAGCACGTTAAGTTTTTCCCGGGCGCCGACTTTGTCGACGTGCTCGCGCTGGACGTCTATGGAAGCGACTTCGCGCAGTCCTACTATGACAGCCTGGTCTCCCTTTCCCAGGGCAAGCCGATCGCGCTCGCCGAGGTGGGCAACCCCCCGACGCCCGAGGTGCTCAGCCGGCAGCCGAGGTGGACCTATTACATGACCTGGGCCGGCATGGTGCGCAACACCCCGAAGGCGCAGTACAAGACGCTCATGGCCGACCCGAGGATCCTCAATCTCGAGGACCCCGCTTACGCGGCGCTCACGGCGTCCTACCGCAAGGCCTGCGGCCTGCCCCCCGTCCATATCGAGCCCGCCCCCATCGACGTCACCGGCACCTGGGCCCTTGACGAGGCCCGGAGCGACCTGGGGAGGTCCGGGGCGGGCATGGCGCCCTCACGCCTCGAGCTTGTTCAGCACGGCAACGTTCTCAGCGTGCGAACGACACGGGTCGTGGAGTATGCGGACGACCAGGTGACGGAGGAGAAAATGGCGCTCGACGGCACGGAGACAAAGTCGGAGTTCATGAATTCCCCCCGGGTGAGCAGCGCCAAGGTGTCCGCCTCGGGCGACGAGATCACGGTAGACTCGGTGGTCACCTTCTCCTGGGGCGCCCCCGGGGCCAAGATGACCACGAGCGAGACCTGGAAGCTGGAGGACGGGGGCGACACGCTCGTGATCCGAAGGCATGCCACCTCGCCCCGCGGCGAGCAGAACATGACGCTTGTCTTCGGCCGGCGCTAGTGCCCTTCGCCTATTCCGGGGATATCCCAATCGTGGGTCCCGGATGCCGGTAGCGGACCGGGTGGTCGGCGAATCGGCCGTAGGGGTCCTCGGCCCGGTAGGGCTCCTCGCCGATGTAGGAGAGCACATAGACGCCCGGCACGTGCTCGCCCGCCGGCGGGATCCCTCGGACGACACGGGTGCCCGGGGAGAAATACCTGAGCGGCTCCTCGAGCGGGAAATAGAGCGGCGGGAGAAGGTAGACCGTCTTCGCACCCCGTCCGGCCGCGTTCACGACAAGCATCGCCGCCTCCTCCCGGTCCGTCACCGCGAACGGGTAGTACGCACGCGGAACCCGCCGGATGAGCGGCAGGTACACGGAACTCAACAGCATGAACAGCATGGCGCTCACGAGGAGCCCCCTGAGCACCCTCCCGTCCGGGAAACCCTGGGCATGGGCCGATAGGTAGAGCACAAGGGCCAGGCTGAGCGGCGGAAGGACGACCATGGCACGCTGGATGTCGATCTCCGGGACGCGCTGCCAGTAGCCCTTTAGCGCCAGGGACAGGGCGAGGGTGGCGCCCGCCCAGAGGCATAGCCCGAGCACGCGGTAGTCCTTCCTCCTTAGGCTGTGCATCAGGATGAAGATGACCCCGATTGCGAGGGGTGGGGGCACCAGGGTATCGTCGATCCCGAGGGTGGCATGGAACCCCTCAATGAGCCGCGAGGCCCACGCATGGGCGCCGCTGCCCGAGAAGCCCGCTGCGATGCTCTCCGGGTTTGCCCCGATTGAGAGCCGGGTGGGGAAGAGGCCCGCACGGACCTGGATCACCGTGGAAATCGCCGCGGTCAGGGCGCCGTAGGATATCCCGGCCCAGATCGGCCCCCTGGGGAGCGGCGAGCCCCGGCAGGCCAGGTAGGCGAGTAGCGCCATCCCGAGCGCCCAGGCCGCGAGCGAGGGCGTATACGTGTAGGGCATGAACCCGAGCGCCCAGACAAACCAAAGTCCCGGGAAAGGACCCGGGCGCGAGACGAAGTGAAGGAGCCCCGCAAGGAAAAGCAGGGTGGCCGCCAGCGGCACGCTCGTCTGCTCAAAAAGGCGGCTGTAGAGCAGGGGATAGCTGCCCAGTGCCACCAGCGTGCCGGCAAGGCTCGCGAGCAGCATCGGCCTCTCGGCCTTCCTTGCCTCGAGAAAACCCCGGACGGCCGACAGGAAGGACACGTAGGCTCCAAGGTACAGGAGCCCGAAGCCGATCCGCAGCGTGAGGAGGCCCCGCCCCAGGATGTATGTGGGCAGGGCGGCCAGGAGATAGTGACGGGCGGGATAACCCAGGAAACCGAGGCCAAAAAGGCCCAGGTCCCGGCGGCCGGCGATGAGGCCCATGCCGCTCACGACCTGCTGGAGGCCCTCGTCATTGATCTGCGTGTAGGAGTAACCGGTGATGCCGAAGAGCAAAAGGCCAGCCGGCACGAGGAGTGCGGCGAGAAACCATCCCACATCGGGGGACGCCCAAAAGGTCCCGCGCCTGAGCGGCAGCAGGGCTCCGGCCGCGACCGAGACGAGGACGAGTACCGAGAATGAGACCCACGCCCAGGCAGCGAGGGCTCGCAGGGGGCTGGATTCCGGCAGGAGGCATGACGCCTCGATTCCGACCAGGAGTGCGAACAGGGTGGCGAAGACGACCCGGGCGTGCTTGTGCGGGGCAGGGGGTGTCATTCCGGGCAGTCAGGCGAGACGGGGTGGCATCATGCCGGCCTCATGCCGGCTTCCTCGCCAAGGTGTACCCCCATTGCGTGGTTTCGCGATATATTCCGCCCGGGTCGTGGTCCATGAGCGCCGACCTCAGGTCGTCCTCGAAGGGCTTCACGTTTTCCCCCAACACCGCCCTTGAGCTGACCGAGGTCGAGTAGAGAAAACCAAGGATCGAGTCGGCCGTCCACTCGTGGGGGACAAGAAAGACGGGCCTGGCAAGGTCGACAAATCCCGCCTCGCGGAGCACCCGCTCCTGGTCGTCCGGCCCCCCGCGCTCAGTCCCCTGCGCCGAAGCACCCGTGTCCGGGGAGAGGCGGTTCGACCACCGACGCACGACCTCGAGCACGACCCTTTGCCACGGCTCGCCCCCGCCAAAGACGCTGTAGCTGCCCAATGAGGCGAGGCAGCATCCCGGCCTTAGCCACCGGAGGCCCAGCGCGGCCACGCGCGGTTGATCCAGCCGGTGGAACGCCTCGCCCATCGTTATCAGCCCGAACGACCCAGGGGGTGCGTTCAAGTCTTCCGCCCGACCCACCTTCCAGAGGACGTTCGTTACCCCAAGCCGGTCCGCCTGGTGCCTGGCGGCCTCTATCATCTCGGGCTCAAGGTCGACCGCCCAAACCTCGGGGAAAAACGGGGCAAGGCGCAGGGTCAGTCGCCCGGGGCCGCACGCCAGGTCCAGGAGCCGGCTCGACCCCGAGGCACCCGAGCGATCCATCAGGCTCCTTAGGAGGACCTCGGGGTAGGGCAGCCGGTAGCGGACGTAGTAGGCCGCCGTGCCGGCAAAGGCGTTGTCCGGGAAGCGCGGGCCAACTCTCTCAGGGTTTTTCGCCATGTTCAGAGCTCGGAATCACGCGATGGGGGTGTTCTCGGCCAGCAGGCTTGCAATTGATCGGGCGAGCCCGAGTGCCGGCACACGTTCGGTCGGCGACAATGGGGTATGGGTTAATTTCGTGAAGCGCCGATTCATGGCAAAGGACGGTTCCGATGCATTTTTTGATTCAACCCGGATGCGTGAATATTTTCCTGCCTAGGAGAACGGATTGACCGTATTCACGCCTGATCTTTGGAAGTCCACCATGTTGCGCGTGACCACCGTCAGACCGTGCTCAAGTCCGGTTGCCGCAATAAGGCCGTCGCTTGTCGGCAATGGCTGCGTTGGCGACAAACGACCCCAGCGATCTGCGATCTTTGTGGTTATCGGCAATATTCGGTCAGCGTAATGGGTCTCTAATCCAAGCAACCATCGCTCGAGGTTTCCCGCTCCAGATGGGTTCCTGAGTCTGTGAAGCTCTATCCCAGATCTGATCTCGCCAATCGTCAGCGCGCTCAGGAATGCCTCGTCAGGCCTTATACCTGAAATCCACGAAGAAACCCCGGTATTGATGCCAGGCTTTCTAAGCTCGGACACAATGCATGTGTCGAGAAGGTAAGGCATCAGAGTTCGAACGGCCGCGGAAGATCCGGGGATCTTGAAAATTCAATGTCGTCTCCTGTCGGAACGCTTTGAAGGTATGCTATGAAATTGTCTTTTGGTCCCGGCGTATTTCCAAATAGAGCGACACGAAGCAATCGACGGTGGGCCTCTTCGACAGAGATACCTTGGGCTGCGGCTTGGCTCCGCAGCTTTCGTACGATCGCCGGTTCAAGGTCACGTACTAGGAGTTGAGGCATCAAAAAATATTGATATCAATGATAACATTTGTCAATCAAAGGAGTCCAGCTGCTCTGAAGCCGTAATACCCGCGACCAAGAGGAACGGCTCCGCGCCTACCAATTATAACATGATCCAGCAGAGGAATATCCACTGCCGAGGCAGCTTTCCGGAGCTGCCGTGTAAGTCGAATATCAGTCGCGCTCGGGGCCGGATCACCCGATGGATGGTTGTAGGGGTCATTTCAACCCGCAGTTTCTGCCGCTACGAAATGACCTTTGATACTGTCCGAGAGTCAGCTCGGTAAGACAAAGGCGCCGGGAATACCGGTGTCCAGGGTCGCCAGTTTGGCACCATGCGCGTTCGCAAGCGCGAGCAAATAGGCATCGGTGGTCCTAGCGGCAGCCTTGCACCAGGTGGGCAAAATGGTTCCCCGCTGGTCGTCAGGTATGAACGAATGGGTCCTGCCGAGGCTTTTCAGCATCCCATCAAGCGCGGAGGAGGCCTCTGTTACTGCGACTGTCCCTGCGGCCCTTTGCACCGAGACGCGAATGAATCCCAGTTCAGGGATTGGTGACGTCAGAAATCCGACGCCCGCCTTTTTGCGTTCGTCGGCGATCCATTCAGCTACTCGTACATGGTCGACATGCTCCTGCCAGCCCCAGGCTACCAGGACGTTCACGTCGAGTAGGTATCTCATGGAAAGTCGGCGAGCATTTCTCGAACCGTGTCAGTTGTGAGTGGTCGCGTTCCAGCCGGGGATGAAAAAATCCTAGCCCCGGTGTGCTCGCAGCGGACCTTACGCACATGCATAGAGGCTTTTCCATTGCTCAACGCGCGCCCTCGAACGTACTCAGATAGGCTCATCTTTTTGTCGCGTGCTTCAGCTCGTATTCGACGGGCCTCGTCGATGGTGACTTTAAATGTTAAGGTCGGCATGGTATTACCGTATTACTGACGTGGGCTCGATCAAGTCGAATTTCTCTCTTAGAGGAGCCCTGCCTCCCTGAAACTGTAGTGCCCCCCGACCGAGAGGGTCGGCCCCGCGACGGCCAATGATAACATGGTCCAGCAGAGGGATACCCACCGCTGCAGCGGCCTCTCTTAGCTGCCGCGTCAGTTGGATATGATACGCCTGTTGGCGACGACCTTTGATGAAAGTATGCTGGCAATTGAGAGGGCGTGCTCTCATGCCAACTCGCGTTCACTGGGGGACAAAGGGGTATGGGTCAGATTTGTGAAGCGCCCAGTCATGGCCAATGGTAATCCCGATTCATGCTACGTTATTAGTACGCTTATGCGAATACGCGAAGGCCTCACCAATCTAGATGACGAATCTCGGGAATGAAGCTGAAATGCCTGTCCCTGCTGAGCACAGGCAAGCGGTATTGGAGAGCCAGAGCGGCGATCCATATGTCGTTTTCGGGAATAGGCATCCCCCGGGACTTCAGCCCGAAACGGATCACGGCGTAATGGACGGCGGTTGCACCGTCTACGGATACGACCGCGAATGCCTTAAGGCTATTTTGGAGCCAGCCTTCATATCTACCGTGAAATTTGGAGCCCAGGATTCCATACCGAAATTCTCCCAGAACGATAGACGGGAGTGACGGCATTGATACCGACTCCATCTTTTCTGCGAGAGCTTCGTCGCCATCTGCGAGCGCCGATAAGGCGTTTGTATCGAGAATCATTTCCACTCTTCTGGATTCACTCGGGAAAATTCAGCTGCGATGTCCTGGTTGATCTTGGCCGTCTCGTGGCGCAGTCGACGCAGTCCCCCAAAGGCAACCCTCCAGGCGGGAAAGTCCTCAACTCCATGCTGTGAGCGATTGAGTTTCTCTGTGAGCGCTTCGTTAACAACCGCACGGATCGTCTTGCCTTGCTTCGCGGCGGAGATCTTTAGCTGCCTGAAGAGCGGTTCAGGAATTTCGAGGGTTGTTTTCACAAGAACCATAAAAGCATAAATATGGTGTATTTCAACGCCAAAGCGTCAAAGGAGACCCGCTTCTCTAAAGCTGTAATACCCCCGGCCAAGGGGGTCAGCTCCCGTCGGCCGATGATAACATGGTCCAGCAGAGGGATATCCACTGCTGCGGCCGCTTCCCTGAGTTGCCTCGTGAGTTGTACGTCCGCAGCGCTGGGCGACGGGTCACCTGATGGATGGTCGAGTAGCACATAACAACCCACAGTTCTCCTTCACCATTCGTTAGCGCGTTGGTGCGTTATGTTGGCTGGCTAGCCTTCCGAGCAGGTACGGCCTGAAAATCCGTCGAAGAATGCCTAGACTCGTTATTGCACCAGCACATTGGCAGGAATACCGAGACCCTTGTGCAGGGCCCGTATTGTTCCAAGGCTGAGGGGTCTCTTGTGATTAAGAACCTCCGAAACTCGGCTCTTGCTCGGGAAATACTTCTCGAGGTCCTTCTGCCTCAGCCCCTCTTGCTCCATCCTAAATTTGATTGCGTCGACCGGGTCTGGGCTGGCAATAGGGAAGCGCGTTTCCTCGTAGCGCTCGACGAGCAACGACCATAGCTCAAGTTCGGATTCACGTGCCGTGCCAGGTTCGGCATCCATGAGGGTTTCTACATGGACCAGCGCTCGCCGGTATTCCTGCTCGGTCTTTATTATCTTTGGAGTCATTGGAAGGCTTGGGTCATACGGTCGCAGCGTCTATCTTGTCGTAGGCCGAATGGGTGCCCACGAAGCGGATAAATACGATTCCTGTGTTGTAGTGGATCCTCGCGATTAGACGGTAATGATTTCCCGCGATGTCGAACACGACCCGATTGCCGGGCAGGAAGTCGGCCGACGGGAAACGGACTGAGATGTCGTTCAGGGTCTTCCATGCGGCACCCTTGGCTTCGTGAAACCACGATTCCAACGGGGCCTTTGCTGCAGCATGTCTTTCGTAAAAATCCTTGAGGGTCTTTCGAGAGATCACGCGCATGACGATCCGCCTTCAGCGTTGGGGTTGCAAGCCAAAGTTCCCAAGGCGGGAACTGAGTATTTGCACCCTAAAGGAGCCCTGCCTCCCTGAAGCTGTAGTATCCTCGGCCCAAGGGATCTGCACCTCTTCGTCCAATGATAACATGGTCCAACAGAGGGATATCCACCGCGGCCGCCGCCTCTCTGAGCTGCCTTGTGAGTTGTATATCCGCAGCGCTTGGACTTGGGTCGCCACTTGGATGGTTGTGTGAGTCATTACCTACTAATTGATTCGAGCCTCAGTGGCGGAAATCCAGATGAAAAAGGACGCCATTGATGGCCTGCCTTCTCCCATCATAAACGGCTCAGGAAAACGCTGACCGACATCTCACGTAATGGCATTCTTGGAGGCGTTTTAAAGAGTCTATTCTTCCAACGAAACCCCCACAGTTCCGCCACTATAATCTGTGGGTGAATTCATCTATCGCGATTGAGGGTGGTTTTTCCCTCTATTTTCAGGGCATTGACGCGGCCGTCTGCTCCTCGCTGAGCAACAATCGGGACAAGATCCGCGAGAAAATGGTCGTCTCCCTGTGGTACCAATTCGAACGTTCGGCCGAAGGCATGCCCAATCAACCGGTCGCCTTCGGACGATATGGTCATTCCTCCTCCACCATAACTCCCGATGATCTCACCGCGCTGTATGGCAGTTAAATCAACGGAGTCTATGATTTTTGGCTCCATACCAGCCCAACCATATTCGCGCGCCACCGCCGCAACGAGCGGATCGATAACCGCCATACCGTCGTCGCCATTCGCCATTGCAACGACCGCACGTTCTCCCTTGGGCCAACCAACCAAACTCCCCTTAAAGCCCAGGTTTGAGCCCCCGTGTACAATGAGAAACCCGTCAATGGACGCCTTTATCGCGATTCCTAGGCCCCAGTTTCCGAGACCTGGCGTCAACATCGCCCGGGCGGTTGTTTGGGACATCAATGAAGAGCGCTCACCATTGTAGGCCCGCTCTAGGGCAATAACCCAGCGGGCTAGGTCAGATGGAGTAGTCCAAAGTCCAGCTGCCGCCATTTCCGGATAGACGTGGAAACGGCCCTCCAAGATCCTTCCGTCGGCTAGGTAACCGGTTGCAGCCTCCGCACTGCGGGACGATGGAAGGGGTTGCTCAAAAGTGCTGGCCGCCATGCCAACGGGCAATAGTACCCTATCACGCATCAGTTCGGGGAAATTTCGGCCGTCCGCCTCTACCATAAGAAACTGGGCGATGACGTACCCACCGCCGGAGTATCGCCAAGCGGTTCCGGGAGTGAGATCGACAACAATTGGTGGATTATTTGCGGGCGGTTTTCCTTGGATGATTTCGATAATAGAGGGAATCGATGCGCTTGTATCATAGCCGCCAAACCCGCTCACGGTAAGACCCGCGGTATGAGTCAAGATTTGTCGTAAAGTTATCGGTTGGTCATAGTGGAGAATGTTCAACGGAATCCCCGAACTCGTGGGCCGTGACTTAACAGGGCTATCTAATTCGATTCGCCCTTCCTCCACCAGCTGCATGGCCGCGCTAGCGGTCACCGGTTTGCTCATTGAGCCAGCTTGGTAAAGGGTCGAAATCGTCGCAGGCCTCTTCGAACTAAGATCCGCGAAGCCATAGGTTTTCGCCCATAGAATCAGGCCATTATCAACTACTGCTATGCTGACTGAAGGAATGTGATGTGCGACCATCTCATCAGTCAACGAACGCGCAGTTATACTCCTACCCCTGATTTGGACGGTCGGAAGTAAATTCCCCTCTATGTGGGATATCTGCGCGTCGGGCGATGAGGCGGCCAAGTTAGGACACGGCAGCAACCATGGAGAACTACCTAGCGCTGCAAACGCACCCAATCCGCGCCCAAAACGGAGCAGCTGGCTCATCCGTGCGAAAGGATCGGAGGTCAGGGACATTGAAACATTTTGGAAGACTTGGGCCACTCCGGCTGAGCCGTCATTTTTCCGGCCTCCATTCAGTCGGGCTCGGTGCCAGCGCTTCATCGCGCGGTGGACAAATAAAGCGTCGAAGGAAACTCGTTCCCCTACATAACCTCATAGATAGGTATTGGAATATATTCTAGGATTCTTGCCAGTCTTCAACTGTGAGTCCCGGCACCCGGGCAAACTCTCTCGTATTGTTTGTGACAAGGGTGGCGCCTAGGCGGAGAGCTTGGGCCGCCAACATCAGATCGTAAGGTCCGATGGGTTGCGCACTCGGCTTTAGTCGGGCGAGGTAGGCTCTCACGTATCCGTAGAACGAAGCGTCGTTGCATGTGTAATTAGCCTCGTTGCCTATGAGCACCCTAAGCTTCCTCACCCGTTCCGATAGGGCAGGGAGATCCGGTCGTTTTGCTGCGCCGTATTCAAGCTCGGAAAGTACGACACACGACAATCGACAAAAGCGGAGATTGGCCTCGAGCCTGGCTTTGATACCTTCGTCTATGCCGCGAAGATAGCGGGAGAATACGTTGGTATCCGGCAGGAAGATCACGACTCCGGAAGGTCTAGCGGCTCAACCTCTGGCAAATCCGGGCAGCATCCGTAAAGCTTGGACAAAGCTTTGACACGGCTGGCCTCGGCTTTGGGATCGAGAATGAAAAGTCCTCGTGCAGTCTTCTCGATCTGAACGGTCTTTACATTCAAGCGAAGGGCTTTCGGCAGGCGAATAGCCTGCGAGTTTCCGGATTTGAACACTTTGGCTGAAATGGTCGCCATGTGAATACGCTGTATATACAAAAGGGTTCTGTCAATTTCCGGTAGAGGGACTGCAGCACGGGATGGCGAACTTCTCATAATAGCCCTGCCTCCCTGAAACTGTAATACCCGCGGCCTAGAGGATCAGCACCTCGTCGTCCGATGATAACATGATCCAGGAGAGGTATATCCACTGCAGCAGCGGCTTCCCTGAGCTGCCTTGTGAGTTGGATATCTGCAGCACTCGGGGATGGATCTCCTGAAGGATGGTTGTGTAGGTCATTACCTACGAATGGGAGAACGGACCTCGACCAAGAATTCTATGTCGGAGAATCAGCTTTTCGGATGAGGAGCATAAAAATTCGCTCGCTTTGCGGCGAGGGTGGGGCACCCGAGGGCGAGTCGTTCCCCATCGCAAATGCCAGCCTCGTCGGTATCGGCGAGATGGGGTTTGTCATCGCCTAAGGCCATGATGGCGCCTTGGGTGCCAAATCGTTGCTCATGGCCCAAAGACATAAGCATGCGATCATAGGTCGCGGCAACGAGCCAGCGCCCCATTCCCTTGTTGCCGAGAAGCATCGAGCAAACCGCGAGCTCGTGAGCCAATTCATAACCGGAGAAACCCGAGCTGTGTTGCATGACGAGCGAGGCATTCTCGAAATCCTTTGAGGTATGGAGTGTCTCTGAATTGACGATCTCGCGAACCCGGACGTTTCTGAGGTGGTCGTCGATTGCAACCTGCTTGAGGTCAGTCTCCGACAGGCTGTTCCAACGCTTCCTGATGGCCTGGTCAGCATCGACCAGCTTCTGAACCTCAGTATTATCGACCGCCTTTGCTGAAGTCTCCCTAGCCTTTCCAGGGTAGAGCATGACGAGCTGGATGGACTTGGGTGCGGAATCCAATGCGAATTGCTCGTTATCTGGGAATTGTGCGACGAGTTTGCCCATGTCGAACCGCATGGGTCGGCCCAGCGTTTGCAGGAGTGCATCCCAATTTACTGGAATGAGGTTGTCGGCGTCCCGGTCGCCCTTGGCCGCCGCCGCAAGCGTTAGCTCATAGCGCGTTCGGAAGGCACGAAAATCAGGGAATGGCCCCGATGCAATGTTTGCTGCCCGAAGGAAATCGTCGCCAGTTGCGAGTGTATTGCTTTCAACGAGGCGGACTACTTCACGGTGAAATTGCGGATTCACCGTTGGGTATTGATTTTCCTTCGGGGCGCGAGCTTCTAGGTCCGACAAGCTCGGGAGGCCTGCAACTGGCATCGTGTCGCTTGCCAGTGCCCTTGCGATTGCGCACATCGCACTGGCATAGAGTAGCAGATAACCATGAAGCTTGTGAGGGCTCATGTTCCTATTGCCTGCGGTAATCATCGTAGCGTTCCCCTAAGCGATCGAAGGCCTTTGGGTCGTGGCCGACGATAATCGCCCCCATGAGGTCGGCAATGGCTACCTGCCAGGCGTCGTTTTCGCCCATTCTGTTTGAGGAGCGACGTTGGAGGACTGCTACTCTCTCGGCGTGCTGACGCCCGATGATTTGCCAGCGATAGGGCCGCAGGGCATCTCGAACGGCATCCGGGTCACTGGCTCCTTCCAGCACTTCGCTAAAGGTTACCGGAGACACCCACAGATCCACGCGAGGATTCCTTCCCATCCAGCTTCGGGCAGGTCCGTTCTCATCGGCTGCAGTTTCATTGAGCAGGTCTATAACGAACGATGAATCCAAGAGGCAGCGCTTCATTTACGCGGGATGATTCGGAGGCGTTGGTCTCCGGCGTGCCGCTCGCTCCAAGCGAGCGCATCCGCCCCCGTCACAATCTCATGCTCGCGGATCAAGCTTCGGACAAAAGTAGCCTTCTTCATGCCCGCTTGTTTTGATCTCCGGGCGAGCGTCGCTTCCTCTTCCTTTGTCAGGCGTACCGTGAGTATGCTGGGCATTGTATCTCTTATGTATGTCATTGTTTGGGGAGGGTCAAGTATTTGGCCAAATGAGCGAAAAGGGGATTCATAGCAGTCCTGCCTCCCTGAAACTGTAATACCCGCGACCAAGTGGATCGGCACCGCGCCTTCCGATTATAACATGATCTAGTAGAGGAATATCCACAGCCGCGGCCGCCTCCCTAAGTTGCCTCGTTAACTGGATATCCGCAGCGCTGGGTGATGGGTCGCCGCTGGGATGGTTGTGTGCGCACACCACCGCGGCGGCCGCCTCTCGAATTGCGGACCGGAATACCTCGCGCGGATGTGCCAACGCCGCTGTCGCGGTTCCGGAGGTGACCTCGACCCGTTTCCTTAGCCGGTTCCTGCGGTTGAGGCTTAGCACCCAGAACTTCTCCACCTCGAGGCCCGAGGCGACCGGCCCCAGGTGGTCTACGATCAGGTCGGCGCGGTTCAGTATTGGCGCTTCGCGGGCGGGAAGGTCAATGGCCCTCCGGGCCATTTCCATCACGGCGACAAGCTGGAGCGCCTTGATGCGCCCTATACCCTTTAAGCCGCGGAAGTCCGCCTCGTGCCAGGAGAGGAGCCCCGCGAGCGATCCCGCCTCGGAGATGAGGCGCGACGAGACAGCGATCACGTCCTGCTCGCGGGTTCCGCTGCGAAGCAGCATGGCAAGGAGCTCGGTATCGCTCAGGGCTGCGGCCCCCAGCCTTTCCAGGCGTTCCTGGGGCCGTTCGCCCGCGGGCATCGCTCGAAACCTGTTGGCGGGGTAGGGTGTGGCGGGGCCCGCGAGATCAGCTTCTGCGTTCACTTAAGGGCAAATAAGCGAGAAGGTTTAAATTAAACAACAAAAATAGACATGTCTAAAAATAGACGCCACCCGTTCGCCGTGAGCCCCGCCTCCCCTCGGGAGGCCTAGGGGAAACACCCTAGGGACTCCCGGTTTCTCCCGTCTTACCCCGGGCATACCCCTAGGCGCCCCGGGTGAAGTCCCCGCCTTCTTCAATGGGTACCCCCTATTCATAAATCCCTCGTGGAGGCGTTTAATGAGCTCATGAAAAACGAGCAGTCCCCGGAACAGGTCTCGCGCACCTCACACTTCTCCCGTTGGGCGTCCTTCGGATTGATCACGGTCGCGAGCCTGGGCTGGTCTGGCTGCTCGACGATGAGTTCGGCTAAGTTCTCGCCCCAGGCGGTTGCGATGATGTCCCCCCAGTCGGAGATCGTGCAGCCGTTTGAGGCGCTCAGGCTCGCCAAGGCCTACGTGATGGACCACCCGGGCACGGAGTACCTGGTTGGAAGCGGCGACTCCATGCTCCCGCTCTACAGGGACCACACGGTTGTCGTCACCCAGAAGGTGGCGGTCGCCGACCTGAGGGCCGGCATGACCGCGGTCTACGTGGGCGACTTGGGCCGCCCGGTGGCCCACGTCCTGGTGAAGAGGGACTCGGACGGCTGGGTGGCGATGGGTGTAGGGAACGCCGAATGCGATTCGACCCGCGTCACGGGGGAGAATCTGGTGGGAATCGTTGTCAAGGCCTACGAGCCCACGAGCAGCCCTATGGTGGCCCTCCTGAACGAGGCGTCCGCCAAGAGCGCGGTGGCCTCGCTTCCCTGAGGACTCTGTCGGGGCCGGGTAGGGTGAAAGCGGGGAGGTCCCCGCGGGACCCAGAACGGAAGGCGCCAGGCAAGATACGCCAATGAACCGGTCGCGGGAGCCCTGGATTCCGGACCTTAAGGTAGAGACACTTTATCAACGATGAGCGATGAAGCCGCCGGAACACCAACAGCCCACCCCCTCTGAGGACACCCCTGCGGCGGCCTCAGAAGTGCTTCACGTATCCGTTGCGCCTGAGGCGCTCGAGCCACCGGTCCTCGTATTCTCTGCCCATCTGCTGGACCAGGATCCGCTCGATCTGGTCGCGAACCTCGTCCAGGGGCTGAATGCCGGCATATTTGCGGTCTTCAGCATAAAGGAGGAAGCAACCTTCTGGAAGGATCACCGGCTCCGAGCACTCGCCCTTCTTGACCGCGAATAGCGGCTCGCTGAACTCGGGCTTCAGGTCGCTCCGCTTCATCCAGCCCCAGTCGCCGCCCTTTGCGCGGCGCGAGTCGGAGCTGTACTCCTTGGCAAGGTCCTCGAATTTCTCGCCCGAGCGCAGCCTTAGGAGGATCGCCTCCGACTGGCCCTTGAGCTCGCCGTCGCTCTGGCCGGACGCCCGGGAGAGCTGGATCAGGCGGAGATGGACGCTGTCGTCCTGGTAGAACCGGTCCTTGTTCTCCTTGTAGTATTGCTCGATCCGGACCGGGCTCACGATGCTCTGCGACTTATGCTGCTGGTGCATCATGTAGTTGTAGATGATGTCCTCCTCCACCTCCTTGCGGTAGTCGCGCATGGTCGTCCCGCGAGCCCTCAGGTACGCCAGGAACTTGGAGCGGTCGTTGTCGAACTGCTCGTTCAGCTGGTCGGCGATCTGGTTGTCGATGAAGTTCTCCGGGACGTGCTTCTTGTCGTCCTTCTGGAAGTCCTTGATGATCAGGACTCGGTCGATGAGGTTTTGGATCGCGTTGTCCTGCAGCGCGTCGAGCTTCTGGTTGAATTCCTGCTCGTTGCGCGCCTCGCGCTGGATCTGCGGGATGAGGGGCGTCACCTCGCGGCGGACGTCGTCCACGGTGATGATCTTGTCCTCGGCAATGGCCACTATCCCGTTGGTGAAACGCAGGTTGAGATTATCATCCCCGGGCGCAGTCTGCGCCAGGCCTGAGGTCGCTAGAAGCGTGGCAACGAGTGCAGCGTAAGCGCTGCGGTGCGGGGTCATGGGTTCGGCAGATTTTTCAAGAAGGCGATAATCTCCTTCAATCGTAGGTGCGGGCGCGGCGCGGTCAACCTTGGAAACCGGGAGCCGATCATAACCCAGTCATCCCTTTGGCCGGAGCCTCGCAGGCACTTCAGACGGTTGGATTCTGATTCGACGGAAAGTATGCCCTTTTGTTCCGCCAGAACTCGGATTTCGGTGACCTGCACAAGCGTGCGCACCTCCTGCGGGGGCTTGCCAAAACGGTCCTTGAGCTCGTCCTCGATCTGGTGGACCTCCCCGGGGGTGCCGGCCATCGCAAGCCTGCGGTAGACGTCGATCCTGAGGCGGGTCTCGCTGATGTAACCCGAGGGAACCCGCGCCTGGACCCTCTGGATTTCCGCGCCCTTGTCATCCTCGGCGTCCTTGATCGCGGTATACCCGTCCTCGTGCCGGCCCTGCTGCCGGTTCTCCGAGGGCGAGCCCTCGCCGACAAACACGAAGTCGAGCTTCACGCCGGCGCGGATCGCGGCGGCCGTCTTCTCGCCCTTCAGACGGGCCACGGACTGGCGCAGGAGCTGGCAGTAGAGCTCGAACCCCACCCCGACGATGTGTCCGCTCTGCTCGGCCCCGAGCAGGTTTCCCGCGCCCCGCAGCTCCAGGTCACGCATCGCGATCTTGAAGCCGGCCCCGAGCTGGTTGTGCTGCCTGAGCGTGTTCATGCGCTGGCGGGCGGCATCCAGGAGACGGGTGTGGCGGTGCAGCAGGAGATACGCGTAGGCCTGGTGCTTGAAGCGCCCGACCCGGCCCCGGAGCTGGTAGAGCTGCGACAGGCCGAAGCGGTCGGCGCCCTCGATGATCAGCGTGTTGCAGTTGGGGATGTCCAGCCCGCTCTCGATGATCGTCGTGCAGACGAACACGTTGAAGCGTCCCGCCACGAAATCCGTCATGACCCGCTCCAGCTCGTGCGCCCCCATCTGTCCGTGCCCGACGCCGAAGGTGACGTCCGGCATGAGCTCCCGCAGGCGCGAGGCGACCAGGTCGATCGTGCCCACCCGGTTGTGAAGGTAGAAGACCTGGCCGCCCCGCCTGAGCTCGTGCCTGACGGCGTCCACGACGACCTTCTCATCATAGGTCTTCACGATGGTCTGGATCGGGTGCCGGTTCACCGGTGGCGTGTCGATGACGCTCATGTCCCTGGCGCTCGTGAGCGCCAGGTAGAGGGTCCTCGGAATCGGCGTTGCGCTCATCGAGAGTACATCAACCAGAGAGCGCATCCTCTTGAACGCCTCCTTGTGCTTCACGCCGAACCGCTGCTCCTCGTCGATAACGAGCAGGCCCAGGTCCTTCGGGACGACGTCGTCCTGCAGGAGGCGGTGGGTCCCTATCAGGATGTCCACGCCCCCGGACGCCACGGCCTCGAGGATGGTCCTCTGCTCGGCCGGCGAGCGGAAGCGGCTCATCATCTCGATCGAGATCGGGTACGCCGCCATCCGCTCGCGGAAGGTGTTCAGGTGCTGCTGCGCAAGGACGGTCGTGGGAACCAGAACGATCACCTGCTTGCCGGCCTGCACCGCCTTGAACGCCGCCCTGAGCGCCACCTCGGTCTTTCCAAAGCCCACGTCGCCGCAGATCAGGCGGTCCATGGGCCGGGTCCGCTCCATGTCGTGCTTCACGTCCTCGATCGCCCCGAGCTGTCCCTTGGTCTCGGTGAAGGGGAACGAGGCCTCGAACTCGCCCTGCCACTCGGTGTCCCCGGGGAACGCGAAGCCCGCCTGGGCCTCGCGGCTGGCCTGGATCCGCAGGAGCTCCGCGGCGAGGTCCACCGTGGCGCGTTCCACGGCCCGGCGCGCCTTCTCCCAGCGGCCCGTGCCCACCCGGCCGAGCTGGGGCTTGGCGCGGCCGAGGCCCACATAGCGGCTGATGAGGTGGGACTCCTGCAGCGGCACGTGGAGCGTCACGCTGTCGTCGAACTCGAGCGAGATCACCTCGCGGATGCCCTGGGCCGTGTCGAGCTTGGCCACCCCGCGGTAAAGGGCGATTCCATGCTGGAGGTGGACGACGAAGTCGCCCTCCACGAGCTCCGAGAAGTCGAGCAGCTGGTCGACCTGCGTGACCGACACCCGCGCGCGGGAGGCCCCGGCGGGGCGCCGGGCCCGCTTCCTGCCGAACATCTCGGTTTCCGTGACGAGGATCAGCCCGCGCCTTCCGCGCGCGAGGGAAAGCTCCGCGCCTGGCCGTGTCGCCGCCTTGAACCCCTCGTTTACGCCGCCCCTGAGAAAGACCGGGTCCAGGCCCGACAGTGCCGGGTCGGCCGCAAGGACCTCGCGCATGCGCTTTTCCTCGCCCTCCTTGGACGCCGCGAGGGCGACCGCGAACCCGTCCCGTCTCCATGCCGAGAGCTGGCCCAGGAAGGCGCGCCGCGCGTCCTCCTCGTCCTGGAGCCTGTCTCGCGCCAGCAGGCTCTCCGAGGCCAGCCGGCGGTGGTGCTCGAGGCTCTCCGTGTCCCAGACAACCTCCGAGGCGGGATCCGCGAAGACCGAGCTTGCCTCGTCGAGCTCCGAGAGCCCAAAGGCCGCGGCGCACTTGGCAAGGAGCGGTGAAAGCCCGTCGGAGCCGTCCGCGGCGAAGGCCCGGAATTCCTCCTCGAGGGCCGCGGGCTCCACGAAGGCGATGTGGGCGCGCGGGTCCAGGTAGTCGGCGATGCCCGTCTTGGCGGCCTCCAGGCGCAGGCGGGGCGAGGCGGCGACCGAGATCCGCTCGACCCGCGCCCCGGACCGCTGGGTCACCGGGTCGAAGGCGCGGATGTCCTCGATGTCGTCGCCGAAGAAGTCGAGGCGGTAGGGCTCGGTGGCCGTGACCGGGTAAACGTCGATGATGCCGCCGCGGACGGCGTAATGCCCCGGCGACTCACAGACCGCCTCGCTGTCGTAGTCGAGGTCGCGGAGCCTCTGGAGGAGACCCTGGAAGGGCTGCCTCAAGCCCCGCACAAGGACGATCTCGCTGGCGGCGTAGTGCTCGATCGCCGGCACCGGCTGAAGGAGGGCCGAGGGTGTCGCGAAGACGGCGAGGCCGGGCGAGGTCCCCGCGCCCGGCGTGCCGCCGCGCGCCTCGCGGAGGCGCGACAGGACGGTCAGCCGGTCTCCGGAGGCCGCAAACGCCTCGCGCATGTCCCGGCTGTCCGGAATAGACTCGGGGAAGACGAGGGCCGGGAGCCCGGGCCCCGGGCCGCCCGCCGCGAGGAAGACACCGGTGTCCTCGGCCAGCTGCTCGGCGGCCTTTAGGTCCTGGGAAACGACGATCCACACGGGCGAGGGGTGGGCCCGCATGACCTCGGAAAGGACCGCCGCCCGCGCGGCGGCGCAGACGCCGAGCACCTTGTGCCTGGCCGCGCCGGTCATTGCGCCGGGGGGGCCGGGTCGAGGCTCAAGAGGGCGGCGCGGGCCGCCTCCTCCTCGGCGACCTTCTTTGAGGCGCCCCTGCCGGCTCCGATCCGGGTTTCCAGAAGGTATACGGCGACCTCGTAGATGCGCTGGTGGTCGGCGCCCTCGGTTGACGCCACCTCGTAGCGGAGCGCGTTGTTGCCGTGCCGGGGTTGCACGATCTCCTGGAGTCGGCCCTTCGGGTTCGCCCGGCCCTCCAGCCCCGAGAGCCGGCCGCGAAGGTCCCCGTAGATGGCGAGGACGGTCGTGCGCGCGGCGTCGATCCCGCCGTCCAGGTCGACGGCGCCGACCAGGGCCTCGAACGCGTCCTCGAGCGCGGCCAGGCGGGCGCGCCCTCCCGTGGATTCCTCGTTCGCGCCCAGCCGCAGGCACGCGTCGAGCCCGATCTCGCGGGCCAGCGCGGAGAGGAACTCGCCCTTGCCGAGCATCGCCCGGCGCTTCGTCAGGTCGCCTTCCCGGTCGTCGGGAAAGAGCGCGAAGAGGGCCTCCGTCAGGACGAGCTGCAGGACCGAGTCCCCGAGGAATTCCAGGCGCTGGTTGTTGCCCGGCAGGCCGGGATTTTCCTGGGCGAAGGAGGCATGGGTGAGCGCGCGCTCCAGCAGCGCCGGGTCGCGGAAGCGGTACCCGATCCGGGACTGGAGCGCGTCTAGGTCCCCGGTCATGAGCTCGCGCTCGTGTAGCGCCTAAGCCCGCTCCTGAACATGAAGACCGCGATCGCGAACCAGCCCATGGCGGCCGCGAAGAGCCCCAGGGCCCACCAGGGCTCGAACCCGCGGAGGAGCTCCCGGGCCGGCCCGTTGCTCACCACCACCACGGGAAGGATCCAGACAAAGATGATGCTCGCCAGGCGGCCGAAGGCCTCCCTCGGGAGCCGCGAGAATTCCATCAGGGTGAAGTAGCTCCCCTCGACGCCCTGGGAGCTCGTGATCCAGAATGCGAGCGACATAGCCATCACCAGGGCGCTGTAGTGGATGATGACGCCGCAGGCCAGCATGCACAGGTAGATCGCGATCGCCCCCGGGCCGGGGTGGATGCCGAGCCGCCAGGCCGAGTACGCGACAAGCGCCGCCGCGACGAACGAGTTCAGGAGCCCGTCCAGCTCGAGCTTGCGGGTCGACGCCATGAAAAGGGGGTCCCCGGGCTGGGCGAGCGTGAAGTCGAAGAGCCCGCTCCGGATGTTTCGCCCCATCTCGAAGATGCCGCTCCAGAAGAAACCCATGAGGAAGCGCTGGATGAGCATGGAGGTGCCGACAAGGAGCAGCATCTCGTACTGGCTCCACCCGGCAACCGTCTTGGTGTGGCTGTAGATCACGAAGATCACGGCCACGTTCACGGATATCCACAGGAGCTCCACGACGGACCAGATGAAGAGATCCCCGCGGAACATAGTTGCCCTCACGAGCGAGTAGCGTGCGCTCGCCAGCCATATCCTAAGGTAGTGGCCGATCGTCTCCATGGGGAGTGGTCAGCCGCCTGCCGCGGTGTGGTGGCGCAGCCCGCGCAGCCACACGAACTCGGCCAGGCACACCAGGGCGAATGCCCAGAACGCCTGGATCGCCAGGCCTTGCACGGCGAAGTCGAGGCCCTGCCTGCCCGTGATGATCGAGGCGGGAAAGTAGGCCTGGTAGAAGAAGGGGAGGAACCGGACGATGTTGAAGATCGGGTGGGGCAGCAGGTCGAGCGGCATCATCTGCCCGCCGAGCAGGTTCTCGATGGCCATCGAGAGGATGACGAATCCCTGGATGTCCAGAAACCAGAACGCGAGGAGCCCGAAGATGTAGGCGATGCTGAACTGGATGATCGCGGTCATGGCCATGGCGGGCACGGCGAGGAAGAAGCGCCACGCGTCGTGCGGGAAGTCAAGGTACGCCCTGAAGAAGGGAAGCGCCAGGAGGAGCGCGAGGAAGCCGAACACCCCCGACACCACCCTCGCCGCCGCGAAGACGCTCAGCCGGTAGGCGAAGTAGTTTATCGGCTTCAGCAGGAACTGGTTGATAAGGCCGTTTCGGATGTCCTCGCTTATCTGGTAGTCCTCGTTGAAGGCGCCGATGAAGAACTGCAGGACGAAGATGACGACGAAGTAGGTGAGCGTCTGGGCGAACGAGTACCCGCCGATCGACGGGCTTGTCGCGAAGGCCGCGCCCCAGAGGATGAACACGACCACCAGGTGGAAGAACCAGAACAGGCTCCGCACCCCGAAGTTCCAGCGGTAGACCAGGTTGCTCTGGAGCCCTACGAGGAAGCTCTGGAAGTACTTGGTCACAGGCCGAAGCGCGTGATGACCTCGGCCGCCAGGTGGCGATACGCGGCCGATCCCGGGCTCGCCGGGTCGTAGTCGAAGATCGTCTTGCCGAAGCTCGGCGCCTCGCTCAGGCGAACGGTGCGCGGTATCACCGAGGCAAAGATCTTCTCGGGCATGTGCTTCTTCACCTCGTCGACGACCTGGCGGGAGAGGCTCGTTCGGATGTCGAACATGGTCATGACGATGCCCCCGAGCTCGAGGCCCGGGTTGATCCCGGCCGTCCTTAGCCTTTCGACGTTGCGCAGGATCTGGCCCAGCCCCTCCAGGGCCATGTACTCGCACTGGAGCGTGATCAGCAGGAAGTCGGCCGCCGCAAGGCTGTTCATGGACAGCATTCCAAGGGCCGGCGGGCAGTCGATGATGATGACCCGGAAGCCGCCGGAGGCCACGATCGGCGCCAGGACCCCGCGGAGCTTCATCAGGTAGTTGTCCATCTGCGAGAGCTCGATCTCGGCCGCCGCAAGGTCCTCCTCGCTCGGGATCAGGGCCAGGTGCTCGTACTTGGTGGGCGTCACCATGCCCAGGGCGCCGCCCTCGCCCCTCAGGGCCGAGTACAGGCTCCTGCCCTCCTGCTTCTCGATGCCGAGCGAGCTTGTTGCGTTGGCCTGGGGATCCAGGTCGATCAGCAGCGTGTGGACCTTCTTCAGGGCAAGCCCCGCCGCGAGGTTTACCGCGGTCGTGGTCTTGCCGACGCCGCCTTTCTGGTTGGCAATGGTGAAGACGGTGGTGGGCATTTCGGTTGATTCTCGTTTTCACAATGCCGCGGCGTCAATTCCCGGCGCAAGGCGTTCGGTCTTGACCGCCGAGCGCCGATCGGTGGCATCTTGGTCGGTGCCCTCCAACCCCAACCTCTCCACCAAAGCGATCGACCCGCGTGACCGGCTGATCCTGGCGCTCGACGTGCCCTCCCTTGACGAAGGCAAGCGTTGGGTCGAGCGCCTCGGGGACTCCGTCCAGTTTTACAAGCTTGGGCTCCAGTTCCTCATGACGGGCCAGTACTTCGACATGATCGACTGGCTCGGGGCGCAGGGGAAGAAGGTGTTCGCGGACATCAAGTTCTTCGATGTCCCCGAGACCGTGAAGCTGGCCGTCGAGCAGCTCCAGCACCGCAAGGTGGACTTTGCCACGGTGCATGGCAATGACCCGATGATGGAGGCTGCGGTTTCGGCCAAGGGTCGCCTTAAGATCCTTGCTGTAACGGTGCTTACGAGCCTCGACCGCGGGGACCTGGACGACCTCGGGTTCCAGTGCAACCCGGAGGAGCTGGTGCTTTCGCGGGCCCGCCGGGCGATAAAGCTCGGCTGCGACGGCGTGATCTCGTCGGGCCTCGAGGCGGCGCGCCTCAGGGGCGAGCTCGGCCAGAATTTCCTGATCGTGAGCCCGGGGATCCGGCCGGTGGACAACAGGCCGAGCGACGACCAGAAGCGCACGGTGGACGTTGAGGACGCGTTCCTGCGGGGCGCCGACTATATCGTCGTGGGCCGGCCCATCCGGCAGGCCCCGGACCCAAGGGCGAAGGCCCTGGAGATGCAGGCCACGATCGCCGGGCTTTTCCGGTCCTAGCGCCGTGAGGGCCTCCACGCTCATTCTTGCGTGGGCCCTGGCGGCGTCAGCTGCCCGGACCGCCGCCGCGGGCGCGGCGGACCTCCGGCTTCCCGGGCCCCGCACCGAGGGATTCACCCTCCTGCACAACCAGTGGCCGATCCATCCCGTCGGCGACCAGGTCGCCATGGGCGATTTTCCGGTCGCTGTGGCGGTGAATCCGGAAGGCACCCTGGCGGCAGTGCTCCATGCCGGGCACGGACGGCACGAAGTCCGGCTTGTCTCGATAGCCACGCGCACGGTTGTGGACTCGGCACCCCTCAACGAGGCCTTCTGCGGCATAGCCTTCTCCAGGGACGGTACAATTCTGGCCTGCAGTGGTGCCAGCGACGGCGTCCTGCATCTTCTCTCGGTCGCAAACGGCCATCTCTTCCCACTCAGGGACGTCAGGGTGGCCGACGCCGGGGATATGAGCGTCGTGGCCGGGTTCGCCATTTCGCGCGACGGCAAGTCCGCCATCGTGGCCCTGGCTTTTGACAGCCGAGTGGTGCGCATCGACGTTCAGACGGGCGCTAGGACGTGGGTGGCCGCCCTCGGACGGGCGGCGCAGGGCGCCCAGATCGCGTCTTCGGACGCGTCCATGCCGAACGCCGTGACGGGCACCAAGGAGATCGTCACCGAGTCCGATCCGCTGAACATCGTCTGGGACGAGAAAAGGCACCGGGCGTACGCGAGCCTCTGGGGCGAGTCATCGGTGGCGGTCCTCGACGCGTCGGACGGGAGGGTCGTGGCGAAATGGTCCACGGGCCTGCACCCGAACGAGATGGCCCTCTCCCGCGATGGCCGCCTCTTCGTGTCAAACGGGGGGCTCAACACGGTCACCGTGCTGGACGCAAGGGATGGGGCCGCGACGGAGATCCTGTCCTCGGCCGCCTCGCCCGGGGATCCCCCCGGCTCGACGCCGGATAGCCTGGCATTGTCACCGGACCAGAGGACCCTGTACGTCGCGAATGCCTACACGAACACGGTGGCGGTCTTCGACGTGGCCAAGCGGGGCAGGGGACGGCCTCTCGGCTTCATCCCGACGGGTTGGTTTCCGACTTCGGTCCGTGTGACGCCGGACGGCCGGACGCTCCTCGTGCTTTCGGCGCGGGGGCTGACCCCCATGCCGAGCTCGGACAGGAATGGCACGTGGACTCGCATCGCCGGGCTTTACCAGGGATCCCTGGGCGTGCTGGCGCTGCCCCGCGGCGACCGCTTCCCGCCGGCGCTGGTTGAATGGACGAGGATCGCCCAGCGCTGCCGGCCCGCGCCCGAGGAGGCCCCGGCCGCCGGCGGCCCGATTCCCGCGCGCGCGGGGGAGCAGGGCCCGATCCGTTACGTCGTCTACATCATTAAGGAGAACAGGACCTACGACCAGGTGTTTGGCGACCTGCCCCAGGGCAACGGCGACCCCGCCCTTTGCCTCTTCCCGGAAAGGGTGACCCCGAACCTGCATGCGATCGCCCGGCAGTTCGTCCTCCTGGACAACTTCTACGCCAACGCCGAGGTGAGCGCCGGTGGCCACGAATGGAGCATGGCGGGCTACGCATCCGAGTTCGTCGAGAAATCCTGGCCCATAAACTACGGGCACAAGGCGAGCCACGTTCCATACCCCGCGGGCGGCCGCTTCACGGCCGCGCTGCCCTCGCCGGGGTACCTTTGGGACCGCGCCGCGGCCGCCGGAGTGTCGTACCGCAGCTACGGGGAGTTCACCGAGAACCCCGAGACAAGCGGGGGCGGCGCATGGACCAACATGCCCGCGCTCAAGGGGCACCTGGACCCCGGCTACCGCTCCTGGGACATAGAGTACCCGGACCGCCTGCGCGCCGACGAGTTTATAGCGGAGCTGCGCAAGTTCGAATCCTCGGGCGAGATGCCGAGGCTTCAGATATTGTGGCTGCCCCAGGACCACACCTCCGGCAGGAAGGCGCTCGCCTGGACCCCTGAGGCCATGGTCGCCGACAACGACCATGCGCTCGGGCGCATCGTCGAGGCGCTCAGCCAGTCCCCGTTCTGGGGGAAGACCGCGGTGTTCGTGGTCGAGGATGATGCCCAGAACGGCCCCGACCACGTCGACGCCCACCGAACCGAAGCCCTGGTGGCCGGCGCATTCGTCAGGCGCGGCGCCGTGGATTCGACCCCCTACACGACCTGTTCCATGCTAAGGACCATCGAGCTTATCCTGGGCCTTGAGCCGATGTCGCAGTTTGACGCCGCGGCGGCGCCCATGAGGGCCTGCTTCCGGGACGCGCCCGACACGACGCCCTTCCGCGCGCTTCCCGAGTCCGTCAACCTTGACAGCAGGAACCCCGCCGCCGGCAAACAGGCCGAGGTCTCCTCCAGCCTGGATTTCTCCAGGGAGGATCTCGCCGACGAGGACACGCTCAACCAGCTCATCTGGGCCTCGGTGCGGGGAGAATCCTCCCTCATGCCGGCCCCTGTCCACGCCGCCTTCGTCCGGCCGCTCCCGGAGGCTGACGGCGACTAGGCCCTACTGGTAGGTGATGGGGTTTATGCCCTGCTGGCGGCAGAGGGCTATGTCCACGATCGAGTACTGGGCCGACCCAAGGAAGGGCAGCGTGGTCTGGAGCTCCTTCGCCCCCTCCGTGGCGGCTGCCGAGAAGGGCGCCGAACCGAGGAGGGTGGTCTCGAAGGCCACGACCCTTCCGCCCTCGGCCGCGTCGTAGAATCCGGTGAAACAGTGGCCCGGCCTGAAGAGCAGCACGGGCCTTAGGCCGATCCTGCGCAGGATGGACGCAAAGAGGACGGACGCGTCGACGCAGTTGGCTCCCTGGTCGTGCACCGACTGGTCAAGGAAGCGGACGTACTGCGTCGACACGAGGGGGGACGTCCCGCTGTCGGTAGCGACGTTCACGTAGCTCAGGCCCCGGGCCGCGAGCGCGTCCCAGACGGCCTGCACCTGCTGGAGCGTCGCCTGAGGGCCGCCCTGGTAGCCCGAAAACGCATGGACTCCCCCGCTGGCAATGGCCTCCTGCAGGAGGGCGTTGATCCACGGGTGGTCCTCGTTCACGAAGGCCGCGAAGCACACGCTCGTGTCCTGCCACTGGCCTGTCGCGGTGTTGTAGATCCGCGACACGGCCTCGTTGACCGAGTGCAGCGTGCACACGAGGGTGGCCTCGGCCTCGGGCTTCCCGTCGACCGTGAGGGTCGCCACGAACGTCTGCGGCGAAAGCTGGGTGGATCGCCGCAGCGCGTCAAAGTTCCAGGGAAGCTCGGGGCTAAGGGTTACCGACCCGGACGGGGCGTCGACGGGAACCTGCAGGGGCTCGATGAACAGCGAGGACTCCACGCGGAGCTGCACCTGCCCGGCGCCCGGCAGCCCGTGCAGGGCGAGGGTCAGGCAACGGGTGTACTCGGGGTAGGCGACCCCGAAGGAGAGCATGAGCGACGGATAGATGTTGTTCTGGAACGAGGCCGTCATCTCGAACCCGGGCGAGGCCTGCGGCGTGGCGGGGGCGGGCTGCGCCTGGGGCTCGCGCCCGGGGGCGACCCTCTCCAGCTCCTGGGGGTGCGGGGTGCGGCTTCGCTCGAGCGTCATCCCGAGGCGCACCCCGAGGGCAACGAGCAGCAGGGGGACGACAAGGTAGCGCGTGAGGGCGCTTAGCGGTTTCCTGCGGAGGGGGCGGTTCGGCGGGGCGGACATGGGGCCAGGCGGCGCGGGGTAGGGCGGCACACAGTGGCGTTTCTTTCTTGCATGTGCAACCCCGCGACCTCAAAGCGCGTGATGCAAGCCCTATGTACCCGCGGTGCACCCGATTGTTCCTTGCCCTCGCCCTCACGGCCCTCTGCGGCTGCGCGCAGATCAACACGCGCACCCTTCCGAAGGTGGACCTCGCGGTCCGCAAGCGGATCTTCGTGGAGCACCGCCTGGCCGACAGTTACGGGATCGCCGAGGAGATCGCCCGCCAGCTCCGGGTCATGGGCTACGACGCCTCGTCGGGCGCGCTCACGATGATGCCTGGCGACACCGAGCTGATCGTCTCCTACGACGACATGTGGACGTGGGATTTCACCACCTACATGATCGAGATCGACCTTCAGGTGAGGTCCGCCCACTCCGACAAGATCATCGCCGTGGCCCACTACTTCAGGCCGGCGATGATCTTCGGGCGCCCCCCGTCCGACATGATCCACGACGTGCTGAGCAAGCTCTTCAAGCACCCGTAAGGTTCGGCGGCGGCCTTTTTGGGCGCCTTTGCTGGAATAAAGCGGGGGTCCGGCTACTCTTATGGGGCGTGAAGCTCCTTTTACCCTCCCTTGCCTTTTTGGCCTTCTCGGCGACGTTGCTCGCCGAACCCGAGATGAAAGACACAAAACCCGCCGACGCCTCGCAAACGGGCGCCGCCTGCGCCCCCGGCGCGAAGTCCGCGTGCGGACTGCCCTCGAACGTGGTCATCGACATGTCGAAGGCCACCGTGCAGCACACCGACGAGGAATGGCAGAGGCTGCTCACTCCCCGCCAATACCAGGTGGCAAGGCTCCAGGGCACGGAGCCACCGTTCCGCAACGAATACTGGGACAACCACGAGGACGGGGTCTACTTCTCGGTGTGCAGCGAAACGCCCCTTTTCGACAGCCGCGACAAGTTCGAGAGCGGGACCGGGTGGCCGAGCTTCACCCGGCCGATCGAGCCGCTGTTCGTGAGCGTCCAGTCCGACACGTCCTTCGGGATGGTGCGCAACGAGGTCCACTGCGCGACGGACGGCGCCCACCTGGGCCACGTTTTCGACGACGGCCCGGCGCCGACCGGCATGCGCTACTGCATCAATTCCGCGTCGCTGCGGTTCATGCCGCGAAAGCAGTACGACGCCTGGGTCGCGGCGCACGCAAAGCCCGCGGCGAAGTGACTCCCCGCGAATCCCCCCCATGCAGCCTCTCCGCAACCTCCTCGCCCTAGCCCTCCTTGCCACGATGACAACGCTTCCGAATTCGGCCAAGGCAGACTCAGTCGTCCTAGGGGGCGGCTGTTTCTGGTGCCTTGACGCGGCCTACAAGCTTCTTCCCGGCGTGACCCATGTCACCTGCGGCTACTCCGGGGGCACGGTTGCAAATCCCAGCTATCAGGACGTGTGCACCGAGACCACGGGCCACGCCGAGGTGGTGAAGATTGACTATGACCCGGCGGTGGTGCCGCTCGACAAGGTTCTCGCCTATTTCTGGCACGTGCACGACCCGACGCAGGTGGGCGGGCAGGGAAACGATATGGGCAGCCAGTACCGTTCGATCATCCTCTATGCCGACCCCTCCCAGAAGGCGGCGGCCGAGAAGTCGCGCGACCTGGAGCAGAAGCGCAGGGGCGAGCCGCTCACCACGGAGATTGTCCCGCTCGCCAAGTTCTGGCCGGCCGAGGACTACCACCAGGACTATTTCGCGAAGCACCCGGACGAGGGGTACTGCTCGGTCGTCATCAGGCCCAAGGTCAACAAGCTCAAGAAGCTCCTCGATTCCGAGAAATAGCGAGCAGGCGCCGGCCCACTTTGCGTTTGCCGGCGTTGGCGGCCGAACCCACATTGCGGCCATGGTGGGATGGTTCGGCGACCTCGGCCGGCTCTATTGGGGGCTCCTGTATTGGAATGCGCGGAAGTCGATTTTCCGGCTAATGGGAGCGTCCGGATGTGCGCCCTGCCAGCACCCGAGTGACTCGGGCGCGGCCGGCCAGACCGGTTGCGAGGCGTGTCTGGGGTGGCGCAGCGCGGGGCGTTTCCGCAGGCTCTGCCCGCTCCTGGCGACAACCCCGGGAGGCCAGCGCGTGTGTTCGGTGGCGGCGGCGCAGGTGCGCCCGTTTTGGGGCCGCGCGGCCGCGGCATTCGGCGCTTCGGCCGCGGTCCTCGCCGCCGTGTCGGTCCTTGCCGCCTTTTCCGGCCTTCGCGCCATCGGGTATCGTGTTCCGTTGCGAGTGGTCGCGTGGCCGCCGGCGTGGCACCAGATGCGCCAGGTCCGCGCGGACTACTACTATAGGCTAGCTGTCCGCTCGTTTGCCTCGGGCGACGTGCGCCGGAGCTACCTGGCGCTCGGGCAGGCCTACGCCCTCGATCCCCATAATTTCGCCGCTGACCGGCTGCTGGCGGAATTGGCGCAGATTGGGAACCCCGACTTCTCGGATGCCATCTACGCGCGCCTGCTTTCAGAGGACCGCGAGCATTTTGACGACACGGGCCAGGCCTGGATCCGGGCGCTGATCGAGCGGGGCGACTTTTCCCAGGCGGCGAACGTGGCGGGCCGGATGCTTCTCGGGCAGGCGGCGCGCGCCCCGGCGTGGACGCAGGCCATGCTTTTCGCGGAGCGAATGACGGGAGAGCCGGGGCCGGTCGACAGGCTGTTGGCATCCAAGGAGGCGCTCCCGGCGGGAGTCCGGTCGGTGCTGTCGCTGGCGCGCTCGCTGCGCACGGGCGATCCCGAGGAGCGTGAGAGGCTCGCCAGGCTCCACTTGTCGGGGACGCCTACGCCTTTCGAGGCCTATTATGCCCTCAGCCGCCTGCTGGAGCTTGGACGGGCCTCGGAGGTCTCGGCCTATGTGGAAGGGGGGGCGGGACGGCTCGACCCGTATGACAGCGAGGCGCTCAAGCTCGACGCCTACTCAAGCCTCGGCTGGGGCCTTCTTGTCCGAAGGGAGATAGGGAGCCTGCTTGAGCGGGGCCCATCCGTGGGCGCCGTCTCGCTTGTGTCCGCGCACCTGGTCAGGCACCCCGACCCGGAAAGCGCCGAGTTCCTTTTCCAACAGCTTGACCTCCACCCCGTCCCCGCGGCTGCGGAGTACTCGGGGCCCAGGCTTGCGCTCCTGTGCGTCGCCGGCGTGAACGGCCTGGACAATCGGATGCGGCAGCAGGGCGAGGCCGAGGCCAGGATCGTGGGCGGGAGCTTTCCCGCCTGGCTTCGCGTCCGGGACTTCTTCGATGGGGCCAAGCACGGCGGCAACCCGGCCTCGATCATGCCCGCGCTCGGGATGCTGCCGCTGGACACCATGTACGCCGTCTTCGAGCACTACCATGCGCCCGGACCGCCCGCCGCTAGGCCCGCGCCGCGCTAGCGCTCGTGGCCGTACGGGTCCACCTGCGTCTCGATCGCGCGCTGGCGGCGCTCAATATTGGCGACGACGTACCGTTCGTTGAGCTCGTTGAGGACCTCGTCAACGTCCCGTTCCTGGACGTAGTGGGCGAGCGCGTGCGCGCGCAGGACCTCCCAGTAGCCCTCAAGCTCCTGGTTCTCGATCACACCGAGGGCCTCGATTGCCGCCGCGGCGCTCGCGTGGTAGTCGTTCAGCTTCTTCGCCACGATGGCCCGGGCATCCGCCTCCATCTCCTGGCACGCCGGGAGCGCGTCACGGTCGTGAAGGAGGGCGAGATTGTCGACCCACCCGACGATGCCCTTGATGGGGAGCTCCGCCAGTCGCACGTCCTTGTAGGCCGTGTTTGCGGCGATCATCGCCATGGACCGAGTGAGTGACTCGAGCTGGAGGGCCGTGCGGTCGAGGCTGTCGGCCCCCATGCGCAACTCGGCGAACGCCTGGGCGCGGTCCCCGAATGCCGACCGGACCCCGCCCGTTGCGCCGGAATACGAAACGGACACGTTCTTGATGTTGCGCGCGAGGGCGAGCAGCTGCTCGCCATAGTGCTCGATCAGCCTGTCCCAGGCCTTGATGGCCTCGGCGATCTTCGCGCTCCTGCGGTAATTCTCGGAGACCTGCGCAAGGTATTCGCGAAGGCGTTCCCGGATGGCCGACTTGAGCCAATTCTCGATGGCCTCAAGCCTCCCCAGCCGGTTCTCGATGGCCGCCTCCGTATCAAGTACGGTCTGCATCGACGACTCGAACACCTCGCGCTGCTTCTTGGAGGCCAAGATGCCAAACGGGGGCCTCGTCTCCGAGACCTGTTGCTTTTCCGCGATCAGCCGCTCCAGGGCATCCTTCAATGCGTTCCGGCAAAGGTCGAGGTACGCCTCGTCGCGCAACAACGAGATGACGTCGTCAGGCAGCGACATACCCGATATGTGTGCGGGGGTTC
>Ga0302320_10001146_pt1 | contig 63736 bp, 43 predicted proteins | sample Bog_T0_3_FD_202130 | JGI IMG/M metagenome (GOLD analysis project Ga0302320, IMG submission 202130) | Peat permafrost microbial communities from Stordalen Mire near Abisko, Sweden - Bog_T0_3 | ecosystem: Environmental > Terrestrial > Soil > Wetlands > Peat | place: Sweden: Abisko, Stordalen Mire...
ATTACCTGGAATAAGCATGTAGTCGCGGCTGGTTGGTTGACTTGGGACGCGGGTTCAATTCCCGCCGCCTCCACCATCCTCCGCTCGGAACCGACTTCGGGAGGTTCCGAGCGGAGGATGGTGCCCTCCGTAGCTTCGCTCTGGGAGCGTAGGAGGGCTGTATTGACAATGGGTTCCGTGCTACGGATGGCAGGCCATCTTTTCTGATTTCCATGTTTTACGACTATATTCTCGAATCAATTTACAAGCCCGGCGAATCCTATCGTGGCCATATCGACGACCTTAAGCGGTGCCACGCCGAACACAATGCAGGGAAATGCCCGCACACCTCAAAGTTTAAGCCTTGGAAAGTTAAATTTTACGCCGCCTTTGAAACTTTGGTCCTGGCCCAAGAATTCGAAAAGTACTTGAAAAGCGGCTCGGGTCATGCGTTTGCCAAACGTCATCTCGTTCTTACTTAATCGTCATTGCTTCCACCAAACAAATATCTTCCAGACATCCTTAAATATGTTGAGGATGTGTGTGATGCGGAAACGCGAAAAAATAATCCGTTTAGTGCTCTGGTGGAAAATGCTCAAGCGCAACTTGGCTTCTTGGCCACGTAAAGGCGTCACCAATTAGGGCGCGCGTCAACACAAGCAATTTTCATCCAGTTGGTTCGCCTATGTGTTGTTACAGCATACTATGGCTGCACCAGCAGCCGAAAATACAGCTGGCTGCCGACCAAGGATTCCGACACCGTGGAAATAGCGTTGGTGGCCGTAAATGTGGAGCCGAGTTGCAGCCAGTCAGGGCTGTTTAAATTGGTGGTGAATTCCACGCCGTAGGCGATCCCAGGAACAGTGGACCAACTCAGGGAGATGGTCCCCTGCTCGGAGGGGCTTGTCCTGCCGCTCAGGAGAGGTACGTTTTTGCCAGCAGCATAGAGCCAGAGAATATCCGAAGGTGTCAATGCCTCCGGCCACAAGGCCACCTCGTCAATCAAGCCATAAAAGTATTGGAAGACGCCGGTGTCCGGGTTGCCCCCAATCCAAAAATCGTTCCCAGTCACGACCGGAAGGTTCGTGGCGGTTACTGCCGACGCGGCAGGCAGGCCGTCCACATAAAGATATTCCGCGTTTTTGCCATCGTATACGCCCACCAGATTATGCCATCGCCCGTCAGTGATCGGGCTCGCACCTGCCAACGCACCAAAAGTCTGGGCTCCATCCACAAAGTGCGGGTAACCTTGAGCGTCGATGGTGAGTGCATAAGAGCCGGCACCGAGACTGGCGACGGATTCGGTCAGGTCCGGCGTAACCGCGCAGTTGACCCATGCCGAGAGCGTCATTGCAGCCGTGAACGAAAGTGGGGGGCCCGGCACGTCCACATAGGAGTTGGCAGAAAACGCACAGGCGTTATTCGATGAACCGAAGCCGACGCCAAAGACGCCCGGCACTCCGGGTGTGGTTCCCGGGAAGTAAATCCCGTTGGCTGCTGAGGACAGGCTGCCAGAGTTTACGGCCACAGGGAGGCTGGAGGGAGAAACAGCGGTGTAAGCTGGCTCATCCAGACGCCAGTATCCCGCCGGGTTGGAGGCAAGGATCTGGGTTCCGTAGTTTATTTTGTTGTTGGTGGCCGCCTGATAATGCGCCTGAAGCGTGGCGGCGCTCAGGGCGTTGGTATAAACCGCCACCTCGTCCACCCACCCATCGAAAGTCCGGTTGCCAAAGCTGGTCCCGCCGATTCGAAGTGTGAACAGCGCATTCGTGTTGGGAAAATAGCGGGCAGCGGCTATTGGCCCGGACACGGCGGCTCCATTCACGTAAAGGGTGGCGTTGGTGCCGTCATATCTGCCGGCGACATTTTGCCACACTTGGGTTTGGACGATTCCGCCTGATGAAATTGCCACATACCCATTAGTGCCGCCCAGCCGAAAAGTCCATTGATTTGCCGAGGTTTCATAGAATACCCAGCCTTCGCGGCTGGCGCCGGAATATTCCGTGTCGTCGATCGAAGACAGGGGGCAAAAAAAATCATTTGGGCTCTGGCCTGGTTTCGCCCAAAATTCGACCGTGAAAGGTCCGGCGGGATTCAGACGAGGATTGAAGGACACGTCTATATGCGGACCGGCTGCTGCGACAATCAAGTTGGGATTCCTGAAATACGCGCAATTGCCCACGATGCCGGTCTGTCCCTGAAGGACGCCTTCGAAAGGAAAGCCGTTCGCCCACAGGCCGAGCGTTCCAGCGTTGCTCGCAACATTTGCCGCCAACGGAGCCGCCGTTTCGTTCAGGGGCCAGTACGCGGAAGGCTGTAGATATTGAACTGCGGCACCGTATGTGGGCACACTCCTCGGATTCACGACGAGCAGGTTCTGGCGCTGCTGGCCGATACCGTCCGAGAGATTGGTAAACCAAATCACACCGGAGTATTGGCCTTCGGGGAGGTTGGTGGTCGAGGCCATGAGGTTGAGCGCGACGGTGGCGGATTGCGCAGCTGCGAGTGTGCCGTTGGTGGGCTGCACAATCAGCCATGGCAGGGAGTTGACGCACGCCCAGCGCAAACTTGTGGCGCCCCGGTTGGTCAATAGAATCGTCACGGAGGAATTCGTGAAAGGGCCGCCTACGGGGCCGGAGGCGGATAATCCCGTCGGAACACCGACACCGAGGGCGTCGGGCGCCAGCGCGTCTATCAGTGGCTCGCCGGCGGGGGTGCCCCAGCCCGTGCAGAGATCGTATCCGGGTACCGCATAAAAAAGCGTCGGGCTTTGGCCATTGGTGTTGTTGCCGCTGACAATGTCGTGAAAGCAGTTGGCATAGCTGGCACTCTTTCCGATGGCGTAAAGGGCGGGGTTAAGGAATCCCACGGCAGCGTTTCCATTGGCGGCAGCCTGTTGATTGATCAGTGCGGTGAAGCCAGCCCAAAGGGGGGTGGCGCAACTGGTTCCCTCAAAAACTCCTGCGAGGCCGTTGCTGTAGGTGACGTAAGCGTTTTGCCCCGTCATGGCGACGTCCGGAATATTGCGCAGAGAGGTGGACCCCTCATTGGCGGTCATACTGATACCTTGTTGCCAGACTGGAATGGAATAAATGGTGCTGATACCCCCGCCGCTGCCCCAATAACCGTTGCCTCCTCCGGACCAGGCGGGTGGAGTGTAACCGGAATTCCAAACCGACTCGCCTCTCCATGCGCCGCCGGGACTGCTGGCATACAGCACGGTTCCACCAACGATTGTTATATTGGTGTTATCGGAGGGTGAGTCAATCGTTCCAACCCAGGCGTCCCCGTCGCCCGAGGCATTAAAAAAGGACTGCCCTTGGGCTGCGAACTCCATGAAATCCTGCTGCGAAGTGGCATCTGTCCCATAAGTCCAAGAGGCGCTGAGTTGCCGAGACAGATTATCACTGGCCATGCGGTTGAGAATGGAGTCAGCGCTGCTGCCTTCATACGCGATCACGCCGTTCAATCCCGGGGCCATCGCGATGGCCATCTCGATGTCCAGCGATACCTCCCCATTTGCGCTGCCCAGCCCGCCGCCGTACCCCAGCAGCACCGTCGTGACAGGCACTGCCGGGTCGCCGGCAAGACTTTCGTAGGCCGTAATGTCTGACTGGCTGAACCCGGCGTTAATCTCCAACAAACCAATGGTTTGACCGGCCCCGTTGAGGGGCACTCCTGGAACATAGGCCGCACGGAAGTCGTTGCCCAGATAAGACCCGCCGTAACCGGACCCCAAGGCGGGGCTGTCGCCCGCTGAAGCTTGAATCGTCGAGAGACGGCAAGCCGGGTGGGGCAGTTGATAATTATCCAGGCCGGCCACATGCAGGATCGGCAGGTTCGCATCGACCGATGGTTCGGTGTCCGGCGCGAAGAACGCGCGTGACTCGACCGGATGCTGATAGGTTCTCAGGACGGTATGGAGCGCTTTTTCGATGGCTGCCACCGGAGCCTCGACGTCCAACACGACGCGGTTGGAATAAGTGCCAACGATGTCCAGCCCGTTCGTGGTGGCAAATGCCTTGACCGCCTCATACTGCTCCGGCGTGGGACCAAACTTCTCCGTAAATTCCGTCGTGGTCAGAAATCGATGATAATCCGGGCTGGTTGGGTCGTAGAGCCTTTGCAGAAACTCCTCCAGCGCGGCCTGATTTCGCAATGGGAGTCCGATGGACAGCTGGAGTCGCCGGTCGGCTTCCAAGCGACCCAGCGGTGCCAGTCGGGCGGCGGCGGGCGGAACATGTCCGGGAACAAACTTCAATTCGGCGCCCCTCACGACCAACGCCGACCATGCCATGACCAAGCCAAAGAAACCGCAGATAAAAATGCTTTTCATAAGTTTTCAACGCAGAGGAGTTTAAGCCGGTATTCTCCTTTAAGATTTTCTCCCGTGTTATGACTTGAATCTAGGCCGGAATTTTCTTGCAGGCTTGCAAAAAAGCAAGTCGCTTTTCAGTGTCTTTTTCAAATCTGTAAGTAGAAATCGAATGTCTCTGCCGACGATCAATTTTTCAGGCAGGCTCGTTATGACCGAGGCGCCAGAACCGGCATTTAGATTGACGGCGAAACTGTTATTGAGAAATTCGAGCAAGGAAATCCATGACCCCGGGGGCGCCGCAACAGCAGACGAACCGCTGTGGGTGGCAGCCTGTATGAATAATTGCTATGGGGAAACCTCCAACTTTGGGGTTCAAAAGCGCGCCGAAGTCGCCGATACGCTGGTGGACTGAAGCGTGAGCGACCGCGTTGTGGTTGGGACCAACGAAGGTTCAATCACTCGCTTATGAAACCGAGTCGACAGAGCTGTTGCTGTTCGCAATTAAATCAATTGTGGGAACACGCATTTTTAAAATTAGGTGAGCGTGAAAGGTATTGAACAATTCATGCTTGTTCCTTGATTTCAGCCGTTTGTTTCGACCAAAGTCGAATGTATTTCGGCACATAATGATCGGTCCTATAAAAAGCAACAGTTAACAACGGATCTACCCACTAATTATTATTTTCAATAACGGGATGCAATGTCACTGCTCTAAAGGACCATTGCCCGGCAACCATGGCACCGTCCAGGTAACTTCATTGTGCGGATTGTCGTCGTTATTCCATCTTGCCCGCCAGGTTTGATTATTCGGGTCAATGACATCATTTCGTTTTGGGCTCTCAACGTGGCCGTCGGCAAAGCAAATATCCGTGCGATAATTATGACGATTACATGGTGTCTGATTATGCTGACTAGGATTTTGTTGATTGCTGACCTGGGGATCCAAATTGGCGTTGAACTGAATTGAAGTGGCGTCCGAGCGGCAATCACCAAGAGCAATCATGTCAACCGGTCGCACCAGCATGCTCGGTTTGACTACACTTGTGCCCACATCTCCCCCGAGTCCGAGCCCGGGTTTTCCTTGAGCCAAGCCCCAATCGTTCCAGCCCACCGAAAACCGGGTATCACTCGAGGTCCCTGCGGTTATGGCATAATCATCAATCTTGTCGTTATATCCGACCCTTGGAACTATGGTTTTGTTTACGGTGGGATCCCAGGCACTGTCGGGGAGGGCGGCCGGGCAAAAGAAGGCGTTGCGGTTATTGCCCATCGAACTTAGCAACTCTGGTTGCCACACATACACGTTCCTTAAAGGATAATAGCTATTGCAGTACTGTCCGTAGTCATCAGGATACATGTTCACCGCGATGCCAATTTGGCGGAGGTTGCTGATGCACGCAGTTTGTTTGGCCTTTAGTTTGGCTTTTGACAATGCGGGCAACAGCATTGCCGCCAAGATGGCGATAATTGCAATCACTACCAAAAGTTCGATCAAGGTAAATGCCTGATACAAATCCCGAACACGACGACCATAATTGGGTTTGGACCAAGGCTGGTATATATTCATGATTCTTTATGACCCGTTATAAATTTCCACAGCTCAAATTCGAGCAAACGCCGGCAACGCCACACGTCGAGCCCGCGACGTGAGCAGGCTATATTTCAACGGGACAATACAACTTACTTTGGCTTACATCTTTGGTCATGTGGCATAAACTGGCCACACATCATTAATTTATTGCAAAAACAATTGCGTGGCGAAATGCCGAGTCTGATGTGGATGGTGCTGGCATAAAGCTGTCTCCGAATGCTGCGCGCGTCACAAAATGTTGAAATCAAAAGCTTTATGTGGTGTCAGTCTTTGGTTGCAAGCGGGGCGTTTGTGTTAATATATTTGATCACAAAAACTAATCATTGGCGCGCTTAACTGGAGCGGGCAACTTCGGCGCGACGGATCTGGTAAAACATCGGTAACGGTTCTGGCTTGGATACACTACAAAACATAGCACATTCTCGGTAACGGGTGGTGCTTTTTTGGTCTTTGGTTGGCCAGTTTCCTGGCGAACTGGCGAGGCCGCCCCGTTCCAAATCAATCCCCAGTACCAACCAACCATCCAAACTTCCGCCTCACTCCACTCAAAACAGGCCTGCAAATCTTTGGGCCTCAAATTCTCATTAGGAAAATACTAATCCGCCGGGTGCTTGAGTTGTTTCTTTGCGGTTCATTTTCGGCTCAAAATTGAGGCTGCATTCAGGTCACGCTTTCAATACGACGGAACCCTGCTTGACTTGAGCTTGAGTGAACCTCGTTGATATTTATAATTTGAATCAACAATGTTATCTTGGTGTTCGGATTACGACCCTAATTCTTCAAGCATAACCGTAACTCCTCCGAACTTAACAAACGCAGGCCAAGCTGCATCATGGCCAAACCGCGGGAATGCCTATAAAAAGAACGACCGGAGCTTTTGGCTCCGGTCGTTTGATTTTAGTCGTGATTCAGCTATTACTCAGCTGACATGTTTAATCAAGGATGATCAACCCAAACGCGGTAGTACGTGTCTCCGGTGTTGGATGGAACCGTGTAAGGCGAAGCATTCGGCGATGCAGCACCACTGACGGTCGTCCATGGTCCCTTAACATTGGTCGCTGATTGCAATGCTCCGATCGACCAGGTCAATACCGAGTTTGCCCCGCTGCGAGCGATGGACAGACTTTGAGGATTTGCAACGTACTGACCGTTAAACAAACCTTCGACTTGTGCAGCGCTCAGCGGATAAGGGAACACGGCACAATCGGCAATATAAGCCGCCGAGAGTCGTGCTGTTCCTGGTGCTGTCCCATAATCGGGCGCGCCACCGATCCACATATCGTAACCGTTGCCCGTAGGATTGGCGAACACCCAGTTTTCCGCCACAGGCTGCCCGTCCACGTAGAGGACGCCGCTGTTTTGTTGGTTGGTGTCACCTGAGTAGGTGTAAGCCACCATGTGCCAGCTGCCGACGGCTACGGCGTTGGGTGCGGTGGCATCCGCGGGCGGTGCGCCATCGTTGGCTCCAAATTGCCCACTGTTATTCACCGATATGCGCCAGGAGGTGTCGCCATGGCCAATCACTCCGTCAAAACCATTGTAAGCCAGCAAGTTGACCCAGACAACCGCCGTCAGGCCGTTGGTGAGGTTGAGCGGAGCTCCCGGAACGTCGACATACGCGGAGGTTCCATCGAATGCAGCAGAAGTGCCACTGGCTCCAAAGAATGTATTGGTTGGTCCAGGTTGTCCCAAGGTATATCCGCCGGTGTAGGTCCCGTTAATACCGCCGATGACGTCGTAAGCTACCGTGCCGCTCGTTTCAGACAATGGCCAGAACGACAGTGGAGCATATTTCAACAACGTTTGCTCAAAGGCAGTCGGGGTAACAACCGTAAGGAGCAGCGCCGAACTGGGGGCTGTCCCATACTGGTTGCTCACCAGACACGTATAACTACCGGCATTTCCAGCTTGAATATTCGGAATACTCAGAGCAGGAGAGGAGGACGTGCTAATGGGGGTTGATCCGTTGTTGAAATACCAGCGATACACAAACGGTGCGTTGCCGACGTTGGCAATCGTGGTATTAAAAGTTGCGCCAGCCACCAAGGTAACGGCAGCTTCCGGATTTTGCGTGATGACCGGGCCGCTGGTCGGCACCGTAATTGTCGAGCTGGTTCCGGTGTAACCGTTAAGTGAGGCACTGATCGTTGCGGTGCCCGATCCGACGGCCGTAACATTGCCATTACCATCCACTGTGAGAACGGCTGTATTGCTGCTGGTCCAATTGGTGACGGAACCAGTGACCGGCACTCCAGAGGCGTTCTGGAAGTTTGCGATGGCTGTGCTCGGTTGTACTTGACCGATAATCATGGATGAGTTGGTTACCGTGATGGCAATGGACGTCGGGGTCAGATTGGTCACGACCACGCTCGGGCCGGCCAAAGCGCTGATGGCCAAATAGAGCGGCGAAACCACGCCATCCCAAATACGAAACTCATAAATGGTGCCTTGGAATTGCGGATCAGGCCAAGGATCCTGTCCCAAAATGTTGTTCGCCGTTCCGCTGGCTCCTCCATAAGTTCCAGGAATGTAAGCCGCACCCGGTACCGTAACGGAGGCAATCGGAGTTCCATTTGTATAAAGAGTGCCTACGAAGGTGTTGGCATTAATGGTTGCTGCGATATATTGCTGTGAGCCTGAAGGGAATAAATCACCCGACAAGGCATCAGACTCGGCGTTGTTGTTTCTGATCGCCATTGACATGTTACCGCTGTTATTGGCCGGATACGGAATGAATGAAAAATACTGGGGCGTGCCGTTGTTGAAGCTCCAAAGTTCAGCCCATTGATTCTGGCTGGCCTGCGACGCCCAGCATTCAACCGTGATTGAACGCGTGTTGGTCAAAATACCGGCCGGCAAGGTTACGTAACCAGACGTGCCCGGACCCCCGCCACCAGGCAGGAGGAGACCGTTGTTGATCGTAGCAGCAGTTCCCGTCGTCGGGGGCACCACTGTTCCGTTCCATTGCGGACCACCCACCGAGTCGGAAGCATCGGCAACAAAACTATAGCGATGCTGCAGAATAGCCTGGTTGACCGCCAAGGTTACCGAGACATTGGTGTTTCCAAGGTCGTTTACAACCGTAAGGGTATAGGTTCCGGATTGGGCCAGGCTGAGATTGGTCAAGGTCAATGTAGCATTGGTTGCGCCGTTGATCGGATTGGCACCGAAACTCCATTGATAATTCAAACCGCCACCCAGAGCCTGGGAGGAGAAGGTCACAGAGTCACCCACCACCACCGATTGAGAAACCGGCTTTTGGTTAAATACTGGTGAAGTATCAGCAACCGTAATAAGTGAGCTGGTTGCCGTAACTCCATCAACCGTGGCGCTGACCGTGGCGGTACCGCCGTTGACAGCTGTAATAAAGCCTGAGCTGTTCACCGTCACCACACTGGGATTACTGCTCAACCAGTTGGTGGCGCCAGTCGTCACGTTGACGCTTGAAGCATCTTTAAAGTTGCCTATAACGGTGGCTTGCTGGGTTCCAGCACCGATCATGCTGGTGGTCACGCTGACACTTAGAGTGGTGGGGACCAGGTTGGTCACCACAACTCCGGGACCGGCAGCCGCGCTTATCGCCAAATAAACGGGCGAGACCGCTCCGTTCCAAATGCGAAGTTCATTAATCGTCCCCTGAAACTGCGGATCAGGATACGGATCCTGGCCGATAACATTGTTGGCCGTGCCCGCCGCGCCCCCAATTGCCCCAGGAATGTAGGTGCGGTCAGGGAAAGTGTGAGTGGCTAGCAAAGCGCCGTTGACGTACAGTGAACCCTGCAAAGTTGAACTTTTAAAAACCTCGGAAACATATTGCTGAGAATTAGTCGGAAAATGAATCGATGACACAATGTCTTGCTCATTGTTATTCGGATTGATGCCCACTTCAAAATTGCCATTGTCACGATCGGGCAACGGAATGATTCCCGTGTTCTGGTTTCCATTGTTGCCAAAGTTCCAGATTTGAGCCCAAGTATTTCCATTGGCCTGTGTGACCCAGCCTTCAATGGTGACAGAGGTGGTATTGGTCAGGATACCGGCCGGCAAAGTCACATAGCCTGAATAACCCGGACCACCACCGCCAGAAAGCGTGAGGCCGTTATTAATGACAGCGTTAGTGCCGGTGGTCGCAGCCACCACGGTACCGTTTCCTTGGGGACCGCCGACGGAATCAGAAGCGTCAGCGACAAAGCTGTAACGATGTAAAAGTGCGATTTGGCCTACGGTGATCGTGCCACTGGTGCCCGTCACGCCGCCAACCTTGGCACTAATCGTGGCGGTACCCACGCCCACGGCGGATATCACGCCTTGGCTGTTCACGGTCAGCACACCCGGGTTACTGCTCACCCAGTTGGTGGCATCGAGAACTGCTTCCAAATTGGCTGAGCCGGTTTGCGGGAGTTGGACAGTCACATCAGCCTGTTCTGAACCACTGACCGGCAGCGAAGCGCCCGCATTGATGGCGACAGTGCTGGGCGTCAGATTGTTGATCAAAATGCTCGGACCAGCCACAGCGCTTGCGGAAAGATACCGCTGGGAAACCACGCCATTCCAGATGCGGAATTCATAGACAGTTCCCTGAAATTGCGGATCAGGCCAGGGGTCCTGGCCGATAAAGTTGTTCAACGTGCCACCCGAGCCACCCAACAATCCTGGAGTAAAACCAATGTTTGGGGCTGTGACGGAAGCAACGATCGCGCCATTGGTGTAAAGATTTCCCACCAAGGTATTGGTATTGAATGTCACCGCGATGTATTGCTGCCCGCCAACGGGGAGCTGGAAGCCAGCGACCGCATCAGCCTCGCTATTATTCAACCGGAATGCCGTGGAAAGATGGTTGTTGTTGGCATTATTGTCAGCAATCAGGGAGAAATAGGAGCCGGTGCCATTGTTAAAGCTGTAGATTTCAGCCCAATTCACGCCTGACTGCGTAGATTGGCTTACCCAGCTCTCCACGGTAATGTTTGCAGTATTGGTTAAAATTCCAGCCGGAAGTGTGACATACCCGGAAAATCCTGGGCCTCCACCGCCTGGCAGCGTCAATCCATCGCTGATGGTAGCGGCGCTTCCGCCATTCGGCGGGACCACGGTGCCAGCCCATTGCGGACCGCCAACTGAATCCGAGGCGTCAGACACAAAACTATAACGGTGCAAAAGCGTTTGCGCCGACACCAAGCTCGGCATGGCAACGCACATCAACGACGCGGCAAGCAAACGGCCCCTTGTTGAACCAGGAACGCAAAAACGCGACAAGGATTCGCGGATTGCGGTTTTCATATCTTTTTTCATATCTTTTTTCTTAACTTGACTGTTTTTGAGGTTATTCAGGTTTGGCGGCTTACACTAAAAATTCCCATGCAAGCGCAAGCGGATTGCTAAATACAGACGTGGCAATCCGCAAATCACACTGATGGGACATGGACTCATTTTAAGTCGGGGTTGGCGACATGTCATGTGGCATGAAATGGCCACAGTTTCTTTGGTATGCTTAAAATACTGGTCTTACAAAGCTTTTTGGCGGACAACTTCAGAAAGCAAAAAGCCATCCTTCCTCATCTGCTACCCAGAATGGTTGCTGTCATAAAAAATCCAGGGGCAGAAATAATGAAAAAAGTTTTAATATGGAAAAAGCTTATGTAAGTCGTGGCTAAGAAAATTTACAATAATCATTGCCGCCAAAAAGCCAACCTGAAAAGTTGGGAAATTGGCGGACTGCTAGTGTAACCCGCTAGTTTGGAGTCTGTTTTCAATTATTAAGCCAAACTTATAACGTTTGCGGATTGGGTAAGCTTTTTTAGCGGATGCAATCCAGCATTATCACCATCCCCGATTGAGAGCGTGTCAATGTCGCGGGAACGCAAGACCTCAATTTGATCGGAGCTTTCTTTACAGTGAGTGGAATCCGCGAAATTATCAGTCTGACAGCAACGGGCGTAGTTCTGCTGGATTATCAGAAAAATTCCTACCTGAATGGCATGAGTGGGAAGCCTCCCGACTGGCGGGGAGGTGGCTATTGCAGTCAAACACAGGTTAGCGCGAACCGGGGTAATTTGAAAAAAATCAAATATGCGCTTACACTACAGTCTTGAAAGCGGAATGGATGAATTGCGCACTCAAGGTAATCCTGGTTATACTGATTGTTTCCGGCTTCCTGGCAGACTTCAGTTGTGCGGCCAATGAGCGGTACATGCTCAAGGGGCATGTGCCGGACGCGGTGGCGCAACTCCAACCCATCGGTCGGCTGGATGGCGCGTTTCGAATGAAGCTGGCCATCGGCCTGGCACCGCGTGACGAGAAAGCCCTCGACGCATTCGTCCAACAAGTATCTGACCAGGCCAGTCCCAGCTACCACCACTACCTCACCCCGGCGCAATTTGCCGAAGAATTTGGTCCGACAAAAAACGACTACCAGACACTGATCGATTACGCCAAAACCAACGGCCTAACTGTGACCCGCCAATATTTAAATCGTGTTGTGTTGGATGTTGAGGGGCCGGTTTCGGCTATTGAAAATATTTTTCAAGTGAGGATGATGGTCTACCAGCATCCTACTGAGGCACGCACTTTTTATGCACCCGATGTTGAGCCTTCGGTTGACCTGGGAGTTTCTCTCCTGCACATCGAAGGACTGGACAACTACACTCGCCCTCGCCCAAAGCACGAGCGTCGCTCGCTCAACCGGGGCGGCAGTGGCGGCTCAAAAGAAGGTTCAGCCCCCGGCGGCCAGTTATGGGGTAATGATTTCCGTGATGCGTATGTGCCAGGAACCACATTGACAGGTTCTGGTCAGAATCTTGGGCTGGTCGAATTTGAAGACTATTATCCTTCGGACATTTCAAGTTACGAGGCGGCCATTGGGCTGAGCAACGCGCCGCAACTGGTGGTCGTGACAGTGGATACGGCGGCGACACAGAATGATGAGGAGGATAACGGCGAGGAATGTTCTGGCGACATTGAGATGGCGGTATCGATGGCCCCCGGCCTGAAAGCCATTTATGTTTTTGAGGACGGCCTCACGGTTACCAACCCTCACTTCGACGACATATTTGAATCCATTTTGACCTATACCAACGTCCTGCAGTTCAGTTGTTCCTGGGGCGGCAGCACGGCAGCAGACCCGACTTCAGAGGTGCTTTTTAAGCAAATGGCGATGCAGGGCCAGTCGTTCTTCGATGCCACCGGCGATGCTGGAGCCTTTGTTGGCAACGTCCAGTTTCCCTCCGATAGTCCCAGTATTACCCAGGTAGGTGGCACCACGATGACTGATGGCGGCGCACCCAATTATCCATGGCTGGGCGAGGTCGTTTGGGCTTGGGACAGCGGTCCGAATGTCTCAGGCCGCCGCGCCATTAGCAGCGCGGGCGGCATCAGCACCTATTATGGCATACCGTATTGGCAGACCAATATCAGCATGGCTGCCAACGGGGGTTCAGCCAGCAGTCGTAATTTTCCAGATGTGGCTGCTAATGCCGACAATTGTTATCTCTACACAGACGACGGTTTGGAGGGAGGAGGTTGGGGTGGTACCAGCTTTGCGGCGCCGCTTTGGGCGGCCTTTACAGCCTTGGTCAACCAGCAGGCTGCATCCAACGGGCGGGCGCCGGTCGGCTTTCTAAATCCTGGGCTGTATGCGCTGGCTTCCGGCACAAATTACTTGAATCTCTTCCACGACATCACCAGCGGCAACAATACTTGGAGAGGTAGCCCAGGTGAATTCTACGCGACGGCCGGTTACGATCTATGCACTGGCCTCGGCACAATGAATGGAACAAATTTAATCAACGCCCTGGCTCCCCCGGTGCCTGCTCCCTCGTTCCTGCCACTGGCTCCCAGTGGCGGCAATATCAAGCTCTCTTGGAGCACCGTCTCAGCTGTTTCTTATCAATTGCAATATAATTCCGATTTAACCACGACCAACTGGATCAATTTGGGCTCCGTCATTACCGCCTCCAATACGGTCACAACCGCGAATGATTCCCTCACCAATTCGCAGCGGTTTTATCGAGTGATGGTGGTGCCATAGTTCTATTTCTTTGGTGTTGGAGAAATCCGCACGATAAATAGCGCCAGATTTGGCACTTTTGCAGCCTTCATTTCCCGCCGAGCCGGAGCTAGTCCCCGGGGGAAGGGGAACCTTGCCTGCATTTGAGCCAGCACGCCGAGTCTCGAAACTGGGTATCGAAATTAAAAGTGTAGCCATGCGGCAGTTAGCTGGAAAGCAATGGACATGCAATCAAGCTGTCAGTTGAGTTCGGTGCGGGAAAAGTGCCGAGCTTTAGTTAAGATCTGCAGGCAGGATGCCGGCGGCACTTTGCTCCACTTTCACCGGCCTATGTGTCTAGGACTTATATTAAGCTGTTTTAGAAAAAGCCGGTCAGGGTCCGGCCGATATTATTCGGCACGAAACACCTGACCGGCAGCCCCAACCGAATCCGTTAATCACGCCTCTTCAACTAAGTGTTCTAAAGGGACAAAGCCGGAAGCCAAGTCCGGTTATCAAGGTTTTTTTGCCGGGAGAATAAACGTAAAGGTGGATGGCAATCTGCCGGTTGGATTTAATTTCAGTCATCTATACCACGGCATCCGGTGCATAAATCGAAAGGCAATCTGCCCTGGAAACCAGTGGTTTCAAATTCAAAGCGTAGTTCGCTTAAGCTTCGCTTCCCAGAAATCCGTGGTTAAAATATCTGGCCGGTCTTTGGTCTTTTCCCGGTGACTCTGCGGCTTTTGCGGCGACGGAGGACTCGGTGGCAAAATCAGTCATACCCAAACGCCTTGACGAACGGCTCAAGCTTGTTCTGATACGGCTCGAAATATTTCCCATAATTCCGCCAGCGTTGACGGGCGCGTTGATAGACCGGTTGGCTGACGTCCTTGTAATTCCCGTGGCTCATCACTTTTTGCTGCGCCTGTTCATGAAAGCGCAACACCCCGGGATCCCATGGCAACCCCAGAAAATCCAGGGTCTTGCGGGCGACAGATTCCAAATCCTCCACCATGTCCTCGTAACGCACCTCGAGGTATCGGCCCTGCATCAGGGGTGCCAGCGTCCGCCAGAGGGTCATTTCCTCGACATATTTATCCACGATGTCCGATAAATTGAAGTAGGCCGTACGCTGTATCTCGAATCTGGGAGGGAGATTAAGCGTGAAGCAGCTCAGGCAGACGTCACGCGGATCGCGCAAGGCCACCAGGAATTTGGCCTCCGGAAAGACCCGCGGAAAGCCACTGATCAACATCCACAGCGCGGGATTCTTGTCCACCAGCATCCGGCCTGCGAGGGGCTCGCCCAAGCACCGTTCCATGGAACGGAAATAATTTTCCCGTAATCGCTGCAATAATTCCAGCGGGGCAGCTTCCACGGCTTCCAATTTTAATTGAAAGGTCGCGGTATCCGCCGCATCGGGTTCCGGCGGGCGGGCTTTCGCCAGGGGCAAACAAACGTCCAGATGAAAAATCTTGGTTTCCTCGGCGGTAACGATGTCCGGGTGGGCATCCAGCACCTGTTCCAGCAAGGTCGTGCCGGAACGGGGATGGCCGCACAGCAAAGCCAGCCGTCGGGCGGGTGGGAGCTGCGGCCCGGCAGCCCACCAGCGCTGTAAGACCTCGGCTGACATCCCGGCCAGTACGCGTCGCCACTTGACGAAGAGAGTTTCCCGCTTTTGCCGGAACGTTTCGGTCTTACTTTGAAAGGGTGCCTTGGCCTCGATGAATGCGGCCATGGCTTCGTCATATCGCCCCTGGCGGTCCAGCACGGCCCCTAGTTCATACCCGCATTGCACGCGATACCAAATATCCGTGGTGGTCATCACCGAGCGGAATAACTTCTCCGCCTCTTCCCAACCACCGGCCTGACGTGCCACCTGGGCGAGCACGAATGGGATTTCGATTGACGCAGGATCCAACCGGACGGCTTGCTCGATACATTGGATGCACTCCGGCATCTGGCGGGCGTGCTCAAGATAGCGGGCCAGCTTGAGCCAGGTATCGGCCGTGGCATCCTGCTGTTCGGTCGCCCGGCGCAAATAGCGTTCGCACAGGTCCAGGTCATAAAATTCGGCGGCGATCTTCCCGACCCGGGAGAGCGTTAGGGTTTTTCGTTTGGAAAAATGAAAAGCTTTTTCAAAATAATCCCCCGCTGTGGCGTAATCGAAATTCAGACCATGGAGCCGACCCAATTGAAGCAGGATATCCGGGTTGCCGGGCGCCAGGCCGCGGGCGCGTCTCAAAATGTCCAGGGCTTCCTTAAGTTCTCCGCGTCCCTCTGCCTGGCCTGCGGTTTGCAGAAATCGCGCAATGACATCTTGAGAAACCAAAGATGTTCGCTTCAACTTCGTGGACACCGAAAAAGTATAAAACGCATCCCATTCAAAACAAGAAAAAGTTGGCTGGCTGAGCTACAGAGTGGTTTCCAAACCACTGTGTCGCCGATTTTCAAATTGGCAGGGCGTTGAAATGTCCCAACGCCTGCGGGCTTGGAAGCCCGCGATACAACAGGCTTGGCAGTCTGAGCAACAGGAATTGCTCGTGAATTATCAGAGAGTTGAAAAGCAAACTGAAACATGGATAGGAAAAACCGGTGGTGATTTAATTCAGGTAGCCCATGCCACCACATGCCTAAGCGTAGGTTTAAATTGTCGCGCAATCAGGCTGGTGGCGAGTAAAAAAATGTGCCGACCAGGGTGCGCCCGCTTATAATCGGCGCGAAACACCTGACCGGCACCCCCTACCCAATCCATTTTCCACGCTTCCTCAACTAAGGTGTTTAAAAGGTCATTGCCGGCAGCCAGCCTCGACCCTCACGGGTTGGACAGGCGGTAGAACACCGGCGGATTGGCCGGGTTTATCGTGACCGTGTAAGGGCTGACCGTCCCGCTTCCAACATCGGTCCAGGTTCTCCCAATCCCTGACTTATTGGTTTGAGCCTGGACTTCGTAGCCCGGATACGTGGTGCTGTTCCAGGACAAAGTCAGTTGTCCGCCAATTCTCGAAAGTGTCAGCACCGGGGGGGCCACGGAGCCGCCGCTGACTGTGAACGATCCACCGGTAGCCAGATTATTGACCCAGCTCAACCCGTTCGGGAGTGCCGGTAAACTGATTGAGGCAAAGGTGCCCGCATAGCTGTTGGCACTAAAGAATTGATAAGTCGAACCAGAAACCGGAGCGGGGCCGGAATTGATAATCTCCAAGTTGCCGTTGGTGGGGAAATAAAACGTCCCGATGGCGGCGAGGTTTGTCCCTTGGTTGGCGTTTGGGGACAGGACAATCTGTCCAGGGTTGGCCAGGTCAAACACCAAAGTGCTACCGTCCAGGCCCGGGGTGTTTGTGAGAACATTGATCTTGGCGCTGATCTCGTACGTGCCGGTCACGTTGAAAGTCTGAAGATTGAATGGGGTGCCGGTAATAGTGCCGGTAGTACCAAAGAAATTAATGGCGGAGTAGGCGCTTCCCAGGAGCGTGCCGTTAATGTTGGTAAAGTTGCCAGTGACGAACCAATTGGTGCTATCTCCCAGATTTACCAAGCCACCAGCGATCGTAAGGCTATTAAGGTTGTCGGCTCCGTTGGCATCAAGGGTTTTCAACTTGGCCCCGGAACCAACGATTGTACTCCCCAGTATCGTCAAGCCGCCTTGTGAGGAGTCCCAAACGATGTTACTGCAGCCAATGCCACCCATGGTGACATTTCCGTCGACGGTAATGAGGGAATCATCTTGCAGGCCAGCCGTCCCGCTTACCGTCAAATTTCCGGCAATGGTCGTGGGCCCTTCATAGTCATATGGACCGACTCCACCATTCCAGAAAGTTCCGTAACCACTGAACACCAGATTATAATAGCTTACATTTTGAGCCCAATGAGCGTTGCCGGAATAGATCACGGTATTGCCGGTGGCGGTCGCGTCCAGCACTCCGAGATTCTGGTCTCCATACGCGCCGTTGGTGTCGCCGATGATATTTAACGTGGCATTTGGCGCCATGGTCACGGTGCCTAAATCCTGGATGTATTGAACGATTGCATTCGAGGCCACGGTAACTTCGATTCCGAAGGGAATATCGGCGTAATCGTTGGTTCCGGGTACAGTTCCACTATCCCAGATTGTAGGATCCTCCCAATTACCGCTGTTGGTGGCATTGATTAGATTTTGAGCCCGGCTGGTTAAGGAAAGGAGCAAGAAAGACAGAGTGACTAATATTGGGAGGATTCGGTTTGTTTTCATTGATTGCTTGTGGATGGTGTTTGGTTATGACTGAAACATTACGTCGGTTTGAAATTCATTGACGGTGAATGCACAAAATATACCGCAAACATTCCGCACCAGGCCAGTCGCATAAAACGGTGACAATGCGAAAATAATGATTGCCCCCATTTAAATAAAAAAGCCGCCCCAATAGGCGGCTTGTGAATAATCAAACAACTTTTTGGCGTTTATTTCCGGCGGCGGAGAGCCAAAAGGCCGGCTGCGCTCAGGCCGAAAAGGGACGTTGTTGCTGGTTCGGGCACAGCCGTAAAGTCGAGGCTGTTAAAAGTAATGTCATAATTCGCCGGAGCTACAGCAGGATCAACACCTGTGTTGAAACCATATAACGTATCACTACCACCCTTAATTGCGGTTATTTCAGCAGAATTGAGAGCATAAGTGATTGATGCTGTGTTTCCATTCCACACGGCGTTTGCCGGATTGCCGCCATTGCCAGAGCCGGAATATACGCCCCCCCAACCTTCATTCGCGCTGCCATCGTTCAGGTTCAGCGGTACCCCAATCCAAATATATTGTGACGCGGTACCATTTACAGTAAACGTCAAAGTTACCTGCGTGTCGCCTGGATTAAGCAGGGTTGCGCCGCTGCCGAGATCAAAATAACTGCCGCCAAAGCCGTTTCCAGATGAGGATTGCACCTCTACACCCCCAGTGCCAGCAGAGCCAACCGAGGGACCCGACGCAAAGGTGGTGGGACTCGAAGCCGCAGCCCCCCAGCCGTCGTATGCTTGACTAGCTGTCTCGCTGGCGCTTACGCCCGAAAGCGGGATCAGTTGCGCTTGAGCTGAGTGTGTCATCATCAAGCCGGCGGAGATTGTCATGACCGCGGCCAAGATTTGTTTATTGTTGATTTGTTTCATAGGCAGTATGTATTGTTCCATTAGGCGGTTTGATTGGTTTTCCCGATGGGTTACTTATTTATGCTAATCCAGATTCAGATTCGCGGTAGTCGCATGAAGTGGTGACAATGGAGCAGTGTTGTCCCACTTGGCTCTGACATTAAGTATGAATCTGTAATGGTTATTGTATTATCTTCTGGTCCAACGGCTTGCATTGTTTTTCCTATGGGTTTTATGAGCTTTCACCACTTATGTTAGCGAAGACCTGAATGATTGGCGAAAGTCGCGGGTTGTCCGAAAGCGTCGTCGCCACTGCGTTCCTCCGGCGCAATCCATGACGGTTTCGTTGGCACCAAAGTGCTGCGCGCGAAGGTCGCGATCTTGGGTTGCGCTCGCAGCGTCCACCTCCAGAAGGAGGCTCATATTTTAACTGGAAGAAACTTGGAGTTTCCTGGAAGAGCCAAGCGGCGATACCGCTCTTTTTTGGGCGCGCTGTGGTGGCCGATGGTCGTGGGTTGTCCGGAAGCGCCGACGCCAGCCAATGATTGGCACCAACCACGTTGTGCCGGCGAAGTACACGAAGACTTCCTCACTCCAAATCCAACCTCTGCCAACCCCTGCAAAAACTGATTTGCGCCCTGTCACCGCTTCATGCGACTGTCGCGTGTCTTGCTGTACGATTACATTGTCCATATACCAAATTAACCGGATGATTGCTGTTGCCTGCCAGACCATGAACGAAGACCGCGTCAATCCGCTCACTAAAGTACAATTTATGAACCGAGCAAAGATATTGAGCCAGGAAGAAGTGCAGATCCAAATACTGCAGGACCTTTTCGCCCGGTTGACGACCAAGGCGGTCGGGAAGAATTCCGCTCGGTCTGGTTTTACCCTGATCGAATTATTGGTGGTGATTGCCATCATCGCCATTCTGGCGGCGATGCTGTTGCCGGCGCTGAGCAAAGCCAAAGATCGTGGTATGGCGATCGCCTGCCTAAGCAATACAAAGCAGTTTGGGATCGGATTTACAATTTACGCGGGCGATAACGGGGACGTTTTCCCGGCCCCAGCAGTATGGGATCAAACCGGCGCAGCGTACACGAATCCACACGGATTTCCCGGAGGTATCGAATGGTTTTACGGTTTCAATGCGGCTAGTTATCAGCCCAATTCTCCGGCGCCCATGATGGCGAATTATGAGCCGAATCCCAAGGTCTGGATTTGTCCAAAGCGCCAACGCGGCCTTACATATCCCAGCGAAAGTGGCAATTTTGATCCCACCATTACCGGCCTTCTTTCTTACGGTTTTAATGACTGCGGCGTTTTTGGGGCGGTTCAGCTCACCGGAACGGCTGCGGGGAATATGAAGGGATACATGCATTTCAAAGCCTCCTCGGCCCTCCGACCAGCGGACTTGGTAGCCATTTCCGATACCAGCGGCACAATTGGCAGTCCAACAGCCGCTTCAGCCGCGCAAGCCGCTTGGTTGGACACGGTGTGGGTGAGTACTTCCGGTAGTACCGTACAGCCGACCGCAGGCTCCAATACGCGCCTGCAAACTGCTTATGCCAAACACGCTAATCGGGTAAATATTGTCTATGTGGATGGCCACGCCGCGCCCTCGTTGCCCAGCGCCCTGACTTGGGGCCAATTTTACAATGTTTTTACTCCAGGAGTAACCCTGCCGTGTTCGCCTAGTGGGCAGGTTTCAAGTGTCCAATCAGACGCCTCGATCAGCACCCCAGCTTACGATAGCCTCCAATGGTCAACCGTGCAGGAATGAAGCAATAAGCCGTTATTGCCATTGATAATCAGAAAAAAGTGCCTGCCGTTATCGGCTTAACCACCGAGTCCCCCCAGAATGTATGAAATATATTGTCCGCAGGTTTGTCGTTGTCATTACATCTCTTCTATCCGTCAGCGTTCTGTTGACCGAGCCCGTATGCGCCGACTCAACCCAAACTGTTGAAGAAAAGATTTCGTCGCCCGATGGGAAACTTTCAGTGAGTTTTGATCTGAGTCAAGGCGCACCGACTTACGCCGTTAACTTCAAGGGAAAACCAGTCATTCTTTCCTCCGCGCTTGGATTTGTATTGATGGATGGTCCGTTGAATTCAGGCTTTGCGCTGCAAAATGTCAACCGATCCTCCAAGGACGAGACTTGGACTTTGCCGTATGGCGAAGAGCGGTCGGTGCGTAACCATTACGAGGAAATGGCCATCACTTTGCAGCAAGTTGAACCCCCGCAACGAATCTTGCGCATTGTTTTCCGGGTGTTTGACGATGCGGTCGCCTTCCGTTACGAGTGGCCCGATCAGGCCGGGCTCAAGCAATTTGAGATCACGGATGAATTGACAGAGTTTGTTTTGCCAAGCGACCCGCTGACCGTGTGGCAACCCGCGTTTCGACCCCAGGCTTCGGAACAACTTTATTCAAATACGCGATTAAGCGAGCTGCTCCGCCAAACTCGATTGCCCTATGGCGACTCGACCGCCGGGGATAATCCGAAACGAGATCCAGTGAAAGCCGTGAGCACTCCACTGACCATGCAAACCGACGATGGTTTATTTATGGTCATCCACGAGGCTGACTTGACTGATTACGCTGCCATGGAACTGCAGCCGCACGATAACAACACTTTAAAATGTGACCTGGCGCCCTGGTCGGATGGTATTCTAGTGAGAGCCTCCGCGCCCAGTGTTTCACCTTGGCGCTACGTGATGGTCAGCGATCAGTTGTCAGATATTGTCGAGCATACTTCCGCGATTTCCCTCGACCTCAATCCCCCTTCCCAGATTGCTGATACTTCATGGATCAAGCCTGGAAAATTCGTTGGAATTTGGTGGGGCATGCATCTTGGCAAGTATACCTGGGATCCGAGCAAACCTGGCGAAGAGAGCCCCGATGGCTTGGGAGCGACCACCGAGAATACCCGCCGATACATTGATTTTGCCGCCAAATATGGTTTCAGCGCGGTGCTGGCTGAGGGCTGGAACAAGGGGTGGGCAAGAGATTGGGTGGCGCATGCCGCTGAATTCAGTTTCACTGAACCCAACCCGCAATTTGATCTGCCCGGCCTTGCCGAGTATGCGCATGCGCGGGGGGTGGATCTGATTGCGCACCATGAAACGGGAGCGGTAATCACCAATTATGAAGCCCAGGTGGAAGCAGCGTTTGCCGAGTGCGAACGGCTGGGCATTCACCACGTGAAAACCGGCTACGTGGGTATGGAGCCGCGCGTTAAGCGATATGATTCCAATGGCAATTTCATCGGGTCGGAATATCTGGATGGCCAATACATGGTGCGCCACTATCGCAAGATTGCAGTGTTGGCCGCCAAATACCACATCATGCTGGATGCCCATGAACCCATCAAGGACACCGGAGAACGGCGAACCTGGCCCAATTTCATGAGCCGCGAAGGAGCGCGCGGCATGGAATACAATGCCTGGTCCCCGGACGGTGGAAATCCGCCCAACCATGATGTTAATCTGGTTTACACCCGGTTTTTGAGCGGTCCGTTTGATTTTACTCCGGGGGTCATTCAGGTCACTTACCCGGAATACAAGAAAAACAACCGGGTACATACGACCTCGGTGAAACAACTTGCGATGTACGTTTGTTTTTATTGCCCGCTGCAAATGGCCGCCGACCTGCCGGAAAATTATGAAAAATACCCCGGCCTTTTTAAGTTTATCGTCGATGTTCCAGCGGACTGGGAGACAACCCGCTTGCTGGATGGCAAGCTTGGTGAGTACGTCACCATGGCCAGGAAACAGCGAGGGGGGGAAGCCTGGTACGTTGGCAGTATGACCAATGAAAAAGGTCGCGACCTCCCGTTGGCCCTGAGTTTTCTGGACCCCGGGCGGACCTATACTGCACACATTTATCGTGATGCAGACAACGCCGATTGGCAGACCAACCCGATGGCATATAAAATCGAAACGCAGCAAGTGACGCGAGATTCAGTAATCTCTATGCATTTGGCACCCGGAGGCGGCGAAGCCATTGAATTAAAGCCCTCGACGACTGAAGCCATGGCCGCCGCCCCGGCCAAAAACTAAGGCATCCGCGTTATTGGCTGAGGTATTTGGCAACTGCTTCTGTTCGGGATTGGACGTGCAATTTCTCGTAAATTCGCCGCAGATAAGTCCGGATGGTGTCAATGCTGATGTCCAATTCATCGGCGATTTGTTTGTAGGTGAAACCTTTGGCCAGACAATTCAAAACGGCCTCTTCGCGCGGTGAAAGGTGGGTCTGCTTTTCCGCAGTGGTCTTTGACTTTCGGAATGAGGCCACCACTTTGCGCGCAATGGAACTGGTCATGGGCGAGCCCCCGGCGTGAACTTCCCGGATCGCTTGGAGCAATTTGGTGGGACTGCTGCGTTTTAACAGATAACCGCTGGCGCCAGCCGCCAGCGCCTGGAAAATCTGGTCGGTATCCTCGTACACGGTTAGCATCAGAATTTGCAGTTCCGGCGTCTGCCCTTTTAGCTTTTCAACACATTCAATGCCGCTCATGCCGCCGAGGTTGATGTCCATCAACACCACGTCCGGTTTTTCGCCGGGCAAGCCTTTTAATGCTGCCTCGGCGCTTCCGTATGCACCCACACATTTAAAACCGGGTGCCCCATTTACGAAGGTCGTGATGGATTGCCGCAAATCTTTTTCGTCGTCAACGATGGACACGGAGATCATATGCTTAGTTGGTATATTGGGGTTGAATATTCAAAGGGACAACAAAAGTAATACTCGTGCCATTGCCGGGGGTGGATTCGATCCGGTATTGTCCCCCGATATCGGTGAGGCGCCGTTGCATATTGGTCAAGCCGTCGCCATTCGGGATCGCCGGTGAATTTAATTGCGCCTCGATGGCCGCGAGGTCGAACCCGCGGCCATTGTCGGTAATGTTGAGCATGAAGTTGGACCCATTAATGGCGATGGAAAGCTTGGTTTGGGTGGCCCCGGAATGTTTGAGGACATTGGTCAACGCCTCATGGGAGGCCATGAATAAATGGTGCCGTACCTGAGAGGAGAGCGGATAGCTCGGCAATGGCGAGGGGATGTCTAATTCGCAGTTGATGCCGGTCATCTGAAAATATTCCTCGGCATACTGCCCTAGATAGGACGCCAAATGTTCGAGTGAGTCGTTTTTGGGATTCACTGCCCAGACAATTTCATCAAGAGAGTGGAGCACCTCGCGGGACACTTCGGAAATGGACGCGATTTGGTCATCCAATTCCTGGCGCGGTATCTCACCCCGCCGGGCGTGCTCGCTTAAATACGAAATCCGGCAAAGTTTCGCCCCCATTTCATCATGCAAGTCCCTGGCGATGCGCGTCCGCTCCCGTTCCAGCGCGCGTTCCTGCTCCAGGTGCCTCAATCGCCTTTGCAATTTTCCCCTGACCACCACGCGTACCGTCGCGCCGACCAATATCATCAGGCTCAAGCCAGTCAAGGTCAGGAACCACCAAGTTTGGTAAAAGTGCCGGAGCACGATTAAATCGACGGCCTGCCCGTTGTCGCTCCAGATTCCGTCGCTGTTGCAGGCAGCCACCCGGAATCGGTAATGTCCCGGCGGCAGATAACTGTAAAAGGCCGTGCGCCTGGTTCCGGCCTCAACCCAATCGGTATCCAATCCCTCGAGCCGGTAACGAAAGTGGATTTGCTCCGGCGCTTCAAAACTCAGTCCCGTGAAACGAAACTCAATCCGGTGCTTTCCGGAGGTAATGCGAAGCGTCTGGGATGCCGGCGCGCCGCGTCCGGATGGTGTGATTTCTCCCGAAAGAATCGAGAAGGCAGGATGAGCGAGGGGTTCCGAGAATCCATCCACCAAAATATCTTCCATCGCAGTTCCAGGCGGGGACATGATGTTTGGCTGCGCCGGCGGATCCACCACCACCACTCCTTTGAGGGTTGCAAACCAAAGCATCCCGGATTTTGTTTTCAAACAGGCTGGGAATCCTTCCGCACTGCATTCCTCGGACAACATGCCATCGGCCTGCCCGAATATTTTAGGGCGCACCGCGGAAATTTTGCCATCCGCGAGTCCTTCCAGCTGGTTTTTGTTGATGCAAAGGATGCCGTGAGTGGTGCCCAGCCAGAGGCGGCCGAAACCATCTTCAAGAATCTGTAAAATCGGAAAGTTGGGCAATCCCTGGGAGGGAGTAAAATTGGCGATGTTTGAATTCTGCCAGCGGCTCAATCCGTAATTCGCGGTGCCAAGCCACAGCGCGCCCCGGGTGTCGAGAAACAGGGTCCGGACCGATTCGCTCAGGAGTCCTTCACGTTTGCCAAGGTGATGGATCCGGCCGTTTTCGAATTGGAAAACACCGTTGCCATCGGTTCCCACCCACATGGAACCGTCCGCGGCCGGCAGCAGTGAACTGATCGGGTTCGTAATTAGAAAAGTGCCGGGCTCGAGCCACTGATTTTCAAACAAGCGCCGGATGTGTCCCTGTTTGGTCCCCACCCAAAGTGCGCCATTCTGGTCTTCGGCGAGCGCCACAATTCCAGGCGGGGCTGAGGTAATGACGTTTACTTCGTCAGCGACTGCCATGCTGTCCTTATAAACCAGCAGGCTGTTCGTGGTCGCCACCCAGCAAAAGCCGTCGCGCGACACAAGTAACGCGCTGATTTGTGAATCCTGGGGTGATAATCCGGCGGCATTAAGGCGGCCAAAGTTCCTTCCGTTCCAGCGATAAATTCCGTCGTTGGGTTTACCCGCCCAAATGACGCTCGGCGTGACTTCAGCCAATCCCCGCACGGCACCGAAACCCAAACCTTCACCCTGGCCCAAAGCAAAGAGGCTCTTGCGACGCAGGCGGTTTAATCCGGCTTCTGTCCCCACCCATAGTCTTCCCTCGTTGTCGGTTAACATCGCTGCGACGCAAGTTCCTGCCAAGCCTGCGCGGGGGGGGGAAGCGACCGCCTGACCATCCCTGAGATGCCACAGCCCTGCCGGTCCCGCGCCAGCCCAGATGCTGCCATCCGCTTCTTCTGCCAGCGTGTTCACGTAGGATTGGACGCGACCGCGTGGAATCCGGTAGCGCTGCCATTGGTTTTCCTCACGGCAAAGGACCATATTATCGCCCGCACTAATCCAAACCCGCCCTGCACGATCCACCAACACAGTATGCGCATCCTTCAGTAATTCGGCCACGGAATCGTCCGGCAACTGAACCAAATTTTGCCCGTCAAAGTGAAATACCCCGAATCCATTGACCGTCATCCAAATTCCTCCCTGAAGATCCTTGAACAAGCTGGTGATCGTCCGGCCTTGGAAACTTTCCGCCTCAGGCAAGTCCTGAAGTCGTCCGTCCCGGAGTAAAACCAGTCCGGCTTCCGTCCCGATCCAAAGGCGTCCAGATCCGTCATTCGCCAAGGCTGTGATGGCGTTGGCCGGGAGTCCGTCACGAGTCGTGAGGGTGGTTAATTTGTCATCGCTCCAGCAACTCAAACCATGATCTGAGCTGCCGATCCAGAGTGCGCCCGCACGGTCCTGAAGCAGGGCGGTGACACGTCCGCTTCTGAACCCATCCTGCTGGCTGAGAGGTACAAAACGAAGGCCGTCAAAACGCGCGAGTCCATCGTCACCCCCAACCCAGATAAAGCCATCACGAGTTTGCGCCAGAACGTCGACTGGGCAGATGGTTAGGCCCTGATCTTTTTTCCAGGATTGAAAATTGAGGGCCCGAAGGTCGCCGATGGCGTTCGCGGTTATGTCGTTTGGCCGTGTGCTGCTGGCGTCTACAAAATCGCTAAAGGCGGTCGCGATCGAAAGGTCGCTGAAGATCCAGCCACCACCCCTGCCTCCGTGGCGCAAACGTATCTCATCAAAGGTCGCATTGGCATTGAATCGAGTCGTCAGGCGATCCGGTTGGTCAGCTTCATTCGCGCCCGGACCAAGGTCAGGATTCAGCCATGCGGTCACCAGATCATCTTCTCCAGGAACATATTGAACTTTGAAGACGATGGTCGCACCTGTTCCATGCCTCGGATATTCATACGAATTGGCAAGCGTTGATTCGGGTTTTGCTGAATGCAAATCAACCGGACCTGCGGGTTCGCTCGGGTCAACCGAGTCGTCCGCATGGATAAAGGCGCTATAAGCCCAAGCCTTTAAAGAATTGCCGATTCCCAGCCGCTCGGTATCTCCGTCATATAATTCAAATCCCGCAAAATATTCCTCGGTATCCTTGTCGGACAACGGGTCCACATGGAATTTAAAATAGAGAGTGTCGTTGGCAGTATCATCCCGTTTCACCGCCCCACCGAGCAGGTCGGCACCGGAACCATTTTCATGGATCAGCTTGGCGCCCGGATCATTCCATAAAATCACCGCCAGCGCCGGGGTGACCTGCAACAGAGCCAAGCAGTAAACCAGAAACCACCCTTTCCAGCCGGACAGAATTCTTGCCGGGCGGGAAAAGCCCTTGCCAACCCGGTTTTGTTTCCAACGGTCCGGAAGACGGGAAAATGCTGGAAGGCAAAGCATGGCGTTGTTTTGAGCCACGATTATAGAGTAATAAACCGATCAAAACAAGCTGTCGCCCTGTCACCACTTCATGCGACTGCTTCAGCTTGACCAATTGGTACATTATTTAATTTAAAAATAAAACATCTGGATTCGTTTGGAAGTTTTGCCGACCCGGAATGCCGCTTTTGCATCATGATTTGGGTGTGTATTGGCGGCAAAAGCCGGGCATTAATCCGGGTCAATTCTTATTTTCGGGGTAATGCGTGGTCTTGATTGAGGGCTGGCGCAAGCCGTTGGGGGGCTGCCCGGCTGGTTTGACGGCGGCCAATAATTTTAATCGTTTATCGTGAAATGTGGCACTCTAGTTTTCTCATTGGTTACAATGATGTTGGTGCTGGGAGCGACAGGATTCTCCCAGGTTGCTCCCAAGCCCATCATGGTTCATTACATGCCTTGGTTTCAGTCGCCCTATAGTTTGGGTGCTGGCAACTGGGGGTATCATTGGACCCTGAATCATTTTAATCCCAACCTCGTTAATTCGATCACTGGCGAAGCTAAAGTTGCTTCCTGGTATTATCCCCTGATCGGCCCCTACGATTCATCCGACCCCGCAGTGCTTGAATACCATGTGTTGCTGATGAAGCTCGGCGGGATTGACGGCCTGATTGTTGACTGGTATGGCCCGGATAATTATTACGATTATGAGATCAATAACCAGCGGACGCTAGACATTCTTGCTTATGCTCAAAAAGCGGGGCTGAAATTCTCGCTCTGCTATGAGGACGCAACGATCCGTGCGGAAATCAGTGGCGGCTGCATGAACGGGGTTTGCGTGTCAGATTCCAATTCGATCGCCCATGCCCAATCAGAAATGCTCTATTTGCAGGACAATTTCTTTGGCTGCATCAATTATCTGCAGTGGCAAGATCGCCCGGTGCTTTTGAATTTCGGCCCGCAATATTTTAAGACCAGCGCCAATTGGAGCTCCATTTTTTCCGTCTTGGAGCCATCGAATGTGCCGGCGTTTTTTACCGAGGACAACAACCTGTCGCCGGCGGCGAATGGCGCTTTTGACTGGCCGCCCATGCGGCTGAGCCGTAAGCACTCCCAATCTCTCGCAGAGCCTGTTTTAAGTGATGCCGCGCTGAACGGTTACCTTGACAGTTTTGACGCCACCGCCAAATCCTGGCCGGCTTATGTCAGCACGGCTTTCCCACGGTTTCACGACATCTACGCGCAAGCTGGAAGGGGAGCTTCATATGGGTATCTTGATGACCAAAGTGGCAACACTCTGCGCGAAACCTTAAGCCGCGCCATGACCAATGCCTCTGCCTTCATCCAGGTCGCGACCTGGAACGACTATGGCGAGGGCACCGTCATTGAGCCAACCGCAGCCGGCAGCGAACCTACCACGCTGTACGGTTTCAGTGATCTCGGAATTATCCAGGATTTTCGCCGCCATTATCTGGACCCCGCCTTTCCCTACCACACGAACGATCTCGAGCTGGCGGTGCGGCAGTATCATCTGCGCAAAAAATATTCCAATAACTTGGCGGTTACCGCCGAACTGGATCGAATATTCACCAACATTATCGCCGGAAACATCGTTGCGGCCAGTGTGCAGTTGGCCGCGATTGAGGCCGCGCGGCCCGCCCTCAACAATCTTTCGGCGGCAAACTCCCAAATGCATTTTTCCCTGGGCGGATATCTGGCGCTGGACCCGCGCGTTCAGATTTCGAACGATCTTATGAAGCGACCGACGAAACAAACCTTCCCACCAGGCGCCAATCTAATCACTTTCTCCACCGATGCATTCCAACCCGCGAGCCGTTTCCCAAAAAACGATCCATAGCGTGCCTGAGGTTGGCTTGTCTGCCGGAAATCTTTTCCAAATCATGCGACGCCGCTGCCCCCGATTTCGTTGGGCGATTGCCTTGTTCACCACGATTGATTAAATTCCAAGAAATGAAGTCGCGAAGCGTTTACCTGCTGATGGCGTTGTGCGTGACGATCCTCACTTTCCAACCGCAACCTTGCCTGGCTTCCAAAACCATTATGGTTTATTACATGCCATGGTTCAGCGCGAAGCCTTTAAAAAGCAATTGGGGCTGGCATTGGACCATGGACCGCTTCGATCCCGACACCACCAATGCGATGGGCCAAAGGCAAATCGCCTCCTGGTATTACCCGTTGATCGGACCCTACGACTCGGCGGACCCCGCCGTGTTGGAATACCACGTATTGCTCATGAAATTGAGCGGGATTGACGGCGTGATTGTTGATTGGTATGGCTCAACCGATTTTCTCGATTACGGGATTAATAATCTGGCGACGTCTCAATTGTTTGAGTTTACGCGCAAAGCGGGGCTTAAATTCGCCGTTTGTTACGAGGACCAGACCATCCAGCACATGATTGAGGATAATTATCTGGCCGCCAGTAATGCCGTTCCGCAAGCGCAAAAGGAAATGCGCTACCTCGAAAGCAATTGGTTTGGCGACCCGAGTTATCTTCGCCTCAACGGTCATCCCTTGCTTTTGAATTTCGGCCCGCAATATTTTATGCAAAGCAGCAACTGGGAGTCAATTTGTTCAGTGCTGGCGGCCTCCAACCAGCCGGCCTTTTTTAACGAGGACAACCGGCTGCCGGTCAGTCTGGGTACCTTTGATTGGCCGCCCATGTGGCTGACTCAGGCGCCCGGAACTGGCGGTGTCCTTTCAGATGCAGTGCTGCAAAGTTATCTGGCTGAGTTTGATCATAAAGCCGGGAGCTGGCCAGCCTATATCAGCAGCGCCTTTCCCCGTTTTCACGATATTTATCAAAGTCAGGATGGTAGAAATTATTTGGGCTACCTGGGCGATCACCATGGCGATACTTTTCGTGAAACCTTGTCTCGCGGTCTTACCAACTCATCATCGATCGTGCAAATTGTAACTTGGAACGATTTCGGCGAGGGCTCCATGGTTGAGCCCACGGAGGAGTATGGTTACCGTGATTTGGGAATAATTCAGAGCCTCCGTCGCCAATACCTGCAATCCGATTTCAAGTATCAGACGAACGATCTTGAAATTCCCCTTCGCTTTTACCACCTCCGCCGGCAATTCGCCACCAACACCATCGCTTCTGCGGAGCTGGATCAAATTTTCACCAACCTCGTCTCTGGAAGCCTTCGGGCCGCGGAAACCCAGCTGGATCAGTTTCCAAAATAGCGTGTTCTCTAGCGTTGGCGGCTGATCGATTTGCCATGCGCTACGCCTTTCATGCCCGACACGTTATGGGCTGAACGAGGCGGAATCTCATCGTGATTGGCTGAGATCCGTCGATGTAGACGGACATGGCAGGCTGGTGAAACTTCCCGGTTTACCTTTAAGGCGAGCTTACCCGGTAATACTGTTGGCCATTGGTGGCCGGGGCTGCGAACTGGAACTGGCCGGAACCGAGATTGGTGGCCGCACCCAGGCGTGTCCATTCCGCCGGGGGCAGGTCGATGTTGGTACTGGTCAGCACGGAGAAAGTCGCACCGGGATAGTTCGTGAAGGAGAACTGGATCCGGCCACCACCCGCCAGCAAACCGACACCAATGAGTCTCGGCGGAACGGCCTGAACGTAATCTTGCACAATCACAATGTTGGTCCCGAGTAGCGAGATATAATTTGTTCGAGCGGTGCCGGTAGTATTCGCCCCGTAACTGAAACTCACCACGCCTCCGGCGGCGGTTATGTTGGTATTAAACAACCAATTGGAAGTGCCCGTTGATTGGAAAGGGTTCACGGGCGCAAAGGGGAGTAACAGGCTTTCGCTGGCGGGTAATACAGTTGGTAAAGAATTCGTGCCCGCCGGCCCGCTTACCTGCTGAATAGACGCGTCCACAAAGGCGCGGGGTAATTCTGAATATGAATTCCCGCTGGTGCTTTGCGAATAATAAAGATTATCGAGTTTATCGACGGCCACACCTTCAATTCCGGTCAGGCCGGAAACCAGCGTGCTTAAATTGCCGGCTGCCGCCGTCCATTCCTTTAGCGAATCATCCCCCGCATTGGCTATAAACACATTGCCTGAACCGTCCACCGCTACGGCCACGGGCTGGTTTAAACCTGACACTAAAGTGGTGAGCGCGCCATTGGCGGCGTTCCATTTCTCAATGGCATTGTTGTTGGTATCGGCAATATAGAGATTGCCCGCAAGGTCTACTGCCACGCCGAGTGGTTTGCTCAATCCATTTGAGACCAGAGTGGTAAACGCGTTGCTGACAGCCACCCACTGGTCAATTGCTGCATTGGCCGTATCAGCAAAATACACATTGCCAACGACGTCCACTGCCAGCTGGCCGAAATGGTTGGTTGCCAGGCCAAAACTACCTTTGGCGAGCAACGTCGCCGCTCCAGTATTCGTTGTCCATTGCTCAATGGCCTGGTTTGGCGCATCGAAGACAAATAGGGCTCCCGAGCTTTCCACTGCGAGGCTCGAAGGCTTGATATAATTGCCCGACAAGGTGTTGCTAATCCCGCTGCTTGCGCTTGCGCCGGGAACCCATTTTTGACAAGAGCTCCCAAAATAATCCGGCGCGTATACGTCTCCGGAAAGATCAACCGCAAGACCGCTCGAAGAGCCAGGCAAGCCCGTTGTCATTGGCAGTAGCGTCTGCGGTCCAACGGCGGCATAAGTTGAGCCTGCTTGCGTGACGGTCAGCGTTTGGTTGCCGATGGAAATGGTTCCGCTTCGAGTGACATCGGTATTGGCGTCAAAGCTGAAGAGAATGTTTGTGCTGCCCGTGCCGCTGAGGTAGCCGGTCGCCAAATGCAGCCAGGAAGCATTGGCTGTGGCGGTCCAAGCATTGCTGATCGTGGTGGAGGCCAGCACCACGCTGTCCACTCCGCTGCGTGGACCTTCCACGATGCTGGCGGTGCCGAGCCCGAACGTCGCAAATTGGACAAGGGGATTTTTCTGGCCAAGGAGGGTGATATCGGCGGTGCGATTCGTCGTTCCAGTATTGGCAGTAAAATTGACTCTGACCACCCCGTTGGTCACACCACTAATGGTGAGCCATGCGGCATCGCTCCCGGGAGTGAAGGGGCCACTTAAATTAGCCGTGGTTGGGACGACCGCAGAGAGGGCGTCATTGCCTGCGTTAGAACCCTCAAACCGCGGGGCTGCATCGACATAAACGCGGGGAAGCTCTTTGACCGCATTGCTGCTGGTAACAGAAATATACAGATTTCCAGCATCATCCACCGCCACACCCGCAGGCGTGTTTGAGCCTGCTGGCACATTGGTGGTGAAGGTTCCCGCCGCGGCATGCCACTCTTCGATGGCATTATTGTTGGTCTGTGAAATAAAGACATTGCCGCTCCCATCAACTGCCACGCCCGACGGACGGTTTAACCCGAAAGACACCAGGCTGATAATGCTCCCGCCGCTGGCGTCCCATTCTTTGACGGCATGATTGCCGGAATCGGCAATGTAAATATCCCCTGCGCCATCCACCGCCACGCCCGTTGGCCCGCTCAAACCGGAGGACACATTCGTGGTGACGTTTCCCGCCGAAGCGTGCCATTCCTTGATCGCATTGTTGCCGGTATCAGCAAAATAAACATTGCCCGCGCCATCCACCGCCACGCCGGTTGGCCCATTCAAACCGGTTGGGACATTGGTGGTGACGTTTCCAGCCGGGAAGTGCCATTCTTTGATGGCATTTTTACCGGTATCGGCAAAGTAAACATTGCCCGCACTATCCACGGCCACACCGGTTGGCCCACTCAAACCGGTTGAGACATTGGTGGTGACATTTCCGGCCGGGAAGTGCCACTCTTTGATGGCATTATTGTGGCTATCACTAATGTAAACATTGCCCGCCGCATCAATCGCCACGCCGTAAGGCTGATTCAAACCGGAAGCTACCAAAGTCGCCACGCCCGCAGGAATATACGTGGAGCCCGCCTGGATGACCGTGACATTCTGTCCGGCGACCGTGAATGTTCCGGTCCGGGTCGAACCGGTGTTGGCATCGAAGCTGAACACCAAATTGGTGCTGGTGTTACCAGTAGCCGTTAACAGATGCAGCCAGCTTGCATTAGCTGAGGCGGTCCATACGGCGCCGCTTATCACCAAATTCAAGGTCAGACTGTCTGTGCCGGGTTGCGGTCCTTCCACGAGGCTCTTGGTGCCCAGCGTGTAAGGAGACTGGTTGACGAGCAGGTCATTCGTGCTGAATTGTCCGGGCGCGAAAGTAAACACCCGCACCTCGTCAAGCAGACCGCTGAAGTTTTCCTGGCCGTTGTTATCCGCCGCCAGCAAAAATGCTCCCGCCGGGCTAACAGCCAGGCTGTTAGTGGCGGCGGCCACCGCGCCATTGGTATAAAGCGTCGTCGTGCCGTTGTTGCACACCAATGCCAGGTGAGTCCAGATATTAGTGGCGAGCGGCGTCATGCCAAATGTGTTTGCACCTAACGACCCGAAACAGTTCCCGCCGCTCTGGAATAATCCCCAGCCATTGCCGGTGGTGTTGCCATTGTAGGCAATGAAACCGTTGTTCTCGCTGACGGGACAGACCCACAGCTCGATTCCGAAATTGTTCGTCAGCCCGGGAATGACATTGCCGCTGGCGTATTCGTCATTGATATACTGCAGTGCCAGGGTGCTGGCGACGTCGCTGGCTGCCGCTGGCGAGACGCTGCCGGAGTAAGTGGGGTAAAAATAGTAGAGACCGTTGACAATAAAAGGGGAATTGTTGAGGTTGTTTCCTCCCACGGAGTCAATCGTCGTCATCGACGTGCCTCCGGCGGCCGCCCCCGGATCATTCTCTCCCATGCGCCAATAATTCAACACGTTAATCGTGGCGTGGGTGTTCAAGGCTGATAAAAACATCAGGCAAGAAAAACGGAACAATATTCGCTTCATGATTTTATTTCTGAGGAGCCAATGGCAGGTGCGACCGTAGATTGTCTCAAGGAAAAATTCAAGAGGCAAATCTGCCTTGTGGTGGCCGGCTGAAAACTGCATTGGAGTCTGGCTGGCGGGTAGCCAGCCCGGACATTTCAGGGCCGCAAAGGCTTACCTTGGAAAGCGTCTTCCGGCCTGCTCCTGCTTATAGGCGCAGAAAGATTTTGCGGTGGTAAAGGAACCGCGCGTACCACAGAAACAAAGCCACGGCAGTCGCGGCGATGACCAGATCGCCGCAGCCACTGGCGATATGGGTGTCCAGATAACTTTGCACCGGACCGCCGACGAGCCGGCGCGCAAGTTTCTCAAAGCCAAGGCCTCCGAGAAAGTTGCTGGTCAAATAGAGCGTCAGCGGATTCATGCCGATCCAGACGAACGGCTGGCACCATGCCCTCCACTGTTTGATCTCTACCATCCAGTAAAAGGCGCCGAGCAACAGTGCGCTGTAGCCGCCGGCCACCAGAACGTACGAAGAGGTCCAGATTTTTTTGATCACGGGCATTTCAAGGCCCCAAATCCAGCCTAGCATCGCGATTGCGGCACCCGCACCAAGCAGCCAGGCTACCTTCCGTTTATCCGCGATGGAACGATTCCGGATCAGCAGCCCGGCAAAAACTCCCAGCAGCCCGGTGACCACGGCAGGGAGGGAGCTCAGGATGCCTTCCGGATCATACGTGCCGTCGTATTTCCGGCCCGGCAGATATTTTTGATCAAGGTAATCCGTCAGGTTGACTCCCTGGATGTAAGAGCCGTGCAGCATATTGGTGCCGTTCATGTTAAGTTGGGAAATGTTCGTAAAGCCGGCTTCCTTGGTAATGACTGCATCGCCGCCGGGATTGGGACGAACGTCAGGAAAGGGGACGAATTCCAGCAGCGCCCAATAGCCCAGCAGGAGAGCGACTGCGACGACCACAAGGCTGCGTGGACGCAGGAAAATAAACAGCAAACCGCCGAAGGTATAGCTGATGGCAATCCGGTTCAATACACCCATCAAGCGCATATCCGGCCATGGATTCGTAAAGCCTCCAGAATATATCAGCCCTAGGACAAAGAGCAGGATGCCGCGCCGCAAGACCCGTTTAACGGCGCCGGCGCGCCCTTTATCCTGGATGATTTTTGTCAGCGAAAAAACCGTGGAAACTCCCATCATGAAAACGAACATCGGAAAAATCAGGTCGTAGAAATGGAAGCCCTGCCATTCAGCGTGGTCGAGCTGGGTGGCGAGAAACGTGGTTGGTGCGCTGGGACTCAGTTCATGCAAGGCATAGACAAAAGAGTCGGCGCCGAGGATCCAGAACATATCGAATCCTCTTAATGCGTCCAGCGACATGAGCCGCGAGGATTCAGCTGCGGCCAGGTTGGTGGGGGTAGGCATGGTTTTCTTTGGCTTTAGAGTTAATGAACACCTTGTTCGATGATGAGTCTATTTGCTTCGTTGTCGAACGGAAAAAGAATTGTTGTGGCATTTCCTGCGATTTTGTAACAAGAGCCGCGGATGAATAAACTTCTGGTTTGCCTTGCTCCTGCCCTTATTCTGGCCGTTGGGATGACTTGCCAGGCCGAAACCCCTTTGGAAAGGGCGCTGCTGCGGGCTGTCCGTGACGCGCACTTTGAGCAGGTCATCGATTTTGGTGCGGGTAACGAAGATCATCCGGTCAAGGCGGCGACGACCATAGCCCGTCCGCCCAACGTGGACTTGGCGGTTATTCAGCTTGACGAACAGGGCCGTCAGGTCGCTGCTGCCGACGTGTTGTTGTCCCGCGATTATCCCGATGGCGTCATTGTCCCGCTGGACCGGGACTCCGGGGCCCTTCGTGTCCGCTTCTTGCGCTGGGATATTGCGCGCTCTGACGGCGGTACTTTTGCCGGCACGGATGGACACCTGCTGGCCCTAAAAGGTTGGACCAATAACCCGCCGTTAACCGCGGCCGACGACCTCGTGGCGGGTCGCACCAATACACTCTTTCAATTTATGGCGCCATACCCGGCGTCATTGTTTAAAAGCATGGTCGCATTCCACATCGTGCGGATGATTGATGCTGGCAGACTCACCCTGGATAGTCAGTATTGCTACACCGTGAGCGGCGCGCCGCCGGAGTCGCGAAAAATCCGGGATTGGCTGGATCCCATGATCACGGTGTCCGATAACCATGCGACAAGCGCCTTGATAAAGTTGCTGCATGACCGCGATGAAATCGAGCCACTTAACCGTGAGTTTCGCGAACTGAATCTGACCACCTTGCAGATCAACTCAACCCGCCCGGTCGATGGTCTGGGCTGGCAGCCCGGACAAATTCACATGACTGCCTTTGACACGGCGCGTTTGTTCCAGATCATTGACGGCGGACCAGGTGTATTCTGGCATGACGCGAACGGGAAACCGGTAACGGCCCTATTGCTTTCGGCAACTTCCAGAAGTTTCCTGAAGCAACTTTTGGCGGAACAGGCTTTCAACGAGGCGTTGACGACGGCGAATTTTCCCGGCGCTCCAAATGTCCGTCCGGGCATTCCTTCTCTCGTTGCCGATCGGTGGATCAACCCGACCAACGGTCGCGTGATCGTCGAAGGCACGGATTATGGTGTGGACATCCGCGCCATCAATGCCCGCGCCGCCGTGATTTTTGCGCATAAAACCGGTCTGACATTTAATTACGGATCAGATGCCGGCATCGTGATTTCTCTGGCCGGCCAGCCATTCCGCCATTACATCATCGCCTTCCTCGCAAACCTGGGTTATCGCTATGCGGATGAGGAATTCATGTCGCGCACGAATTTTCCGGCTTTCGACAACGTCAGGCCGGTCTCGTATACACAACGTATTCCGGCACTGGGTCGCGCGGTGGATGATGCCCTGATTAAACTTTCTGCCGGACAATAATAATAACTTCCCATGAAAGGCTTGCTCAAACCCGAACGGCTGAATTTTGGGGATACGGTTGGTATTATCGCGCCCGCAAGCGCGCCATCAGATCCCAAGGCCGTGGATCAGGCCGCCGTGGCCTTGGAAAAACTCGGATTCCTGCCCAAGCTCGCCAAAAACCTTCGCTCCCGGAACGGGTTTCTGGCAGGCAGCGACCGCGAACGGGCGGCGGACCTGATGGCGATGTTCACTGATAAACGAGTTAAAGCCATCATTTGCCTTCGCGGTGGTTACGGTTCAGCACGGCTCCTCGAGCGCCTGGATTATGACGTGATCCGGCGCCATCCAAAAATATTTTCCGGTTACAGCGACATCACTTCGCTCCATTGCGCTTTTGGCCGAAAAGTGAACATGATTTCCATCCATGCTCCGATGATGGACGGCGAGTTACAGTCAAAGCATTTGCCTGAGTTCACGCGCACCTCGTTTCTCCGCACCGTCATGGAAGCAAAGCCGGCCGGCAGCATTTGTGCAGGTTACGCTGAAAAAACAGTTTCGATTCTGCGCGGTGGGGTGGCCGAGGGCCGCTTGATGGGTGGCAATTTGTCCGTGCTCTCTGCGGCTGTCGGCACGCCATTCGCACCTCTCTTAAAGGACAAAATCTTGTTTCTTGAAGACGTCGGTGAGAAGCCTTACCGGCTCGACCGCATGCTCACGCAATTGAGGAATGCCGGGATTTTGAAACAGGTCGCAGGGATCGCCATCGGGGTTAATCCGAATTGCGACGATCCGCACGCCAAGGCAGGAGGCGAATATCGTCAGACCCAGGCAGACGTTTTTAATGAAAGGTTGTCCGGATTAAAGATTCCGTTGGTTACAGGGCTGCCTTTTGGCCATGTGGAGCTTAATGCGACGATACCGGTCGGCGTGATGGCGCGATTGGACGGAAACCGCGGCGAACTCGTGATCCTCGAATCAGCGGTCATGTAATTTAAGAGCAGTCCAAGCCTGGCAAATGTCGGCTTGCGGCAAAACCAGTCTTCAGCTCCCTGCTATTCGGGCGGTGGCAAGGCGGATGGCTTCGGCATTTTTGCGGCGCCAACTTTCAATCGGTATTCCATCGGTGTGCAGTGGGTGATGTGCTTGAAGACATGGCAAAAATAAGGCGTGTCGTGATAACCGCAGCGGGCGGAAATATCGTCCAGTTTGAGATTGTAATTGCCCAATAGATGCTTGGCGCGGTCAATCCGGACCAGGGTGAGATAACTGCTGAATGTCATGTGCCCGTGCGTTTGAAACAATCGTGAAAGATGGTTGGGTGTGATGCTGAACTGGCGGGCCACGGAATCGCGGCTGATTTCATACTGATAGTGGCTCTGCAGATAAATCCGGACATCCTCCAACAGGACTTGTGCCCGGCTCGAGCGGGAGGCGGCGGGCTCGCGCAGCAGTTCTTCGACGCAACGCAACAAGGCGCGGATTAGGTCGGGAAAAATGTCGGCGGGGCCGCTTTCTGCCTGCAATTCCAGCAAGGCATTGAGAATGGCCGGTGTCGCCCCGGTGGCTGGGCGGGGCAGGGAGATTTTTTTTGAATCGACCTGGGTGAACTGCCTCCCACTGGCCGAGATGACACTGACGCCGAGCTGTTTCCGTCCAAACAGGATGGTGAGCAGTTCCAATCCCGGCCGCCAAGTCGGTAGATTCCAGCAATCCGGGGCGGCAAACAGTGCGGTGCCGGGCTCCAACCGGACGGTCGCCGTTTCGCCGTCGATTTCAATCTGGTTTTCATAGGTCCCCTTGAGCGGCAGTTCCAGACGGGGAAAATTCACCACATGTCCGTACTGCGGGGGGTGAAGCCGGCGGCCACAGACAAAAACCCGGCGTACCGGATGCCGCTTGAGCTGGCGGGTGGGCCACCAATCCGGAATGGGAGCAACACTCATAAAGAATGATATGTTACAATACTTACCAAAAAGCTACAACTTTCTGCTTTCCGCACCTGTCTGATGCCTGATAATTACAACGAACCGCAACTGGGTTGCGCGCCTCGAAGGCGCGCGTTGTCCCGGTAATGACAAGGTACTGAAGGCAATTCAAAGCACTCGATGGATCAGGCGGCCTGCGCCGCTGGCCAAAATCACTGCGACGAGCGCCTCACCATGCTGTGCATAAATTACCGACCGCCAACCAAACCTGACTAAAATGAACGATGTGATCAACGCCTATTTTCCCGCCCCGCTTGATCCGGAATTTCAACCGGCAATTATTTTCCAGAACCAATATCTGGCCCTGGCAAAAAAGTCCGGGCGCTCCGTGCCCCTGGTTATCGGCTTGGAACGCGAAAATCGGCTCCTCTCCCGATACGAGACTTTGGTGCTGCCCGAAGCCGATCCCATCACCTTGCAATACGCCGAGCGGTTGGTGAAATTTTTGCTCTGGTCGCGCGGCGGTTGGAAGTTATTCGTCGGGGGTCCCCAAAAAATAGGCGAATTCATCCGCAAGGTCTATTCAACGCGCGGGGCACGACGCTTTGACGTTGACATAATGTCGAAGTCTTATGGGAAAAAATTTCAAGTGGTCGTCGTTTCGGCAGACAAAGTGCCTTCGGCAAAGGAAACGCAAGTGGCCGCCGGAGGCCATCTCAAAGGTTGTCGCATCGGCTTCGATCTGGGCGCGAGTGATTACAAGGTTTCCGCGGTCATTGATGGTGAGGCGGTATTTACCGAGGAAATGCCTTGGGACCCCAAAACACAGGCAAATCCGGACTATCACTATCACCACATCGCTTCCGCCCTGCACCGCGCGGCGGCTCACCTTCCCCGCGTGGATGCCATTGGCGGCAGTTCTGCGGGTGTCATTGTGGACAACGAAATCCGCGTTGCTTCGCTACTGCGCGCCGTTTCCAAAAAGGATTTTCCGCGCGCAGCGGGCATTTTTAAAAGAATTCAAAGGGAATGGAATGTGCCCGTCATGGTGATGAATGACGGCGATGTGACGGCGCTGGCTGGTGCCTTGTCTCTTGGCGGTCGGGGCATGCTCGGTATTGCGATGGGATCCAGCCAGGCGGCGGGATTCATGGATCGGCAGGGCCGGATTCCAGGCTGGCTGAACGAGCTCGCCTTTGTCCCGGTGGATTTGCAGCCGGGAGCCGCGGCGGATGAGTGGTCCAAGGACCGGGGCACGGGCGTGATGTATTTCTCGCAGCAGGCGGTGAACAAGCTGCTCCCGGCGGCAAAGATATCCTTCTCGGCCAAAATGGATTTGCCTGAGCGTTTAAAGGCGGTGCAAAATCTTATGGCCGAGGGCGATTTACGCGCCGCCAAAATTTACGAGACCATCGGGGTGTACCTCGGATGTGCGTTGGCACATTACGCCGAGTTTTACGACTTCCGTCAGGCGTTGATTTTGGGGCGGGTGACAACCGGTCCTGGAGGCGACATTTTAATCGCCCGGGCGCTCGGGGTGCTAAAGACCGAATTTCCCCATGTGGCGCATCGCATCGAGTTGCGCGTCCCGGACGAAAGATCCCGGCGGGTGGGTCAGGCGGTGGCGGCCGCAAGCCTGCCGGAATTGCGCAATTGAATTCATGAAGTTGCCCGGTCCCAATGCGCAATTCTCAGCCCCGGACGGAAAGAAGTTATCGGCCGCGATATGGCGCATTACGCATTTGGGCACCGGCCTATATCAAGCCGATTTGACGATGATTGGACACCGCAACGAGAATGCAACCTCCTTCGATTCCTTTGCCATGAACGCGGCGTCACCGCTGATTTTGGATGAGGCGCGGGACATCATTGAGTTTGTGTCAGAGTCGATCAAAGAATTCCAAACGGATGTCCGTTTGCGCCTGAACTGTGGCCTTGGCAAGAGAAACTGATCATGGAAATCATCATTCAGCCGACTTTGGAGCAAGCGACAGGTCTCACCGCCCGCCTGTTTTCGAACTTCATGCGTGAAAAGCCAGATGCCGTGCTCGGTTTGGCGACCGGCGGCACGATGGAGGCGCTCTACGGGGCGCTCGTGGCAACCAATTTGGACTGGAGCCGAATTACTACTTTTAACTTGGATGAATACATCGGTATTTCACCCCAGCATCCGCAGTCTTATCACAGTTTCATGTGGAAAAACCTCTTTAACCACGTCAATGTGCCGGTAAAAAACGTGCATATCCCTGATGGCCTGGCAAAAAGTATTCCAGCCGAATGCGAAACCTACGAGCGGAAAATCTTTGCCGCCGGCGGGATTGATCTGCAGCTGCTGGGTATTGGCACCGACGGCCACATTGGCTTCAATGAACCAACCTCCTCTTTGGCTTCGCGGACGCGTATTAAAACGCTGACACCCCAAACGCGTAAGGACAACGCCCGCTTTTTTGGAAGTGAGGAGCTAGTGCCACATCACGCGATCACGATGGGAATCGGCACCATCCTGGAATCACGTTACTGCGTGCTGCTTGCTTTTGGTGCCAGGAAGGCCAAGGCCGTCGCCGAGGCGGTCGAGGGGCCGATCACCTCCATGAATCCGGCCAGTGCGCTGCAATTGCATCCCAAGGTGACGGTGATCCTCGACGAGGCAGCGGCGGTGGGATTAACTAACAAAGACTATTATCACTGGGTTTATGACCAAAATCCCGACCGGCATGAATATTAATCATCTGAACCGCCTGGCTTGCTGGCTGGTGTTGATATTGGTCGCAGCGCAGACCCGCGGCGCTGAAGCCCGGTTGGAGGTCATCCAACTCCATAGCCGGGCACTGCAAGGCAATCCGCTGCATGACCCGGCCACGCGGCTGGTTCCGGTTTTTCTTCCCTCGCAGGCTACCAACGGGGCACGACTCCCGATCGTTTATTATCTGCCGGGTTACGGTAATTCTACCGAAGGGTTCATTGCCGACTCAAATGTCTGGTTGAAATTCACGCAAAAGATCGCCGATGAAGTCACGCCAGTGATAATCGTGATGGCGGACGGCAAGACGCGCTGGGGTGGCAGTCAGTATCTGAATTCCCCGGCGCAAGGTAACTACGAGGATTACGTTTGCCAGGAGATTGTCTCCGCCGTGGAGTCGCATTTTCCCGCTCCAGACGGCGGTGTGCGCCGGATTATTGCCGGCCATTCGAGCGGTGGATTCGGTGCGCTTCGGTTGGGGATGGCTCGTCAAAAACAATTTGATGGCGTGATCGCAATGAGCCCGGACTCGGATTTCCCGACCAGCCACCTGCCGCTGGTTACCGTGCCAGCAGTGTCGAATGTCCCGCTGGCGGAGATTAATGCGATTGCCGCGGGAAAGGAGCCCGTGCCAAGCGACGGCGACCTGACCTACGCCCTCGGTTTGTCAGCGGCCTATGCCCCTCGAGACTTCCCTCATCGCGGGGAATTTGAGTGGCTTTACGACAACCGGGGTCGTTTTCGATCGAAAGTCTGGCATCGCTGGCTGGCCAACGATCCCCTGACGATCGTGGAAAAAAATCCGCATGCCTTCGGCGTGGGGCAGTCGATCTATCTGGAAGGGGCCTCCAAGGATGAGTATTCCGCAAACATTGGCGCCCGGGAAATATTTGAGGTGCTGAATCACGAGGGTTTTCATTGCACGTTTTACGAGCCGCCCGGTCATCACTCGGACCATATTCTGGAGCGCCTCCGGCGCGGGTTGGAATGGGTCTTTGCGCGTCCGCTAACCGATGTCAAATAACTCTTTTTATGCCTTTTTCGTTTAAGATACTTCGGCGCCTGGAGCAAGCCGGCTGCATCCCTTTTGGTGACCTTTTCCCCATTTCCCGTACCCAGATTGCTGCCGTGCCTGTCGATTCAGTTCCCGTGGTCAAGCTCCGGTCACTGCTGGCTGGGGTCTCGCTTGACGCTGGATTGGCGACTGTCATCATCCTGCTGGCACAACCGGCTTTCCGGCAGTGTTTGGAAATGGAACAAAATGCGACATTACTTTGTGATTTTCTCAACCAGAAACTCCGACTCTGTTTGGCTTGTGCGGCGAAATCCTGGTTCTCCGTTGGTGAATGGAAAAGTCCCATTTGATTACCGACCTCCAGGCGTTTGCCAATCAATCGCCCTTCCGCCGCTGAAACCATTTTTCCCGTTAAACCGATAATTATTTGACCTGATGAATCCTGCCTCCGTAGCCGAACGTCTTGCGGTTTGTAGTTGGTCTTTGCTGCCAACCGACCCGAAAGACTTGGTCGCCAAACTGAACGCCACCGGCATTCGCCGCGTGCAATTGGAGTTGGGGCCCTTGTGCGAAAATCCTAAGGTGTGGGGCGAAACGGAGAAAATCTTCCGTCAGGAAGGCATTACCATTGTCTCCGGCATGTGCCGTTGCGCTGGCGAAGATTATACCACTCTGGATTCCATCCGCCTGACGGGCGGAATCGCGCCGGATGCGACTTGGGAGCAGAATTTGAAGAGCATCCGTGCCGCCGCCGCCCAGGCCAAGAAAATGGGCCTAAAACTCGTCACTTTCCACGCCGGCTTTTTGCCGGCCGACGAATCCGACCCCACGTTCGCAAAAATGATCGAACGCCTCGATATCGTGGCTGACATTTTCATGGTGCAAAACATCTTGCTCGGGCTTGAAACCGGACAGGAAACCGCGCCTGCCCTCGCCGATTTGCTTCACAAATTGAACCACCCGAACATCGGCGTGAATTTCGACCCGGCCAACATGATCATGTACGACAAGGGTGATCCGGTGAAGGCATTGCATGTGCTCGCACCGTGGATCCGGCAGGTGCATATCAATGACGCAAAACGCACCAAAGTGCCGGGCACCTGGGGTCAGGAGGTCCCGGTTGGTAGCGGAGAGGTGAACTGGAGGGCGTTCTTCTCCACTTTTAGACATGTGATTTTTAATGTGGATCTCGCCATTGAACGAGAACATGGCAATAATCGGGTTTCAGACATCCTCGCGGCACGGGGGGTGGTGGAGAAATCATTTAATTGGGCCTGATCACGATGGCTGCGAATCGTTCGAAAACCGAATAGTAAAAATGGAGTGGTTGGTCTAATTCTTGCGGAAATCACCTGTTTTATTTTTCGTCCGGCGTGACCTTGAGCAGTTCAAAGAATACTACTGGCATGCGGTTGGGAAGGTAAGTGAAATTAGTCCATTGGGGTTTGATGTGGCTTGCCAGACATCCCGATTGGTAGTAGTCCCCGTGCCTATCCCGCTTCCGGGCTTTTGTAAGCGCGTTCACTAATCCCGCCAGTGGTATTTTCCAAACGGCGTTAAACAATTCTCCTTCTCCAAAAGCGGGAGAAGTGGTGCCCATCATCGGCCCGGGTTAATGGCGAGAGTTTTAAACTTTCCAAGCAGATGATCGGCACCACCCGTCAAAAATCACAAATCCTTGCTCCGAGTGGCTGCGGTAATTCTGAAAGTTCTTTAATAACTTAGCGCCAGCGATGCCAGGCCCAGATTTCGGCGGCAAAGGGAATGAAGGCCAACGTGTACTTTAACTTGAAGGTCCATTTGGATGTTTTGTGCGCAAACATAATCATTGCAAACAAGCCTCCGGGCCAGCCGCCAATCGCACCGAGCGCCACCAGTGAAAGCTCCGATACCCGCCGGTTGGAACCACACGCACTCCATTTATCGAAGCCAAATGCCAGAAAGGTCAAGGCACTGAAGGCGGAGAACCAAACGGCGGCGAACGTATTAATAATGCTCAAGCGCAGACTGAGTTTACCATATCCCAACGAAATTGGCATGCCCAAGCGCCATTAATCCATTTGCGATTTGGCGGAATCCACCTCCACCAATCGAGCTTCGTAACCAGGAGCGGTCGGGGGTTTATTTTTCAGGCTGTGGCAAAAGGGGCTCCAGCACCTTGGCAAAGATCGCCGCTTGGCGCGTGAATCCAAGATCGTTTGGGTGCGAACCATCGGTTGTCCCTTCACCATCGTCTCCGAGCAGATGCTCGCCGGGAATATAATAAAGATCTTTGATTCCCTCCTGCTTCAGACGGTTGAAGGCCGCCGTCAATTCGGCTCGATCCTTCAAATGATACCATTCCATCTGGCCCTGGGTCAGAAACGCGCCCTGTAAGGTGCGGTCTTCCACGAGCACTATAGGCACTGAAGGATGCGCGGTACGGAGCGTTTTCACGAAGGGTTCGACGCGCGCCTTGATTTCATCCGCATCCATGTTGGGAAGGCAATCAAGCACATAAACCACCGGATCCAGCTCTGCCAGCAGGGTGGCCATTTCCGGTTCCATTTTGCCGTTGCCCGAAAAGCCCAGATTGACGACCGGCCAGTTGAATCGGCGCTGCAGAATGGCGCTGTGCACCATCCCCGGGCGCGAGGCGGCCAGTCCCTGCAAAATTGAAGTGCCATAGAAAACAATGGGCTTTCGCTCACCGGGCCCCCACGGTGGAGCCTTCTCGATGACGAAATGATCGGGGATTCCCAGTGCAACGCATTTGGTTCCGTTGTAAAGCGGAAGGTACAGCAGGTATTCGCGTTTGCCGGGGATCAGGTCTTCCACGAGGGTCACTTCGTTGGTCTGCTCGGTCGGTATGCCGACGGCCAGCCAGTGCCAGCCCTTTTCAGTCTTTACATAAAGATCCAATCCACTTTTGCCGATGGCGGTTGCGTTCGGCAGGTAGAGCCAGGACTCGGTAAGCGCCCAGCGGGCTCGGATCATGGTTGCGTCGGTTACGAACCGGACGCACATTCCGGCTGAGTTTCTCGATAAATCCCACACCGGCTTGCGCACCATGGCCTCGGCCTTCGCCGGCAGGCGGTCATAAAAACTCGCGGTGTTCGTCCAGCCACGCCCTTCCACACCGAGATCACGTATATCGCTCCAGTGTAAGGTGTTACTGATGTCGTCTGCGGCAAAAATTGAATCCGTCGCGCAAGTTAGCAACCCGCAGAGGACCGCGAGGTGAATCAGGATATTAACTTGGTTTACACGGGCTGTTTTGATCATGGCGGCTTTGGAATTTGACTTGAATCAGCGTGCCTTTAATTGAATGCTACGGCTTGTCCCCATTTTTGACGACAATACAGCCGTGCGCACGTGCCTTATGCTTTCGACATTGATCACCCGTGAAAGCCCGTATTTTAAATTGGCATTATTCATGACTATTGCTTGCAGCTTGCATTCGACTCCCGACCGGCCACCGATGCTAACCGGTGACAATCACGTAATGTTTTCTCCAATTGGATTTGCCTGCCGTGGTGGCATGATCTCGGGCGGTTGCTTGATCAATCACCTCCTCAGCGCCAATTCTCCACAGCCGAGTCGGGCCTCAGTTCGTTTGTCGGCAGGTAATCTTTGATTTTTTTGAATATGACCGGTATTGCCTATGGCTGTTATATCCCGATGGATGTCAGGTGGTCGCGCGGTTTCAGCGGGGAGGACTTGGTGGCGAGAAACCAGTCCATAATTTTGACGACATGCGCGAGCGCAAGTTTGTGTTATATTGTTACTATTCAAGCCAAATCAACTTTATGAAAAGCCATTCCCTGACGCCATTGTCGAGTGGCGATCAAATTAAGCTTCGAGAAAACGGCTATTTGGCTTTTTAAACAGTTGAATCAAGCGATTCGAAACCAGAAAACAAGTAAACCAAGAAAACGACAGTCAGACAACCAACCAAAAACACCACAAAAAGCAATGTCCGCTGGCTGGCTCATACCAGGATTTCGGCGTTAGTCTCCATAAAAAACAGCGGTTCCCAATAAACACCCAACCAAAATGAACATGAAAACAATAATCAAACTACGTTTGCTTCTATTCCTCGCCTTGGTGGCGTTGATGGGCACAACGTTCCAGTCCCGCGCCCAGTTCCCGCAAGGCTCTTATACCAACAATTTTGCCACCGGAGGCAATACGGCTCCCTTCTCTGGAAGTGGAAGCGTCGCCTCTTGGATCTATTGGTATAACACTCCGGGCGGCAATACGCCCATGACCAATGACCCTGCCGTGGCGGATACTTTGGCTGGTCCCGGTGCCGGATCGTTGGAGGTTTACACACCTTTCACCAACACAAACACCACCCAGGACGTCTTTTTTGGGACGTTCGGCAACGGAGGTGGTTACGATTTCAGTCAGGAGATCAGCTTGCTCAACTTCAGCACGGTTAGTTTTGATATTTATGTTGGCACAAACAATACGCCGACTTCGTCCGGTAACTTCGGCACCCTCAATGTGGGCGTTATTGATAATGGTTATGGATATGAGGGATTCGGTAGTGGTGCTGTGACCATTCCCAGCAGCGCGTCGAATGGTTGGGTGCATCTTTCCGTTCCCGTTGACCAAACCTTGCCCAGCGTCGTCAATATTCCCGGCATTGCTTTCACCATCGCCAATTATGGGGGGTATCCCACCAATCCGTTTACTTTTTGGCTTGGGAACCTGGTTATGACCTATAGCGGTGCTCTGCCTCCTCCACCGAAAGTGGCCCTTTCCAAAGTTGTGCCGGGACTCACGCAGTTTGCTGATGAAGCTCCCTCCTATAACCGTCAGGATTTGCGTACCGACCTGAGTGGCACCGCTAATGTCACTTGGTATAACCAACCTGGTCCGGTTACCTACTCTTGGACAATCGCCTCATTCCCCGGCAGTGCTCATTCTAATTTCATCGCGGGCTTTACGCTTACCCCGGACCCGGTAGCTTCCCAGATTTATTCTGACCCGGATTGGTCTGCCACGAATGCCATCTGGGTGCCCATGCAGAACAATGCTGACGGCACAGTCACCGCTGGCTTTGCTTACAAGACCAACCAGCCGGTGGGCAACGGTCAGTTGTTTGCCAGTCCGACTGATGTGATCCCTTTTAACAATGAGACAAACGGTTTTACAGTCCCTTCAGCCATCGGGACTTGGAGTCTTACCTTCAGCGGTAATACCAGCGTAACTTTGACCGCGCCAAACGGAGCCAGTACTAATATCGTTCTGGATCCGAATGTGGCGGCATTGTTTAATGGTTATGTAGGAGCATTCTTGTATTCAGGAGCTCAAAACGCTGCGAACTATGGTCAATACTGCACGTTCTCGGCTTACAAAATCACAGGTGTTGGCACGCCCGTGAATGAGAATCTGACAAGCGGCGGCTTGGTTTCGCCCTTCCTCGAAACGATCTCACAAAACTACTATTATACCGGTGATTACACAACCAATCCGCCAGACCAGGTGTTCGTGACCAGTGACGATGCTTATTGGCTCAATTGGACATTGCCCGATGCCGGCTTTTCACCCGTCATCGCTTCGACGATCAAGAATGCCAAATGGGCCGACATCAATGATCCCATTTTTGAGAATGGCGGAGAGCATTGGACAAAAGTCACCAAAAATGACATAGCCGCTTACAAAACCGGTTTCTTCGCGCTCGAACAGCGTTCCTTTACGCAGCTGCTCGTGTTATTGCCGGGTGAAACCAATGCGCCGGGAACGGCCACGGGCAAGATTGGTTCTCCAACGCCTGTTAGCTTAAATGCCAGCAGCGGCAACGAGGATGTCACTGTTATCGCGGTTGACAATAACTTCTATCCGGTCAGTGGAGTGGCAGACACCATCGGCCTGACCAGCACCGACACGGGTCCGGTCGGCGGGACTTTCCCCAATCCGGTGTCCATGGTCAACGGAGTGGCAACGTTTAGTGACGGGGTTTCGCCCCATGGAGGGCCTTATGCCTTTGGCGATCAAGGCACGTTTACCATCACCGCCACTGACTCCTCAAATACGAATATTGCCGCGGCCGCAAGTTCGCCTGTCGTGGTTGGTCCTTAGTGTGGCGCTGCGCTAGAAATGCATAAAAAAGTCAGATGACCACCAGCAACCAATAAAGTGAAAACATTGAATATTAAAAGGCAAAACGGAAGCCAAAGTGGCGTTAATCGTCGCCCCTCTGCTTTCACTTTGATTGAATTGCTGGTGGTCATCACCATCATCGCCATTCTGGCTGCGATGCTGTTGCCTGCGTTGAGCAAGGCCAAGCAAAAAGCCCAGTCAATCGGTTGTATGAACAACAGCAAGCAAATGATGCTTGCCTGGATTATGTACGCCAACGACAATAATGATCTGGTGGCGCCAAATGATTATCCGTACACCACGGCCTATGCTACTCTAGCTCCTGCGCCCGCGGCACCAAGCGCTACTTCTCAAGCCGGTACTAAAAACTGGGTGGTGGGCACCATGGAACAGCCATTGGATGCCGCTGATCATCCTTATCAGATTGGTAAAACAAGCGAATTATTGGACCCGAATACGGTGTTGTCTCCGTATCTTCCCAGCCGTGATGTCTATCATTGTCCTGCCGATAACTACATTGACCCCAACTCGAACAAAGTGCATGTGCGCAGTATTTCAATGAACTCGGCGGTGGGAACAACCTTTTATGGACACTATTCCAGCGGTAATGGATTGCCGCAGATTGGGGCACCGGTTCAAGGCGGATGGTTGCCGGGTAATGGTTATAACGGAAGCCAGTCCACTTGGAGAACCTATGGGAAAATGTCTGCTTTTACCAGCCCGGGAGCGGCTAACACTTGGGTGACCATGGATGAGAACCCCTATTCCATCAATGATGGTTCTTTGGCGATCTCTGCCGCTGCCAGCCCAGGAAGCACCTACATCATCGATTTCCCGGCCGGCAACCATAATGAGTCTGCCGGTATCGCCTTCGCTGATGGGCACTCCATTGTTCACAAGTGGACGGATCGCCGCACTTATACTCCCCAGGGTATTCTCCAGCCAGGCATGGGCAGCACAAAATCCACCGCCCAGTCTCCGGACGACCCGGATTGTTTCTATCTTGCCTCGATCACGTCTGCAGCGCATTGATTGTAAACGGCTTGACGGAAAAGGCTTCGTGCTGGCAATAATCCCGGCCAGTTGCTCTTGGGCCCGAATCACGAATTCTTATTCACTTTGTAGGGTGATACATGCCACGTGCGGTGCCTCCCGCAAGGGTTGCGAAGTCAGGAAACGGGCTGTCCTCCCCGGCCATTACGGGGCGCCAGGACGTATTAACGGGTTTCGACATTCATTTCTGGCCTTGGAACTGCTTTAAATGAGTGTGCATTTCAGCGGATAAATCAGGTTGTCCCCTTTTTTGACGACAATACACCCGCGTACTGTTGGCTTAAGGTGATATCCATAAGCATTCTTGAACGCACACAGTCTAAATCAATGTTATTCATGACTTTTGCCCGCCAACTCCTCTCAACGCTCGCTTCGTCGCTTCGCTTTCGCTGGCTCCCGTTGGGTGGTTTGGTGGTACTGGCTTTTATTCTGGCTGGCTGTGGTCACAAACCAACTGCCGCCACCGCTCCCCCAAAGGTATCCTCAGACCAGGCGGATCCGCCCGCAACTGCTCCCGGCCAACCAGCACCCGCTCCCGTGGCGGTCGCGGCTCCCGTGCCGGCAGACCCTGACGGCGGGGCTGACATGAGGGCTTTAAACCACGCTTACATAGGCTGGATCGTTGCGAACCGCCGCCGGCCAAGAGATTTCGATGATTTTGCCACTTCATCCGGTATCCAGATCCCGCCGGCACCGGCTGGCAAAAAATATATCATCGACAAAAGTGGGTTCATTGCGCTGGCAAACCAATAGTTAATACCATGAAAATACGCAATATAGGTTTAGTCGATCTTCGCAGCGGTCTCAAGCGGGCAGTGGCCTCAGGCAGGATTGGTTTTACCCTCATCGAATTGCTGGTCGTCATCGCGATCATCGCGATTCTGGCGGCGATGTTGTTGCCGGCGCTGGCGAGCGCCAAATCGAAAGCGCTGCGCACCCAATGCATGAACCAGATGCGCCAACTTGGCTTGGGAATGACCCTGTTTACGGGCGATAACACGGACCAGTTCCCGCCCGCGGGATTTCAACCCAGTAGTTCCAAGGCGCTTTCTTGGGACTGTTGGATCAACGGTTATATTGGCGGAAATAATTCACAAACCAGCATGCAAGACGGGATTTTTGTGGCGGCAACCGACCCGACATCCATTGCAGAAGCAGCCGCGAATGGTTTTGCCGTGGCTCCCAAAATTTTGACCTGTCCGGCTGACCAGTTTCCCAAGGTCAGTTGGATGACGGGTCTGCCTCAATTTGCAACCAGATCGTATGCCATGAATGCTTCCGGTGCAGGCTCCCAGGACTATGGCAAGTTGGTTCAGGTCAATGATGCAGGCCGGACTTTTCCCTTGCCCAATCTAAATCAGCCGGATGGCCATGGAGTGGGTATTTACTGGGTGGATAGTCTGACTTTGCCCGATTGGAGTGCCCGGGGTTATCCAACCTCGGTTGTCCACGATCCGGCAGGAACCATCATGCTGACCGAAGATGCTTCCAGCCAGGGGGCGGCGGGCAACGTCTGGCCTTGTTGCTGTTGCGGTCCGCAAATCCCGAATGGCGGTTCTTGGGGCAACCTTTTCCAGACTGATCTCGGGGCTCCGCTGAGCAGTGCCACGCTTACTGCCGACGGTTACAGTGAGGGGACGTCCCTGTACAAAGCCCATGGGAGCCGATTCAATTACGTATTTCACGACAACCATGTTGAAACGCTCAAGCTCGAGCAAACCATCGGTAGCGGCACCTTGACCGCGCCGAAAGGCATGTGGACTGTTGCGGTCGGAGACTAGCGCTTTGTCTTATAAACTGTCAGCTCGTCCATGTCGTTGAGAATTACCTATCCCCGGCTTTAAGGTTCACCCATGATGCAAACAACCAGACTCACTTTGGCGATCTTGATCGCCTTTTTCACCGCAATCGCCATTACTCCGGCGCAAACCAATTTTTCAATCTATTCCGATGAAATGAACAATGGTTTTCAGAATTGGAGTTGGGGCAACGTAAGCATTACCTGCACCTCGCCGGTTCATTCAGGCACCGATTCCATCAGCTATCATGACGTGGCTTGGAATGGAATTTCTTTCTGGCATGCGGATTTCAATCCGGCCCCTTATGCCTACCTGGACTTTTGGTTAAACGGTGGCGGAACCGGCGGTCAGATCATCCAGATTTATTTGCAATACGGCAACGCAGTGGTTTCCAGCCCAGCCTACCAACTTCCGGCGTTGCCACCGACCAGCAATTGGCAGCATTACTTCATTCCTTTCAGCACATTGGGCGTGGCCGGAGTGACCAATTTGAGCCGCATTAACTTTCAGCTGACATCCTTCGGCACAACCAATGAGTTTTACATGGATGATGTCAATCTGAGTCTGGTTCCACCCTCCACGGTGCAATTGGCCGTTGATGTCAACCAGACGCTGCGCACCGCTGACGCGCGCTGGTTTGGTTTAAACACGGCCGTGTGGGACAATAATTTCGATACGCCTACGACTGACAACGCGCTGAAAGAACTGGACACTCACATTCTCCGCTTTCCCGGTGGTTCTCTGTCGGACGATTACAATTGGGCCACTGGCAAGTCGGGCACCAATACTTGGGTCTGGGGCGTTACGTTTGCCAATCTTGTCGATGTCATCAAGAATACCGGTGCGCAAACGATCATCACCGTCAATTATGGAGATGGCACACCGGAGGAAGCGGCAGCCTGGGTTGCATCGGCCAATGTCACGAACAAACTGGGTTTGAAATATTGGGAAGTGGGTAACGAATGTTACGGCACCTGGGAAAACGACAGCAACGCCAACCCACACGACGCTTACACCTATGCCACGCGAGCTGCGCAATACATGGCGCAAATGCGGGCAGTCGACCCCACCATCAAGATCGGCGTGCCGGTGGTCACCGGCGAAAACAGCAGTATCAACGGATACACAGACCATCCAGTTTATAATCCGCGCACCCAGCAGACCAATTACGGTTGGACGCCGGTGGTCTTGTCCACGCTGGCATCATTGGGTGAGCTGCCTGACTTTCTGGTGCACCATGTCTATCCTGAGTACCAGACTGACAACGACCAAGCCTTGCTGCAAGACGGTACGAACTGGGCAGGTGACGCCGCCAACTACCGCCAACAAATCAACGATTATGTCGGCAGCGCTGGAACCAACATCGAACTTTGCTGCACCGAAAACAACGCTGACGCCGGCAATCAGGGCAAACAGTCCACCAGCATCGTTAACGGCCTCTATCTCGCCGACAGTCTCGCCCAGTTGATGAAGACGGAGTTTAACAGCTTTGTTTGGTGGGATCTCCGCAATGGCACCGATACCAGTGGTGACTTTTCGTCGACTCTCTACGGTTGGCGCACCTTTGGTGACCTTGGCATCATCAATGGCCCAAACACGCGGCTGCCGGTCTTTTATACCTTCAAGCTCATGCAATATTTTGCGCAGCCCGGTGATACGATCCTCAATCCCACTAGCGGATATTCGACTTTGTTGCCGGTTTATTCCGCCCGCAAGGCCGACGGCGCGCTGGCGGTCCTTGTGATCAACAAAGACGAATTTACCACCTACTCCGCCCAATTGTCGCTGAATAATTTCCTCCCCTGGACTAATGCTTTGGTTCGCAGCTTCGGCATCACCCAGGACGAGGCCACGCGCACCAATTCAATCGTCCCCGGTGCCCAGGACATTGGGACCAATTACCTCACCGTCACCGGCACAAATATCACCGCCGGTTTCCTACCGTATTCCGCCACGTTGATCACGATTCCGCCTGCCGCTCCCGGTTTAACCATCCAATCGCAACCGGGCGGCCAATCGGTCTTGCAAGTGGCTGGTCAGCCGAATGTGCAATACGTGGTGCAAAGTTCGCCGGACTTGATCAACTGGACGCCAGTCATCACCAATACGCTCTCAGGAACGACTTGGAATTTGACCAACGCTGCGACTGCTCCCATGCAATTCTGGCGAGCCGCCTGGCAACCTTGATCGGGCTGAAGCGCCTGCCGGTTTTGCCGATGTTTTATCTGGAGGTGGGGTGGGTTTGAGTAGGTAGTAATCCCTTCAAAAATCCTGGATTAAAATGGAACTTTAGCCATTTGGTTATATGGGGATCTGTTCGCCCTCACTCCAGCCCTTCCCCCAGGGAGAGTGAGTATTCTCACCAGTGTTTTGACTTGCAACCAGCAGCAGGATAGTTGGATACGTCAAAACCAATTAAAAAACGTGGCCACGTGAAACCCTCTTCACTGGGAAGAGGGTATGGGTGAGGGCGGGCTCACTTTTCCCAAATCATACCTTTTTGCGCTCTCTAAGATTTCTCTCAATTAACCGGCAGCGCTGATCCACACACAACTTTGAGCGCAGTGCATCCGGCGGAGTGTTCTCGCAATAATCCAAAAGCTTCTCCACCGTCGTCGTCGCCACATGCGTCCGCGTGTCAGACGAGCCATAATAAATGAAGACCTCGCCGTTCGGTTTCGCCACCCAGCCGTTGGCAAAAACCACGTTGGAAACGTCACCCACGCGTTCCTCGTTTTCCGGCCCCATGAAATGGCCGCCCGGAGAGCGGATTTGTTTGGCGGGATTCTTCAGGTCGCACAGAAAAACGTAGAGCACATAACGCATGCCTGCGGCTGTGTTCCGGACACCGTGGGCGAGATGCAGCCAGCCTTTTTCCGTCTTGATCGGCGCCGGGCCGAGTCCGTTTTTGCCCTCTTTGATGCTGTGATAAAAGCGCGGGTCAATGATGCTTTCTTGCTTCACCTCGGCCCGCGTAATGTCGCCCACCAGTCCCCAACCGATGCCGTCGCCGCTGCCCGTGGCGGCGAAATCGCTCATTGGTCGGGTATAAAAGGCGTATTTGCCGTTCACAAATTCGGGATGCAGGACACAATTGCGCTGGTGCAGTGCCGGCGTCTTCAGGTCCGGCAACCGCTCCCAATTCACCAGATCCTTGGTGCGCGCAATGCCGCCGCGCGCGATGGCGGCGGACAAATCGTTGGGTCTGGAATCATCATGCCGCTCGGCGCAGAACAATCCATAAATCCAGCCATCCTGATGTCGAACCAGCCGCATGTCATAAAGATTGGTTTCCTTGGCCTCCAATTCAGGCATCCGTACCGGATAATCCCAGAACTGGAAATTATCCACCCCGTTCCGGCTCTCCGCCACGGCGAAAAAGGATTTTCGATCCCAACCCTCCACCCGCGCCATCAGCACGATATTGCCTTTCCACTCAATGGCCCCCACGTTAAACACGCAGTTCACCCCCAGCCGTGTCATCAGATGCGGATTCGTGGCGTGATTAAAATCATAGCGCCAGGCCAAAGGGGTATGTTCTGACGTCAGCACGGGATGCTGGTAACGGTCGAAAATCCCGTTGCCGCTCTTCTGCGGACGGTTCCTGCGGCGGATCAGAGCGGTGTGCGTCCGTTTCAGCGAATTAAGTTGTTTGGCAAAAGCAGTTTTATTCATTCTTTAATGTGACTCATCAGCTGAGTGGAAAATTGTCCGTTGATTTTATCCGGATGGCCCAAAAACGAATGTCCTCAAAATAGACGACAGACAAGAGGCTGGGCTTGCGTTGGGCTTGGCCTATAATTGGCTGATTCACCGCAAACTGCAAGCCACCATGAAGACATTTCCTACCTCTCGCCGTCAGTTTATCAAAACTACCGCACTTGCGTTGCCGCTGCTCGCCGCGGGCTGCTCCAATGTCGCTACGCGCACGTTTGCGCCCCAGGATTTCGTTCGCGTGCGCAACGGCCGGTTTGAATTGCGCGGTCGGCCCCATTTTTACGTCGGCGCCAACATGTGGTTCGGCTGCTATGTCGCCGACGCCGCTCTCCCCGACGGGCGGGCGCGGCTGGTGCGCGAGCTGGATCGCCTGCAAAGCATTGGCGCCACCAATGTGCGCCTGCTGGCGGGTTCCGAGACGTCGCCCCTGGTGGGCGCGATTCCTCGCGGTATCACCCGTGCACCCCACGATTACGATGAAGATTTGCTTTGCGGTCTCGATTTCTGCCTGGCCGAGATGGCCAGGCGCGACATGCGCGGTATTCTGTTCCTTTCCAATTACTGGCAATGGTCGGGCAGTTTTGCGCAATACGTTCGTTGGGTGACCGGCGAAACCATTCCCGATCCCGACAAGCCCGTGATGGCAAAGGGGGACTGGCACGCCTTTATGCAATTCTCTGCCCGGTTTTATCAAACCCCGGCGGCGGTGGAATTGTATCGCGATTACGTTCGTCAACTCATTCACCGAAAGAACACCGTCAACGGCCGCATTTACCGCGAGGATCCAGCCATCATGACCTGGGAACTGGCCAATGAGCCACGTCCATGCGCCGATGACAGTACGATGGCGAAGGATGTCCCCATCTTTTGCGACTGGGTGGATGGTACTGCCCGTTTCATCCATGCGGAGGATGAAAACCATCTTGTCTGCACCGGCAGCGAGGGCGTCTGGGGCTGTTTGGAAAAACCCGAGGTCTTTGTCGCGGCGCACAAAACGCCGGCCATCGATTATGTCACGGTCCACATGTGGCTGAAAAACTGGGGGTGGCTGAAATCCGCCCAACTCGGCCCGGACTTTGAAGTTGCCGCCGGCAGGGCACATGACCACGTGGAAATGCACAACGCCCTCGCCACCGATACCCTGAAAAAGCCGCTGGTGTTGGAGGAGTTCGGCCTGCCGCGCGACCTGGAGAATTATTCACCCGATTCAACCACCTCAACGCGCGATGAGTATTATCGCCGCATGTTTGACCAAGTGAGCGAATCCTGTCGGGCCGGCCGGTCACTGCAGGCCGCAAATTTCTGGGCTTGGGCCGGTGAAGGTCGGGCAACCTCGCCAGAAAAGTCGGCCGGAACCTTTCTGGGCGACCCGCCATGTGAACCCCAGGGTTTGAATTCAGTTTTCGACAGCGACAAAACCACACTGACGGTGATTGCCTCCGCAAATGCAAAGTTGGCAGCCTTGGGCGGATAATCAGTTGGTTTCCATACGACCATATTATATGCCTGCAGCATTTTAAAAACTACTTTAGCTATGCTTTTGGGAACGGGCGGGGAAGCAGTATTCTGCAGTTTGGATGTCGCTTCTGGGACAATCCAGATTGGTTATTGTCCGCCCTCTAAATCCCTTTCCCTCCATGGGGAGGGTTTCGCAACTCCGATTTTTTCAACGCATCCACCAATCCCACCATGAGTATTTCCCTAAACGCTGTGAACAATTCTCCTTCTCCTCGGCGAGAAGGCCGGGATGAGGGAGAGCGTTTAACCATTATTCCGGGCCGATGAACGCTATCGCTCGTAAAATCTACGGCATTTTTTGAGGAAATTTGAGCAGTAAGGGGTTCCCGACTGGCTTCGTTGCAGCTTGTTCGATGACCTGTGATGGGCATCTTCATCGTCGTGCCTCGTCAGCCAGCCATTTCTTCAAAACCGTATCCCAGATCATTATGAAAACACCATAAATCTTCAACCCGCGGTGGAGACATGTGTTTATTTAAGAATTATTGAAAGAAATCAGGACTCCTTGTGTATTAAGATATAGATGATTTTTGCAAAGCTGTAGTGGTATCAATCACCCTATCGGTCGAGCGGCTTGGCAGCCTGCCCGTGCCGGAGGCACAACCGGAGATTAGCCAGGCACGAAGTGCCTGGTTGCAATTGAAAAGCAATTCCGTCCTGGAGGGACGGCGGACTCTTAGAGGTTTACTGTTGTTAGCTGAAGTGATAGTTAGCAAACCACACTCTACCTAATGTCTTCAATTGAAGACAAAAACGACAAATATTTTTTCAATAGCTTTGCGAAAACTTCTTGACTCTTTAACTTAGTCTTTGTAAAACAGAGCCATTCAGCAGGTAGATTCTAGTCACTCAAAGTCGTAAAGGGAGGGGAAGTTACATTTTTTGAAAACAATGCGCACCACTAAGGTGTGCTCATGGCAATATTTTGATTACGCGCGAGATGACAAAACAAATGGGGTTGTTCTGCCAATGGAAAAGCTTGCTAATCCAAATCCGGCTCCTCTCAAATTATACCCAATAACATTAACCTAATCCCGATCTCTTTCTGCCATGAAGACATCTATACTCGCATTCACTTGCCTGGCTCTTACATTTGTTGCTAATTGTCTGGATGCGCAGTCGCAGCCCCAGGCTCAGGTTGCTGCGCCTGTTTCGACGCAGGTGGTTTGGCAACCGGGTGGACAGGTTGGGGATTGATAGGGACGTTAGCGGGCGCTGCCTATAATGGATATCAAACTGATAAGCATTACAATGCTTGCATGGCTCGTTGTGCTTCGAAATCCAACTAACTTGTAAAAATCGTTATGCAAACGCATCAACTGCCAGAAGTTGTTCAGTCGTCGTGCAATAAAGTCTTCATGTTCAGTATTGTAATCACTTTAATCGCGATTTCTCTGCACTTGAAACAGTATAAAAGACTCACTTTTGAGATGTCTGTATTTATATTAAATGGGTTATGTCTGGCGTTTATAATGTGGAGCACGGGTAATACCAAAGTTCAAGATATACTTGTTGCGTTAGCACTTTCAGGAATGCCCTGTTTGCTAATTTTGTGGAAAGTCAATCCTCGGAACCAGAGACTAAAGCATCTCCGAAATCGCGAAGATGTTCCAATGGACGCCATATACAGCCGGTTTTTTAGTGAAGCCAATCTACCGAAGGACTTGGTTCTGGAGTTATGGAATGAAGTTGCAACACTATTGCGTGTGCCGCCAGGGAAATTGCGTCCATCGGACCGGTTCGACAAGGAACTTGCCCCTGGCGGTGTATGGTTGCGACTAGACGATGATGCTGCCGAAGTTAATTTGGCGGCTCAGTGTCGACTTAAAAAAAGAGGAGTAAAAATGGATTTTTCCACAATCCAAACGCTGCGTGACTACATTGAGTTGTTCTGCAAAACAGACTCTGCAAAATGACTTTGCGACGAGCACCATCCCCTTACGTTGGTAGATGCCGTGCAGATGCCGCGGCGGATTGAAAAAGACTACACCTGGGATGCCGGAACTTCCGGCTGGCTGGAGACCAACGAAATCCACTTTGTTTATGACGGCAATCTGGTGGTGCAGTCACGGAACGCGAATAATCTGCCGCAGGTCACGTACACGCGAGGCGATGATTTGAGCGGAAGCTTGCAAGGCGCAGGCGGCATTGGCGGGTTGTTGGCCCGGACGGACAATTCCCTGCTGGTATCTCCCATCTCCTATCTTCCGGCTTCCAGCTTTTATCATGCCGATGGAAACGGGAACGTGACGTATCTGATGTATTCCAATCAGACGATGGCGGCCCAGTATCTTTATGACCCCTACGGGAACACGATTTCGGAGATTGGAACATTGGCCGATGCCAATGTTTACCGCTTTTCCAGCAAGGAATGGAACGCCAACTCCGGGTTGTATTATTATCTCTACCGCTTTTATGATCCCAATTTGCAGAGGTGGGCAAATAGAGACCCGTTAGGCGAGGAAGGCGGATATAACCTTTACCAATTTGCTCACAATGATGCGATCAACGGCGGAGATTACCTTGGTCTTGCAACCTTCTTCCCGCCACCAGCTCGCTTCCCTAGTTGGCGACCGATTACAGGGGGCGTTGCTGGTATTCTTGCTGCCATCGGCGGCGCATTAATGGAGGCATGCCCTGGCATAACGTGCCATCAGGGAACCTGTGAGGCTTGTTGCGGCGCTGCCTTTGCAGCGGGGTCTGCTGCAGCTATCGCTGGTGCGGCTACATTAGAAGGGTCAGGATGGGGCGCAATTCTTGGGGCGGTCGGAATTGTTGCAGCAGAAGGTTTATTGGCTCATGACTTCTCGGATTGTATGGGGAAATGTCATAACAAGCATCAATAGATTATCAACCGACTCCCCGAACCATGGACACGATTTTAGTTATAGTTATATTGACGTGCGCGCTTGGGGAATTGTCGTATTACTGTATAAAACAGAGGAAATTTGCAAGGATTATAATCGCGGCAGTACTTGTGGCCCCTTGTATTGTATGGCAAATACTGGTTGACCCCAGAATTCACTATCCACTATTGGTCGGTGCGTTGGTTACAATTATGGTCGGATTTGACTGTAAGTGGAAAAGAAAAATCGATCAATAGAATGAACGCGTCCCAGTTTTATTATCTTTACCGGTTTTATGACCCGAATTTGCAACGGTGGCCAAATAGAGATCCGAGAACAAGTTGGCCTAAAAATAATCATTCCAAATCTGGTTTGGCTAGTGAAGAAGACCCTTATGAATTCGTTAAGAATGATCCATTGAGCAATGAGGATCCATTGGGCCTTTGCAGCAAATCATGCTGTGAACATCAAGTTGCGGTTGGGGGGGGCTGAATGTGTTGTAGGGGCTCCAGTCGCTTGTGGAGTCACATGTGGAGCGGGATGTGCGATTCTTTGTATAGGATCAGGGCTATTTTATGCTCCTTGCGTTGGTATTTGTGTTGACGCATGTTTTGGCCCTTGCGTGTCGGCTGCCGAAGCATGGTGTGCCCGTTCAGCTGCAGCAGCCTTGTTGGCCTGCCAACTATGTAAAGACCCATAACCTTCACAATATGGATACTTTTACGTTACTTTTTTTATATGTTTGGCAAGCACAGGCATACTGGCTTCATTGATATCCATGCTTTTTAGGCGTGTCGAAAAATTAAAAAAACGACTTTGTAATGTTGAATTAAAGAATCACCTTCTTTGTGAGGTTTTAGGTTTAGATTTATCAAAGATTGATCCTGAAACCGAAATTACTAAACAACTACGAATTCATCTTGAAAAGGGCGATTTGGATCAGGCAAGGAAATTAATCAGAGAAAATATAGTTGAAGTGGAAGAATTAAAGCGAGTTGTGAAGGGGGCGGCTCGTTGAAGCATTTTTGGCCAAATAGAGATCCGAGAACAAGTTGGCCTAAAAATAATCATTCCATGAAAGGGTCTGTCCTATAATTGTGACAAAAAGTCGTTGCTGGTCATTGTTTGTCCGGGCAGAATCCTACGGTGAATATTAAGGCTCGAGTCGATGATCGACAGCAGGAGTCTCGCCCACCAAGTCAACAAGGCTTCGCCCATCGGCTAAGGCGCTACTTGAGTCGACCTAAAATAGACGCCAGGGTGCCTTCAATCGCAGCATGAGCACATCGTGTCCAGGGATTTGAGCGGTCAGAGGTTCCCGCGTGGTGCCGGCTTGCTCTTTGGTCCATAGATTTTGCAGATGATAAGTTCTCTCGGAAAAATGTGCATTCCGTTTGGAGAATGAGTCGCTAACCTTTTCATTCTTCCAATCAAACGTAATGGTCTGGGGTTCCTTGCCGCGGTTCAAGGCGCACATCGCCCAATCGCCTTTGGCCAGCGGCTTGAACCAGACTTCCACGTTGCCGTTGGTCGAATACGGAAAACCTTCCACGCCCAACTTGTCCTGATCCACCGCGATGACTTCTCTGTTATCAAGGATTGCCAGGGTCGTCGGCGCCATGTTCGCCAGGTCGTTGCCGGAGATCAGCGGTGCCGCCAGCATGCACCACATCGAGAAATGGGCGCGATCCTCGCTCTCGCTCATGCCATTGCCCACTTCCAGCATGTCGGGATCGTTCCAATGTCCCGGCCCCGCCGCCTCTCGGATCGGTTTTTGCGCATCGATAATCCGCAGAACGCCCCATTGCTGCCAGCTTCCGTGGTCCAGCACGCTGTCAAAACCTGGATAAATATCCGTCGTGGTGCGCCACAGTTGACCCACATTCGCCGCCCATTCCCAGGGTTTGTTGCTGCCCCATTCGCAGAGACTGAAGACAATCGGCCGGCCGGTCGCATAAAGTGCATCCCTCATCTTGGTGTAAGCCGCCTGAGCCTCAAGTCCATCGTGGTTGCACCAGTCGTATTTCAAATAGTCCACGCCCCATTGCGCGTATGTCTGTGCATCCTGCGCTTCATGGTCACGGCTGGCGACGTGGCTGCCGCAGGTCTGGTAGCCCACATCAGAATAGATGCCGAGTTTGAGGCCCTTTGAGTGGACATAGTCCGCCAGCGCCTTGATGCCGGAGGGAAACTTGACCGGGTCCGCCTGGATGAAACCCTTCGCGTCGCGTTGGCCTTGCCAGCAATCATCAATGTTGATGTATCGGTAACCTGCCTCCTTCATGCCGTTGGTCGCCATCGCATCGGCCATGGCGCGGATGATGGTTTCATCCACATTGCATTGAAACTTGTTCCAACTATTCCAGCCCATTGGCGGCGTCCGGGCGAGTCCGGGAATTTTCTGCGCTTGGCAGGCGGCATTGGCCAATACCGTTAACGCGACGAGTATGAGGAATTGCTTTTTCATGATGTTTATCAAATGAGCATTTTTATTTAGCCGGATTATTTCCTTATATAGTGACGCCGCTCGCTGTTCACTTCGGGAGTTGCCCCAAACGCCGCATGATTTCCAGGCAGGCGCGCGTGGCGTGATACGGTCCTTTCCATTCGCTGACTTTCGGCAGTTTTTCATCCGGTTGTCCATCCGGTTTGATCCGCCAAAACCATTCTCCGTGAATCCGGTCGATGAGATTGTTTTCGATGTAATTCCAAACGCGCAGGGCGGCTGCGAGAAACTTTCCATCGTCACTGAGTTGGTACGCATTCAGAAATCCCACCATGGCCTCCGCCTGCGGCCAGCATTCATGACCTTGATCAATGATTTTTCCGTTGTGGCCTTCGTAACACAGGGCGCCATCCGCGCCAAGGCCCTCATCAAACGCCGCCTCCGCCATCTGCAAAGCGATTTCACCCACTTGCTTTGAGCGTGTTTCGTCCCCGAGTTCATCCGCTGCCTCGCACAGCAGCCAGCTCGCCTCTATGTCATGGCCAAAGGTGTAGGTGTCCGAGCGTACCGTCCATTGTTCGTCAAAAAAATGGTTCAAATGTTTGGTGCGGCCATCCAGGATCCGGTTCCGGAAAATATCGATCAACTCGCGCAACCGTTCCGCCAAGCGCGGCTCGCGCCAGACGCGATACAAATTCGTGTAAGCCTCCAGCACGTGCAGATGATTGTTCATGGACTTCTTCTCGTTCATGTCCCGGTCACTCAACCGCGCCTCACCGCCGGCTTCCGACCAATCGCGGCGGCGGACTTCAAGGTAACCCCCAAAGGTGGCGTCGTGCGCGTGCCGCTCAATGAGTTCAAATAATTCCTTCGCCTTGGTCAGCGCCGGCGCATTGCCGAACGCGCGGTGGAATTCCGCCAGCGCATAAATGACAAACGCCTGGCCATAACATTTTTTGGCGTCGTCCAGCACCTTGCCGCTATCGTCGAGCCGCCAGAAAGCCCCGCCGTACTCGCCATCCCAAAAGCGTTCCATCAGAAAATCAAAAGCCCGGCCGGCCATCTGCTTGTGAAGTGGATCGGCTTTTGCCTGGTAAGCGGCTGAAAACGCCCACAAAATCCGGGCGTTCACAATCAAGCCCTTGGGCTGGGAGCGGTCCGGCTTCAGGTCATTCGAGAGCCACCCCATCCAGCCGCCATTTTTCCGGTCCAGCGCCGGGCCGCACCAGAACGGCAGGTAAAAATCAAACAGGTGCCTGCTGACCTGTGCGCCGTACTGCTTTTGTTGGGCTTTCGAAATCATTGGGGCGGCGCGGTGTGCGAAATT
>Ga0302320_10001147_pt1 | contig 63692 bp, 68 predicted proteins | sample Bog_T0_3_FD_202130 | JGI IMG/M metagenome (GOLD analysis project Ga0302320, IMG submission 202130) | Peat permafrost microbial communities from Stordalen Mire near Abisko, Sweden - Bog_T0_3 | ecosystem: Environmental > Terrestrial > Soil > Wetlands > Peat | place: Sweden: Abisko, Stordalen Mire...
TCGATGTTTACGGTGAGCTTCAACGATGGTGGGGGAACTGGAATGCTCAACGCCGTCACGGTGACGTCGGGTTCATCGGTGCAGTTGCCGAATTCTGGATCGCTGACATATCAGGGCTTTGCTCAAACCGGTTGGTTTACGGCGTCGACCGGTGGCACCTCGGTGGGTTTGGGTGGCGCTTCGTTCATCCCGACTTCTTCAATCACCCTTTACGCTCAATGGGTGGCTGGCGTTGCGGTAACGACTTCATTTTCAGCGAATGGGGGAACAGGGACAATCGCCTCGATCTCATCGCCGGCGGGCTCGTCACTGACGCTTCCAACGGGGTTGGGCCTCCTTGACACCGGCTTCGTATTCTCTGGTTGGAGCCCGTCTTCAACTTCTCAATCCATGGTGTATTCGCCGGGCGCCCCATACCTCGTGGCGAGTGGGGCCACCTTGTATGCCGTGTGGACGGTAGCGGCCAAAGCCCCTGTGGTCTCGAGGCTCGCGGGAGCGGTCGGACCGTTCGTGCAAGGCTCATCGGTACTCGGTACGACCCTGAAGTCACAGATTCATAACATCGCGAGCGGCATGAAGACTAGAGACTACGCGTCGACCTCAATGTTCGGCTACGCGCTCGCGAACGAAAAAGGCGCCCACGCCAACACGCTGAGTGCGCGCAGGGCGACCGCGGTCGAAAACTACCTTCGTGGCGTGCTCGTATCGATGCACGTCGAGCCGGTCTTGATGCACGCGACGGGAGAAGCTCTGGTCAAAGGTACGAGCAACACGGCATTCCGTCGCGTCGAAGTGTTCGTAAAGCTGTAGTTACTGACCCCAGCCCGCGGCGAGCTTCTCGGTGCACGCTGGGCAGCGGCGCGCGCGAAGGTCGACCTCGGTAAAGCACGAGGGGCACGCCGCCATGGGTGGCGGAGGTGTCGTTGCTTGTCCGTTGCGACGACGGATGGCCATCATGGGCTTGACCACGAAGAAGAACAGCGCCGCAGCGACCATGAGCAGGGTTATGACCGCGTTGATGACAAGTCCATACTGAAACTCACTGTGGTTGATAGTGAAGTTGAGTCCTGAGAAGTTGGCCTTGCCGAATATCGCCGCGATGAGCGGGGTCAACAAACCCGCGACAAACGCTGTCACGACCGCGGTGAATGCGGCCCCCAAAGCCACCGCGATGGCGAGATCCACCACGTTGGCTCGGAAGGCAAACGCCTGGAACTCCTTGAGCATCCCTTCGGATTCCTCTTTTGCTTTCATACTTCCTCCTTCGTGCCGGTGGAGGGATTCGAACCCCCGACCTGACGATTACAAATCGCCTGCGCTGCCAGACTGCGCCACACCGGCTGGCGATTCCCTAGGTTAGTGAAACTTCCCTTCTCGGAATAGAGTTGACCAAATGACTGACGCGTCGCATCCACACCATCAATCGCCAGGCGGCTCGCACTATCAGCCCGCCATCGGAGTGGTCCTCATCATCTTGATCCTCTTTGTGGGCGCCACGTACCTCATGCTTCGCTCGACCAACTCCGGTCCCTCGAATGTCGCGGCGACTACGACGACGACTCTCGCCTCCTCGACAGGGGGTGGCTCGACTTCAACGACAGTGCCAAAGAACAAAGTTCCCGTGCAGGTCGCCAACGGTACGAGCGTGTCCGGACTCGCCCGTACCTACACCCAACAACTCGAAGCGCTCAACTGGGACGCACTTCCCCAGGTGAACGGTCCCAAGGTGACCGCGACCACCATCTACTACAACCCGGGATTCTTGTGGGCGGCCCAAGAGATCGCGGGTGAGATCAAGGTCTCGTCGTCGGCCATCCAGCCACTCAATGGACTGAATCCGGTTCCCGGTGCCTCGGGTGACGACGTGATTGTGATCCTGGGCCCGGACGTCGCGATCAAGAACTGATCACGCCTGGGGTGGCAGGGCCACCTTGAATCTGCCGAGCGCCGCGCGCAAGACGTCGACGGCCATTGGTCGTAGTTCTTCGAGTGGACGATTGCGGTGTCGGCGCACGCCGAGATCCACCTGCGCGAGGCTGTGTACGCCGTACTGGCGCGCGATGTCGATGAGCAGGGCGATTTCGACGCCGTAGGCGGACTCGAGCGTGATCGATTCGAGGGCGGTGCGCCGAGACGCGGTCTCGCCGGCGAGGGGCTGGCGAATCTCGCCGAGACCTGGGTAGAGCAGAGCGAGGATCGGGCGCGCCGCGAGCTCGTTCACCCGACCACCGCCCGTGGGCATGTTGTGCAAGGGTCGTTCGTAGTAGCCCTTCACCAGTTCGATGTCGCGCCGCTCGAGCAGTGGCGCGACGAGACGAGGCACGAATTCGGTCGTGGTATTGAGCACGTCGGCGTCAAGGAAAACGACGATCTCGGATGACGTCGCCGTGATTCCTGCCTTCATTGCTTCGCCCTTGCCCCCTCGGCCCTCGAGGTGCAGCACTTTGGCGCCGTGGTGCTCAGCCACCGTCGCGGTGTCGTCGTTGGAGTGGTCGTCGACGACCACAAGCTCGTCGACGAAGTCCTCATGGTGGCGCACCGCTTCGAGCACGGCACCAATGGTGTCCGCTTCGTTCTTTGCGGGGATCACGACCGCGACCGAGGTTTTCGCCTTGAGCAAGGCGACCCGGCCCAGGTCGAACTCTTCGAGATTGATAGTCCAGGGAGCGTCACTAGAGGCCATTGGCTACAGGCTAGAGCGAGGCGCGCGTGATCGTCACTTGACACGAGCGTCGTGGTCCGCAAGAATTGAGGGGTCATCAAGAGCGACTGAGGGGCGGGCCCTTTGAAGTCGCGACAACCAGTGTGCAATCGAGTAACCCTCAGCACACCAGGTGCCAAAGCCCGATCGATGAAAAGGGAGTTATGAGTTTCGCTACAGGTCTTCTCTGTCGAGAGTGCGGTACCACCTACCCTGGTGAGGCTCGCTACTCCTGTGATATCTGCTTTGGTCCACTCGAGGTCGCTTACGACCTCGAGGCCGCCCGGGGCAAAGTCACCCGGGCGTCGATCAAGGACGGGCCCAGTTCCATTTGGCGCTACGGGGCCCTGTTGCCCGACCCGGGCGACGAAGCCGTTGACCTCGGGGCGGGCTGGACGCCACTGCGTCGCGCCTCGCGCCTTGGCGAGATTCTCGGCTTGAAGGAACTCTGGCTGAAGGACGACACTCGCAACCCGACGGGCTCGTTCAAGGACCGCGTGGTGTCGGTCGCCCTTTCGAGTGCGCGTCGCCTGGGATTCACGACCGCCGCGTGCGCGTCGACGGGCAACCTCGCGACCTCGGTCGCCGCCCACGCCGCCTTCATTGGCTGGCCGAGCGTCACGATCATCCCCGCGGACCTGGAGAAGTCCAAGATCGCCATGACCGCGATCTTCGGTGGCACCGTCCTTGGCGTGAAGGGCAACTACGACGACGTGAACCGCCTCTGCGTCGAACTCGTGGCCGAACACCCCGACTGGGCGTTCGCCAACGTGAACCTGCGTCCTTATTATGCCGAGGGCTCGAAGACCCTGGCCTTTGAGATCTGCGAACAACTCGGCTGGCGCACGCCTGACCAGGTCGTCGTGCCCATTGCGTCGGGAAGTCAGTTCACCAAGATCGCCAAGGGATTCCACCAGTTCCTCGACCTCGGTCTGGTCGAGGGTCGCGCGCCGGTGCTCTTCGGTGCGCAGGCGACGGGGTGCTCGCCGGTGGCGACGGCTTTTCACGACGGGGCCGAGGTCGTGACGCCCCAGCGACCCAACACGATTGCGCGATCACTCGCGATAGGTAATCCGGCCGATGGTCCCTACGTGCTCGACGAGCTGCGCGCCAACGGGGGCGACTGCGGTTCAGTGCCCGATGAGGAGATCCTCGAGTGCATTGGGCTGCTCGCCCAGAGCGAGGGTGTCTTCGCTGAGACGGCTGGTGGCGTCACCATCGCGTCGCTGCGCCAGATGATCCAACGTGGCACCATTGATCCCAATAAGTCCGTGGTCGCCATCATCTCGGGTCATGGTCTCAAGACCCTCGACGCCGTGGTCGAGACGGCGACCGTCAGTTCGACGATCAGTCCGTCGCTCGCCGACGCCGAAGAGGCGCTGCGCTTCCACCAGTTAGTGACGTCGGCTTCGTGAGCGTCATCGTGCGTTTGCCCAGCCAATTGCGCGCTCTCGTGGGCGGCGCCGGCGAAGTACCCGTCGAGGCCAACACGGTCCGGGACGCGATAATCGCGGTCGACGAGGCCTACCCCGGGATTGCCTTTCGGGTGCTGGACGACCGAGGTGCCTTGCGGCGTTTCGTAAACGTCTTCGTCGCCGATGAGGACGTGCGCTTCCTCGACGGCCTCGATACCCGACTCGAGGCGGGCCAAACGGTCTCGCTGGTTCCTGCGGTCGCCGGCGGGTAGACCGCGTTAGCACTCGCCCCCCTAGACTGCTAATATTGACTTTGCACCGATACGGGTGCGGAGTCGCAACTAGGAGGATTCACAGTGGCGAAACTGATCGCTTTTGACGAAGAGGCCCGCCGGGCTCTCGAGCGCGGTATGAACAAGTTGGCCGACGCCGTGCGTGTCACCCTTGGACCCAAGGGCCGCAACGTCGTGCTGGACAAGAAGTGGGGTGCGCCCACTATTACGAACGACGGCGTCTCGATCGCCAAGGACATCGATCTCGAGGACCCCTTCGAGAAGATCGGCGCCGAGCTCGTCAAAGAGGTCGCCAAGAAGACCGACGACGTCGCCGGTGACGGAACCACGACCGCGACCGTGCTCGCGTGGGCGATGGTGCGCGAGGGCCTGAAGAACGTGGCGGCCGGAGCGAATCCGATGTCGCTGAAGAAGGGCATCGAGGCAGCGGTCGAAGCGGCCGTCGCCTCACTGCACGAACTCGCCAAACCCGCCGACACCAAAGAGCAGATCGCCCAAGTGGCGTCCATCTCCGCGGCCGACACCGAGATCGGCCAGATGATCGCTGACGCGATCGACAAGGTCGGCAAGGACGGCGTCATCACGGTTGAAGAGAGCCAGTCTTTTGGCATGGACATGGACCTAGTCGAGGGAATGCGCTTTGACAAGGGTTACATCTCGCCGTACTTCTCGACTGACACCGAGCGCATGGAGGCCGTACTCGAGAACGCCTACGTCTTGCTCGTGTCGAGCAAGATCGCTGCGGTGCGTGACGTACTGCCAGTGCTCGAGAAGGTCATGCAGTCTGGTCGACCGCTGTTGATCATCGCCGAGGACGTCGAGGGCGAAGCCCTCGCGACGCTCGTCGTCAATAAGATCCGCGGCACCTTCAAGTCCGTTGCCGTGAAGGCACCGGGATTCGGTGAGCGCCGTAAGGCCATGCTTCAGGACATCGCGATCCTTACTGGCGCGACAGTGATCTCCGAAGAGGTCGGCCTCAAGCTTGAGAACGCGGGCACCGACGAGCTCGGTTCCGCGCGCAAGATCGTGGTGACCAAGGACGAGACGACCATCGTCGAAGGTGCCGGATCCGAAGAGGACATCAAGGGTCGCGTCAATCAGATCAAGGCTGAGATTGAGAACACCGACTCGGACTACGACCGCGAGAAGCTCCAAGAGCGCCTCGCCAAGTTGTCCGGTGGCGTCGCGGTCATCAAGGTCGGCGCTGCGACCGAGGTCGAACTGAAGGAAAAGAAGCACCGCATCGAAGACGCGGTCTCGACGACGAAGGCCGCCATTGAAGAGGGCGTGGTTCCCGGCGGTGGCGTGGCGTTGCTGCGTAGTCAGTCGCGAATCCTCGAGGTCGCGGACAAGCTGAGCGGTGACGAGGCCACGGGCGCGCGCATGGTCGCCAAGGCCGTGGAATCACCACTCAACCAGATCGCGGTGAACGCCGGTCTCGAGGGTGGCGTGATCGTGGACAAGGTTCGCAACCTCGCCAAGCCCAACGAAGGACTGAACGCCGCGACGGGTGAGTACGAAGACCTCGTCAAGGCTGGCGTCATCGACGCGGCCAAGGTGACCCGCTCGGCGTTGCAAAACGCGGCGTCGATCGCCGCGTTGTTCCTCACGACCGAGTGCGTCATCGTCGACAAGCCCGAAGAGAAGGCACCGGCGATGCCCGGTGGTGGGATGGACGACTACTAAACCAGTCGCCGGCATTTCTACGAGAGCCGCGGGGCGAATCCCCGCGGTTCTCGTTTTCTCCAGGCGGACTGAAGATAGAGATGAGGTCGTAGCATGGAACCATGACGACACCCTCACCACTGGTTCCCTCGCGCGGACTGAACGTCGTGCACCTCTTTTGCCACCCTGAGGGGACCGTCGACGCCGGCGCGGTGCGCAAGGCGGTCGACGATGCGCTCGAAGAGGGTCTCCAGGTGGTGACCGCTGCAATCATGGGCGCCAAGGCGGACGTGTGCTTCATGGTGCTCGGCGAGGACCTTTGGGACCTGCGAAAGTTTCAATCGAAGATACAGGCTGCGGGCTTCAAGGTCGCCGAGAGCTACGTGTCGGTGACCGAGGTGTCGGAGTACGCGGCGGGTACGCCCGAGAAGATTCTCCAGGACCGGCTCTTTCCGGTGTTGCCGCCAGCGGACATGAGGGCCTTCTGCTTCTATCCGATGTCCAAGCGTCGCGGCGAAGGGCACAACTGGTATTCCCTGCCCTACGACGAACGTCTCGCTCTCATGCGCCAGCACGGCTCGTCGGGTCGCGAGTTCAAGGGTCGCGTGCTGCAGGTCGTCACCGGCTCGACGGGACTCGACGACTGGGAGTGGGGGGTCACCTTGTTCGGCGTGCACGTCGATGACCTCAAGGACTGTGTCTACACCATGCGCTTTGACGAGGCGTCCACACTGTACGCAGAATTCGGCGCGTTCTACACCGGTCTCGTCGGCAGCGTGGACGACGTGCTCGACGCCACTCTGGCCTAATCGATGTTGGTAGCGTCGATTACGTGAGTCAACCTATCTCGCAGAAGACTCTGCTGCGCTGGGCCGAGGCGCTCGCCGGCATCGCCAAGACGGGGATCGGTTTCACCGAGAGCCAGTTCGAGCGCGAACGCTACGAAGAGGTCCTCAAGGTCGCCGGTGATATCAAGGTTGCTGCCGATGATGGTACCGAGGGCGTCACTGACGCCGAAGGTTACGTCAGCGAATGGATGCGCGACGTCGGTCGCGGCGTACCAGGCTATGCGACACCCAAAGTCGCCGTGGGGGCGGCGGTCGCCAACGAGAAGGGCGAATTGTTACTGATCCAACGCGCGGACTCGGGTCTCTGGCTCTATCCGACCGGTTGGTGCGACGTCGGCTACTCCGCGCCCGAAGTGGTCGTGAAGGAAGTCCTCGAAGAGACTGGCTTCGAGGTCGAACCCGTTCGACTTATCGGCGTACTCGATGGCATGCGACTGGGAGCGTCGCGGATTCCTCTCTATTCGCTCCTGTTTCTCTGTCGAGCTGTGGGAGGGTCGATGAAGCTTCACCCGCTCGAATGTACCGACGCGGGGTGGTTCACCCGCGAGAACCTGCCGTCACCCACGCTCGGCGCCGAGCGTTGGGCGGACTTCATTTTCGCCGCCATCGACGGTGACAATCGTGACGTCTTCTACGACGACCTTCGTAAGCCGGTGTGGCGAGGTGACGAGTGACCGCCACCGTTGAAGTGGCGGGCGCGTCGTCGCCAGAACTTCTCGAGGGGCTCAACAATCTTCTGCCGCAACTATCGAGCACCGCTCGACCGTTGACGAGTGCGGACCTTGAGGCGTTGTTAGCCAATGAGACGGTCTCGCTTCTTGTGGCGAGTGACGCGGGACGGGTGGTGGGAACCTTGACGCTGGTTATCTTCCCCCTTCCGACGGGAATGCGGGCGTGGATTGAAGATGTCGTCGTCGATGAGACGGCGAGGGGAACTGGTGTCGGTGAGGCGCTTTGTACTCACGCGTTCGGATTGGCAAGGGCTCGCGGTGCGAAGACGCTTGACCTCACGAGCCGACCTTCGCGTGAGGCCGCCAATGCCCTGTATCTACGACTTGGCTTTGCGGTTCGCGAGACGAATGTGTATCGGTTCTCGTTAGAAACCCTCAACGCCGACGAATCTCGGTAACCAAATAGTCAGTTGGCAAGTGGGATGGTCTTAGGATCCGTCAAGGCCGAAGGTGTTACCAAACGGGTCAATCAATTGGCAGATCCACCGAGAGCGGTCAATGGCCACGGGTCCACGGTGCATCGCACAGCCGAGCTCGAGAAGATGGGTTCGAGTCTGCTCAAAGTTGGCGACTGAGAGATAGACGACTGGACTCGCGCCAATGGGATTGCGGTCATCCGCTGGGTGAAAACAGAACTCTATCCCGCCCACAATGAAGTATCGAAACTCACCGTCCCTGATAACTGGAGCATCCTCTCCAAGGTTAGAAGCCCACCAAGTCGCAACGATCTCTGGATCGCTGGCGAAGAACATCACAGCACGAATCGGCGAACTTCCCATCGCTTAACGCTATCTGTCATTGAACGAACAGATTGATTGAGCGACGTGGCGAACTACCCCCCAATAATTGCTTAGGTCGGATGTCCGTTACGCAGGATTTGAGTCAGCAACACATTGACCCGTCAGCGACCGTTGTGAGGTTGTGAAAGTGAGAGAGATCATCAAGGAGATTGAATCCGATGGATGGTTCCTGAGTCGTCAGCGTGGAAGTCACCGTCAATTTCATCACCCAACGAAGGTTGGTTGCGTGACCGTGCCTGGTCACATGTCTGACGAAGTTCCGAAGGGCACTCTCGCTAGCATCATGAGACAAGCCGGTTTAAGGGGGCGAAAGCAATGACCGAATATACGATCGTAATTGAAGACGCTGGGACGAACTTTGCGGCGTACGTGATTGGACTAGACGGAGTCATTACCACCGGGAAAACCGTTGATGAGATAATTGAGAACATGCGTGAGGCGATCCCGTTTCATCTCGAAGGTATGCGACTCAGTGGCAATCAGTTTCTCCAACCGATGCCGATTGTCAAGACAATTCAGGTCGCTCCGTAAAGCGGGCGAATTCACTTTTATCATCCAGCGATAGACAAACGTCTATAGGTTCAATTTGGAATCCACGCAAGCCGACTTCACCGGGAAGCCTTGATTCCGTTTTCAGTCACTCGAGAGATTCAGCAATTTCAATGAGGCCCGCTACGGTGACCGACATTCGCTTTTTGAGCTCATGCAGTCTTTCCTGGATCACTTCGTCGGCTTCGTTTGGGTTCGCAGTGATGTAGTCACTCATTGGAGAAGGTCCACCCAGAAGCGTTACTTTGTGAGTCAGAGTGGTGTCAGAAGAATTGCCATCGAGCAAGAAGCTCCATTTGGAGACTGGATTTTCCAATCCACCAACCGTCCATTCAAAAAACTTGAGTCGCTCGAACCCGGTGATTATCGATGTGGTTGTCCATCTTCTTTCACCACGGAGTTGATCTCCTTCGAAGCTTGATCCAAGTCCCAAAGGGACATCATCAAGGATTCGAACTTCCTGAAGCTCACTCGAGAAGCGCGGAAGTAGGAATGGATTCGAGGAAACGTCCCAGACTGACTGCAAGTCGAGTCTCGTTGTTTGTGAAGCGAATGTGTTGGGCTGCAAACGAAATAAGTCCACAGAAGAATTGTATGGTGCCCAGTACCTCCAGTCCATAATCCCCTAAGTCCGTTGACATGAAACATATTTCAAGAGGCCTCCATAGAAAGATTCGCGTCACTTCTCGTTAGAAAGTTAACGACCGTGAGACCGCTAGGTGGTCGTGACAGTGCGCGACATTATCCGAATAAACGAAGAAGACGGCTGGGTTCATGTTCGAACCACGGGGAGTCATCGGCAATTCCATCACCCCGTCAAACCCGGTACAGTGACGGTATCTGGTAAGCCAAGTAAAGATATTCCGATCGTCATTGGAATATGCATTTTCCGCCAAGCTGGAATAGCGAGGAGACGTTAATGGCTGAGTACGCGATAATCATTGAAGAGGCCGGAAATAACTACGCAGCGATGGTCCCTGACCTTCCAGGATGTGTCGGGGCAGCTGACACCATTGAAGAACTCGAAGAACTCATGCGTGAAGCGGTTGAGTTTCACATTGAGGGAATGCGATTGCACGGAGAAGAGGTTCCGTCGCCAAGCACCCGTGTCGCCACGGTCCGGGTGGCTTTGTAGGTGGGAGCGAAGTCACTTTTATCATCGGTCGATAGACAAATGTTTACCGTTTTTTCCTAGAAGATCGTTAGTCAAGGATTCCTTCTCCTTTCCCGCGTCTATTTCGAAACCGTCGCAACCGTTGTTAGATGTGAAAGTTCGAGAGATCATCAAGGAACTTGAGCGCGACGGCTGGGTACAGGTTCGGCACAGAGGGAGTCATCGTCGCTATCACCATCCGACGAAGCCCGGCACAGTCACGGTGCCTGGTGCGATGGCAGACGATCTGCGCCGAGAACTTCTCGGTAGCTTTATGAGGCAGGCAGGAATAGAGCGGAGAAGGTGATGATCGAATACGCAGTCGTTATCGAACGTTCTCCGAATAACTACGGAGCGTGGGTTCCCGACCTCGATGGATGCGTGTCGACGGGCAAGACGATTGAGGAAGTCAAGGCGAACATCGCCGACGCTATCGAAACGCACATTGAGGTAATGCGTGAGCACGGCGAATCCGTCCCGCCCCCGTCCGCACAAGTGGCAGTCGTGCAGGTCGCCTCGTAGGACGCAGTCATCTCGTCATAGATTTGTAGACAAATGTGTACAGGTATTCCATCGAAGGGTGACCAGTTCACGTGCCGAAAGTGCTGTGGTCGCGCGGTGGCATACTTGAGGTGTGAAGACGGGCTCAACGTATCGGATTGTTGCGGGAGCGCTGTTCGCGTGGTTGATCTTCACGCCTTTCATGTGGCGAGATCTTCGGCGCCGCCCCCGCGATGAAGTCCTCGGTCCTAAGTGGCTCTGGTGGATTGCCAGTGCAAATCTTACTGGATCAATTGCCTACTGGTTGTTCGGGCGCAGAAGGAGTAGCCATACCTTGTTCTAGCGCGCAGGAGCGGCAGCAACGTCTGTCGTGCCCACTATTCCAACTCGAATCCGACGATGAGGGTTCCACGTCTCTCGTTCGATAACTGAGACTCGACGACTCTTGCCTGATCATGTTGGTGCGGCCGCTCGCCAGGGAAGGGCGCCGACCGCTGGCTCCCGAGATGTGATTGCGCGATCGCCGTAGCCTCCCTACTAGTGCTCCACTGGTAAAGGCTTCAATTCGTTCTATAGAGTTGGGGCGTGATACGTCTTCAAACGAAGTCGCCAACTGATACGGCCGCTTGGCTCGTGGCGATGTGGTCGCATTACGCCGATGAGTTAGTGGGCGCGGGTTTCACTCCTAAGGAGGCGAAACAGAACATCGAAAGAAACAAGAAGACCCTATTCGATAACGATATACCGAACGACAGTCAACGCATCTTTGACGTGCTAGACGACGACGTCGCCATCGGGAGTCTGTGGCTCGCAATGCGAGAAGAAGGGAATGAAGGGAATTCTGGCGAGTGGTTCATCTACGACATCGTGATTGACCCAGAGCACCGCGGCAAGGGCCTCGGGCGAAGCACGATGCAGGCGGCGGAGGAGTACGTGAGAAGCGAGGGTGGCACGAGGCTCGCGCTGAATGTCTTTGGGCCCAATACGGTTGCGAGAAGGTTGTACGAGTCAATGGGCTATGGCGTTTTGGCAATTGGAATGAAAAAAGATCTCACTTGAGCGCCACGTGGTGAAGAGCCGGTGGGTTGAGTGACGAGGTCCCACTAGGTACATCGCAGGAGATGCGAGTTCTTGATTCACAGCGTCTCGCCTAAGAAAGCTGATCTTTTGCCAAGGACGTGCAGATTTATATAATTCCATTCGTGAGCACGAATAGATTGCCGGGCGGAACGGTGCACAAGCTTCCGAGCGATCTTCGATCTTCACTTGAGAAGAGCCAGTCAGCTTTAGGTGCGTGGAAGGACATCACACCGCTGGCCCGCAACGAATTCATTTGCTGGGTTGAAGATGCCAAGCAACTCAAGACAAGGGAACGACGGATTCGCCGTACGCGTGAAGAACTCGAGGATGGTCAACGGCGTCCATGTTGCTGGCCAGGATGCACGCACCGCGAACGTGCGGGCAAATAACGGAGTAGGACGCGATATCCGTCCTTCGAGTCACGATGCGTTGACGGCAGGCCATCAAGATGAACACGATATGGTTTCGTGGACCCGAGCGACGCCGGCACGGCATGCGCTGATGACGCGTAACTCAGCGCTCGCGGATTCGAACCACTCTCGTTGATTGCGACCCTTTGCCTGAATCTGGGATGTCTCGCGAACGTGCGATTTCAATCGTCGGCGAAACGAGCCACGGTAAAGGCGATGGTTGTCGGCACGCTCAAGGTGAAGACCACCAGCATGCAGGTGACGATGAACAACGACGCACCTCTCGTCTGGTCTCGAACGAAAGCGAACTCAATCATGGCAGCGGTAATTAGGTCGGCGAAGATGGCCCACTTGAATACTTTCATGAAGGTCTTGCGCGAGAAGTTCTTCAGTCCAACTATGGATACTCCCGCCGAGGTGAGCAATATGGCTCCAGCGACGAGACATCCTGCCGCGACACCTAAGGGTGCCTTTCGAGGGGCGTACGACGCCATGAGGATGCCACCGACGATGACCAACGCCAGAGCTCCAGTGCTCATCCAGGCAATGGGCGGGTAGGGACGGTCCACGTTCGAGTGGACCGGGTGATTCTGGTCGATGCTCATTGCGTAGCCACCCGGGTCATAATTATCAAGGTTGCGACCTGCATCAGGCCCGTAATGCCGGCGGTATAGATGAATCTCTTCATGAGTCGACCAATGAGTTCGCCGTTTGGAACAGGCTTGTTCATTTCGAACAGGACGGCGATGTTGGCGGGCTCGAGGATGCCCAGTGCGATGACGGCCATGATGCCCACGACGCAGAATGAGGCGATGAGCCAAGGGTGGTTCGGGCTCGTGGCGTAGAGGTTCCCCAGCTTTCTGGCGATTTGAAAGCCACTGGCGAGGGTCATCATGACCACGGTGGGCATGATGATCACCATCTTGGGCATAAACCTCGCGGAAAACTCCGCCCGTGCAGGAATCGAAAGGCGACCGAGAATCGGTCCAAGTACCAGACCCACGAAGAGGTCGATTCCAGTCCACAAGCCGCCGCCAGCGACGTGGCAAAACATCAATGCCCACTGCCAGTTTCCCGCGATTGCCACGGTGACGAACACCACGGCCGCCGCGGCTATGGGCAGTCCCTTCAGGGGTACCACCTGGATCTTCGGCCGTTCAGTCGAAGGACCAGCGGATGTCGTTGGTGCGACGCCCTCAACGGTGTCGGTCATGCGTAACTCCCCTTCGCTCTTTCGGCAACTTATGCAACATACTGGCAGTCGAAATACGTTTTCAAGGTCTCGTTCTATAATCTTCTTGATGCCTCGCACCGGGTGAAGTGCGCAACAACGACACCGGTTCCTCGAGAGCGCTGCGCCAACAGGGCATGGCTTGGACCGTCCTTGGGTGGATTAGGTGAATCTCGACCGTGACGACCACGACAGCTGGTATCGAATGGTGCGGCTTCGGCGACGTAACGCGGCTGGAATCGACGCCATGGCGTGTCCCGATAGCCTCGAGGGGTGCCTCTTTGGTTCCTGCGCCACGGCGAGAGTGAGGCGAACGCGCGTGGTATTTATGCCGGTGGTGGCGAAGACTCACCGTTGACCGCGAACGGACAGGCACAGGCGCGACGAGCGATTGAAAAGTTACCGAGTGACATCTCTTGGATCGTCACGTCGCCGCTGGTTCGCGCCTATGAGACCGCAGCGATCATTCGCGACCTTCTGAATCGAGGTATCCAACTTGAGGTTGAGAATCGCGTGGCGGAGTACAACATGGGAGCGATGAGCGGGATGGCGTATCGAGACATAGCGACCGAGGAGATGGTGTCCCAATTCGGCGCCGAGGATCCACGCGCGTTCTGGCTGCGTGTGACGGCCGCCTTGGATGAGCTTTTGCAACGAGACGGGACCGGTCTCTTGGTCGCTCACACTGGCGTGGCTCGGGTCTTCGTTGCGCGAAGAGACGGGTTCTCCCCGTTCGAGTTTCGTCGCGCTCCGGTCCCGAAGAACGGCGTTCCGTTTCTCATGACTTGAACAGCGGTCGAAGACACACCTTGATCGCGAGTGGCCTTCAAGGAATCATGTGACGGACATCATCGCTACGTGTTTGAAGCGTCGTTTCGGCGAATCTTGACACGAAGCCTCGTAAGGTTCACTCGTGGAGCATTTCCTTCGGTCTCTGGAGAACTCGTGGCAGCCGTTCGTTCTCGTCATCGGCCTGTTGCTGGTGGGCCATAGCGCCGCGAGTGAGGGCCTCTTTGATTGGCTTGGTCGACTTATTGCCAGAACGCCCGGGGGAGCACTGCGAGTGTTTGTCGTCACGATGCTCGCGGTGGCGGTCGTGACTGCGACGCTTAATTTGGACACGGCCATCGTGTTCATGACCCCCGTCGCGCTGCAGGCCGCTCGTTCCTCCAAGGCTGATCAGGATGCTTTTCTCTACGGCACCATCCTCATGACGAACTCGGCGTCGCTGTTGCTCTATGGTTCGAATCTCACCAATCTGTTGGTCTTCTCGAGTCGTTCAGTGGCCGGAACGACATTCGCTTCACACATGCTGTTGCCTTGGGTCGGTGCGGTCGTCATCACGATCGCCGTGGTGGGTCTGTGGCGCTGGCGCTCGTTTCGCGGTGGCGTCGTGGTGCGTTCAAGCTCGGGATTGTCATTTCGATTCGGGATTGGCGCGCTCGCGGTGCTGCTATCGGTTGCCGCCATGCTCGCGCTCAGGGATCCCGCGCTGCCGGTACTCGTCATCGGTGTCGTGGCCGCAGGAAACGAAGTGCTGGTGAAGCGAAAGATGCGGGTTCGTGAAGTGCTCGCGGTCGCCAGCCCGTACTTGCTGGGTCCGCTCTTCGCGTTGGCGGTTCTGGTGGGCTGGCTGGGGCGCAGTTGGCACCGGGTAGGACACTTGGTCGCTCACACGTCCTCGTTGGCCACGTCGCTGATAGGGGCGGGAACGTCCTTGGTCATCAACAATCTTCCGGCCGCGTCACTGTTCTCAGGTCAGTCGATTGCCCACCCGTATGCACTGCTTTTGGGTCTGAATCTCGGCCCGAACATCTTCGTGACCGGATCACTGTCGTCCATGCTGTGGTTCCGCCTCGCGCGATCCGAGGGTGCGCGTCCTTCGCTACGGACCTTCGTCACGATTGGGCCCCCGGTAGCCTTGTTAACGATATTCGTGGGGTCTCTGTTCGTCTAGGGCGAACGACTTCGAACGTACGGATTCTGGTGGTGGAGAGAACGCTCGCACCACTTCGACTCCGCAGACAACATTCGAGCCCGAGCAGCAATCTGGTTAGAGTATTCGCGTGCCCGACCTGTTTTCCAGAATCCACCATCAACGACTGGCCATTGTTGAAGTGTTGGAGGGGCTCGGTGCCGAGGAGTGGGAGACGCCATCGCTGTGCGAAGGATGGACCGTCCACGAAGTGGTGGCCCACCTGACCATGCCCTTCAAACTCGGCGTACCCGCTCTCGTGGTGGGACTGATCAAGGCGAGAGGAAACTTCGAGCGTTTTTCGGATCGCTACGCACGTGCACAGTCACAGGTGCCGCCGAGCGAACTGGTTTCGTTATTGCACCGAGAAGCATCCAATAGATTCACGCCGCCGGGATTCGGTCCTGAAGCGCCGCTCACCGACAGTGTTATCCATGGATACGACATCGCGATCCCGACGTATCGTTCCTTCGAGGTTCCCGAAGGAACATCGAACTTGGTCCTTGACTTCCTCGTCTCCAAGAAGGCGGAACGAGCCTTCACCAGGCCCGGAGTCGTGACGGGCCTGCGTATTGAGAGTTCGGATGGCACCTGGTCGTACGGTGCTGGCTCGCTCGTGCGAGGGCCGACCAGGTCCTTGCTGCTGGCTTTGACGGGACGTTCTTCAGGGTTCACCGCACTCGAAGGCGACGGCGTCCACGCGTTGCGCAGTCGATTTTCGCCGAGGTAGTGGTCGGAACCGATTCACGGTGTCGTCGGGGTGCTCTTGTCTTCGATCTCCCACGCATGGTCGACGACGTGCCACGCCAGGCGGCGCACCGCGTAGAGTTGCGGCCACGCTTGACCCGAGTAACCAGCGCGAAGTTTCGCGCTTACTAACGAACGCTGTTCGGGCCATGCGGTGCGCGGGGGGATGCGCAAGCCCATCTTTGGGGCGTAGGCGCGTTCGGTCTCACGCACGTGGTCGACGATTTGGTCGCGATCACGCCCTCCGCCTCGCGGTCCCTTCGTAAGTGTTTTGGGCGTCCCCGTGACGACTTCATCGAAGTAGTTCCAACAGCGTTCGAGTAACTCGACCTGACGCAATCGTTCTCTCTTCGTGACGGACTTCTCGTCCCAGGGTCCTACGACACCCGGCGCGCCAAAATCGGTGGTGGCGTTACCCGGGACGGATCCGATGACCGTAATCTTGCCGGCAGGTAGGACGTGCCCCACGATCTTCTCGTAGCGCTTCTGGTAGTGCGTGAGTTCCTCAACAGCACGTTCGGGCGTCGTTGAGCGCCGAGCCCATCCGGGCCATTCCAGAGCGAGGACGAAGACGGACTTCTTCCCCACTTCGAGGTACGAGCGTTTCGTTGGCACGGGACCAACCTAATGTGTTTGGTTTTCGAGGTTCGCTGGTCAGTTCACGAACAGTGGACCGTCGCGATTTGAACCAAAGGCGTGCCAGTGACCTTCCAGAGGTAGCCGTCACGGCGGGCGGTTGTCCAAGTATCCGCTTCAGCTGGTGTCGGCCAATTATGGTTGCCCCAGACCGCGCGGCGCTCGCTATGACGGCGTCAACTTCCGCTCGGATTCGCGCGTTGCTTGCAGTCGTGATGGTGAAAGACGTCGAACTCAACGAAATTGACTCTGGCGTGTGCGGGTCGGGTTCTGAGAGACTCTGGACATGACCCAAAAGCAATGGACCGAAGTGGACGACTTCGTGGTGGAGTTGCTGACACCATCGGACCGCGTGCTCGACGCTGCCCTAGCCGACAGTGATGCCGGAGGGCTGCCACCGATCAACGTCGCGCCCAATCAGGGAAAATTCCTCGAGATCCTCGCGGCGAGTCACCGGGCGAAGAGAATTCTTGAGATTGGTACCCTGGGCGGCTACAGCACTATTTGGTTGGCCCGAGCGTTGCCGAACGATGGTCGTCTGGTGACGTTGGAGCTGGAAACCCATCACGCCGAAGTAGCGCGAAAGAACATCGAGCGTGCGGGCTTTTCCAGTCTCGTCGAGGTGCGCGTGGGTCCCGCCGTTCAGACGCTCGAATCGCTCGTTGCCGCGAGTGCCGAGCCATTCGACTTCGTGTTCATTGACGCGGACAAAGAGGGCTATCCGAAGTACTTGGAGCTTGCCCTCGCGCTGTCGCGTTCGGGAACGCTGATCGTCGCGGACAACGTCGTGCGTGACGGTGAGGTCATAGATCCTTCTAGCGCTGATGAACGGGTCCGGGGGGTGCGCTCGTTCCTCGCCCTCGCGGCGAGTGACGATCGTCTCGAAGGCACCGTGGTGCAGACCGTTGGTAGCAAGGGGTACGACGGCTTCGGTATTTTTCTCGTAAAGTGAGAGGTCTCGTTGCGGGATTTTGAGCGCTCAGCGAGTGAAAGACTCGCTCGAACGGGAATCGCGATGATGGAGCGGTCGCGCTCTTCTATACAAGAGAAAAGTCACTTAGAGTGAGAGGCGAGACCGAAGACTCCTTCGAGGTATGAAGCGCCAGACGGAAGAGAAGAACTATGTACCACGCTGACATGGACGTCGCGCAGAGCCCGTTGGAATTGATTGGTCACACCCCAATGGTGAAGCTCGGACGAGTCGGAAGCGGCGTCGCGTGCGACGTCATCGCCAAATTGGAGACTACGAATCCGGGAGGCAGTTCCAAGGACCGGCCCGCGCTCACCATGGTCGAGGCGGCCGAGCGTGAGGGGCTACTCGGACCGGGCTCGACGATCATTGAACCGACCAGTGGGAACACTGGCGTGGGTCTCGCCATCGTGGCCGCGCAGCGTGGTTACCACTGCATCTTCGTCATGAGCGACAAGATGGCTCCTGAGAAGATCGACGTGCTGCGCGCCTACGGGGCCGAAGTCGTCGTTTGTCCCACTGCGGTCGCGCCCGAGGACCCCGATTCTTACTACTCGACGGCAGAACGACTGACGAAGGAGACACCCAACTCGTTTCGACCCGACCAGTATTCGAACCCCAATAATCCTCGCGCGCATTACGAGACGACGGGACCAGAGATCTGGGAGCAGACCAAGGGGCGCATCACGCACTTCGTGGCCGGCGCGGGAACAGGCGGCACTATCACCGGAGTTGGCAAGTACTTGAAGGAGAAGAATCCGGACATCCAGATCATCGCCGCCGATCCCGAAGGTTCGGTGTATTCGGGTGGGGCGGGTCGGCCGTATCTCACTGAGGGAGTAGGCGAGGATTTCTGGCCCGCGAACTACGACCCATCGGTCGTTGATGAAGTGGTGGCGGTCAGTGACGCGGACGCCTTTGCCATGGCCCGACAGGTGACACGAGAAGAAGGACTTCTGATTGGAGGGTCCGGCGGTACCGCCGTCGTCGCAGCGTTGCGGGTCGCCGCGTCACTGCCCGCGGACGCCGTCGTTGTCGTTCTCATCCCCGACTCGGGTCGCGGTTATCTTTCGAAGATTTTCAACGACACGTGGATGACCGACATGGGATTCCTTCGTCCCCACAACGAGATGGACGCTGGTGACGTGCTCACGAGCAAACTCAAGCGTCAGCCCGACGCACTGGCCGATCTGGTGCTCGTCACCGAGGACGCGCTCGTGCGCGACGCCATCACCGTTATGCGTCAGAACGATGTTTCACAATTGCTCGTGACCGTGACGGACGAACTTCCGCTCGCGGCGAAGGAGGTCTCGGGTTCGCTCAGCGAACTGGGTCTTCTCGAGGCGACGACGCGTGACTCGTCAGTGCTTGAACTCAGGGTCAAGGACATTTCGGATCCGCCGCTGCCCATGGTGGGCGTGGGGATGAGCGTGACTGATCTTACGAAACGACTTAGTTCCAGCGCGGGCGTGCTAGTGCTCGACGGCGGGCACCCGGTTGGCGTGCTTACCCGCAGTGACATTCTCGGTTTCCTCCAGCAGAGGAGCGACCAATGAGTGGTTTCAACACTCGGGCCATTCACGTCGGCTCTGAGCCCGATCCCGCGACTGGAGCAGTGAACCCACCGGTCTATCTCACCTCGACGTACGCCCAAGATGGCGTCGGTGTGCCGAGGTTCAGTGACTACGGACGGGTCGACAATCCGACGAGAGCTGCCCTCGAGACCTGCTTGGCCGCGCTCGAGGGTGCCCAGTACGGTGTGGCCTTTGCCTCGGGCTTGGCGGGAGAGGACGCGCTAATACGTACTTTGGCGCCGGGCGACCACGTGATCCTGGGTAACGACGCCTACGGCGGGACGTACCGTCTGCTCACGCGCATCTTTGGCGGTTGGGGAATCACGGTCACGTGCGTTGACTTGAGCGACCTGGACGCCGTGCGCGAAGCTTTTGGTTCTACGACCAAGATGCTCTGGGTCGAGACACCAAGTAATCCCATGTTGAACGTCGTGTCGATCGAAGCGCTAAGTTCCGTGGCGCATGAATTGGGCGCGTGGCTCGTCGTTGACAACACTTTTGCGACACCTTTCTTGCAACGCCCCCTCTCGTTCGGCGCTGACGTCGTCGTGCACTCGACCACCAAGTACATCGGTGGGCACTCAGACGTGATTGGTGGCTTTGTCGCGACGAACAATGACGAACTCATGACTGCGTTGAAGTTCCATCAGTACGCGATCGGCGCAGTACCAGGTCCGCTCGATTGTTATTTGTTGGTTCGAGGTATCAAGACGCTCGGCGTGCGCATGGAGCGTCACTGCTCGAATGCCGCGGCCGTCGCTGATTTTCTTTCGAGCCACGTCGCGGTAGAACGTGTGTTCTACCCGGGCTTACCCGATCATCCCGGTCACGCGATCGCCCGAGCGCAGATGAGCGACTTCGGTGGCATGGTCAGTTTCACGCTGAAGGGTGGCACCGGTGAGGCGAGGAAGGTCTGCGAGGCGACCAAGGTGTTCACGCTGGCCGAATCCCTCGGTGGCGTCGAGAGCCTGATTGAACTTCCGTCGGTGATGACGCACGCTTCGACCGCCGGGTCGACGCTTGAACCCGCCGACAACCTGGTGCGACTCAGCGTCGGAATCGAGGACGTCGAGGACCTGCTCGATGACCTTGCGAACGCGTTGTCGTGACAATCTCGTAGTCCGGTTTGTCCCCTGGAGAAAGGCGACTCGATGGCGCTGTTACCGGAACGAATGAGCGATGGCGAGGTTGAACTGCGTCGCTGTGGGTTCGATGTTCTGAGCGACGCCGTCGGGGCGATCCACGGAAGCTGGCCGGAACTTCATCATTGGCTTCTCTCGTTCCAGGAGGAAGTGACGTTGTCCTCGTATGCCAGGACCTTGGACGACTACATAACAGCCTTCGATGAGGACCAAGACTGGAGTTATTACATCTTCGACGAGCACGACGCCGCGTTGGTCGGCAGTGCGAACCTCTACCGATCGAGTGGTCCCGAGCGGGTCGCCATTGGCTACTGGGTACGAACGTCCAGGACGAGGCGTGGCTACGCGAGCCGGGCGGCGCAACTGCTGGTGGACAGTGCTTTTTCGAGCCTGCCACTGGTCCAGATCATCGAGATTCAAATGGACAAGAGGAACCTTGCCAGCGCTCGCGTGCCCGAGAAGCTCGGATTCCGTCGTGTTGCCGAAATTAAGAGAGAGATCCAGGTTCCGGGCCATTCCGGCCGGGGTCTTCTCTGGGAGATGGACCGGTTGACGTGGTCCGTTGCGAATGCCGCCGTGTCCTCGATGCGTAACGGTTAGGACGTCGCGAGGCCACGTCGGGCCTCGCGAACCGCAACCGGGCTGAGGTCCGGGTGTTGACGCAAGAAACGTCGCACCGAGGGTGCATCCAATCGAGCGAGGTCGCGCAGCGCCCAACCGACGGCCTTGGCGACGAAGAACTCACGCGATGCCGCGTGGACGTCACAGAGTTCAAGAATGAACTCGACGTCGGTGTCACGTTTCCATCCTCGCTGGTGCTGGATTGCGGCGCGATTGAGCCATTGGTTTGGCGAGCGCGACCACTGCCACACGATCTCGCGCGCGTCATAGCGTTGGCATAGGGGGCTGACGCCAGCGGTTCCCATACCGTCGACGGTATCCCACCAGGGCTTGGTGATGAGCAGGTCCTGCATGTATTCAATCAGGAACTTTTCGTCGGCGGCGTCGATGTAGCACGCGATCAGATCGTACGCGGCGTAATGGAACTCACGTTCTCGCTGTCCCATGAGTAAGAGACTGGTGTAGCCAAGTTCGTCACTGGTCGGAGACCCAAGGTCGTGCCACGACGAGTGCAGAGCTCGACGCCGTTCGCCAGCTCTGACACCGAGGAACGGTGCGACGTCCTTCATGTAGGCCCGCATCGCGGGTGCGAGGTCCGAATTCGCCAGAGGCCTGAGAGCGGACATCGTCCTTCGAACGGTCTCGCGGGGCCAGGTGGTCACCAAGGCAGCGTAGACAAGGTCACGGCGGCCGAAAGGCGACGCCACGAAGTGGCGTCATGTTGATGGATACGTCACGGGCCCCTTTGCTCCTGAAAGGGCTGGAACACCTAGGTTGGTGAGTGTGAACAATCCTTTCCTGCTGATTCTTACTGGCCCACCGGGCGCGGGAAAGACGACGGCTAGTCGGCTCGTCGCGTCGCACTTCGACCCCTCGGTGGTCATAGAGTCCGATTGGTTCTGGAACACGGTCGTGAACGGGGGCATCCCCGCGTGGGAGAGCGAGGCGGAGCATCAGAACGTCGCGATGCTGCGTGCTTCGTTGTCGGCGGCGGAGAGACTGTCGGGCGCGGGCTACTCCACCGTGCTTGACGGCATTGTCGGACCGTGGTACATGCCCGTGGTGCGAGAAGAACTTATGCACGTTCAAGTGCCGATTACCTACGTCGTGCTTCGTCCCGGTCTTGAAGCTTGTATTGATCGGTCCGCCACTCGAAAAAGGGAGGAGCGCCGCCGTCACTCGTTTGCCTCGGAAGGACCGATTCGCCACATGTACCAGGAGTACTCCCGGCTCGGGCCCTTCGAATCGCACGTACTGGACACATCGTCCTACGACCAAGAGACGACTGCGAGTCAAATACTCGACCTCTTGGGGCAGAGGTCGCACATCCTCAACGTGCGGACGTGAGCCGTCGGCGTTAGAGTGAGCGACACTCGACGTAAGGACTAATTGTTGGAAATGGAGACGTCGTGCACGTGTTTGCCTCGGTGGTCATCGTCAGTGATCTCGATAAGGCTCTTTCGTTCTACGTCGACCAGCTTGGCTGGACGTTGCGTATGGACAATCAGATGTCGCCCGATTACCGGTTCGTGTGCGTGGCACCACCCGGTCACTCGTCGGGGATCGTCCTCGGTTTGAGCCCGTCCTACGGTCTTCCGTGTCCGACGCCCGAAGCGCCCACCATGACGAATATCTACTTTTCTTGCGATGACGTGAGGGCGGATTTCGCGCTACTCAGCGCGCGCGGTGTCGTCTTCACCCAACAGCCTGAACAGATGCCTTGGGGGGCCTGGGGCGCAAGGCTCGTCGACCCCGACGGAAACGAGTTTTTCGTGTCCGACGGGCCATAATCGATCGGATTAACTCCACTATTTCAGCTGAACACTGGGGACGTGAACCGCGAATCACGGTGATCAACGGTTCTATAACTGCGCCAGTCTGGGCACCATTGGTGTCAGGTGTTCTATACATGATTGTGTCTGGTGTCGTTGTCATTCGGCGATGACGCACGTGAACCAGGGACGATATTCCGCTGATGTGGGGGCCGACGGCACTGTCCTCTTCTGGATCGGCATGAGGATCGACCGCCTCTGGCAATTTTGGAAATGGTTGCCGGTGTTCTTGGCGATGCCTCGAATGCTCGTCGAACTGCAGCGACAGCGTTCACTTGGTCTCGTGGGTAAGCCCCGCACCTTCGTCTCCGGGCGGGTGATCCTGGTGTGGCAGTACTGGGAATCGTTCGAGAAGTTGGAGGCTTAAGCGCGTGCGTCACAGAATCTCCATCTGCCGGCGTGGCGTGCGTTCAATCGGCGAGTGAAGGCGAACGGGTCGGTCGGTATCTACCACGAGACGGTGCTGCTCTCGGACGCGACCGTGGAGACCGTGTACGCCAACATGCCCGTCTTTGGACTGTCGGTGGTCACTGGATCGGTGGCCGCGTCGGTACGCGGTCAGTCGGCCGGACTTCGACTGGACAAGCGTGACCAAGACCAACCGCCGGTCGCGCCCTACTAGAACTTCGTCAGAGACTCGGGCGCCGCGAAAGGCTGAGTAGCGTTGGGCCATGACGTGGCCCGAGGCGACCATCGTGCTGGACGAGCGCGTCCTGCGAGATCTGCTGGAAACGCAGTTCTCCAGTCACGCCAACCTTGCGCTGTCACGAGCGACCGAGGGTTTCGACAACGTTCTTTGGCGACTGGGCGAGCGTTACCTCGTCCGTCTGCCTCGGCGAGTCGAGGCCGTTCCATTGATGGAAAACGAGATCAGGTGGATGCCCGAGCTGGCCCCGAGGTTGCCGCTGCCGGTGCCAGCACCGGTCCACGTCGGACGACCCGCGCCGATGTTTCCGTGGCCCTGGGAGGTGACGAACTGGTTCGAGGGGATTCCCGGGGATTTCGTAGCCGCCGTCTCGTCGCCATCCTCGGCCCGCAGTCTGGGCGCGTTCCTGCGTGCCCTGCACCAGCCGGCGCCGAGGGACGCGCCGCATAATCCGTTGCGGGGCGTGCCGCTCGCCCACCGCAGCGGCCAAATGGAGGAACGACTCGAGCTCGTCGGGGGTCTGGTTAGAACGGCATCGGTTCGCCGCGTCTGGCAGGCGGCCCTGGACGCCCCTCGTTTCGAGGGACAACCGGTATGGATCCACGGCGACCTGCACCCCTCGAACCTGATTGTGCGGTCTGGTTCGCTGGCGGCGGTGGTGGATTTTGGTGACCTGTGCGCCGGCGATCCGGCGACCGATCTCGCGGGCGCGTGGATGTTCTTGTCGCATGAACTGCTCGGGGACTTCCTTGATGCCTACGGCGAACACGACGAAGGATTGATCGCTCGCTCGCTTGGTTGGGCTGCACTGTTTGGCACGATGTTCGTCAGCCTCGGCATGGAGGGGCGAGCCAATTACTTGGACGTCGGAAAGCGGACACTCGAGAGCGTCGTGCGCTTCGTGGACTAAGTCACGACGTCGGCATCACTCTGTGTGAGAATCGTCTGATGCCCGAGCAACTCATAGTCGCTGGACTTTCCGGTCGCTTTGTTCGGCTCGAGCCTCTCATGAATTCGCACGTTGACGCGCTCGTTGAGGCTTGCCAGGTCGATCGTTCGATGTACGGGTTCACCCCGGTTCCCGAGGATCGAGCGGGCATGGAGAACTTCGTCAGCGATCTCTTGCGTGACTGGCAGACGGGACTCATCGTGCCCTTCGCTCAGGTCGACGTGGCGAGCGAGCGTGCAGTGGGCGTGACCAGGTTCATGACGTTACGACGGCGAAACGAGGACGAAATGCCCTTCGCGGTCGAGATCGGGGGTACCTGGCTCGGCGCGCCAGCCCAGCGCACCGGCATCAACCGTGAGGCGAAGTTCCTACTCATGAGTCACGCTTTTGAAAATTGGGGCGTCGCTCGAGTCGACCTCAAGACCGACGCGCGAAACGAGCGTTCCAGGTTGGCGATCCTGCGCCTCGGAGCCACCTTCGAGGGCGTGCTTCGTCAGTGGCAACCTTCGCTCGTGACCGGCGAGCAAGCTCTGTATCGCGACAGTGCGATGTACTCGGTGACCCGAGGCGAGTGGCCGCAGGTACGCGAGCACCTCTTGTCGATCATCCACTAGTACGGCGCCACGTGCGCGAGCGTTGCTTGACTTAGAGTTCGACGACGGCGCTATTGGCTTGGTGGAGATGCCAGCAGAGCGCAGTGAGACGCTGCGGTCTTGTTCTCGCTACCAGCGAAGATGCAGCGTCTGACGCATGAGAGCCTCGAATTCCTCGTCGCCCAATTGGGAACGGGTGGCGAGGATGAGTTCTGCGTCCGCGCCTACCGGGACGCGCAACGGGGTGGTGTCGTCTTCGAGAGCACGTTGTACCGCGTGGGCCACGATTTCGGGGCCCGGTCGGCCCCCGGGACCGTTCAGCTTGGTGTCGGTGCCCTCCCACTCTTGCCAGAGGCCGGCGTAGGCGGGGTTGCGCTCCATCGCCGGTACGGGCTTCATACCGGGAGCGATGTAGCCCGGTTCGACTATCACCGTTCGTATCCCGAAGTGGCGCATTTCGTAGTGCAGAGTCTCGGACATCGCTTCGAGCGCGTACTTTGAGCCGGCGTACGCCCCTTCGAGGGGCGTGGCGACCCGGCCTTGCACCGAACTGATGTTGACAATAACGCCACGACGGCGTTCGCGCCATGGCTTCAACAAGTGCTGGATGAGTCGAATGGGTCCAATGGCGTTGGTTTCGAAGACCATGCGCAGTCGATCAATGGGATAATCCTCGAGGGGTCCTTGACCGTGCGCCGCGGCGTTGTTGACCACGGCATCGATTTCTCCCGAGCGCGCCAGGGCCTCAGTGATCGAGGCTTCGCTGGTGATATCGAGGGGTAGTCGCAAAGCGACGTCGAGTGAGTCAAGTTGTGCGACGTCACGGGCAGTCGCGATGACCTCGTGGCCGGCCTTGGTCAGCTCGGTGGCGGTGGCGGCACCAATCGCGCGACCAGCGCCAGTGATAAGGATGCGCATCAGTCCTCCTTCGGTTTCCACACCCTAGGCGTATCGACTGCCGGGATTGTGCGAAGTTGCGGCGAAGCCAAGGTGAACGATGACTGACAGAGGCCTATCCTTGAGGCGACGTGAGTGGCGAGTAGGAGAGACGATCCAGTGATTGTGCCTGACCAAAATGGCCGGAAGCCTTGGTTTGGACCTAAGCGATTCGGCTACGGCCGCCGACCACAGACGTGGCAAGGATGGTTGATCGCGTGGGCTCCACTCGCGGTAGTGCTCTTGATCGTCGTGGTGCGCCACTAGTTGCCTGATTGTCGCTCGGTCCGCGGACTCGAGCTCGAGGAGGACGTGACGCCGCGACGTTAATCTTCAGGTTTTCCTATGGCACGGCAGCCAGTTCCGAGGATTTGAGCGAGTCGGTGGTGTTTCGATCTTCGGCCACGTCAATCTGGTCGGATACGCGAAACGTTGACGTCGGGATCGAGCAGACGCTAGGTGTCCCAGTCCTCGAGGGTTGGCGACTTCGAAGGGGTTCCTGATGCCGAGTGCAGCGCGATGAGAATTGCGAGGAATCCAATCGCGGAAGCAACTTCGCCCACGGTCATCAGCAAGTAGGTGGCGAGTACCCATTTGAGGACCGATTGGACACCAACCAACGAGGTGAAACTCGTAAAGGACATCGTCCCCTCAGCCACGAGAACCACGATCAGGCCGACGACACCGCCTCGGATGACTCGTCGATGGGCGTCGTCGTTGACCTGTAGTTGCGACAGCCACCACCACGTCCACAGCGAGCCGGCGGCGACGACGGGTCCGAGCGTCACGTCCACGGCGATGGTCGCGGTGAGTCCGCCGTGCGTGAAGGAGGAGAACTGTCCGATGGACTCAACGACGCTCGCCACGAAGGCGACCAGGTAGCCTCCGACGATCCAGAAGCGCGCTTGACCAGTCCACTCGGGGTCCATGGCAAGAGGCTAGAACACGACTGAATCGGCGAGCGCAGACCCCTACGATGAAAGGATGAAAATCGAGGAGCTTGACGAAACGAGTATCGAGCTCGTCGCGCACTTGTGGGACCTCGTGGGCTTGACGCGGCCGTGGAACGATCCAGGAGAAGATTTTCGGCGGGCCCTGCGAAGTTCATCGTCAAGTGTGCTGGGGGCGTTCGATGGAGACGCGCTGATCGGCACCGTCATGGTGGGCGACGACGGCCATCGTGGTTGGGTGTACTACGTGGCCGTGGCGCCTGCGCACCAGCGACGCGGGATCGGGAGACTCTTGATGCAGTCCGCTGAGCGTTGGCTCGCTGAACGAGGTGTACCAAAAGTCCAGCTGATGGTGCGCGACACCAACGCGGTCGCGGTGGGTTTCTACCAGCGACTTGGTTACGACGACACACACACTATGGTGCTCGGACGCTGGCTTGAAGAGACGCGATGACCGAAGACCAGTACACCCACGGGCATCACGAGTCGGTTTTGCGCAGTCACCGCTGGCGCACCGCGGAGAATTCCGCGGGTTTCTTGCTGCCCGAACTCGCTGCCGGAGCCCGTGTCCTCGACGTGGGATGCGGTCCGGGGACCATTAGCGCCGATCTGGCGCGCCGCGTCGCACCGGGGCTCGTGATCGCGATTGACATCGCCGAGGAAGTGATCGAGAACGCTCGGAGCATTCACGAGGACCAGGGGATCGAGAACCTCCGGTTCTCGATCGACAACGTGTACGACCTCTCGTTCAAGGATCAGAGTTTCGACGTCGTCTATGCGCACCAAGTGCTGCAACACTTGAGCGATCCGGTGTCCGCGCTCATCGAGATGCGTCGAGTGCTCGTCGATGGAGGCCTACTCGCGGTGCGCGACGCCGACTTCGGAGCGTTCATCTGGTCACCCGATGACCCTCGACTCGATGCCTGGATGGATCTCTACCACCGAGTGACCTTGGCGAACGGGGCCCAAGCCGACGCCGGTCGCCTTCTTCCTACCTGGGTGCGCCAGGCGGGCTTTCATGACGCAACGGTCACGTCATCGAATTGGACCTTTCATCAGGCCGACGAACGTGCGTGGTGGGGAGGACTGTGGGCTGATCGAATCCTTCACAGCGATTTCGCTGGCCAAGCGCTGGCGTACGGGTTCATCGACGAGGGTGGTCTGGCGTCGATGTCCCAGGCCTTTCGCAAATGGTCGATCAACGAGGACGGCGTGTTTGTCGTGCTGAACGTCGAAGTACTCGCGAGGCGCTGAGGCCTCATTCGGTTGCGGAATTTCATTCGCCCTAAAGGGGAAATTGACGTTGAACGGGTAGGTAGGAAACGCGTCAAGATGGTGCTGTGAGTTCGCTGCCCGAGTACGTGATCTTTGACCTTGACGGGACCATCGCCGACTCCCAAGAGGGGATTTTGTACTCCTTTCGACTGACGCTGGACGAATTGGGCATCGAGCGAAGCGACGACGACTTGCGCCAACTGATCGGACCCCCGTTGGAAGAGTCCTTTCGCACTTTGGGTATAGACGGGGACGCCCTCGGTCCGGTCGTCGATCGGTACCGCGACTTCTACGGAAAATTCGGCGTCCAACGGGCCCGGCTCTATGACGGCATCTTTGAAACGCTGCGAGTGCTCGAAGAGAGTGATGTGCTCATGGGTGTCGCGACGGCCAAGCGGGTGGATTTCGCTCACGAGATGCTCGGGTCGCTGGGTGTCGCCTCGTTCTTTCGCACGATCGCGGGTGTCAGCTTCGACGACTCGCTCACCACGAAAAAGCAAGTACTCAATGGGGTTCTTGACTATTTCCAGCCCCCTCGACGTCGGCGGGTCTGGATGGTCGGCGATCGTCAACAAGACGTGCTCGCTTCTATCTTCCACGGCATCGTGCCCATTGGCGTGCTGTGGGGTTATGGGTCTCGCGATGAACTCGACACGAGTGGGGCCGAGTACATCATCGACGATCCGCGCGATCTGCTGGAGCTAGGGGTGGACACCGGTGGCGACCCCGCCTGCTTCGCGAACCTCCTGTGTCGCGAATGCGGTGCGGTCAGTGCGGGTTCGCAGGTTTGTACGAACTGCGGTCTCGTGATGAGCGAGTCGGTCGAGTAGTCAGCTCGTCGTCTCGTTCACGCGAAACGACGCGGGCTCGAAGACGTCATTGTCGAACAGGTAGCTGCGTACGCCTTTCAGATCGCCCCGCCAGGGTAGCTCGGTAATCTCCTGCCAGCTTCGACGACCCGCACGCAGTCGAAGGAATTCGAAATGGCTCGTTTCGAGATCGATGGTCTCGTCACCGCTGCCCACGTAGTAGACGACGCCATCGAGTCGAAGGCGAAACGACAACGTCGTCGAGGGCCGGAACGGTTCGATCACTGACACAGCCGCGACGCGGACTCTGTCGCACGACTCCGGACCGGGCTCGTGGAGCGCGTAACGGATGTCGTATTCGTGGGTGACCTGGTCGAAGAGCAAGAATTGAAAACTCTCGTCTATCTCGTCTTCGATGGCAAAGTCTCGCCATCGACGCACCAGTTCGTCGAGTGAGAGACCGGCACCCAGCGCCACTTGACGTTGCGCCCATTCGTTGATATCGCCTCGGGGCAAGTTACGCGCCGACACGTCGCGGCTCACGCCGACGAGGTGGGCGAGCACTTCACGTACCTTCCAGAGCGGCGTGAGCGGTGAGGTGCGTTCCCACTCGGGGGCCGGGACGCTCGAGACGACTTCGCACACCGCGTCGCGACTTGCAGCGAAGGCCTTCGCGTACTCGTTCATGCAGAGAGGATACGGCGCGACCACATCGTGTAGTCGATAATTTCAAGTGCAGAAGTTGAGAAACGTGAATCAAGCACTTCTTGCCCTTCTCGCTCGTTCGCGACGACGCTGAACATAACCGTCATGACCTCACCGTTACGATTGCAAGCACGAAGTAGTGAGAGGCGTATGAACCACAAGCACGAAGGAGAGAACGAGCGACTGCGTATCCCTCCGCCGTTGCTTAAGCACCGAATCGCTTCTGGACGAGGCGCCATGGAGCAGCCCAACGTCACCCAGGAGGAGGCCGCCCTTACGCCGACATTCTGGCTGGCCGTCGTGCTCACGGGAGTCGCGACCGGACTCTTCGGCGATTTACTGATGTGGTTACTTGCGTTGAGCGAGCGAGTTGCATTCGGCTATCACTCGGGGAGTTATCAGGCGGCGGTCGCTCGTACGACTGACTTGCACCGCGTGATCACCCTGTTCATTGCTGGCGTGCTCGGTGCCGTGCTCTGGTTCCTCATCCGTCGTTACCTGCGACACGAGAATGCCGAGATTGACGATTCGCTGTGGAACGGCGACGGCGAACTCGGCATCCGGCGCAGCTTCTTCACTTCAATCGCGTCCGAAGTGGTCATTGGCATGGGTGCTTCAATTGGCCGCGAGGCCGCGCCGAAATTGATGGGTGGTGCGTCGGGCAGCGTTCTCTCGCACTGGTTGAAACTCTCACCCACCCAGAAGCGCCTCCTGGTCGCCTGTGGCGGTGGTGCAGGACTCGCGGCGGTCTACAACGTTCCACTCGGTGGCGCGATCTTCACCGCTGAAGTGCTGCTTGGGAGTTTCGCCCTGCCGACCGTTTTACCGGCGCTGGCGTGTTCTCTCATCGCGACCATGGTCGCGTGGGTGTACCTGCCGAGCAGAGCCACCTATCCCGACATTCCGTCGTATCGTTTCAGTGGCTCGTTGATGGTCTGGTCGTTGGTTGCCGGCGTCGTCATCGGACTTCTTGCCGTTTCGTACGTACGAGTCATTGGCTGGTGCGCTCACTACCGTGCCAAGGGGGCGTCGATCTTCTGGGTGATGCCCCTCGCGTTCCTCGTCGTGGGCGTGCTCGGAATCTGGTTTCCGCAACTTTTTGGCAACGGCAAGGATATGGCCCACGAGGCCTTCCTGGGCGCGGGAGGTCTAGGTCTCTTCTTCGCCCTGTTCGCGCTGAAGCCGTTCGTGACCGCCCTGACGCTGGGCAGTGGTGCGTCGGGCGGCGTGTTCACGCCGTTCCTGGCGACGGGTGCGGTCTTCGGCGCGTTCTTTGGTGCCGTGTGGATTCACCTGTGGCCCGGAACGCCCGTCGGAGCCTTCGCGCTGGTCGGTGCCGCAGCCATGATCGGTGCTTCGATGCAGGCACCACTCGCGGGAATAGTGCTCGTACTCGAACTCTCCCACGGTGGCTTTCGAATCATGATTCCCGTCATGGCCGCCACGTTGATTGCGACGTTCCTCGTTCGACACATCGACGGCTACTCGATCTATTCAGCTCGCCTACCGAGCCGTAGCGAAACGTAAAGCGTGAGTATCGTTGCTCTCACGCGGAGGTGGCGACGTGGAACGACAAGTTGAATTCCAAGTGACGGATGACGATCCCCAAACGCGATTGGTGCGTACCTTTGACGCGCCGATTGAGAAAGTCTTTGCGGCGTGGACGACTGCCGACATGCTGCGCCAATGGTACGGACCTCACGTCACGAACGTGTCGGAGTGTTTCATGAATCTGACCGAGGGTGGCTCGTACCGGATCAAGATGCGAGCGCCCGACGGCACCGAGTACCCGATGTTCGGCACGGTGCACAACGTACGTGTGCCACACCACTTCGAGCTTGTCGCTGACCTCAGCGAGCACCCCGACGACTTTGTTCATATGTTTCGACCAAAAGGGACTGCACTCGAGTTCGTGCCCGTTCGCTGGTACTACGAGATCGATTTGCGCGAAGAACAGGGGGTGACGACCGCCGAGGTCCGGGCCAGGTATCCGGTTGTCGATGACCGTGACGTCATGATCTCGACGGGTGGCGCCATCGGTTGGAACGAGAGTTTCGAGAGGCTAGACGCACTGCTCGCTCAAATCTGAAAGACCTTCGGGCCAAAGCATGGAACAATGGATGCGTGTACGTTCCAGCCAAGTTCCGCGTCGGCGACGACGAGGCGTGGCGGGTGGTTCGAGACGCGGGAGCGGGTGTCCTCGTGCGCGTCACGCCGTCCGGTCTAGCCAGTGTTTTTGTGCCGGTGGTCGTCGACGACGATCAACGGACCATCACGTCACACGCGGCCAGGGCAAATCACTGGTGCCAAGGGGTCGAACCGGGTGACGAGGTGCTCGCCGTCTTCCTCGCCGCCAGCGCCTACGTCACGCCCTCCAATTACCCGAGCCGCTTGACTCATCCCGAAGTCGTGCCGACGTGGAACTACGTCGCGGCCGAGGTTCGCGGTCGCGTTCGAATGCACGAGGAGCCGGAATGGAAACTCGCCCAAGTACGTTCCCAGACCGATCGGTTTGAACACAGTCGTGAGCCGCAGTGGCGCGTCGACGACGCTCCGGCGAAGTACATCGACCAGCAATTGAAGGCGATCATTGGCATCGAGATCGAAGTGATCAGCATTGAGGGTAAGGCCAAGCTCTCCCAAAACCGACCCGCCGAGGATTTCGAGAGCGTGCGCGAGAATCTCGCGAGTGGTTCGCTCGCTGAACGCAACGTCGCCCAACGCATGAACTTGAATGAGTAGTCCGTGCACCGTTCGGCGTGCGGGCGCGCGAGATTTCTCGGCGCTGCGCGCGATACGTCTTGAGGCACTGCGTGACACCCCCGAAGCGTACGGGTCGACGTACGACGATTCTCTCAAGTGGTCCGCACGACGTTGGCGAAAGGTCGCCAAGACTTGGAACTACTACCTCGGCGAATGCAGTGGTGTGGTCAAGGGCATGGTTTCGGGTGGCTACAACGAGGTACACCCGGGGACGTGCTGGCTTTATGGGATGTACGTCGCTCCGAGTGAACGCGGCAGTGGACTGGCCACGCAACTCGTCGACGCGGTGGTGACCTGGGCGCGAGCCGACGGCGCTCGTCAACTTTACTTGCACGTTAATCCGGGCGTCAGACGTGCGCGGGCGTTCTACGCAAAGGTCGGCTTCGTCGAGAACGGTGAGACAATCATCATGGACCGTGACCCTTCGATCACGCTCTGCACTATGGTCAAGACCCTTGACTGAAACCGTGGATCACTTCACTGTTCGAAGGGTCGATCCGCACGAGCTTCATGAACTTCGTCGCCGAGTGCTTCGTTCGAATGATCCGGCCAAAACGGTGGCCGATCCGCGCGACGATGATTCATCGTCGCGGCACTACGCCGGGTTTCTAGGTGGGCGACTCGTGGTGAGTGCGTCGTTCTATCCTTCAACGGCGCCGGTGAACGCTGAGCTCCTCACGTATCAACTCCGCTATATGGCGACCGACTTTGACGTGCAGGGTCGCGGGTACGGCGCCCTCGTGCTCGAGCACGCCGAACGAGAACTGAAGTATCTCGGCGCCCAGCAACTCTGGGCCAACGGCCGAGACTCCGCGCTCGGTTTCTATCTGCGTACCGGCTGGTTGGCGCTCGAAGGCAGTGAGCACCTCAGTCCCGAGACGCAGTTGCCGCATACCGTAATCTTTAAGTTGCTCCAGTAATTTCCTGGTGTTTGCCCTATTTTCTACCAATTTAGTAGGTTATTCGTATGCGTAAATGGCTCTCCCTTCTTGGCGTGCTCGTGGTCGTGGCCGCCGCAGTCGTCATCTACATCCGCTACCACAAGAGCAACACCGCGGCGCCGACCACGACCAGCACCGCGGTGGTGATTCCGACGGCGCCCTTGACGGGTTTGCCGGACCCGGGGGGCGCGGCCCTCACCCGTCCGGCCCTCACGGTCAAGATCGAGAACACGCCCGAAGCCTTGCCCCAGTGGGGCATCGACCAGGCTGACGTGGTCTACGAGGAGATCGTGAACGGCGGTATCACGCGACTGGCGGCGATCTTCAACTCCCAAGCGCCCGCCAAGATTGGTCCGGTCCGTTCGGTTCGACCCACCGACACCCAGGTCGTCTATCCGCTGAAGGGTATCTTCGCCTTTTCGGGTGGCGCCCCCTACGCCATCGCCAGTATCGAGACCGTGCCCGGTCTCACCCTGGTCGACGAGGACAAGGCCGACCAGACGTCAGCGATGTATCGCGACCCGGACCTCTACGCGCCACACAATCTCTTCGGCATCGGCTCCTCGCTGTTCGCCATCGGCGGTTCACCTAAGCCACCGCCCGCGCTCTTCTCGTACCGCGGCGCGGGTGCGAAGGTGAAGGGGGCCACGGTCGCCAGCTTCGTCGTCAACTTTCCCAGTATCTATCCCGTCACCTGGACCTGGGATGCCGCGTCGGGTTCGTGGGATCGCACGATCTTCGGCAAGGCCGACGTGACGGGTACTGGCGTACGTGAGTCGCCGAAGAACGTGGTGGTCATGTTCGTGAACTACGTGAACGGCATCGGTACTTTGAACTCCTACGCCAACCTTCAGGGCGCGGGCAGCGCCGACTTCTTCACTGACGGCAAGGAAGTCGCGGGATCGTGGTCGCGCGGATCGTCGATGTCCAACGTCATTGCCTACCAGACGTCGAGCGGCAAGACCATGACACTGACGCCCGGTCAGACCTGGGTCGAGTTGTTGGACGTTGGTGCCGCGCTCAACGTCACGCCGTGAAAATGGTCTCAATCCTCTCAAGGGTCGCGGTCATGTCACGCAGGTTGGACTGCTCCTTGTGCCAGAGCGTGATCGCGAACGCCCATGGTTTGTCGTAGTTGAAGGACTCGGTGACCTTGGTGCCACCCGGGACCTCTTCGAGGTCGTAGCGCCAGACGAACTGGGCCAGGTGATGCCATGCGATGCATTTGTTTTCTTCGAAGGCCACCACCTTGTTGCTCACGACGTAACTCAGCCCGAGCTTCATGTCCATCGAGAACTGGGCGCCCAGGAAGAGCCTCTCGGGGGCCTTTCGCACCCTCACGACACTGCTCGAACCGTCGAAGGTGCTGTGCTTTCGCGGGTCCGCCAGGAGATCGAAGATCGCCGAGGGCGCGGCGGGGATGACTCGTGACGTGCTGACGACGTGGGTGGCGGACATTCTCGCAGCGTAGACCGCTTTTCTCACGGTAAGTTCGAGACCATGAGCTACCTCGAACAGACACTCACGACGCCCGACGGAAGACAACTCGAGGTCGCCACGCTGGGCGACCCGAGTGGTTTGACCGTCGTGTTCCACCACGGCACACCGGGATCGGTGAAATTGGTGAATTACTTCATGAAGATCGCCGACCAGTCGTCGCTGTTCTTCGTGACGTTCTCGCGCCCCGGTTACGGATTGTCGGGCCGCCTCGAGGGACGGAGCATCTCGTCGGTCGTCGCTGACGTGACCACGGTGCTCGGCGCCCTCGGTCGCAGCGACTACGTCGCGGTGGGCTGGTCGGGAGGGGGTCCTCACGCGCTGGCGTGCGCGGCGCTCGACGCCCCGCGGTGCCTGGCCGCGTGGTCGATCGCCGGCGTCGTGCCCGTGGACGCGGACATCAACTGGACCGAGGGCATGGGTCCCGAGAACCTCGAGGAGTTCTCGCTCGCGGTCGAAGGCGGATCGGAATACGAGGCGCACGTCATGCGTGATGGTGAGCGGTTCGCTGGTTCGACGCCTGAGAACATCGTCGAACTCTTCGGTGGACTGTTGTCCGAGGTCGACAAGGTCGCCCTCGTTGAGCACCAGGCTCGAGTGGTCCTCGCCGAAGCTTGCGCGCACGCGTTCGCCCAGGGCTATTACGGGTTCTACGACGACGACCGGGCGTTCTTCTCGCCTTGGGGTTTCGATCCCACCCAGATCGAGGTGCCGGTGTTTGTGTGGTTCGGCGACCACGACCTCATGGTGCCCCCTTCGCACGGGCAGTGGTTGGTGTCGAACCTTCCGACGGCGATCAAGGTGCACAAGCCCCAAGAGGGTCACGTTTCCTTGTTGACCAATCACGAGGACGAACTCGAGGGGTCTTTGCTGCGTGCCTTCGACGGAAGGTTCCGTCGCGGCAGTTAGTCCAAGCGACGCGTTCGCTCGCGTGGTGGGTGATAATGGACGTAAGAGTGAGGACTTCGATGCGCCTAGGCAACATGTACGGACCCGACGCCACCTTCCTGGGCGTTCCGGGGGCCGACCCCGACGACGTCACCCAGTGGGAGAAGGCGCGTGCGGCCATCATCGGAGCGCCCTTCGACGGCGGCACCTCGCATCGCTCGGGATGCCGGTTCGGTCCTCAGGCGATCCGCACCTCGGACTACCTGCCTCACGACGGTGCGCGACCGAGCCTCGCCCTCGGGGTCGATCCGCTGCTCGAGCTCGGTGTGGTCGACCTGGGTGATGTGCTCATGCCTTCGGGCGAAACCGAGCGTTCGCTCCGAGCCCTCGAGGATCGAGTGACGCGCGTCGCCACGCAGGGGGTGCTGCCTATCGTGCTCGGGGGCGATCACACCATCGCCCTGCCCGACGTCACGGGCGTCGCACACCACGTGGGTTGGGGTCGCGTCTCGGTTATCCACTTCGACGCGCACGCCGATACTGGCGACAGCCAATTCGGCTCCCTCTATGGTCACGGCACCCCCATGCGTCGGCTCATCGAGTCCGGCGCGTGTCGCGGCGACCGCTTCTTGCAGGTGGGCCTTCGCGGGTACTGGCCAGATCCCGAGACGCTGCACTGGATGAACGAACAGGGCATGCGTTCGTTCGAAATGTCCGAGATCGTCAAGCGCGGTCTGGACGTCGTGCTCGACGAGGCGATAATGATCGCCCTGGACGACTGTGACGCGGTGTTCTTGTCGGTGGACGTGGACGTGGTGGACCCTGGGTCGGCGCCGGGCACGGGAACGCCCGAGCCCGGGGGACTCTCGTCACGTCAACTGCTTGACGCGGTGCGGCGCATCGCCATGTGGGTGCCACTGGCGGGCATGGACGTCGTCGAGGTCTCGCCGCCTTACGATCACGCCGAGATCACCGCGTACCTCGCCAATCGCGTCGTACTCGAAGCACTCGGTGGTGTTGCCTGGCGCGAGAAGTCGTTGCGTGGTGAGGTCGTGCGCGACCCCACCGATCCGTTGCTGAAGGGCCGCTAGTAGCGCATCGAGTTGAGGATCGCCAACACGAGCTCTTCACTCGTGTCGGGGTGTAGGAACGCGAGTCGAGCGACCGTCTCGCCCTCCCACTTCGTCGGAGTCACGAAGGCCACCTGGTCGCGAAGAAGTTGCTGGCTCCACGCGGTGTAGTGCTCGTCGTCCCAGCCGAGTCGACGGAACAGCACGATCGAGAGGCTCGCCGGTCGAACCAGTTCGACGTGGTCCGCTTCGTCGATGAGTTGAGCGGCACGATCGGTGATGGCGATCGACGCCTCGACGGCGTCTTCGTAGGCGGCCACGCCGTTGGTCGCCAGTGAGAACCAGAACGCGAGACCTCGCGCGCGACGCGAAAGGTGGATCGCGAAGTCCGAGGGATTCCACTCGTAGTTCTCGTCCTCGTTTTCGTGCAGTACGTCGAGGTAGCCCGCTTGCTGGGCGAGGATCTTGCGCGCCGTGGTCGGATCACGGTAGACCAGCGCGCAGCAGTCGAGTGGTGCGTAGAGCCATTTATGGGGATCGACGATGAAACTGTCGGCGTGACGGATGCCCGTCAGGAGGTGTCGACGCGAGGGCGAGAATAACGCGGCGCCGCCGTAGGCGCCGTCGACGTGGAACCAGAGGTCGTTCTCCCTCGCGAAGGTACCCAGTCCTTCGAGGTCGTCGACGATGCCGGCGTTCGTGGTACCCGCCGTCGCCACGACGCCCACGACGTTGTCGGCGAGCGGGTCATTGGCCATGGCCGCCTCGAGGCGCGCCCTGGTGAAGCGGTGGTCGTCGCACTCGACCACGAGCGCCTCGATGCCTAAGACGTGCAGCGACTTGCCGACGCTCGAATGAGCATCCTGGGAGACGGCGAAGCGCACCTGGTGGGGAGCGAACTCGGGCCGCTTGGCTCGCCCGATGTCGCGCCCGACGGTGAGGCTCGAAAGATTGCCCATCGAACCCCCTGAGACGAAGGCGCCGCCCGAGCCCGCCGGCATACCCGCCTGGTCGGCGAGGAACTCGAGCGCCTGGTTCTCCAGCACCACGGCGCCCGCGGACTCGAGCCAACTCGTACCGTTCAGTCCCGAGCACGCCACCACCATGTCGAAAAGAAGTGAGCTCTTGGTGGGGGCGTTGGGTATGAACGCCAGGTAACCGGGCGAGTCGCACGAGATCACGTGTTGGGCGATCCGGTCCTTGAAGAAGGTGAGTACCTCTTCGGGATTGTTGCCCTCGCGCGAGATCAGGCCGCGCAGGTTGGGCAAGGGCTCGAGGGCGAGTCCGCCGAAGTCGAGGGGCACCGGATGGGTGAGCCGGTCTCGACAGTACGCGAAGACCGCCTGGGCGAGTTGCTCGTCGAATTCAAACATGTGTTGGCCCATGGCCCTCATCCTTCAAAGTGGTCCCGTTCAATCGTAGGCTCGAACGGCGACGAGCCGGAGTGGCGGCGAGTGCCAAATTGGCCGCGAACTACACTCGCCCAATGGCAATGGCGCGCGTTGGTTATCTCGGACCCGAAGGTTCGTTCTCCCACGAGGCCGCCTCGACGTTGGAGAACGTTGAAGGGATTGCCTGCGGTTCGATCCCCGAGGTGTTGGTTGGCGTGAGCAACGGCTCACTCGACTTGGGCCTCGTGCCGCTCGAGAACGCCATCGAGGGGACGGTGTCGGCCACGATCGACGGTCTGGTCTTCGATAACGACCTGGTGATCGAGCGCGAGATCGTCTTGCCCATTCACTTGCATCTGCTCGCGAAGAGAGGTGTGAGTCCTTCGTCGGTGACCAAGGTACTCAGCTACGTGCACGCTCTCGAACAGTGCCGCGGCTACGTCGCCACGCTGCCGCTCGCCACGACCGAACAGGCGACGTCGACCTCGCAGGCGGCGCGCGAGGTCGCGGATTCGAACGAGCCGTGGGCGGCCGTGGGATCGCTCATGGCTGCACGTCTCTTCGGACTCGAAGCAATTGCGAACGACATCGAAGATCATCGGGGAAACGCGACGCGATTCGTTCTCGTGGGTCGCGAGGTGATTGCGTCGCCCACCGGCAACGACCGCACGTCCATCGTTTGTTTCCAGGACGCCGACCGCCCCGGTTCGCTCTACGCCATCCTTGGAAGGTTCGCGGCGCGCGACATCAACTTGACCAAACTCGAGAGTCGCCCGACCAAGCAAGGACTCGGGGATTACTGCTTCGTGATGGAGTTCGAGGGCCATGTCGCCGACGACGTGGTCGCGGACTGCCTCGCTGATCTTCAGGCGCACCTCACGCGAGTGAAGTTCCTGGGTTCGTACCCGGTGGTCGGCGAGGGCGCGCAGGTTCGTCGTGAGGAAGTGGGCGAGGCTCGAAGGTCGGCGAGCGAATGGATCGAGTCGATCCGCTCGCGAGTACGTCCCTAGTCGTCCAGTTCGTGGTGCTCGAGCCAGTGGTAGCCAGCGCCCGCGCATCCGAGGAGCACGGCCGCCGAGGAGAGCCCCGCGAAGACCATTTGTCCGGTGCCCGCCCAGGCGAGAGCGAGGAGCGAGAGTCCGATCAACGCCCTTCCCGCGGTGCCCTGAAAGGGCGACTTCACCTCACGGTGAGTCCAGATCAGCAGCGCGCCGATGCTCGCCATGACGAAAGGCAGACTGAGCCGCTGGGCCTGTAGCTGACTGAGCCCCCAAGTGACCAGGAAGGACGCGACGAGCTGGAGAATCGTCGCGACGCTGAGACGCCGTTCGATGCGCAGCGCCTCGGGTCCCCGCGGCCTCGGCGCACTCGAAAGCAGACTCGGGGTGACGGTGATCGCGCCGAGCACGACGAGGGCACCGAAGAGGCCCGCGACGAGCGGCGAGGTGATCGGGGAGAGCGCGCGCACGAGCCACCAGGCGCCGAAGGCGACCTGCAAGCCCCCTCCCACGAGCAGCACGCGCTTGCGCCACTGTGCCTGGGCGTCCGTTTGCATGCTCGGAGTTTGTACGTGGCATTCGTGCAACGTGGTCATGACACGACCTCCTGGGCGCGCTGGTCGACCGCGTCGGTGTAGGACTTCACGGTGGCGGCGATGATCTCCGACCAGGGAGTCGGGGCCAGGGCGAAGGTGGCCTGGGCGAGCGACGAGTCCATGACGAAGTCGTCTCGGAACTGGTACTCGGTCTCACGCAGTTCGTGCATCTGGCGCGATACGAGTCCGAGTGTGTAGAGCAGTCGCCGCGAGAGTGCGCGCACGCGCACACGCCCTACGCCCGCGTACGCCGACACGTCGTTCGCGACCTCTTGCTGGGTTCGAGGTTCGTTCGACGGCACGTGCCAGGCTTTGCCCCACGCTCGTGGATCAGCGCCGACGGTGACGGCGAGACGCGCGACGTCCTCGGTATAGGTGAAGGTATGAGCGACGTCGCTGCGACCGATGGTCGTGACCGATCTGCCGGCGAGCACTCTTGGCACAAAACGCGATCCCACGACGCTGTCGGCTCGGGGTCCGATGTAGTCCGCGGCGCGTATCTCGACGACTTTGGCTCGACCCGCGTCGAAGGCCTCTCGTTGTTCGCGCCACATGCCAGCGCGTACCTGACCCTTGGTTCCCGGGGCCGCGAGCGGCGTGTCCTCGGTCAAGGGATGGCCGGCGTCGTAGGTCGGCGCGCCGATGGAAGCGGTGGCTGGTCCGTAGCCGTAGAGGTTCGAGACGGTGACCAGCACGGCGCCGCAGTGCGCGGCAGCCTCGAGTAGCGCCTGGTTGATGGGTGGCCAATCGAGCGCCCAGCGGTGGTAGGCGGGATTGACGCAGTTGTAGAGCACGCCCACCCCTTCGCAGAGTGTCGTCATGAGTGTGGCGTCACTGGCGTCACCACGTACGAGTTCGCAGCCCTCGGGTCCGTTGCCCGACCGCGTGAGAACCCTCACCCGGGCCCCTTGATCGACCAGGTGTCGGGCCACCGCGCTGCCAATGGGGCCCGATCCCACGACCAGGTGCGGAGGGGGAATTCGTGAACTGGACATTGAGCCTCCTCGAGCGGTCCGCCACGGTGGCGCTTCGTCCGCTGCGCCACTGTAACACGAGCAATGCTCTAATACAAGAGCATCGCTCTATAAAATACTCGGCGCTCTACTTTGTGGCAGAATGGGTCATGGCTCCGGAGCAAATCAAGGCTGATGAGCGCCCTTCGGCGCCGCGCACCGCTCGGGACCGGGCTCGCGTGGAGATCACGGCAGAGATCCTGACCGCCGCGCGCCGGCACCTGGCGAGCGAGGGGGCCCCGTCGTTAAGCTTGCGCGCCATCGCCCGAGAGTTGGGCATGACCTCGTCGGCGGTCTATCGCTACGTGGCCAGCCGCGACGACCTGCTCACCTGGCTCATCGTCGACGCGTACAACTCGCTCGGCGCGGCAAGCGAACTCGCTGAACGTGGCGTCGAGCGCGAGGACGTCATCGGTCGCTTCCGCACCACGTGCCGAGCGGTGCGTCAGTGGGCCATCAGCAATCCCCACGAGTGGGCGCTCATCTACGGTTCACCGGTTCCCGGTTACGTCGCCCCGGCGGACACCATCGTTCCGGCCAGTCGCGTGCCGCAGTTGCTCGGCGCCATACTGGTCGACGCGGTGCGCGCAGGGCGCGTGCGCGAGTCGTTGATGGGCGAACGAGTCGACCCGACGCTTGACTCATCGCTCGCCCCACTTCGTGAGGCGCTCGGAATCGCCGTGCCGACCGCGGTCATCCACCAGGCACTGATGGTGTGGGTTGGCCTTTTTGGGGCAGTCTCCTTCGAGCTCTTTGGCCAGTTCCAGAACGTGATCGGCGACGGCCCCGGTGAACGCGACGCGCTCTTCGACAGATGCGTGCGTCGCTGGTTGGACGAAATCGGCATCGCCTAGGCAGCGCACCGATCCCTCGCTGGGGTCAATACAAAGGGGCCTAGGTAACGGGGTGAAGCGCATCTGGCGGAGGGAGTGGGATTTGAACCCACGGTGGGCAAGCCCACGCCGGTTTTCAAGACCGGTACATTCGGCCGCTCTGTCATCCCTCCGGGGACGATCCTAGTTGACCTGAGCTCTAGATTTTCTTGCGGTTACGTGCACGCGTTGCCATGTCGAGGTGCACCTTGCGCAGTCGCACGGACTTGGGCGTGACCTCGACGGCTTCGTCGTCGGCGATGAACTCCAGCGCCTGTTCGAGCGAGAAGACCGTCGCCGGCGTGATGCGCTCGGTGTGGTCGCTGCCCGAAGCACGCATGTTCGTGAGCTTCTTCTCCTTGGTCGGGTTCACGTTCATCTCGTCCGAGCGCGAGTTCTCCCCTACGATCATGCCTTCGTAGACTTCGGTGCCGGGCGCGACGAACAAGACGCCGCGGCTCTCGAGGTCGATCAACGCGTTCGCGGTCGTGGGCCCACGGCGGTCCGCCACGAGCACGCCGTTCTGGCGAAGTCGGATGTCGCCGAACCAAGGCTCGTAGCCGTCGAAGTTCGTGTGCATCATGCCGCCCCCGCGGGTCTCGGTCATGAAGTCGGTGCGGATGCCCACGAGCCCGCGAGCCGGGATGCGCCATTCCAGGCGCACCCAACCGGTGCCGTGGTTCACCATGTCGATCATGGTGCCTTTTCGGGTCGCCAACAGGGTTGTTACTGCCCCCACGAACTCCTCGTGGACGTCGATCGTGACGTGTTCGACGGGCTCGTGCAACTTGCCGTCGACCATCTTGGTGACCACTTGGGGCTTGCCGACCGTGAGTTCGAAGCCTTCGCGGCGCATGGTCTCGATCAGGATCGCGAGTTGCAATTCGCCTCGACCCTGCACTTCCCACGCGTCGGGGCGCTCAGTCGTGAGCACGCGCAGTGACACGTTGCCGACGAGCTCCTTGTCGAGGCGGTCCTTGATCATGCGAGCGGTGAGCAGTTTGCCTTCCGTGCCCGCGGCCGGTGACGTGTTGATACCAATGGTCATCGACAGACTTGGCTCGTCCACGTGCAACGGCTCGAGGGCGATCGGATTGTCGGGGTCGGCGAGGGTCTCGCCGATGAAGATGTCCTCGAAGCCCGCGACCGCGACGATGTCGCCGGGTCCCGCGCTCTGGGCGGGTACGCGTTCGAGTGCTTCGGTGATGAACAGCTCGGTGACCTTGGCGTGCTCGATCGTGCCGTCGATACGGCACCACGCCACGCGTTGACCGCGCTCGAGGGTCCCGTTGATGACCCGGCACAACGCGAGTCGGCCGAGGTAGGGCGACGCGTCGAGGTTGCACACGAGAGCCTGGAGTCCGTGACCCTCCTCGTACTCGGGCGCTGGTACGTACTGCTCGATCGTCTCGAACAAGGGCGTCAGGTCGCCCGAGGTGTCCTCGGGGCTCTTCGAGGCCCAGCCCTGACGGGCGCTCGCGTAGAGGATGGGAAAGGAGATCTGGTGCTCGTCGGCGTCGAGGTCCAAGAAGAGGTTCTCCACCTCTTGGACGACTTCTTTGACGCGCGCGTCGGGTCGGTCGACCTTATTGATCACGAGCACGACCGGTAGTCGTCGTTCGAGGGTTTTGCGCAACACGAATCGGGTCTGGGGCAGCGGGCCCTCGGCCGCGTCCACGAGCAGGATCACCGCGTCGACCATGGAGAGTCCGCGTTCCACCTCGCCGCCGAAGTCCGCGTGGCCGGGGGTGTCGATGATGTTGATCGTGAGGTCGTGCCACTTGACCGCCGTGTTCTTGGCCAGGATGGTGATGCCCTTCTCGCGCTCGAGGTCGCCCGAGTCCATGACCCGGTCGGTGAGCTCCTCGTGGGCGGTGAAGGAACCGGTTTGGCGCAGCATTTTGTCGACCAACGTCGTCTTTCCGTGGTCGACGTGGGCGATAATGGCGATGTTTCTAAGCGAAGTTCGTAAGGTCATGGCCATACCACGCTACTAGGAAGATCTTGATGTTCGGTTCCTAGGCCGCCATCTGGTGGTGACGACGCTCCTGGACGACCGCGGTTCGCACCAAATCCCTGGCGCCCGCGCGCAAATCGGCCATCGTGCCGTCCACGCTCAGCGCGACACCCGCGTCGGGCCACACGCCGATGAATCGTCGCGGCGCGATTCCTTTGGGGTTGGCGAGGGTGTCGATCGTCAGATCGCTGCGCAGGCCGGGTCCGGCGCTTTTGCCAGGGCTGCCCGAACGCACGCGCAGCACCACGCGACCTTCGCCGAGGGGCACGTCGAGGTCACGGCGGGCCCGCAGTGACGTCCGCGCTCGCGCCACGTCGTAGTAGGCGTCACTCGTGGCGACTCGCCACTCGACCTGCAGACCTTGGGCAATCTCGAGGACCTGGACCGCCCAGTTCGTCGCTTCGGCGCACACGAGTGCGACTTCGCTCGCGCTGAGCGAGGCGAGCCAACTCGCGAGCGAACCGGGCCGTGCGTAACCCGACGCACAGCGAAGCAGCTGGTCGTTAATCTCATCGGCGACGGCCTCGGTGGGCGCGACCAGCGCGTCGCGCACTACCCGACGAAGGGCGGCATTGCCGAGCAGGCGTCGCGCCGTGGCGGGCGACCATCGAAAGGAGGACGACGGCTGGCCCGCTCGTTCGACCGACCAGGCGTCGAGGCGGCGATGGTCGTTCGAGATCACCGCGCGGAAACGAGCGGAGAGGCTTCGCCGGTGGTCGTCGGTGAGCGCGACCAACGTTCCTGGAGCACCGACCACGAGTTCGTTGAGGTCGCGCGGCGTACTGCGGCGCAGCGTGAACGTCGTCATGCGTGACGTGCGATCGCCGAAAGCGCCTCGAGCACTTCGTGAGTGCTTCGCGTGAGTAGTTCGGCGTCCACGTCGAGCGACCACATTTCTCCCGTGGCGGTGGAGAACGAGGAAGTGCGAAGCGGCACGACGCCACTGCGTAGCGTCTGGACCAGGGCGTGGTAGCGCATCGTTCGCTCGGCCCCTTCGCCGAGCGGCGAGGTCGTCACGTCAAAGAGCGCCACGCTCGCCACCTCGCCCACGGTGGTACCGACCATCAGGTCGACGACGTCGCGCAAGACGACTGAGCCACTGGCGAGGAGTACGCTCGCGCGCACGGCGCTACGGGCCAACCAGTGCGGGGAGACCGGACCAAGCGATCGCGTCAAGGTGACCGCGTGGGCCGTGACGTCGGTCGCCAGACGTGCGAGGTCGTCACCACTGAGGCGATCGACGAAGTCCAGTAATTCTCCTGATCCCACTTCCAGACGCCACGCGCGCAGCGCGTCATCGAAGGGGTCGGTGACCAACGCCCCGACGCTCAAGAGACGAAGGACTTGGTTCACCAGTATGCCGCGTACCCGGGCGTGCGCAGAGAGTGCGATATCGGTGCTGAGGCTCTGTTGGCGCAGTGACGAGGCGCGCACGATCAAAGGCGTGGCGGGCACCGTGTCGTAGAGGAGTTCGAAGATCCCGTCCTCGAGGATCGAACGAAGGCCCGGGGCGCACGAGCGGTCGGTTCGAGGGCGGCGTCGGCGGTCGCCGCGCAACGCTTCGACCACGCTACGAGGAGAGGGGTCGGTGCACGTTGCCATGGATCCACTCTTGCGTAGGCCTGTGACACGCCCTAACGTGGCGTCGTGTTCATCGCGATCTTCTCGATCTTCGTCATCGCCGTGATCGTGTTATGCGTCCTGACCGTTCGTTTCGCAATACGTCGAGATCGCGAGCGACGTGCGCAGATGAACCCGGGACCTAAGACGTAGACTTCCTTTGCAACTCCTTGATCTCGCGATCGAGGTCCGCGATCGCCCTTTCGATGACGGCGAGTCGAGCCGAGAGCGATTGTTCGACTTTCTCGTCGACCCGCTCGTCCACGCGGTGATCGACCTGATCTCGGATCTTGGAGTCGAGCGAGTCGATCAGGGGCTGGGTGATCTGCTTCAGGCGAGCCTTCAAGTCGGGTGACTTGTCGCTCGAGGAGTTCTGCTCGTCGCTCATCCCTTGAGCCTACGTCGAGGCTGGCGCACAGTACGTCCCGGCGTTGAACTGCAGGGTGTTGAACTGGCCCGACCAGGGCGGGTTGGTCAGGGTGTTCGTCTCGGTCTGCAGCGTGGTGAGAGGCGAGCACGAGGCGTCGTAGGCGATGTAACCGCGCACGTTGGTGCCACTGGCACCCGCGACCGGCAACGGACCACCGTTGGCGAAGGCGACCGCTTCGAAGACTGAAATGGATTGGTTCGTGAGGTTGTAATTGCGGTATTCGGACTGGGTGGCGTAGACGGCGGGTTTGAGTGACGGGTCTATCGACGCCAGGCCGCTCGACCAGCCCGAGAGCGTGGCGGTCCAGTAGGTCGCGAAGGTGGCGAGTACGGCGTTCGACGATCCGGTGGGCGCGTCGAGTCCCGAGTGGTTGTCGGGATAGCCCTCGGGGTCATAGATGACCCAATCGGGTTTGAGTCCGACGCCCAAAGCCCGGTACTGGTCGATCTGGGACGCGACCCACGCCCCGGCGGCGAAACCGTGGCTGTAGTAGCTGGCGGACGTCTGGGGCTCGGTCTTGAGGGGTCCACTCACCGTCCAGAACGACAGCCACGTCACGCGTTTGTGTGAGTTGTAGATACTCTGGCCGAGCAAGTAGTCCGGCGAGGTCGCGATGCTCTTCGCGCTCGTGTAGCCGACCCACGGCGCGCTCTGCGTGCCGAGACCACCCGTTTCGCTGACGATGGGCCATCCGTTGGCGATGGCGACGGACCAGTCGCTGGTGGGGATGGCGTAGACGCCGACCCCTTGGGGGGGAGGTGAGCTCACGCCGGCGGCGTACAAGACCAGGTTCGCCCCCTGGGTGAGACCGGTGACGCCGGGCCCCACGGAGCGCGCGGCGCTACCGCCGGTCACCGAGACGTCGGTCGCGGTCCACGCGCTCGAGCCGATCGAACTCGTCAGGACGAACAGGTCGCCCCAGTTGGAAGCCTGGCCGGCGATGAAGAGTTGGGTGGCCGAGGCCTGCACGAAAACGGCACCGTCGAGAGGCGGTGCGCCGCTCGTCGTCGCCGTGACGTTGTCGAGTGACCAACTAGTCGAGGTGGTACCAATGATCACTGGCGATGTGAAGAGTTCGACGCTCCCGCTCGCGCTGAGCGCGACGAGGTAGTTCGACTGCGCGCTCGCGCTCGTTGAAAGAGCACCCCGCGCCGGGCTCGCGCCAGTCGTCGTGGAGAGGTTCCGGGCGCTCCAGGAACTAAAGGCCTTGTTCGAACTGATGAGTAGTTCCACGCTGCCCGCGGTCGTGATGGCGGCGAAGGACATGGTCGGGCCCGCGAGGGCGACCGGGGCACTCGAGATCGTGCCGATCGACGTGGCGTTCGAGACGTTGACGGGCGCGCCCACTGTCGGCGGGCTTTGGTCGTCGTGCCAACTGAGAGGGAGCACTTCGGCGAGGTTCGCGGTCGAGCGCACCGCCACGAACCCGTTCGAGCCCTCGAGACCGACGCTCGCAACGCCGGCGGCGACGCTGACGCCCGAAGAGGCCGTGAGGTCGGTGAGCACGTAGGGCGCGCGAGCACTGGCGCCCGCCACGTTCGGTGTTCGTGGGGCGACGACGACCGTCGAACTGATCAGTATGAGGTGGTTCTGGGTGCTCACGTATAAGACGCCGAGGTTTCCCGAAGGGTCAAAGAACACGACGGGGTCCGCGGCGGGCGTCGGTGTGTTCACCAGTGTCGAGAGGTCGGTCCAGGAGGTGGTACCCACCGCGTTCTCGACGTAGAGCCCGATCTGCGAATTGGCCATGCGGTAGGTCAGTACGTCCTCACCGTCTTGGCTCGCGGCGTGCGGAGTACCGAGCATCTTCGTGCCGTCGATTGAACTCTCGAAGGAGACGGCGTTCCAAGGCAGCGGACCAGAGCCGGTGTCCACGAATTGGTAGAGCGGTAGGGCGGCCGGTGAGTTCGTCGTCGCGACCGGATAGAGCGCGACGGGCAGCGTGGCGCCGACAATCATTATGTTCGCCACCATCGCGGCCCGTGGAAACTTCACTCGCATCCTTTGAGGCTGCTCACACCCATTTTTCCGCGGTGCACCCTAGAGAAGTCTAGGGGTGACCTTTATCACATCGTGGTCTCTTGACCAGACTGTCATGATCCGCCAACAGATCTCATGGTCGCGTGGTGACACGCGACGCCAGTGACGGTGCACTCGCGCCGACCGCGTTACGCGCACGCACGATCACCGCGTACGTGTGCGATTTCAGCAAGGTGCTGACACTGACGCTGCGCGACGTGGCGGAGAAGTTCGACCACGTCGAGCCGCCATTCACCGAGTACTGAAAGACGGTGATGGGTGAGGAACCAGCAGCGTCCGGTGCGACGAGGAGTCTGAAGCCGCGCGCTAACGCGACGAGGCTCGCGATCCTCGGCTGGCCCGGCACCGAGCCGGTGACGTGGGCGGTGCCGAAGGAAATCGTGGCGGTGTGCAACGTCGTGCCTTCGTAGGAGATCGTTACCGTCACCGGACCCGCGGTGTTGTTCGTGACCGTGAAAGCGGCCGTGCCACTCGAATTAGAGCTCACCGTGGCGCTCGCCTGGCCGGGACCCGCGGTACTCGCTGGCTCCGAGTTGATCTCGATGGTGCCCGACGCCGCGCTGGCGCTGACGCCGATCTGGGCGTTGGCGACGGGGCTGCCGTTTGCGCCCACGAGGGTGGCGCTGAGGTTGGCCGCGCTGCCGGTGGCGACGCTCGCGCTGGGTGCGCTGAAGGTGCTCTTGGCGGCGTCGAGTTTGGGTGAGCACAGGCCAGCGATGAAGGGTGTGCCGTTCGGGCTTCCGAGCCCGGAGGCCATGTCGTAACCGACGCCCGCGCTGTAGCCACCGACGTTGTAGACATCGTTGCTGCCGGTCGTGACGTCGTTGAAACCCACGCCGGCGCTGGCCATGGCGTAGAGCTGGGGGTTGATGAAGCCGAGTCGCGCCGTGGCACACGCCTGGGCCGCCACCGCGACGATGGCACTCACCAGCGGCGCGCCGATTGAGGTACCGCCAATGGCGCTCCAGCCCGTCGAGCAGACCTGTCGGCAGTGAACGATGCCGGTCGCGGTACCCGAGTAGTACTCGATGAAACCGGTGTTGGGGTCGGCCATCGTCGAGAGGTCGGGCACCATGCGCATGGTCTCGCCCGCCGTGATACCGGGCGCGTTCTGCCAGGCGGGTCGCGACCAGATGCCTGACTTGCCACCGCCGCCGGCGCCACCACTCACGCCGCCGTTCCAGACCGATTCGCTTAGGGGACTCGTACTCGTAACGCTCAGTCCGCCCACACCCGTGACGAGTGGTTGCGAGGCGGGGTCGTCAACCGCGAGAGTCGTAGGAGTGTAATTGTCGGGGTTGTTCGCACAGTCCGACGAACCCGAGTCGCCCGCCGCGGCGACGACCGTCTGGCCTTGGGAGGCCATCTGCTCGAAGATGGGCTGCTCCGAGTCCACCGATCCGCTCGGGTCCGTTTCGCAGATGCCCCACGACGTCGTGACGATGGTCGCGGTGTCGTCGTCGGCGATCTGTTGGTAGAGGTCGATCGGGCTCGAGCCGCTATCGGGTCCCTGGTAGACGTCGATGGTCGCTCCCGGCGCGAGCGCGGCGGCCTCTTCGATGTCGATGGTCGCTTCCTCGGAGTAGCCACCCGTGGGCCCACCGTCGACGTTGACTGGATTGATCGAGGGGCTGAGCCCGTAACAGGCGAAGTACGTCGCGATGTCGGCCTGGTCGTAGAGGCCGAGTTCGTAGGCCGCAATCGTCTGACCGGCGCCGGTGTCACCGCTGGCGTACTCGGTGCTGAGCCCGTACAACTGGGCCTGGACCGTGGCGGGGTACCCGCCCAGTGAGTTAGGTGTCGTACCCGCGGTGCCCGCTGACGCACAGGTGGTCGCAGCTGCGGCGTGCGATACGAGATGCGAGGGCGCGAGTGACGGACTGGGGTTCACCACACTGGAAAGCCCCGCCACACTCTGGACGTCGCTCGCGATCGAGCGGGGCAGAGTCGCGGCGCTGGCGAACTGGGCGACGAGGGTGCCGCCGGCGACGCGCACGGTCTCGACGGGTGTGTCAAAGGCCCGTGCGATTGCCGTGGTGGGACCGCTCACGTGGACCAGGACGTGGCTCGTACTGAGACTTTCGATACGCAAGCCGAAACCGCGCAGGTACGAACGCACGTCGGCGATGGTCGAGGCGCTCGCACCAAAGGTCTTCGCGTAAGAACGGGGCGTAAGGAAGTGATGGTACCTAGGTGACGCGGTGTTGTAGAGGCTCGCGATGAAGCTCGGCAGAGTTGACGCGTGCTGTTGGGTGAGTTGAAGGTCGAAGGAAACGTTGATGGTCTGATTGACGACCGTGTCCTTGGTGGGAAGTGGCGCGGCGCTGGCGACGACGACGCGTGGTTCACTCGCGACCACGGGTGAGGCGATGAGCGTGAGGGCGCTCAGCGAGATGGTGAGCGACACGACGCCCAGCCTTAGTAGTCGGGGGTGACGGTGCATGAGTACAGCCTAGGAAGGAGTTAGCCCACCGAGGATCCACGAAGGGGGATCTAAGCACTCCTTAAGGCAATTCTTAACTCTGGGGGTAGCCGGCCTTGGCGTAGCGAGCCGATAGATCGCCGCATTCGGCGCATATGGACTCAGGAATGAGGCCCGCGCGAATGAGCCATCCGAAGACGGTGCAACCGGTGCAGTAGCCGGCGAATCCTTCGAGTGACGCGGCGCCAATGAGCGGGATCAATATCCAGCGTGCGTCGGACCAGCTGTCGAGCAACCACGTCAACGTCGCCGCCACGCTGAAGGCGGCCCCCATTGCCTGGGCGAAACGCTTGGGCGGACCTGGCACGAACTTCTGCCAGCGCGTGATACGAGGTCCGCTCACGCGAACGGCGAACTGACCCAACGGCGACAAGGTCGGACCAGTGGCGACGCGCGCGAGGAAACCGTACGTGAGCGGGATCAGGATCCACGCCTGGTTAAAGACGAGCGCGGCGAGGGACATGACCACCACGCCGATCGCGACGGTGCGCGCCGACGCGTCGTTGACGGGATTGGGGAACGAGAAGAGCTTCTTCACCCCATATATCTTAGTGGAATTATCAGGATTTGGCCACTAGCCGGTGGTGGCGAGGTGGTACGTCGTAAAGACACCCGTGGCGATGATGAGTACCCGCACCACCTGGGGTGAGAGGTGCCTAATAAGTAGTGTCCCGAGCCACCCGCCGATGAGGGTGCCCACGAGCAACATGTAGATGGCGTCCCAGGCCAGATGGCCGTGGACGAGGAACACCGCCGCCGCGCAGAGGTTGATCATCAGCGAGATCACGTTGCGCAGGCCCTGGAGCTCCGCGAGTTCGAACGGCAGCGTCACCGCCATCACCGCGAGCAGCAAGATGCCCATCCCCGCGCCGAAGTAGCCGCCGTAGATCGACACCACGAACACCCCGACGAAGAGCATCCCGCGTCTCGAGGGGTACGTGTGCTCGAGGTGCTCGAGTCCCTTGGTCACCAAGGGAGCCAGCGCGAATAATACGGTCCCCGCACCGATAAGCCAGGGCACGACGTGGCGAAAGGTGCTCGACGAACCGACCAGCAGCAACGTGCAGCCGGTGCCAGCCCCTACGACGCACGACGGTACGAGCGAGACAATGAGCGACCGGTGCGTTCCGATCTGTCGACGAAAGCCGGCGATTCCACCTACGTAACTAGGCAGCACGCCCACGGTGGTCGAGATATTGGCCTGTAGGGCACTGATACCTGTGGCGATGAGCGTGGGGAATGTGACGAAACTTCCTCCGCCGGCGACGCCGTTCGCGATCCCCGCTCCGATCCCCGCCGCCAAGTAGATGCTCAGACGCGTGAACAGAGGAAGTTGGGAGGCGAGCATTATCCCCACTCTACGAAGGTGAAAACGAACCAAAGTAGATTGGCTAATGCCATGAATCTGCAGAACAATCCTCTACCGTTGACAGTGTGTACCTCTTGAGTGGCGAACTCATCATCCCCAAGGACGCCCCCAACGACCTCATCCGCGCCGCGGGTGGCATCGTGCACCGTTTCGTAGCGAACGGTCGCGTGGAGATCGCGTGTATCTACCGCGAAGCTCGTGGCGACTGGACCTTTCCCAAGGGCAAATTGGACGAGGGCGAGACGTTCGAACAGGCGGCGCTGCGCGAGGTCGCCGAAGAAACCGGCATGAACTGTCACGTGCTGCGATTCGTTGGCACGACCAACTACACGCACCGCAAGGGCAAGCCCAAGATCGTCGCCTACTACTTGATGGGCGTCAACGACGGTGAGTTCGCTCCGAACGCCGAAGTCGACGAGCTGGTGTGGTTGCCCTTGGAACAAGTGCGCTCGCACCTGACCTGGGACCGCGACCAGGAACTCTTCGACCTCGTCGACGCGTTGCCCGAACTGCACGCCACCGCGAGTTAGCGGACACGCTCTAAGAACAGTCTCGTAGCTTCGTGTTGTGGGCTGGTGAAGATCTGTTCGGGCGTTCCCTTTTCAACGAGGACGCCCTTGTCGAGGTAGGCCACCTGGTGCGACACGTCCTTGGCGAAGTTCATCTCGTGCGTCGCGATCAACATCGTCGTACCGCTTGAGGCCAAATCACGCAGCAGGTCCAGCACCTCACCGACGAGCGTCGGATCCAGGGCACTCGTCACCTCGTCGAGCAGCAGCAACGTCGGTCGCATCGCCAGTGAGCGTACGATGGCCACGCGCTGTTGTTGTCCGCCCGACAGCCGATCGGGGAACTCGTCGGCCCGGTCGCGAAGCCCGATGCGCTCGAGCAGCGCGAGCGCCTCTTCGCGCACCTCGGCTCGCTTGCGTTTCATCGCGTACACCGGACCCAGCACGATGTTGTCGAGCACGCTCAAGTGGGGGAACAGGTTGAACGACTGAAAGACCAGCGCGATGTGGCGTCGTACGAGGTTCGGGTCGATGCGACGGTCCTCGAGCGCTTGGCCGAACAAGGTGATCGAACCCGCGTCAATCGACTCGAGCATGTTCGCGCATCGCAAGAGCGTCGACTTGCCTGATCCTGACGCGCCGATGAGGCAGACGACCTCGTGGCGGTGCAGTTGCAAGGAGATGCCCGAGAGGACTTCGTTGTCGGCGAATCGCTTGACCACGTCCTTCAGTTCGAGCACGACCTCACTCACGAGCCGGCTAGCCGTCGTGAGCGGTCGCGTTCGATCAAGTGGTCGGTGAGCCTGGTCATGGGGATCGTGAGGGCGAGGAAGAACAAGGCCGCCGCGACCAGTCCACTGCCGTTAAAGAGCGTGGACGCGGAGATCTGGCCCGCGTTGGCGATCTCGATGACTCCGAGCACCGAGACGAGTGCCGTGTCTTTCTGCAGTGAGACGAAGTCGTTGAGAAGGGGCGGGATGACCGTACGCACCGCCTGGGGCAGGACGACGCGGCGCATCGTCGACGTCGGTGTCAGTCCCAGTGAGCGCGCGGCCAGGAGTTGGCCGTGGGGCACCGAATTGATGCCCGCGCGCAACACCTCGGAGACGTAGGCGCTGTAGGTGAGCGTGAGGGCCACGACGCCGTAGATCGCGGGGGATTGGTTCGAGATGAAGCCAAGCTTCAACGCCGGTACACCGTCGCCGACCAGGTAGACGACGATGAGCAGCGGTACGCCACGAAAGACGTCGGTGTAGACCGTGACGAGCGTGCGTACCGGAAAGAGCACGGGCGTGTGACTGATGCGCACCCACGCGATCGTGAGCCCGAAGAAGAGCACGAGGACTTCGCTGACGAGGAACATCCAAACGTTGGTGAAGAGGCTTCGACTGAGGGCGCTGATCCCCTGGGAGGAGTGACCGTCCCAGGCGATGCGCATGTCGTGAAAATTGAAGAAGTAGTAGCGAAAGACCGCCCCGCCGGGGGCGACGAACAGGATGAGCACGATCGCGCCCACGAGCAGGACCGTCGAGATCGAGCTCGCGGCGAGGCCGCGCCGCCCGACGAAGAGTCGACTACGTCGAGAGCCGAAGAGGTTGGGAGTGTTCGACGAAGAGGCGTCGGTGTCGAGCGACACGGATTCTATGGCTCAATGACGGGCACGCTGGTGTAGATTCCGAGCCACTTGTGTTGCAACGCGGCGATGGTGCCGTTACTCGTCAGGGCCGCCAGGCCGACGTTGACGCACGCCGCTAGCGGGTTGCCCTTCGTGAAGAGCAGTCCGTAGTGCTCGCCAACGCTCGGGAATTGACCGACCTGGGTGGCGACCAACTTCTTCTTCGAGTTGACGATCTGGGACGACGCCATGTACTGCCCGGTCGGCGTGTCGATGATGATGGCGTCGATTTGACCTAGTTGCAGCGCTTCGACGGCTTGGTCGAGCGTGGTGAACACGCGCGGCGCCTTGTTGGGCTTGATGTGGTCGTTGATGTAGGCGAGTCCGGTCGTGCCGATCTGATCGCCGTAGAGGTAGTTCTTCAATTCGGCGGGCGTGTGGTCCTTGACGATCTTGTTGGTCTTGAGCGCGACGATTGACTGGTTCACGTTGTAATAGCTCGTCGAGAAGGTGACGGCCTGCGCGCGCGCCGCCGTGAATGAGATCTCGTTGATGTCGAAGTCGAAGTGCTTCGTACCGGGGGTGTAGCTCGAGTCGAAGGGCTCGTAGGCCCACTTCACGTGTGACTTGGCGATCCCGAGCACGGAGGCGAGTGCGTACACGATCGCCGACTCGTAGCCTTTGGCGTTGCTCGGCTTGTTGTTCTCGAACCAGGGTGAATAGACCGGGTCGTCGGTGGCGACGGTCAGCGTGCCCTTGGTGTACTCCTCACCGGGCATGGTGGTCTTGCACGACGTCAGCGACGGCGCGGTGCTCGAGGCGCCAGCGGTGACGGTGAGTGAGATCCCACTCAAGATTGAGAGACTGACCACACCGGCGACGAGGAAGCGGAGAGAACGCACGTGAATCCTTTCAGAGACGACTACGAAGTAATTTTCTAGTGTAACGCTAGGAATTAGCGTTCGTCGAAGAGTCGTGATGGAGGTTCGCGGCTCTTTAGTAGGATAAATCTGCTTGGAGAGGTGGGTGAGTTCGGTTTAAACCACATTCCTGCTAAGAATGCGGCCTGCGAAAGCGGGCCCGAGGGTTCAAATCCCTCCCTCTCCGCCATTCACACCGAGCGCAGTGCGCTCGGTGTTGGCGCGTTTAGAGGAGACGGTGGTGCGGTACTGGATCGAGACACTCGGGTGCCCGAAGAACCACGTGGACTCGGAAAAACTCGCGGGCCTACTCGAGACGCAGGGCTACGACCTCGCGAGCTCACCCGACGAGGCCGATCTGGTCGTCGCCAACACGTGCGCGTTCATCGAGGCCGCCCGCGAGGAGTCGATCGAGACCGTGCTGCTCCTGGCTGATCAAAAGCGCAGCGGCGCGAGACTCGTGGTCACGGGCTGCATGGCCGAACGCTACGGCGACGAACTCGCGGCGGCGTTGCCTGAAGTGGACTTGGTCGCGGGCTTCGGCGAGAGCTTGACGGTACCCTCGACGCCGGTGGCGTTGCGTAAGCGAGCGACGCCGGCCTTTGACCTCTTGAACCTGCCGCGGCCCAAGAGCGCGACACCCTGGGCGTACGTGAAGATCGCCGAGGGTTGCGACCGACGTTGTGGCTTCTGTGCCATCCCGAGCTTTCGTGGCGACCAGCGCTCTCGTTCGGTCGAGGAGATCCTCGCCGAGTCGCGCGCGCTCGCCCAGGGCGGCGTCAAAGAACTCGTCCTCATTGCCCAAGACCTCGCGAGTTGGGGCCACGACCGTCGGCGGGCCGGGCGCGGCGAGGCGGTCGAGGTGCTCGACGAGGGTGGCACCCAGCCGCTCATTGAACTCACCAAAGCGCTCAGTCGCGAAGTCGAACGCGTGCGGCTTCTCTACCTGTACCCGTCGGGACTTACGAGTGGGTTGATCGAGACGATCCTCGAGACCGGCGTGCCGTACTTCGACCTCTCGCTGCAGCACGCGTCGCGTCCGTTGCTTCGCGCGATGAAACGCTGGGGCGACGCTGGACGATTCATCGAACGTATCGAGACCATTCGCAAGAGCGAACCGGACGCGACCTTTCGCTCGTCGTTCATCCTCGGGTACCCGGGCGAGACCGAGGACGACCAGAGGTCTTTGCTCGATTTCATCGACGCCGCGCAACTCGACTGGGCAGGCTTCTTCACCTTCTCCAGCGAAGAGGGCACGCTGGCCCACGGACTGGCCAACCAGGTGCCGCATGAACTAGCGCTCGAGCGACTACGTGAAGTGAGCGAGCGTCAGGACGCCATCACCGCGAGACGCCGCGACGCCCTCGTGGGCACCCGCCAGCAGGTGCTCGTCGACCGTCCCGGGGTCGCGCGCAGCGTGCGAGAGTGCCCCGAGATCGATGGCGTCGTGATGGTCGATTCTTCACTTAGCGTGGGAGAAATGGTGGAGTGCGACATCGTCGCGAGCCACGGGACTGATTTGGAGGGGGTGAGGGTATGAGCGTGAAGGAACGCACCTACGGCGAGAGCGCCCTGCTGACGCCGGCGAACCTCATGACGGCTTTTCGTCTCCTCGTCTCGCCGGTCTTCATCTACCTGATCATCTTCGACCGCATCTCGTGGTGGACCGCGGGAGTCGGCTTTCTCGCCGCGGCGTCGGACTACTTCGACGGCATCGTCGCGCGACGTCACGGCACCACGACGTCGGGCGCGTTCCTCGACCCCTTGGCCGACAAGGTCATCGTGCTCGGGAGTCTCTACGCCTTGATCATCTGTCGGCCCCACGGGCTCAAGAGTTTCATCATTCCGGCGGTGATCATCACCCTTCGAGAGATCTGGATGAGTTTCTATCGCGCCAAGGCCGCGCGAAAGGGCATCAGCATTCCGGCGAGCAGACTCGCGAAATGGAAGACCTTCGTGCAGGATTGGGCCATCGCGTTTTGCGTGTTGCCCTTCACCGCCCATCACACCTGGCTCGGCGTCGCCACCATCTGGGTGGCCGCCGTGATGACGATCTACACCGGCTGGCGATACTACGTCGACGGCAAGAAGGTCCTCGCCAGTGCGAGTTGAGGTAGTCGCCGTCGGCACCGAGTTGCTGCTCGGCCAGATCCCCGATACCAATTCGCAGTGGATTGGCGAGCAACTCGCCGCGCACGGCATCGCGTCGCACTTTCATCAGCACGTCGGCGACAACCACGAACGCATCGTCTTGGCCTTTCGCACGGCCCTCGCGCGAAGTGACGCGGTCATCGTCTGCGGGGGGCTCGGTCCCACCCAGGACGACATCACCCGCGCCGCGTTAGCCGAGGTGATGAACGTGCGCCTCGAGCGACGTGACGACATCGTCGAGACCATTCGTGCGATGTTTCTGTCACGCGGTCGCGACATGCCCGACAACAACTTGCTCCAGGCCGACGTACCCGTGGGTGCCACGATCATCCCCCAGACCAGGGGCACCGCGCCGGGCTTGATCTGCCCGCTGGGCTTGAAAGTCGTCTACGCGGTCCCGGGTGTGCCCTACGAGATGACGGACATGTTCGAACGGGCCATCCTGCCCGACTTGATGGCGCGCGAACTCGCGCTCGGCACGACGTCGGTGATCACGAGCCGGGTGCTGCGCACCTGGGGAGCCAGCGAGTCCGCCCTCGCCGAAGCGGTCGGTGAACGTTTCGAGGCCCTCGAAGACGGCGGACGCGTCACGATCGCGTTCCTCGCCTCGGGCATCGAGGGGATCAAGGTGCGCATCACCGCGCGCGGCGACGACGACCAACACGCCGCGTCGTTGCTGAGTGATGAGGAGAACAAGGTGCGTACCCTCATCGAGCTCAAGTTGGGCGACATCATCTTCGGGGTCGACGAGCAGTCGATGGAAGACGTCGTGGCCAACCGCTTGGTCGGCCAGGAGCTCACGCTCAGTGTGGCCGAGTCGCTGACCGGCGGACTCATCGCCAGTCGTCTGGTGAACGTCGCGGGCGCCTCGAAGTGGTTTCGCGGGGGTGTCGTCGGTTACGCGTCGGACGTGAAGTACAACTTGCTCGGTGTGCCCGAAGGACCGGTCGTGAGCGCCGACGCGGCGAGGGCCATGGCCGAAGGCGTGCGCAGGGTGCTCGGAGCGGACATCGGGTTGAGCGTGACCGGCGTCGCTGGACCCGAGGAGCAGGATGGCCAGCGCGCGGGCACGGTGTTCGTGGGTCTAGCGATCGGCGACGAGATCACCGACGTCGCCCTGCGACTTCCGGGCGACCGACCGAGAGTGCGCGCCTACAGCGCCATCAGCGCGCTGGACGCACTGCGCAGGGCCCTCGATCGCTCGAGGGGCGTGAAGATTCTCCCCTAATCTCGGTGCAAGCCAAGGGGGCGATATGACATTGCTCAACGTTCGAGTGGATCCGTCAGATTCTGGTTTTGACCCACGTCGACTGGAACGGATCGAGACCCACTTCGACGCCTACGTGAAGGACCGACGACTCAGTGGCTGGCTCGCGACGGTGTCGCGCGGGGGTGAACTTGTCTGGAGCGCCAAGTCTGGTCACCAGGACCGAGAACGAGGAGTCGAGGTCCGTGACGACACGATATGGCGCATCTACTCGATGACCAAGCCCCTCACGAGCGTCGCGGTGATGATGCTCTACGAGGAGGGACTCTTCGATCTCAACGACGACGTCGGTCAGTGGATCGACGCGTTGAAGGAACCACGCGTTTACGTGTCAGGTCCTCCGACAAGTCCCGTCAGCGTGCCGGCGACCGAGCCGGTGCGGGTCCATCACTTGCTCTCGCACATGAGTGGGCTCACCTACGACTTTCAGAACTTGCACCCAGTCGACGCGATCTACCGAAACCTTGGTTACGACTTTGGTTACCCCCCGGGCGCGGACCTCGCACGGGCCGTGCACGACTGGTGCAGCGCCCCTTTGCTATTCCAGCCCGGAAGTCACTGGAACTACTCGGTCGCCACCGACGTGCTCGGTCGTCTCATCGAGATCTGGTCGGGCCAGCCGCTCGACGTCTTTTTCCGTGAGCGTCTCACCGGTCCGCTCGCAATGCACGACACCGAGTGGTGGTGTGCGCCCGAGAAGCAGGACCGCCTCGCGATGCTCTACGTACCACTCAACGGCGATTCCGTGCCCTACGAGAAGTGGGCGCAGGGGGCGTTGCACCCACCGCAGGTGCTGAGCGGCGGCAGTGGATTACTGTCGACCGCGTACGACTACAACCGGTTCATGACGATGCTGCTGCGCGGCGGTGAACTTGACGGCGTTCGCTTTCTATCGAGTCGCACGATCGACTTGATGACCCAGAACCACCTGCCCGGCGACGCCGATCTCGAGAAGTTCGCCACGGATTCGTTCTCAGAGGTCGATTACGCGGGCGTCGGGTTCGGTCTGGGCTTCTCGGTGAAACTCGATCAAGCCAAGAACAAGAGTTTGGGAAGTGAAGGTACCTTCGCCTGGGGTGGCGCCGCGTCCACCGCCTTCTGGGTCGACCCGGTCGAAGACCTGACGGTGAGCTTCTTCACTCAGTTGCTGCCAAGCTGGACCTACCCGATTCGCCGCGAACTCCAGCAGTTGGTGTACCAAGCGCTGGTTGATTAGTCGCGACATCGTGAAGCCCGTGACGTATGAATTCCTTCAGCAACTCGAGCCAGCGCCGCGCGCCGTCGTCGAGACAGGCGAAACGACAGCCCTGAAGTGAGTTTCAACGTCCTCGCCATCGATCAGGGCACCTCGTCGACGAAGGCTCTGGTCGTCAGCGAGACCGGCGACATCCTTTCCCAGGCCGAGATAGCCGTGCATCCAACTTCGGTGAGCGACGGTGGCGTCGAGCAGGACCCCGAGGAATTGCTCTCGTCGATCATCGACGCAGGTCGGGCCGCGCTGGCCGCCACGTCGTCGACCGTGCACGCCGTGGGCATCGCGAACCAGGGTGAGACCGCCGTGGCTTGGAATGCGCTCGGCGTGCCCGTCCACCCCGCGATCTCCTGGCAGGACCGTCGGTCGTCGAACGTGACCGAGCGACTGCGTGATTCGGCGGCGCGCCTGCACGCGATCACCGGCCTGCCGCTCGATCCGTATTTCACCGCGCCCAAACTCGCGTGGCTCGCTCAGCGAGTTGGCGACGACGTGCGGGTCGGCGGCATCGACGCGTGGCTCAATCTTCGTCTCACCGGGCGCTGCATCACCGACGCCAGCACCGCCTCGCGCTCGTTGCTACTGGATTTGGACACTCGCACCTGGTCCGACGAGGCAGTCGGACTGTTCGGTCTTGACGCCGATTCACTGCCCGACGTGGTTGACTGCGCGGGCGAGCTCGGCGAAACCTCGGTGTTCGGGCCGTCGCTTCGCGTCACTGGTCTGGCGGTCGATCAGCAGGCGGCGCTCGTGGGCGAACATTGCCTTCGTGCGGGCGAGGGCAAGTGCACCTACGGCACCGGCGCGTTCCTTCTCGTCACGACCGGCGCCACGGCCCGACGATCGAACAACGGACTCTCGGCGTCGGTGGCTTGGCAGTGTGGTGACGATCACGCGTACTGTCTCGACGGCCAGGTCTACACCGCGGGCAGCGCGGTGGAGTGGCTGCGTACGATAGGACTGATCGAGGATGCGGCGGATCTGGACGCCGTGGCCACGAGTGCCCCGAGTGATTCGGGCGTCGTGTGCGTGCCATCCTTCGTCGGACTGGGCGCGCCCTACTGGCAACCACGGGCGAAGGCGACGTTCGAGGGCCTGAGTCTGGACTCGGGCGCCGCCGAGATCGTGCGTGCGGTCCTCGAGGGCATCGCCGCTCAAGTGGCGGTGCTCGTGCGCGCCGCTGAATCCGACCTCGGCGAGACGATACAGGTACTGCGCGTCGACGGCGGACTGACGAGGTCGTCGGTCCTGATGCAGACGCAAGCCGACCTCCTGCAGATCCCCGTCGAGTTGTTTCCGTCACCACACGCCACCGCGCTGGGCGTGGCCGCACTCGCGCGCTACGGCGCGCGAGCTGCGAAATCGATCGGCGAGGGATTGCCCGCGCCCGGTCGCCGATACGAGCCTTCGATCTCGGCCGCCGCCGCCACGCGCCGGCTCGAGCGATTCGAGCGTGCGGTGGCACGCGTCATGGAATCGTTGAGCGAGGGTCCGTGAGTCGCGACTCGCAACGAGACGATCCCTACGACGTCGCGGTGATCGGCGCGGGGGTCGTCGGTTGTGCGATCGCGCGTGAACTCGCGCGCTGCGAAGTGTCGGCCGTGGTGCTCGAGCGTTCGGGTGACGTCGGCAACGGCACGTCGAAGGCGAACACCGCAATCTTGCACACGGGCTTTGACTGCGTGCCGGGCTCGCTCGAGTCATCCCTGGTGTCGCGGGGCTATCACCTTCTGGGCGCCTACGCCGAGGCAACGGGAATCGCCATTGAGCGCACGGGGGGAATCCTCGTGGCCTGGGACGAAGAGCAACAGGCTGCGCTGGCTTCCCTGAGGGAAAAGGCCGAGAAGAACGGTTACAACGAGACCCAAATCCTGAGCGCCACTGAGGTTCGCGACCGAGAGCCGAACCTGGGCGAAGGTGTGCGCGGAGGTCTCGCCGTACCGGGTGAGTCCATCATCTGTCCCTGGTCGACGGTACTCGCCTACGCGCTCGAAGCGGCGACGGCTGGTGTGACGTTCTTGTTCAACACCGAGGTGACCGCAGTCGCGCGCGACGGAGAGCTCCACGTGCTCACCACCAACCAGGGTGAGGTTCGAAGCCGGTGGCTGATAAACGCGGCGGGGCTCTTCTCGAGCGACGTGGACGGTCTTTGCGATCACGACGACTTCAAGGTGACCCCGCGCCGGGGTGAGTTAGTAGTCTTTGACAAACTCGCGCGAGACCTCATCACCTCGATCATCCTGCCGGTGCCGACCCAGAGGACCAAGGGCGTCCTGGTCGCGCCCACGGTCTACGGCAACGTGTTGCTTGGCCCAACCGCGGACGACGTCGATGATCCCTTCGCCACCGCGACGACCGAAGAGGGTATCGCGAGGTTGTTCGCAGCGGGCGCGAAGGTGGTGCCGCGCTTGATCGACGAGGAGGTGACCGCGATGTACGCGGGCCTGCGCGCCGCCACGCAGTTCCAGGACTACCAGATTCGTGCTCACGCGGGCGAGGCGTACGTGTGCGTCGGCGGGATCCGCTCAACTGGACTCACTGCTTCGATGGCGATCGCCGAACACGTCGCGGGCCTGTTGCGCGCCGAGGGTCTCGAGCGGACGGTCCGCACGCCAGCACCCGCGATACCCGACATGGCTGCGCTCGGTGAGCAACAACTTCGCCGTTATCTCGACGAGGCGGCAATCGATCGCGACCCCGAGTACGGCCAGATCATCTGCCACTGCGAGCGGGTGACCCGAGGTGAGATCCGCGACGCCTGTGCGGGCGCGCTCGGCGCCAGGGACCTGGGCGCCCTGCGTCGTCGCACCAGGGCGATGAACGGTCGCTGCCAAGGGTTCTACTGCGGCGCACAGGTGGTAGCCCTGCTCAGCGAGCTGAGTGGCCGTTCGCCGGCGGCCCTGACGGGGCTTGGCTCATGACCAGGGAAAACAGGATCGACTGTGACGTGCTGGTCGTAGGAGGAGGACCGGCTGGACTGAGTGCGGCGAGAGAACTACGCGCCCGGGGCGTAGCGCGCGTGCTCGTTGTCGAGAGAGAGACGCAGGCCGGCGGTGTACCTCGACACTGTCATCACACGGGCTTCGGTCTGCGCGACCTGCACCGCGCCTTTACTGGTCCTCGTTACGCCGACGAGCTGGTGGGCCGTGCGATTGACTCGGGTGTCCAAATCCTCACGGGTACGACCATCACGTCGCTCGAAAAGGATGGTGAAGCGCGTGCGACGAACGCCTCGGGATTGCACGTCGTCAACTCTCGCGCCGTGTTGCTCGCGAGTGGCGCCCGCGAGCGACCGCGCAGCGCACGCCTCGTGGCGGGCGACCGACCGCCGGGCGTGTTCACGACGGGACAACTCCAGCAGTGGGTCTACGTGCACGCACTGCCCGTTGGTTCGTGCGCACTAGTGGTCGGCGCAGAGCACGTGTCGTTCTCGGCGATGCTGACGCTTCGACACGCGCACGTGAAGACGTTGGCACTCGTCACCGACCTCGAGGCACAGCAAAGTGTCGCTCCCTTCGCATTGGCCGCACGAAGATTTTTCGGGGTACCAGTGTGGACACGAACGCGGTTGGTCGCCATCAACGGTCGTGAACGTGTGCGCGAGGTCGTGCTCGAGGACGTGACGACTGGAATACGCCGCGTCGAACCGGTTGACGTCGTCGTGTTCACGGGCGACTGGATTCCGGAGAATGAACTGGCGCGTCGAGCGGGCGTCGATATCGATCCCGGCACGCTCGGTCCGGCGAGTGACATCGGCGGTCGCACCAACGTCGTGTCGATCTACGCGACGGGCAATCTTCTGCACCCGGTCGAGACCGCGGACGTCGCGACGTTGCGCTCTCGTGAGGTCGCTCGAGTGTTGGCCAATGATTTGGAAGTGGGTTTGCCTTCATCGACGGTCAAACCGATTACCGTGGAGGTCGAGCCGCCGCTGTCGTGGGTGTGGCCCAATCGGTTCGATCCGAGTTCGCCCGCGCGTCGGGTGGCCTTGCGCACGAAGACTTTCAGTCAATCGCGTCTCCTCGTCGCTCGCCAGGAAGGCCGAGAGTTCAGCCGTGTACGCCTCGGTCGCGTCGTGCCGAATCGGTCCCTCGGCGTCGACGGAGCGTTCCTCGCCGCAGCCCAGCCTGATCGCGGACCGGTCTGGCTATCGCTTGGCTGACTCTTTTTTACCCTCTGACCAGTAGATTTAAAGATAGATGCCAACGAGATCGGTGGTTCTCCGTGGTTTCACTCCTCACGAGAGTTGGTGGG
>Ga0302320_10001148_pt1 | contig 63608 bp, 65 predicted proteins | sample Bog_T0_3_FD_202130 | JGI IMG/M metagenome (GOLD analysis project Ga0302320, IMG submission 202130) | Peat permafrost microbial communities from Stordalen Mire near Abisko, Sweden - Bog_T0_3 | ecosystem: Environmental > Terrestrial > Soil > Wetlands > Peat | place: Sweden: Abisko, Stordalen Mire...
GCGGGGAAACGGTGGGTCACGCATGATGGTTGCGGACTGTTGCGGGAAGACCGGCGCGGATGCCGCGAACGCATTGAATTGTTGGCGTCCCCGATGGGATTTGAACCCATGTTACCGCCGTGAAAGTCGTCCTAGAGTTCGTAACCGATTGAAATTAAACGGTACGGATAGCGCTCTAGGGCACTTATCGGACTGTGGAGACGGGTTATCGGACTGTTAACGGACTGTGATGGCCAGGTGCTAAGGAGCCTGAAAATCATGGACCCGACACTTCTTTCCCTGCTGGATTCGATCCCGCAGAAATCACCTCGCTCTAAACTCGAAACTCACCGCGAGCTAATTCGCCAGTTGCGGCGCAAAGGTTGCACGTACCGCGACATCGTTCGCATTCTTCACGAGCGCGTCGGCCTCGACGTGGCAGTCAGCACGATTCACTCCTTCATCAAGGTTCGCGCCAAACATCGAAAGCAGGTGCAGTACGAACTGCCACCGCTCGAACCGCAATCGCCCGTGACCGCCCGCATGAATCCCGAAGACGTTGCCTCCCGAATTGCAGCGCTCAAGGCAAAGCCAGTCGAGCAGAGGGCAAAACCCAAACACTTTCACTTCGAAGAAAGCGAGCCGTTGAAACTCGTCGGCCAAGGAGGATCGCGATGAACACACAACCAAAAAACAAACGAGTCGTTTTCACCATGGGCGGCAAAGGCGGAGTTGGCAAGACCGGCCTGATGGTCGCCCTAGCTGAGTGGTTCGAAGCCAATGAGATCCCATTCACGCTGCTCGACCTCGATACTGAAAACAAGGCTCGGGGCTCGCTCAAGCACTTCTTCAACGGGTCAGTAGCCAAGGTGAATATTCACACCCCCGCCGGTCTCGACGCGTTCGTAGATCATCTCGAATCCGGCGCGGCGATCATCCTCGCTGATATGGGAGCCGGTTCGGGGCAGGTGGCGAGCGACTGGTTTGACGCGATGTATGAGGATGTCGCGGCCACCGGCGCGCGCTTCACTGCTGTGGGCATTGTCACGCCAGACCCGGCAAGTGTTGAGAGTGTCCTCGCATGGGCAAATCAACTGCAGGAGCGGGTGCAGTATCTGATTGTCCAAAATGCGACAAGTCCTCAGGCGGACTTCAGCTACTGGGAGTCGGCTCAGCAAGCAATTCGTTTCCGCGAAGCGCTATCGCCGATCGTGATTCGGATGGAGTTTCGCTTGGCAGAACTTGAGAACCCTGCACGGCAACACGGCGTCCGCCTTGGCCAGGTTGCTACAAGGCAGAATGCGATCAACGAACTGAAGCGGGCTTCGATCGTGATGCGCGCCGAAAGCTATCGACGGCGGCTCTTCTCCGAGTTCGACCGGGCAAAGGAGATCTGCCTCCCATGAGTGCCGATCAGGAACTCCTCAATCTCGCGGGTGCGCGGTCCGAGAGCCAAACCCTGTTCGATGAACTGGCAGGGCTGGTGCCTGCTGAACGACTGGCGGAATATTACAGGGTCATCGCACACACTCGCACCCTTGGTCCAAACGACGAGATGCTGCGCCTACTGGAGGCAATGGGCCTCCTTGCGCTACTCACGCGAGAAACGCCCGCGGAGATCGCCGCAGAACGCAAGTCGTTGCAGAAGGTTCTTGAAAGTTCGGCATCTCAAGCCAACATGGTTGAGAAACGGATGGCTGGATACGCATCACACCTCGAATCACGCCTTGCTCAGTTGCCGAAGGAATTGGAAACGGGTTTGGACCCGCCTCGAATTGCGAAGCTGCTGGGCGAGAGCCTGCGACAGTGTTTCCAGCAGTCCGGTCTGCCGGATACGGCCAGAGCGCTTGACCAGTCTTACTCTGAAATGAACTCCGTTCAAAGGCAACTTGTGCACGTACTGCGAGAAGTAGCTCACCCTGACGTCGGCGTAATCGCAAAGGTCAGGGGCGCCAACGACTCGCTCCTGCGCAGCATGACTACTAGGGCGCAGCAGATGGACGATTTCCTTGTTAGGCTGGAAAAGCAGGTCTGGGCTATTTGGCTGCCTGTCATTGCCAGTGCTGCTCTAGCACTGGGATTCGCGTTGGGTACGTGGTTTGCCAACGTGCGACAAGGAACGCCGGAAACGTCAAGTGCCACTCAGTCGCAACAGATGCCAATGCCGGAAGCTCCTGCGCAGCAAGTCGTTCCGCAGCGGAACACAAAGCATCATTGAAACGGGGCTAGGTCACCAGGGAGTTCACAAGAGACATGCCGAACATATGGTTCACCGCGGATTTTCATTTTGGTCATAGCAACATAATCCGTTACTGTAATCGACCGTTTCGAAGCGTCGCGGAAATGGATCAAGCGATTCTCGACCGTCTCAACGCCTCCGTTAAGGTCAATGACATCCTGTATTTCCTTGGGGACTTCTGTATCGGGAGCAAGGCGAAGGCCCTGGAGCACCGCAAGCAGATTCGCTGCAAAAACATCTTTGCGGTGCCGGGTAATCACGACAAGCAAGTTCGCAAGCTGACCGAGGAGTTCTCTTGGCTCAGCAACCTTGCGGAAATCTCCATACATGGCCAGCCCGTCGTGATTTGTCACTATGCCATGCGGGTCTGGAATCGCTCCCATCATGGAGCGTGGCACCTGTACGGACATTCTCACGGGAACCTCCCTGACATGCCTACTTCCCTTTCCATGGATGTCGGCGTTGACACTCACGATTTCCGCCCGTGGCACTTCGACGAAATCAACTTGCTGATGACTGAGAAGGCAAAGGGGCTGAGCGAGCTACGCCGCTCGGATCCATTGAATATCCAATAGCTCAGGGTTCGTTCGAGCTAGCGGCACTCTCCAAACTAGGATTCGAGAATTCCGCCGCTTTGGGCCATTGTGGCTCGCCCAGCAAGAGGCTCGCAATCGGCAGTAGCATTTTTTCCCCGAAGCCGACTTCTCAGGATTCAAAGAACACAGTTCTCAGGGACCACTCTGGAAAGGAGCGCCGCCTTCCATCGGCGCTGGTAAAATCGCTCCGAGGTGGCGCCAATGCAAGTTTGCGTTCGCGATGAGACGGCTTCGGGCCAAAGTCTCTGGGAGTTAACGCTTGAGTTTCTGAGCGAGAGTATTACAGTGCGCGAATTGCTCCGCGAGCGTGTGCATCACGAAGTGCGGGAGTTCAACCGGCGGCAGGATAGGCTCGTCTTTAATGGTCTCGTTCAGCCGGAGGACGCCGAGCGCACGCTGAACGGCAGCAAGCTAAAAGCTCACCGGCCGCTCGATTGGGAGGCACAGTTCAAGCTGGCAGTTGAGGGATTCTCCACAAATGCGTTCTTCATCCTAATCGACAACCGCCAGGCTGAGAGTCTGGACGAGGAGTTTGTCGTTGGCCCGCAAACTACAGTGAGCTTCATAAAGCTCACGCCGCTGGTGGGTGGTTAGGCGTGACAGGTCCCAACGGGCACCTAGTCTTTCAATTTTCATCCGACGACCGTTTGGCGGCCGAGCACGATTTGGTATGCAAATGGGTGGGGGAGGCGGTTGCCAGCGTTCCGGTGGATCGTTACTACCAGGATGTTGATTTGAAGGCTTTGGCCAGCGGGCGAGAGTTGCTGGCCAGTTCGTCTGAGCGCGGCCGGCTGCTGGTGCAGGCAGCTGTGGTGCAGGCAAAGTTCTGGCACGCCAGCAGGGCGAAGATCCGCGATCAGGCGGTTCGTGATGGACAGGGGAGCAATCTCGCTCGTGTCCCAGGTTGGTCAGCGGTTCTCGGGGCCGAGTATAAAACGCTCACGGTCATCGGGGTGCTACTCAGGCGTAGCTTGCCGCTCGATCGAACGGACCTGCTCCAGCTTCTCGAATGGCTGACGGAGACGGGACATTCCTACGGCCTGCCAATTGGGCAGGCGACAAAGTCTCTGGAACGCTACACCGCAAAACATGGGATCGATGCAGAGGTTCAAAAAGCGGCACAGCGCTTCGCCGCCATACTTCGCAAGGGCGGCGGGAAGGATGCCAACCGGCTTGCCACGGCGGTGGACCAGATCTGTGCTGCGCTGCCGCGGCAGGATGACGAGGACGAGCCGGGAGAACTGAAGCCAGCACCAGTTCCATCTGCCGCCGGAGACCAACTGGTGCTTGTGCCTCTGAAGGTCATGCTAGGCATGTTGCCGGCTGAAGAGGCGTCTGAGACTACTGTGTGTGGACCGGACAGGTACGCGATGCTCACTCATTCTCCCCTAGCATCCGCGCACGGGTTCCTGTCGAGATTGCTCGAAGAAAAGATCCAGGCGGTGAAGTGGGGCACGGACCTGGATGCGTTCGCGACGGGGCAGGCTATTCTGGGGCTCGATCCGTCGCCTCGCAGCATGGTGTTGATGGCAGCGATGGAACGCAACTCGGCTTCTTTGCTGGGACCCAGCCTGGACTACAACGATGAGCCCTGCTGGAAAGCACGCAGCACCCTCTCGGGCATTGTTAGCAGGTTGGGGCGAGAGCCCGTAAGTTTGAACAGAGCCCTTCTGTTCGATCTAATCCTGTACCTTGCGATGCAGCCTCATCATACGTTCCCGCGTGGGGCGAGGCTCTCGGACGAGTCAGATACATGGTTGCTGGAGACAGTCGGAACCCTTACCGACGACAGCAGAAGCCTCACCGAGGGTGAACGCTTTGTGCTGGCGCTTTGGCGGCTAGCACGCGTTTTGGGGCCGCATCTCGGAACAACTCTACCCGATATCTCCCTTCTGACGCGTTGGATCGGCGATCGAGCAAAATATTTCCTGGTTCCTGGCGAAAGTTGGAGCGATGCCCTGAACGCAGATATCGCCGCTCTCCCCGAGGCTGAACAAAATCGATGGGTTGCCGTTTTGCGACACGCACTGAGCGCCACCGGAGCACGTCCTTCTGCGAAGTGGCTGAAGACTGGACGCGAGTTGGTAGCAACGCTGGGCGAGGAAGCATTTCGGGAGGCCATTGAGGCTTGGCTACCGAGGGTCGGGAGAGGCCGCTCCCACACCATTACAAGAGATCCGCGAGGAATAGGCGATACGATTCAGGACGAAAACGCCAACGTCCTGCGAGGCTTTCTATGGCTGGTCCCGCTTCTAAAGCGGCGTGACGGCGATGCAAGGTTAGCGGCAGCCGTGGCGTTTTCGGCGTACAGAAAGGTACCGGGAGTTGGTCCTCGGGCAGTGAAGGTTGGGAACGCAGCAGTCTACGCGCTTTCGGAAATGGTTGGTCCTGAGGCAATGGGGCAACTCGCCATGCTAAAGGTGCGGGTAAGGTTCGGCACAGCGCAAAAAGAGGTCGAGAAGGCGTTTGACGCGGCAGCGCGTGAGCTTCAGTTGCCGCGGGAAGAGGTCGAAGAACTCAGCGTGCCGGATTGTGGACTTACGAACGTCGGCGTCCGCGAGGAGGCATTGGGCGACTACAAAGTAAGGGTCGAGGTTAAAGGAAGCGATGTTGAGGTGAGCTGGTTCGACGGGAAGGGCAAGTCGCTGAAGTCCGTTCCTGCTCCGGTCAAGAAGGAACGCGCCGAGGATTGGAAGGATTTGCAGGGCGATATTAAGGATTTGCAGGCCATGATCTCGGCCCAGAAGGAGCGGATCGACGGGCTCTTTCTAGAGCAGAAGACTTGGCCTGCCGGCGTATGGCGCGAGCGGTACATCGACCACCCGGTGGTGGGCACGATCGGCCGGAGGCTGATCTGGTGCGTGGACGGCGTCGCCGTGACAATGATCGAAGGCCAAGCGCAGGATCTCGAAGCGCAGACAGTTGCTATTGGCGATGATTCGACGGTTACCCTTTGGCATCCTGCGGGCCGAAACGTCGAAGAGGTAGTGGGGTGGCGGCGACGCATCGAATCGGCCGGCATGGTGCAGCCGTTCAAGCAGGCACACCGCGAAGTCTACCTGGTAACGGATGCAGAGCGGCGTACGGAGCGCTATTCCAATCGGTTCGCGGCGCATATCCTGCGTCAACACCAATTCAATGCACTGTGCGGCGCGCGGCGTTGGAAGAACAAGCTGCGGCTCATGGTCGATGACGAGTACCCGCCTGCTAGCCGCGAGCTTGCCGCTTGGGGGATTAGGGCGGAGTTCTGGATCGAGGGCATCGGCGATGCTTACGGGCAGGACACGAATGAGGCTGGGACATACCTTCGGTTGGCCTCCGACCAGGTCCGCTTCTACCGAACCGGCGCTGCGCTGAACACCGCACATGCCGGGGGTGGCGGCTACCGTGCGCGAGCGTTCGGTCCGGGCGCAGGCGAGGTAAACGAACCGCTGCGGATGGATCAAGTTCCGACGCTGGTCTTTTCGGAGATTATGCGTGACGTCGATCTGTTTGTCGGTGTGGGATCGATCGGCAACGATCCGGCATGGCAGGACGGCGGACGCGAGACCAGGTATGGGGAATATTGGCGGAACTATTCGTTTGGCGAGCTGTCTGCGACTGCCATTTCACGACGTGAGACGCTGGAGCGACTGATTCCGCGGCTCAAGATTGCAGACAAGTGCATGTTGAGCGATCGGTTTCTGCTGGTGCAGGGGACGCGACGGCGTTACAAGATTCACCTCGGCTCGGGGAACATTCTGATGGAGCCGAACGATCAGTACCTCTGCATCGTGCCGGATGCGAAGGCACGTGCTGGTACTCCGCAGGTGTACCTGCCATTTGAGGGGGACGCAACTCTATCGATCATCCTGAGCAAGGCGTTCTTGCTCGCAGAGGACAGAGCGATCAAGGACCCGGTGATACTCCGACAGCTTGGGGAGTGAGCTGATGCTTGACGTGTGAGGCTGCAAAGCGGCTAGTCTCGACTTTCACATTTTCAGCGCGGGGTGGTTTTTCGTAATCCAATCTTCGACTTCAACGTAAAACTGTTTTGCTTGAACGACGATCTCTTTTGCTTCTGTGTCGGCTGCAACATTGGAGAAAGTGTAGTCGATAGTATTTCGCTTCCGTCGACACGTCTCAAAATAGTCGGCGTACTTGTGCGCGGCTTTACCCAACACCAGTTTCGTGCTCTCCAAGGACACCCGGTGGTGTCCGACTTTGCTCACGATCCGATACCCCGCACAGGCTATGGCCATACTCGCCGCCTGGAGCGCAGCGTTGTAGGCAGTGGCGAATCTCCGATCTGCTGAAAGGCCAGCAAGACTCGCGTCTGCTAAGTCGCGGGCGATCAAGGCCCGCATATTGTCTAATTCCTTCTTGGAAGTTTTGTGTTTCTGGGCTTCCTTATTTGCCAACAAGCTGGTCCAAGTCACTCTGGCCTCCTTTCACAAACTGTTTCCGTCCTCGTAAAACAGTGGCAAGGAAATGGTCGCCCGATTTGATCTTCTCCCGAAACTCCTCTGGGGAATAGGCCGTGACGTTGACCTCTCTTCCCAGCCGCGCCTCCGCCTTGCGGAGCGCCGGAGACAGGTCAGCAAGACCTGCTCTGCCAATGACCATCACGTCCACGTCACTCATCGCATGTTCCCGGCTTCGTGCCACGGAACCATAGATAAAAGCACTCTGAATATTGTTCCCAAACGGCTTAAGTATCTGCTCCAATATCGGAGCCAGCCCTGCGGTTTTTTCGAACAACTGCTGCAGGTCTCGGAACACTGGGGACTGCGTCTCCGCCTTGAAATAAGTCCTCGTGCCTTCCCGACGATGCACCAATATTCCGCTCGCCACCAGAGATGATAACTCCCGCTGAAGGCTCGACGGGCTCGTACCCAAACGGCCGGCGAGTTCCGAAAGATACCACCACTTATCTGGCTGGCCGAGCGTCGCCGCAAGCACACCTTGCCGTACCTGTGGGAACAACGCAGTCAGCACGGAAGAGTTACGCATATTGCGTACATTATTACGCATATTGCGTAAGCGTGTCAACTGCCAAAAGAACCGGGTTGCCTGCGGCTAGGATTGAGTAGTCTAAGGTGGCAGTTCAGATTACTCATATCCGTTCGAATCAGAATCGGACGCAATTCGAACGGACTCGAATGCTGTTCGACTTCGTGCGAGCATCGTTCGATAGTCTCCGGAAGGCCTTCACCGACCTAAGCCGAAGGCTTAGGGATGGTGTCTCTCTCCCTCCCTCTCACGTATAGAGTTCGCCGGGGCCGCGTATCCAGACGGCACTGTTGGCGCAGATGTAGCCGCAATTCTCGCCTGTGGCCTCCCGATCGCTCACCATTAGCTTCAGCGTCGGGTTCGAAAGGAATTTCCTCTCGTCAACCACAACAGATCGTGGGGCCTAACGGTTCGCGTTTATTTCTCTCTGGAATTCTTCGAAAAGTTGCCCTGGATACCGCCCTCGAAGTTGGAGGTTCCTCATTTCTTCCAACGGGAGGTCTGGCGCAGACACTCTCACCGGAATGTATTTCAATCGCACGCCGTCCTTCGTGGTCCTGCATGGAGGGAAGTCGGCCATGAATTCGAGCAAACCGGGGGCGACCTCGCGAAGATCATCCATCCTTGGCGGTCGTCCGAAATCCTGCCTAAGTTCAGCCCTCACCTCGGGTTCCATTAGGTCAGTTAATGTAGTCTGGTCAGGAGGCTGCTCACAATCTTCAATCAAGACGAACCCATTCAAGTGGCGCTGTTCCCGCGCTGTGTATGGCTGGAGGGAGAAACTCAAATCAATAATCTTAAATGGCGGCGCGGATACCCATGCGTGCCCCATTAGAGCAGGGTTGTCGCCGTGCATGATCGGCCAGAACCATTTCGTCTCGATATGGGACCGGGCCGGAAACTGAACCCTGAGACCACCACCCACAAAGTAGGCCCAAAGTCCTTGGCTCTCCAGGAAGCGAAGCATGGTACTCGAAATATCGATGCACGCACCTCTGCGACCGTCCGCGACCAATTCACGGTACAGAAACTCTGCCGATTCGCGAACGACCGCACGAGCACGCTCCAAATACTCGGGTGACAAATTCAGAGCATTGATGTACTGCGCGTACTTAATGAGTAGTCTGGGGCTTCGGCGTTCAGCAGCATGGAACGCCGGGGTATCGCAGAATCCTGGGTTCGCGAAATCTATGCCGTGCCTTATGAATTCCTGTTCCAATTCTTCGCGAGTGGGCAATCAGCCACCTCATGCTTAAGTATCAAAGGCAAATGGTATCGACCATTAAACATCAGGCAAAGTAGGCACACTCGCTAGAGGAAGGGCATTAGAGTTGCAATTCCATGACGATGGCGTCTTCGTTGGGCTCGGAATAATATTCTGGGGAGATCTCTCGGACGGTGAATCCCAGTTTTTCATTGAGCGCGATGATCGGATCGTTGCTCTTCCGCATGTTCGTAACAATCACTTTGAATCCGTGTTCGCTCGCGTAGCCGATCTGCCACTCTTTTAGCATCTGACCGAATCCTTTGCGACGATGCTCAGGCAAGATTCCCGTGCTTGCGATCCAAAGAGACTCCGGCTTCGATGTTTCGTCATAATCTTCATCATGCACGACTGCTGAGCAGCCCACTGTCTCCCCATCAACAATCATCCAATACGAAACGAAGCCAGCCCAATCTTCGGCGTCAAACAGGTCTGCCGGGAAATCCGCGAACGCTCTCCGATCAAAGATAAGAAGAGCCTCGATCTCATCCGGTACGGCCACTCTTCGGAATTCAACGCTCATATTGCGTCAGCTTCCGATTCCAGGACCGCATTCAAATAGCGGCCCAGCCCGTCGAGATCTGGGAAAATCGTGATCTCATCTACGCCAGCGACGGCCAATTGCTCTCTGATCGACAGGATTTCAGCGCGAGGGATCGTGACCTTAGCGATGTGCGCGTCAGACTCGCCCGTTAGGGATTCCAGTGCGGCTTCATCAGAGCCGTGGATGGTGAAGCATGATCTTTGTGTACTGATTCTCCGTTCACTGTGTGTTGGATAGATGGCAACACACGGCTTCGGCAGTTCATCTTTGGAATAGCGATCGGGTAGCCACGGCTTGTAACGATCTGCATCTGGAGTTGAAATGCCAATCACCGCCCCAGGAGGGATCACTTCACGTTCCTTCAGGACGTGCAGGTTCAGCCACCACGGATCGAGAATCCAAATTGCAGAATCAGTGTCGCCTACGTTGTCACGCACAGCGAAATAAAGAGCGATCAACGCTCCCTCTGTCCAGTCCAGGAGCCTCGTCGGTGCACCAAAATGTTGCATTGTGAAGTACCACTCCCAAGATGTAAGTGGGCCAGTATCAGCGAGGCCAGGACCGCGCATTATAAACTCTTGCCTAATCTCATCCTCAATTATCCTGATTCCTCGCTTAGGAGCCTTCACTCGATAGAGCTTCGGCGTCAACTTCCACGCTATATCACGGTGACCTCGGAACCAAGGACCCCAGGTCGGCTCATGCGGAAACCATTCACGTTTCAACTGAGTCGCCAGAGCTACACACTCAGCAATATTTGTAATCGTGCTCATTGTCACAATCCTGAGTGATCACTGGACGATCTACTCGGCGAGGACTATGGGATGTCCAGGATAGAGATTTCTGGTTCGCTCACCACATGGCCGAGAGGCTTGTTTTCCTCGTCCAGAGCGGTATACGACTTCCTTGGGATGTGTTGTTCCATCCGTGCTTTCAGTTCCTCTGCTTCAGCCTGAGTCGCCACAAAAAACAATTCAGCCGCAGGGCGCTGGATTCTGTGATCGATTTTCATCCCATCGAGAACTTTGGGGTAACGGTCAACGTTCTGGCTAGGGTTTATCCACGAGATATGGACTATCTTGCTCATGCCTTTCACGCTTTCTTCGAATGCTCGTTTGCGGCCTTCGGTTCAGCTTCACGCTTGCGGATTGCCCGATCTACATCAACCACAAAATCAAACATACGGTACGTCTCGTTCCAGCTCGTAATCGCTTGCCAAATGAAGAGCCCGATAGACACGACAATCGTAAGTGACCACTTCAACGTCGGGTGAACGTGAAGCGCACGCCCGAGGCCGTAAGATAGCAGCAATGCCATTGCACATTGCGTGCAGATATTGAATGTGGTCCACCGTCGAAATAGCCATTGATGAACCGATGTTTGGAGTAGAGTGTGGTCGAACACTGCTGCCGCACACAAGACCGACTCCGGTGGTCCCTCAGGCACTCCAAGTCTGCGCCATATCTTACTCATCGCGTTCTTTGACATCGGTATGTCGTAGGCGCGGTGCGGAAACAGCGGAGAAGCCAATCTCAGCAGACACATCGTCAGAACCCCTATTCCGTATCCAACAGGCAGGGTGGCAACCCCTACCACGCCCAAGATTGACAGCAACGTTTTCAGAGAAGCGGAATCGGTAGCGGCGGTAGTCGCATATAAGTACTGCCAGAGGTCGCCACTGAGATACGCCTCCCAAACCACTGATGCGATCAAGAAGAACGGGGGAATGAGCATTCGGAGTTGTCGGTCCTTATCCATCGTTTCCTCCCCGAAGGATCGTATCACTGGGCCGTCAAATTCTCTTTCAGAGTACAGTGCAGCATTCGGCTGCGCGGGGGATACAGCGTGAGCAAGGTCAACTAAGCCGGGGCACGAATCCCCCTCACGGAGTCTTCGTCAAGGGTGCTCAACGAACAACCCCGGACAATTCGTAGCTCCGGTCAGGCGAATCCTAGCACATCTCACACAGCTGCTTCTGCCTTGGAATTCAGAGCGAGTGGTTTGGGACGCGAAAAATAGTAGCCGAACGGTGTAGGTTCGAGCGGGTGAGCGAGTTTGCGATCAAGGCCCTTTAGGAAGTCCATGTAGCTGCCAAGGAATCCGTCGAAGCGCTCTCGAAATTGAATCAGATCACTTGCTAGATTGTTCGCCTTGAAAGTGTTGAGAACTTCGGGCCTCAGCTTCAATGGAACTTGGTCATAGACGGGGCAGACAACATAGTTACTGTACAGCCCTACGAGGCTGTTGAATTCTGCTATGGACTGTTTGAGAACCTCACGGCTCGGCCTGCGCTCATCTGTACGAGCTGCGAGTATCCGAGAGAAATCAGCAAACAACTGTAGAGGTGGAATGTGTAGCGACTCAAAATGTACGCTGTTCGATTGGCACAGCCGACTGAACACGATGCCATAGAACGCGTCAGAAGTCTGCGTAGTGGTGAATTCAAGGAATTTGTGAATCCAGCCTCTTAGATCATCCAAGGCCAACGCTGCAATTTTCTCTTCGTCCTTTCGTGCTCTGCGCTGCTGCAGTTGTGCTCTCAGTTTTGGAATTTCGCCAATGAGAAGTGAAACGACCGCGAGTGCGACGAGGCCGAGCGCAACGGTCCTCTGCTTCTGCTGAAAGAAAACTCCTATCGTTGCAACGAGAGGGACAATGAGCTTTGCGAAGCGTTCAAAAAGACTCTGCTTTGGATCGTCACTCACAACCATCTCCTATCCATTCGCTTTTCTCATTCCAATACTCTACGCCCTCAATGTTGAGAATTTGCTTGTCGAAATCACACGCTCATGATTCCCTGCGTCTCGAACAGAATCATCTGCCTCCTGATATTCAACAGGGATGTCGTGCCAAATGTCTTATTTCAGCGCTGCTAGGCGGCGTGACGGATGGTGTTGGCAATTTCGATTCTTGCGTCCCGATGTTCAGTAGTGTGCTCTTGTTCTGTTATCACCTTCCGAGCTGCTGCAACCACGACAGCAACGTCGTTTGGATCGGTACATGAGGATTCGTAGTCAAGGGTGTAAGCCTGGTCGCACCAGTCGCACTTCAAGACACCCTCGTACCTGATTTGGTCAGGTCTGGGTGCCGATGGTTCCCGAGAAAGATAAGCCGTACAGAGCGTCATTCTTAACCTCCAAGGTCAAAAGGTGCGATGTCAGTTGGGTCTGTAAGTTTGAGCTAGCGCCTTAGTCTCAGTCAGATTTTACCCCGACAGGCATTGTAATACGTACAGTGCAGAGCAACGTCAACTCTCAATTGCGAGAGCTTCTTACTGAGCCGAGTGCCAAAAGGTCCCGAGAGGACTGCTCTCGAAGAATTGTTAGGCAAGTTACATGACTACGGGAATATGGTTAGGGAGTAGCTCAGTCTGGCAGAGCACTCGGTTGAGGACTGAGTGGTCGTGGGTTCGAATCCCACCTCCCTGACCATGATTTTCGGCTCGATCTTTGGTCTTGAATACTCAGGGCGTCTTCAGGATAATCTGGGTATGCGTGGATGCATTTACCGAAGGAAACGTTGAGACGATTGCGTTAGACGCGACATTTGAGTGAGTGACGTTGTCTCCGATCCAGAGCAGCATTTTATTGCTCGGTTGCTTCAGGAATTCCCGGACCTTTGCGTGGACCTTCTTGTCCGAAGCCCTCGCCGCAAAATCCCGCGCTACGGCCTCGATCTCCCCAAGAATCTGAGCAACGGCCCACACCTTCTCTGGAGGGTTGCCACTGATCCGCCTGGAGGTGAGATGGGAAACCTCATTGCTGGCTCGACCGTGAAGCTTGTTCATATCGGGCGATCTACTTGGTGACCACGCGGGAGGATTGTCAAAGAAGTGCTTGGCTCTAACGTAGTCTCCGTTCTCGCCGAAAAAGAAGAACTCGATCAGGTTCCTCAGGTGAGTGGCAAAAGACTCGAGCAGCGCCGTGTACACGACGCTGCCTTCTTTGTGTTGCGGAAGCGCATCGGCGGTTTCCCAGAGCATGGTGAGTTCGTGCATCAGGTGCTCTTCGGAGTACTGGAGGAGCTGTGGGTCTGTCAGCGGGGAGGCCATAGGATCAAGCCTGGCGAAGAGCGTGGGAGAAGTCAAGCCACCCCGTGAGGATAGCCCTCTGCAGGCCCAAGTCCGAATGACTGTCGGTCAGCCGAGGTCGCTCGCTTCGAGCTCACTTGAGACACATCTGCGTGCCAGCTGTGTGTCCCACCACAGGTTGATCTCTAATCTCGAACAGAGCTAGCGTCGGGCTGTGCTGACGATTCGTGCCATGACCAGCGGTGAGGGCTACGCCCAGCGTCACCTTCGGCAGAGCGATTACTACGACCAGAATCGGACCGTCGAAGGCCGGTGGTGCGGCCGCGGCGCTGAACTGCTGGGTCTCAAAGGAGAGGTTACCTCCGAGGATTTCGAAGCAGTGCGTCAGGGCCTCGACCCACAAACTGGAGAGTTCCTGCGGCAACGCCACAGCGCGGATCGCATCGCCAGCAATGGCGCGGAACAAAGCAAGGCCCGGTCCCTCTATGACCTGACATTTTCGGCGCCGAAGTCAGTCTCCGTCATGGCCATTGTTGGGGGTGATGAGAGACTGCTCGCCGCGCACGCAACCGCCGTGCGCGAGGCCCTGGAGGAAGCAGAAAAATACTCGGCCACTAGGGTTCGCCTCGCCGGCCTGAACGAAAATCGAGCCACCGGAAACTGGATCGTAGCTTCCTACACTCACGACACGAGTCGTCAGCTAGATCCTCAGCTCCACACTCATGCCGTCGCTGCCAATCTCACTTACGATGGCACCGAAGGGCGTTGGAAGGCGCTACAGGCTTCCGGTCTATACGAGCGCCGCAGCTACCTGACCGAGGTCTATCGCAATGCCCTGGCTCGCGAAGCACGTGCCCTTGGTTACGAGGTTGAAAACCGTCACGATGTTCGTGGTCGTGACAAGGGGTTCGAGATTGCAGGATTCTCCCAGGATTTCCTCGACAAGTATAGCCAACGCAGTGCCCAGCGGGATGCGGCCATTCAGGAATTCACCCATTCTCGTGGCCGCGCACCAACGGACAACGAGGTCGCGGTACTCGTCCGGGAAACACGACCTGACAAGCTGCAAGAGATATCGACCGGGCGAGTCCGCAGCCTTCAGCAAGACCGACTGTCAAGGGAAGAGAGGCAAACACTTCGTGAGGTTTCGAACGAAGCTCAGACACAATCCTATTCACCCCGAATCAATCATGGTATGCACGAGGCCTCGCTTGCATACTCTCAGGAGCACATTTTCGAGCGTCTCTCAGTCGCCAGAGAACATGAGGTTCTAACCGAGGCTCTCCGTCACGGACGCGGCAACGTCGACCTCAGCGACCTTCAGGGCTCTCTCTGCGTTGAACGCACGAAAGGAACTCTCATCTCCTCTGGGGATGAAATTGCGACACACGCGAGCCTCGAACGCGAGCGTGACATGATTGCGGTCGTTAACCGCGGAGTGGATCGCTACGACTGCCTCGGAATGAGCCGCGGCTTTGAAGTTTCGGAACATCTCCGTCCCGAACAAAGGCGCGCCGTCGAAGCAGTGCTCCATTCTCGTGATTTGGCGATCAATATTCGCGGCGCTGCCGGTACTGGCAAGACTGCCACGCTGCGTGAAATTGACCGGGGCCTCAGAGAGGCCGGACACGAGGTTCTTGCGGTGGCTCCCACCAGAAGTGCGGTGGATGAACTCGAAAAAGTTGGCTTCCGGGATGCGATGACTGTCTCACGACTTCTGGAGGCTCAGGAACCACAGGGCGCGCTGCGCGGGAGGGTCTTGATTGTTGATGAAGCAGGCATGGTTTCGGGACGGCAAATGCAAAGCTTGCTGCACCTCGCCGAGGATCAGGGAGCCAGAATCGTCTTTTCCGGTGACACGCGACAAATTCCCAGCGTCGACGCCTCGGATGCTTTGCGTATCTTGGAACAGGAGTCTGGCCTGAAGAGTGTTTCCCTTACTGAAGTACAGCGGCAGACGAACTCTGTCTATCGCGAGGCCGTAAAGACCATGAGGCATTCACCGGAGGAAGGGTTCGCACAACTGGAAAAGCTCGGTGCCATTCGCGAGGTACCCGTCTTCGACCGAGGCCAGATAGTGGCGGAGTTGCATCGCCAGTTCCGAGCCGAAGGGCGCGAAACGCTTGTAGTTGCCGGCACTCATGCTGAGATTTCCCAACTCACCGACGCAATTCGCCACGATCGGAAAGATCGCGGCGAATTGGGAGTCAGCCATTCTTTTGATCGGTACGTCTCGCTCCAGTGGACGGCAGCGCAGAAACAAGAACTGTCCAATTACCAAGAGGGGCAGGTTCTGCAATTCCACAAAGACACAAAACTAGCAAAACGTCATGAGTCTCTGGAAGTCGTGCGTGTTGAGCCTCAATCACTGGTTGCGCGAAAAGAAACCGGTGAAGAGGTGAACATCTCGCCGAAAAAAACACGGGCATTTTCGGTTTATGAGCGTCGGCCCATTGAGGTTGCCCCTGGCGACAGCCTTATGCTGACAGCAAACCGTCGAGGACCGGAACTCCGGGCGACCAACGGAGAGCTGGTCAAAGTGACTTCCCTAGATGGTGGTGCCATTCGCCTCGAAGACGGAAGAACACTTCCTGCGAACTATCATGAATTCACCCACGGATATGCGGTTACAGCCCATCGAAGCCAGGGCAAAACAGTCGATACCGTTATCATCTCGGCAGACGCTATGAAACAGGAATTGTTCTACGTGGCTGCCAGCCGTGGGCGGAGCGAGATCGCTGTCGTCACAAGCGACCGCGAGCAACTTCGTGACTCCGTCGGTGTATCCACGATGCGGCAGTCCGCGATTGAACTGGCTCGAAAACAGCTATCCGCGCACACTCTGGAAATCAGGCACGATGTTGACCTTGTGCCTGGACTAAACCGGCAGGCGGGACAGCAGATTGGAGAGCAGCATTCTTCCGTTCCAAGTCACACACCGGTACCGGAAAGGACTCCTGATATCGGCGTCGACCGTGATCTCGGTGGCCCCGGTCATGGTCTCGGGCTTTGAGGTCTCGCGGAGGCCACACCTGCACATTCCCCACATGGCGGAGAAATGGGCCGGGGGGGAAGGCTTGTGTCAAGGCCGCGTGTCTTGCGCCGCGAAGCGGTCGTGAGCCTTGACACGAGGTGCGCCCCGGCCATCATGCTCTGTTGTGGGGATCTGTGGGAGCCTAAAGGATGGTTAGTGCGTCGGGCCGTGTGCTCCAGCAACCTGGCTTAGCACTCTGTCCGCTGCATTCACGCCCCGATATTGCGCTTCCTCGAAGATGGAGAATCCGCTGAGGTCCGAATTGGCGAATAGAATTCGTCCGTGTGCTTTGGCAAGGTTACGACGTTCGGCGGAAAAGATTGCTCCGACCTTGGGGCGGGCCATAGCGTGTCCCATGCGCATAATATCTATGCGCGACACGCACTTCCGGATGTCATGATGCACCCGTTCGAGGTCGTGAAGAATCGCTTCCTTCCAGTAGTTCCAATCCTTGTTCAACAGCAATTGCCGATTTTCCGATGGCAGTCCATCGGCCAAAGCCCAATAGAAAGTCCAGACTGTGCGTTCCACGTGAGAGCGGACACTCTGATGAGTCGCATCTACGTAGCCGAGTGTCGGGGATTCCATGAAGACACTGTCCCATGTAGGGTCCGTACCATAAGAGTCGGGATAATGTTCGAGCGTGAGATTGGCGGTTAGCCACGGCGAATATTCGAAATCATGCAGTGGAGCCATGCCCTCCACCAAGTACGACGCTAGAAAGGTAGGCGCTGCGAAAATTATGAATTCTGTCTGGTATTCGGTGTCTCCAGCCAGAACGCTGAACCCCTTTCCCCGTCGCGAGATTTTGTGCACCATTCGGTTGGTCTCTACAAAGCTTCCGACTCGTTCAAGTAGTCGGCGGACGATCCATCCGTTTCCCTCGGGCCAGGTTAGAGGTCCCTTTTCTTCCGGCTCGCGAGATGCGAAATACTGGATTCCTGCCCATGCGGACGTGTTGTTGGTCGTTGCGCCATAATCGTCGCGGCAACAGTAGTTCATGTACCAGTTGAGAATGCGAGAGTCCATTCGCTGCGCGCGAAGCCAGTCAGCAAATGAGAGTTGGTCTAGGTCCTCCGTTGTGTCGGAGAGCCCGATCTCCATGGGTACGGTGAACTGGCCTGTAGCGCGGAACTCATGGATGCGGTCTTCCAGTCTTCGGAACTGATCGCGGTCGCCTGGTGTTAATCCGACGGCTGGCTCTATCCCTTCTTGCCATCTTCCATACAGAAACAAACGCTCCTGCGGAGTGAAGCAGAGATAGCGTTCCTCCCATTGGCCGTTCTTTAGTACCCCAAGGTCCTCAAACAGCTCGCGGACATACACAGCCTTCGGCCCCGGTACCGGAACATAGTGCGCAGCCCACGGGTATGCAGTGATTTCATTTTCACCCCAACGTGAATTTCCGCCTGGTTGATCGTTCATCTCAAGGAGAACAAAATCAGTGAAACCTTTCTTGTGAAGCCGCCACGCGGAGCTCAGACCTGCAATTCCACCGCCGATGATCACGACCGCGCGCTTCGCGACCTGCTTGGGTTGAGGAAAGCTTGCCCGGTCACGCAGTTGATGGCCCATCTGGAATGAGTCGTTCACGAATGTGCCAACAACCGGTCGGTCTCCTTTGATCGAGAGGCCAATTAGCGCTGCGCTTGCCGATTGCAGGAACTGGCGCCTTGAAGTGCTCAATGACTGATGTCCTTCCAGTCCTGGTCGTAGGCGCGGACCAACACCTGATCGTTCAGCCGGTTCGAAGGCATCGGTAACGGTGACATGTCAGGGGGGAATTGAAACAGCGCAGGTAAGCCATCGACACTCACAAAGCGAAGGCCCCGCGGCAGAGAGGTTGGGATCTGATAATCACGGAAACTTGCAATCACGAATCCCCACTCCCCAAAGGAGGGAACGTACACGTGGTACGGATATGTCTTGAGTCCTGCCTGCTTCAGCGTCTCAGCAATGCACCAATACGAATCGCGCGCAAACATCGGGGACGTGCTCTGGACCACCATCAATCCCTGGGCGCTAAGGTGGCGGGCCGCGGCTTTGTAAAAAGCGGTGGTGTACAGCTTTCCTAGCGAATAGTTCGTAGGGTCAGGAAAGTCGATCACGATGAAGTCGAAGCTGTCGGCGTTCGAATCAACCCAGGGAAATGCGTCGGCGTTGGTGATATGCACTTTCGGTGATGAGAATGACTTCTGGTTTAGTGCCGTGAGCATCGGATGGGTAGAGAACAACCGTGTCATCTCTGGATCGAGATCGACCAACGTAATGCTTTCGATCTGCGGATACTTGAGAATTTCACGCACAGCCAGACCGTCACCACCGCCCAGCACTAGTACCCGGCGCGGAGCAGGGATGGCCGATAGTCCGGGATGGACCAGCGCTTCGTGATAGCGGTATTCGTCGCGCGAACTAAACTGCAGATGGCTGCTCAGGAACAGGCGGATGTCATCCTTGAATCGCGTTAAGACGATGTGCTGATATCGCGTGTCGCGAGCAAAGATGATCTCGTCCGCATAGATGTTGTCTTCGGCTGCAATCGTGATGCGCTTGGCCTGTGCCAGTCCGATTCCCAAGCCGCACAGCACGACAACGCACATGATTCGCAGGGCCTGCACCGAAGCGAGCTGTTTTGCAAACAGAAAAGTGCTCCAGAGCGCGACCAATACATTGATGATCCCGAACAACATGGCGGAGCGGACGAGCCCGAGGTAAGGAACAAGAAGAATTGGAAACAGCAGCGATGCTCCCAGCGCACCGAGATAGTCGAACGTCAGGACATGGGCAACAACGTCGCGGAAATGATAACGGTCGCGAATGATCCGCATCAGCAGTGGAATTTCCAGGCCTACGAGAACACCGACTACGATGACTAGGGCGTACATCAGAAGCTGAAAACCCTGAGTGTAGGCGAAGGCCAGAAACAGCAGCGCCGACGAAAAGCCTCCAATCACGCCCAGCAGCAGCTCGATCCACACAAATCGGTACGCAAGACCACGATCAATGTAGCGCGAAAGAGCGCTACCGATCCCCATGGCGAACAGGTAACAGCCAATGATGGTGGAAAATTGAAGAACGCTATCGCCGAGTAGATAGCTAGCGAGCGTTCCCGCGATGAGCTCGTAGATGAGCCCGCAGGCAGCGATCAACAACACCGTGATGAAGAGCAGTATGCCCAAAGCTTAGTGGACAGCGGATGCGATGATGATGCAAATGCCGATGGACATTGTTCCAATCAGGATGGCGAGTGCGGTGTTGTGCTCCTGGACAATTTCTTTCCAAAGGTTGTAGGGAGTTACCTTGTCGATGATGAGAAACGCAGCGGCAAAGACAAAGATGCCGAGCCCCGCGTAAACAACTGCGTTCACCACGTTGCCAATTTGGATGCCCATTTACTTGCCTCCTGTGTAGTGATGGTAGCTGCTGTAGACCGACCGATAGGAACCGGGATTGTCGCGAACGGATCTAGGGACATTCTTCACCTCGTCGACGGAATCGAGGCTCCACCCCCGGTATTCCGCCATGGCGAGCGTGCCCAGCACGATGACGCCATAGAGAATGTAGAGATTTCTGATCATGAGTCGTCTCTCTTTCCGGATAGATTGCCAAGGCTCATTGGCCGACCGGCATCTTCAGAGTCGTCATCGTCCGAGCCGGTTGATCCGTAATCACTCTCAGCCCATCGCAAGTGTTCAAAATTCATGGAGCGCCATGTTATGAGTCCAGCAGGAACCAGCAACGCGAGGAGTACGATTCCAAAAAAGCTCACCTGGGGAACATCGCGCTTAGCCGAGATGCTGTAGGAAATGATGCCCCCGCGACTATCCGATTCAGGCTCGACTCGGAAATAGTAGTGTCCCGGAGGCACGCTAGGGATTACCACCGAATCATCTTGCTTGCCTTCCGTCCAGAGCCCGTCCTCATCATGGCCGTAGTAGTAGCTCACTTCACGTCCGAAATCGTAAGCTTGTCCTGTGTCCTGGTTAATGAGTGCGCAGTTGAGATAGATCCAACTGTTATCTACGTTTGAGGTTGTAGTTAATTCCAGATCAGAAGTGTGACCCCCTAGTTCGAAAACGTCGGTCACAAATGATGTTTCCCCGTGAGCATTCGGGTTAAATTTGTAATCCCCTTGGAATACTTGCTCATTGCGGGCCAATGACCAAAACAAAATCATCATCACGAAAAGAACCAGCATGAATCCGCCAAACGCAATCCATATCGCGGTAGTATCCGCGCTCAGGGGAGACGGCTGATTCTCATAAACACCGATGCGCTCTGGGGGCTCTCCTTGGAGACCGAAAGCTTTCCAGATGTCGCGGCCCGAAATGTACTCCCCCATGGACCACGTAACCTCTTTGCCGGTCCGTTCGCTAGAAATCACCCGGGGCGGAGAAACGTAATCCGACACATCCGAGGATTCGCCTACTCGGACCTGCCATGGGAACTCCCCAAGGACAAAAGTCGTCCCGGCTTTTGCAGTTTGAAAGTGCTTGTAGGTTGCTCCGAGGTAGCTCACGGTCGCGGGGCTGACATCATTATTCACGGTTGGCAACGACCGCAAAGTACTGGTGTCGTTCCAGTGACCGTTGTATTCGGTTAGGTAGCGAAATCCTTTGTATGGGTTGAAGAGGACGTATTCATGCCAACTGTAGGAAACGCCTTCGACGTGGATGGTACGGCGCTGAAAGCCGACCGCCTCGTAGTCTGTTCCTCGAATCTTACCCCGCGTGCCTAGCGGAATCAGCGGCGGATCTTCGTCTACAGCGGCCTTGAACTTCTGCAGAATCGTCAGCCGTGGATCCTGCGCGTCCAGAATGGAGTGGCAATGATCGCACACGACCGTCACAGCTTGGCTAAGAGATCGAAGTGTAATCGCAGCGCCGCACCCTGGGCAATTGAGTGACCTCACTTGTGGCGGGCCTGGCGGATTGGGGCCACTTGTGCTCATGACCATCCTTCGAATTTCCGCAAGTTCTTGAGATTCAATTCCTCAAACTCAACTGCCTTCCCCAAATACAAGGCAGGGGCCTCGTCGCTGTAGTCGATCGTGGCAAACTTTCCACTTGTCGCCATCAAGTCAACGAAGACGACGTCTTCTTTGTCCCAATACTGGAACGGCAATTCTCCTTCAACCCCGCGATAGTGCGCTTTTGTGATCGTGGTTACGGTGTAATCGTCACTGTCCCAACTGTAGCGCTCGCCGACCTTGCACTCAGACGGCAACTTTCGACCCTGCACCGAGAAGGTCACGACATACTCATCCTGCGCGTCAGAGAGCCATGCACTGCCGTTGTTCATTACCAGATGCCATTCGTTCCAAGTCCCCTGATCGTATTCGTAAATGATTCGGCCAACCGCCACGAAGGCCTGGCGGTTGTAGACGCCCTCCGTGCCAATCTGGATAGGAGAACTGTTCGGCGGCAGGTCCGCAACTTGGCCGACTTTCTTTAAGTCAATGTCAGTTCGGACCAGGATGGATTTGCAGTATTCGCAAACCGTCTGAACGCTACTAGACCAGCGGAACGTAATCTTGGCGCCGCAGTTTGGGCAGTTCGCGGTGGGCTGCGTCATCCGTTCCGACTCTCTCGCGAGATTCTGCCAGCCACACTGGCGGGCTCAAAAGTGATCCCATCTGCCGGACCGTAGGGCCTAGTCACAGTCCGGACGGTAACGGAGGTGGCACCAAAAACTCGTATCAACTCACCCTCAAAATCCCACTCTTCACGAGGAACACAGCAAAACAGGTTGAGACAAAGGGAGCCGAATTCAGGAAACGTATGACACGCAAGATGCGATTCTGCCAACAGACAAAGGCCGGTGATTCCGCCAGCGTTGGGGAACTCATGCCACTGCGTTTCTCCTACCGGCCTGAGGCGAAGGCTCGAGATAATCCGCCCAAACAATTCGCGGAGAAGCGCACCGCTTCGAAGCGATTCGGCAGAGCACCCGTGCGCGTCAACAACCCATTCGATTCCATTCATAATGTCGCGTGCAGCTACTGCTGAGGGTGGCCGCACTCAGCACAGAATTTACTGATTCTTGGAATAGGCTTCCCACAGTTGAGGCAAAACTTCGTATCTGCCCCGGCTCCGGTCGCGGTTGTTGCGCCCGCAACAGGCGCGGTTCCGGATTCTCCACTGGCAGGCCCAGCCTTCTTCAAGGCATCCATCATTGCCTGACCCATCGCCACGCCCGCACCGAGTCCAGCGCCTACTCCGGCAGCACCGCCACCTTCGTTCGCCGCCGCAATCGGAATGGCCTGTGCAACTTCGTACTGCGTATACCGCCCCATATCGCCGACCATATTCATGCTGATTCGTTGATCAAGGACCTTCTGAAGCTCGTCCGGGAGCGACAAATTCTCGACCACGAAACTGTCGAGCGACAGCCCGAATTCGGCGAATCCCGGTTTGAGCTGCCCGACAATTTTCTCTGAGAGCGCCACTTGATTCGCCGCCATATCCAGGAAGGACACGTTGCTGCCTGCAAAAGTGTCCGTAATGCGACCCACAATGGCATTGCTCAATTGTCCTTCGAGGTCGGCGACAAGATAGGTGTCACGCGTGCCGCTCACCTTCGAATAAAACACCTTCGGATCGGTGATGTGGTAAGTGTAGATCCCGAACGCGCGCAGCCTAACTGCACCAAACTCCTTGTCACGAATCGTGATGGGGTTGGGCGTCCCCCAATGTTGGTTAGTCTGAATTCGAGTCGAGAAGAAGTACACATCCGACTTGAACGGAGATTGGAAGGCTTTGTCCCAGTTCTGGATGTAGGTCAGGATCGGCAACGTATGAGTATTAAGCGTGTATAGGCCCGGAGAAAACGCATCGGCGACCTTGCCTTCGTTCACAAACAACGCCATCTGGGAGTCTCGAACCGTAAGCTTGCCGCCATTCTGGATCTCCCGATCTTGCATCGGATAGCGGTAAGCGAGAATTCCATCGCTGGGTTCGACCCAATCAATAACATCAATAAACTGCTTGGACAGAAAATCTCGAAGACTCATGGGTGCGCTCGCTTTGTGGCCATGCTTCAGCCTTAATGACTGGGCTGAAAGGGGATGCTACGGGCTACACAGGTCTCTGTCAACAACGGCACATTGCACCTCAGTCGGTCCATATTGCAGATCGCAAATGCCGAGCAGTCACCAACTTGACCTCACTCCCCTGGAGGATTCTGCTAAGTCTTGCCCGAGAACTTCGACTCGGTTGATGGCGGCCGCAAAAAAAATTCGATACCTTTTCCCTGCTACATGTTCCTTACATACATAGAGGGGAAAATCTCGCGGCGGATCAATGGAACCGTGTTGCTAAGAAGGCGGGCGCTTGAGTGCGTTCATTGCTTCGTTCCCGTGGATTCCCCAAACGTACCTAAAAGTACTTTTAGGCGCTTTAGGCACTTTAAGCAATTGTTGAGAAGTTTGTTCGAAGTCAAAAAGAAAAAAGATTCTTTGAGAGGAAGCAACAAATGCGTCTTGTACGGTTTCTATACGAATAATGTTCTCGTCCGCCCATGACGCGAAGACTAACGCCAGCCGAGTAGTGAATGGGCTCGAAATCTGTCGAACGAAGTCGGACGCCAAAGCCGACCTTCAGACGACGCGGTGATTTCAGCCCGGTCTCGACTCTCGCTGCAGGAGACTTTATGAGCGAGATGCACGAAGCAACGCCAGTCAGCCAGCCGTTCCCTCATTTCGAGAGGTTAGTCGATTCGCGCGAGGCGGCAGCCTTGCTGCAGATCCACCCGAAAACACTTCAACGACTAGCCCGCAAGGGCGAGATACGCGCCATGCGGATCGGAAAATTGTGGCGCTTTCGCACATCCGATCTCGACGCGTGGGTGCATTTGAGGTTAAAGTTAGCCAGCTATCCGTACCGTCCCTAACCACGGAGGATCGTGATGAGACGGACGAGATTTCAGCAAGGCAGTCTTCAGATTGTGAAGCGTGCACGCGGCCGGAACGCATGGGAGTATCGGTGGTACGAGCTCCAGGCAGACGGCTCTCGCAAGCGACGCTGTCTGATCGTTGGTTCGGTCGAACAATATCCGAACGAGGCGTCGGCGCAGAAGGCCGTAGCCGTCCTTCGGGCAGACATCAACGCTGAGAGTCCGCGCACTAGTTTGACTCCGATCAGTGTTCAAACTCTTATCGAACACTACCGGGAAAAGGAACTGGGCGCGAATTGCGGCAAAACACGGAAGACGCAGGTCACCTATGAGGGCTATTTCAACAAATGGATTCTGCCTCGTTGGGGAAGCTATCGCGTCACCGAGGTAAAGGCAGTCGCTGTCGAGCAGTGGCTTCGGTCGCTCAAGTATGCGAATGGAAGCAAAGCCAAAGCTCGAAACATCATGAGTGCCGTGTTCAATCACGCTGTCAGGTGGGAATGGCTCGGTGTGAATCCCATACGCATGGTGCGTCAAAGCGCCAAGCGGACCAGGATGCCCATTGTGCTTTCCATCGAGCAGATTGCGGCACTGCTTCGCACCCTGAAGGAACCCACGTACACGATGGTATTTCTCGCCGTGTTCACGGGCCTTCGGGTTGGAGAGTTGCTGGGCCTCAAGTGGAAGGACATCGATTTTCAGAAGATGGAAGTCCATGTCATCCGCTCGATCGTCATGCAACACGTGGGCGACTGTAAGACCGAGGCCTCTCGCAAACCGGTTCCGCTCGATTTGCGATTGTCTAAGGTCCTTTGGAACTGGCGGCTACTGAGTCCATATCCAATCGATGAGGACTGGGTATTCGCGAGTCCACACAGCAAAGGGAAATTGCCGTACTGGCCAGGTTCGCTTTACAAGGCGCACTTGGAACCGGCGGCCAAGGAAATAGGAATCGTAGGCCATTTCGGTTGGCATACGTTCCGGCATACGTATGCGACGCTCCTCAAAGGGAACGGCGAAGACGTGAAGGTTGTGCAAGAGCTAATGCGGCACGCAAACATCTCGGTCACTCTGAACATTTACGCGCAAGCGATCACGCAAACCAAGCGAGATGCGCAGAGCCGAGTTGTGAGCTTGTTGCTCGACAAAAACGAAGAAAAACCAAGCACCGAGGCTTATCGGACGTTAACGGACGTACAAAATTCTGGAGGGGATTTGCAAGTGGTTGATAAGGTTGGCGTCCCCGACGGGATTTGAACCCGTGTTACCGCCGTGAAAGGGCGCAAACAAACTGGATCACGTTGCAATTACAAGGCAGCGGTCGCAACGCAACGCCCTGTAAGGAACAGCTGGGAATCCTAAAGAACGAGCTTTCATTGTACCGTTCTTGTACCGCGAGTCTTGAACCAAAAGTCTGGAAAAAGCTGGCCGGACATGAAAAACCCCCACAGTTCTTTCTGCAAATTGCCCGTGTGAAGCGTTGCCTCGCTCCGTTTCTTCAGGATCGTTGATTCCTGATCTTCGGGCGCGCCTGCGCCAGCAGCATCTTCACATCTGGAATCGTACTCGGCAACTCGTACATGCGCACCTCCTTTAGGATCGGGAGTTGTTTAAGTGTTCGTCTACGGGCGAAGCTTTCGGCACCGCTGGCAAGGGCTCGCCCGCTAGTCGTTTTTTCACCAGCCCGGCGAGGAAGTCCGCGAAAGGCGCAATGTCCTCGCCGACACTCGCTTTTTCGAGAGCATTCACGTAGGTGTTGCGGGCGGTTACCGGAATGACCGTCCACGGATATCCACCCGACGCCATCATGGTGTTCATCAGGAAGCGCCCGACGCGGCCGTTGCCATCCATATAAGGATGGATGTAGACGAAGATGAAGTGCCCGAGCACTACTCGGACGGCTGGATGCGGCTCTTCCCGCAGGAGGTCGAAGAATGCCGGCATGGCGTCCCTCAGCGCGTCCCGGTTCAGCGGCACATGCATCGACTTGCGGATGTAGACCTGGCCGTTGCGATAGCCCGCGAGATCGGCGGGCTTCAGCAGGCCGACGGTGACGCTCGGCGCGAACAACTGCCGGTACCACGTGCCGTGGTCCGCGTCCGCGACCTCTCCCGGATTTTCCCCCTTCAGAATTTTTCCGAGGCTTTTCTGCACGGCCTGAAAGGCCTGCCAGTAGCCGCGCGCCGCCATGGCGTTCCGCTGTTCGCGGTCGCTCTCGTCGGCTTCGGGATTCCAGGTGCCGCTGCGGACGCGTTCGATGAGAGCAGGCGTGACGCGGTAGCCCTCGATCGACAATGAATGATAGGCGTCCGTGACGTAAGCGTCGTTGACACGCTTGAGGTATGCGTCGATATTGCGCGGCGAGCCCGGCGCTTTCGGGAAGCGTTCGATGACCTGTTCGCGCATTTTCTGCCACAGCAGCCGCAGTCTGTTGACGTAAGGAGAGGTTTCGCGGGCCCCTATGACCAGCGAGGGCTTGTCCGTGAAGGGATCATTCTCCCGGACGGCGTAGTCGGCCGCCGCCATCGTCTTCACGATATCGTCCGCGGTGCGGTTGAGGCCGATGTTGCGGAAGGCCCCGGCCAAACGTCCGGCGATCACAGTGTGACCGCCCTCAAGGAGTCGGCGGAGGAGACCGGATGCGTCCCGTATCGCCAGCAACAGCGCGCGGACATCCGTCGCGTTGTTTGAAAAATAGTTGGGGGAGCACGCGATCAGGGCAGATTCCACCGAGAACAGCCGCAGGCCGGCTTCTTCCTTCCGGTCCGCCACTCCGGGTAGCGCGATACGAAGCTCCAGCAGGGACGTGCCATGCGGGAGTTTGGTGACCTTGTTGCCCGCGCGCGGCGACCGCGCCGCGAGCTGGCCGGGCACGGTCCAGTTGCCGGCATGAAGCGAAAGCGATTGTTCCGGTGAAAGGCACCACCGAACGCCGAAACGCGCTTCCAGATACGCGCCGCAGAAACGCCAGAACGATGCGTACCAGGCCGTGCTCTCGCCTTTCATTTCGTCCGGGCGGCTCGGGACATACCAACCCTTGATGACTTCCTGCAGGAAGCCGTTGCGCAGGAGGCGCTCCCGGTGCGTGCGTGACAGGTCGCGCGCCCGGATCGCCCCCGCCCCTTCCGCGGTCTGGAGTTTCCGCAGGACTTCGAGGGACTGCGCGAGTTTTTCAGGGGGTCTGGCCATGGTCGGTTTCCTTCAGGCTTCGCGTTTCTATATCCGATTGCGTTGCGCCGTTTTTATACTATTACGTTGTATTGTTATTATCCTATTAAGTTGTACCAGTTTTATCTTATTATGTCGAGAGAGGACTGATCCCGCCTCGCCTGGAGTGCGGGCTCCGCACCGTGGATGTGGCCCACGAGTGCCAATGCTACTAGTGCGAAACCAAAACTTCCGCGGCGTGAGTTCGTCCCTTTGTGATTCTCTCTTAAGCCCTTTTCGTATCTCGTAGTCTTTCCAGGGTGGTGCCTTGGGAGGAGCGAATCATGCGGCACATCGATGGTGTTTTCGGTGGGAAGGGCTAACCGTCAGACCATGCCGGCGAGTGTGTCACATCCGTTATCGATTGTTACCGCGAGGTCGGAGTCTTCAACACTGCTCCTCATGCGAACAGCATTCGTGACGTCGAAGTAAACGACATCATGCGGCTGTACTTCGTACTCTGCGCTTGCGGCCTGATACATCACGCGAAGCATGATTCTAACAAGCTCAGGGCTGGCACCCTTTTTCGTAGTTCCCAGCTTGACCAACTTCAGTCTGCCGTCTTCCTGTACCGCGAGATCGGGACTTGCGGAAAGACGCACGTTCCCGTGCGTGTAATAGATCCTTGGGCGCGGAACAATCTTTCTTTTCCTAAGTCCGTAGATGTCCATGTAGCTGCGAATTGCGCGGAGGTTGTTCCTAAGTCCGGCTCGGGCTTGATTGGTCGTAGCCGCGTCCAGCTTTTTCTCCAGTCCATGAATCTCGTGTTTCAAATATTCACGATCATTCCCCTTAGTGTGGTAGAGCCGGATGATCCGAATCGCTCGCGCATAGTAGAGAACAATGACCTGCGCTTCAGTCGATTTCGGTTTGAGAATGTTGCGAACAATTGTTGCCTTCTTGCTCGGTCCGGCCAAAACGAACTCCGCGAATCCTTTTGCGGATAATGGAATTGTCTTCATTACATCACCTCATGAATAGCCATCAAAGGGTTACCTTCCCAGTCCGTTAAGGAACCGTGAAATCACCCGCCTTCGTCCAGTCCGTGCCCTGCTTGTCTACATTGCAACCGAGATTCTCAAGCCGATTGGCGAGGTCGTTCCGTTTGGAGTATTCGTTGGAAAGTCTGACAACGTGCCGACCCGCAATGTCACTGAACTTTCGCAGCTTGCCCACTTCGACCAATATCGTCTTGTCCGGGTGCCTTCCCAATGCAAGACCTGCTTCGAAGAGAACATTCGGTCTCGGCTGACCGCGCAGTTTTTTCTCACCGGGTCCGTCGCTCCGCGTAATGAATTCTGCCCGCAACTTTGCCTCGTCGTCAGGCGAAAACAAAACAACGACGGCCTGTACCTTCGCCATCGTGTTGTCCAGAATGTCTCCGATATACGGATTGGTTTTCTTGGTCATGAGCACCACCTTTTCCCACTCAAGTGGCTTGAGTCCTAGGGCGCGCAGAAAATCAAAAAGCGCACGTCGGAGCTTGTCGTTTCGCCCATGCACTACGAACACGGAATTGTCTTTTGCCTTCGCCACTTTCGGGATTCGTTTCACCCGGACTTGTTTCCTAGCTCGTGGCTCTGGCCCGTCGGTTGTTTGGCTTTGCTGCGGCGCATCCGATCCACCGCCCGGACGAAGGCTCCCTCTGATCTGTGCTCTTTCGTCCGCAGTTGAATATTTCTGGATGTTGATGCCGTTCTCGGAGGCGACCACCAAAGCCGCAAGATGCCGATCGAGCAAGGTGTCGGATGCCTTTCCAGCGATGATCTGGTAAATTCGCGGGCTGCTCACCGACAGAACCGACATCAATCTGTCGAGCAATTGTTGATTGATTTTGGGCATACTTTTAATGCTTCTTGCCACGTTTCTTTTTGTTGCGTAGACGATAGTTGATGACGCTGACGTTGTTCTCGCTTATACCGAGCATTGAGGCGATCTCTGCCTTTTCAAAGCCCGCTCCTTGCAGGAGGACCACCTGATCAGCTGGTTCCGTTTTGTCTTTTACAGCTAGAATGCCGAGCATCCGAGCAATCTTGTCCTGCGCCGATACTGGCTCCACCGCCTCCGAGGTTTTACCGCCCTTTCCTTTTGGCATTTTTCTTCTTGTCTCCTTTCTTGCCGCGCTTTACATTGCTCAGCAGTACGCTGATAGAACCGTAGGTCGTGCCAAGCATAGCCGCGACGTCCTTACGATCAACGCCCGCCGCTTCCAAGAATGCTGCTTGCTCTGTGAGACCCTTGTCTTTTAGCTCTCCCACCTGAACGCAAAGGTAGGCGAGAGAGCGAGCGATAACCGGGACCCACTTTTGATACACCTCTTGATCGGACACTGAAGACCTCCCTTGCTCACTTCGAATTGCGACCCCGACTGGTCCGCGGCTTTTTCCTAATTTCCGCGAGCCGAACACTTACGGCTCCCGGTGTGGATCCAACACATCGCGCGATTTCTGATTGACCAAATCCCGCTTTGTCTAACAATGCAATCTGCTCGCGCTGTTTCATAGAATCCATCTTGATCAACAGGAGCGCCCGCAGAGTCTTCTCCAATGCGCTTTCATTAAGGTTTTCTGACATGCAGCACTCCTTGCTTACGAAGATTCGAGATTTCTACGCTTATGGCTCCCGGCGAGGTCGCGAGCAGTTCTGCGATTTCGTGCCGCCCTAATCCAGCCGACGCCAACAACCTGATTTGCTCTTTTCGCTTCTTCCCTTCAATCAACGACAGCGCCAAAAGTCTGCGAATGAAACTCAATTCGTCTATCAGTGCCTTATCCGATTCGTGATTCACCTTGGTCTCCCGTCCGCGGTTCGGCCCGCCTACGCAACCAGCATATCACAACCTTTATGGAGCTAGATTTGACATTTAGCAACTAATTTCATACAACGCCTTTCGTTCGCCCATATGACATTGTGTTGTCAGCTATTTACACTGTAGTGTCGCGCGATTATTTATCTACTGTTAACCACACACGTCCACATCTTATCCACAATTTGTACACAACATATGTACTTTCAATTGCTTACGATTATAAGATTAGTCTCGCGATACTTTGCATTAGCGATAGTTTGCAATAGATGCATGGATATTGACTATTGACGCACGTATCGCTAACTGTTGGAGATGCCAGCATAACTCTCTTCGCCATGCATTTGCTCCTCAGTCGAGCTGAGCTTTGGATAGGAGGCCACGGTGAACCACGAATCGGATGAGGCGCTCATGCCCCTTACCTCCCTCGGCCACCCACTGGCTGTGCGCGAAAACTTTTAGAAAACGCTCGACGTGGATGAACTTGCATCCTTGGCAGGAATGAGCAGATCGACTCTGCATCATCACTTCCGCGGTTCTAACCGCAATGAGCCCGCTCCAGTTTCAAAAGCAGCTTCGGCTTCATACAGCGCGGCAGAATGCTCACAGAGGAACTCGATGTCGCGAGTGCAGCCTTCGGGGTTGACTACGAAAGCCCGAGCCAGTTCCATCGGGAGTACAAGCGATTCTTTGGGAACCCGCCGATGCGGGACTTCCAGGCCCCGCGCGTTTGTGTGATGGTGCGGAAGAAGTCCGCGCGATTCTACTCTTGCACTGCTCCGGAAGAGCGGAAGGTTTGCTCAGACCGCGTTAAGCGAGAGCACGACACCTTCCTCCCATTGCTGGAGCATGCGATTGCCTATCTCACTGAATTCCGCGTGCGCATTAATGTAGGCGTGCAGTTCCTTTGAGGTGTCCGCAATCGCAGCTTCTATGCGTTCGAGTATCTGCCGGACGCGTGAAGGAGTTCCTTCCATCCGCGTCTCGCCCAGCCGCTGCAATTCCTTCGCGCTCGCCCATTTTGTTGTGCCGTTTAGGGTCAGCGCCATGCTGTCCTTCGGCAGATAGACGGAGGTGGTCACAAGATCATAGACGGGCGCGAGTCTCGCTTCTCCGTGAACGTCGTCGTAAACAATCCCAAAGTTCTTCAGATGCGCGTCGCCATTGCGAAGCGCGCAATTCAGGGCAATCAGGGCGAACAGCTTTTCCATGTCTTCGCCCACATGTGTCGAGTTTGCAAACTGTCCGAATCGCTTCATGACCGAGGTCTCGTAGCTGCCGCGATATTTCTCGTCGGTCCTGCGGCCGTTCAGCACGCAGAAATCCTCAACTCCGCGATATGTCCCGTCCAGGCGCAGGTCGAAACGGTCAATGACCAGCGCCATGCCGTCCTCGGCCAGGCGGTAGGGGGGCACATCAAGTCCGTATTTGCGCGCCACGGTGAGGCAAAAATACTCGTTGGCCGCCAGTTGCGGATATTCGTTGGGCTCCCACAGCTTCACAATGTGGGTCGCGCCTTTGTAGCTCTGCGAGAGGCGGTGTCCAGTATGCTCCATCTCGGCGAAAGCCTTTTCGTCGCGCACGAGGATTTTGGGCTGTACGCCGCTGATCCCGGAGAAGGACGCGAATTTCTCCAGCAGGTAGCGGAAGAGGTCGCCGCCGCGCCTGCGTTCGAGGATCTCGTCCACTGACTGGAAGGGCACGTCCTCCTGCAGGTGTTCCTTGTCGCCGGTATAGCGGATGCGTCCGATCTGCGAGCGGCCGACAATGGCCAGCAGGTCGAATTCGTCGAAGGTCCCGGTGGCTTTCGCAAAGGCAAGGCGGAGCCGCTCGCGCAGTGCGCCTTCGGGCAGGTTCATCTCGAAAACCGGAAGTAGGCCAAAGGGCACGCTCCACGACTCAAGCCTCAAAGGCATCGTCACCGAGACCGCGCGCGTGGACGGAGCGCCGGCGAGGTAAGCAAATGTGCTGCCGCGCTCGCCGTGACGATCGAGTAGTCCCCCCTCAGCGGCGTCGGTCCAGACTTTGATCATCCCGTCCCTCTTCCATGAGTTGTTCAAGCGTCGGCCGGCCCGCGCTTGCTTCCTGAAGCTTCAACTCCAGCCCCAACGCCGTGAGAATATTTGTAATCTTGGAATAACCGAGTTCGCCCAACCGTCCGTTCTCCAGGGCGTCGAGAGTGGAGAGTCCAACCCTGGCTTTTTTTGCAAGCGTGGGCTGCGTCAGGCCGAGCGTTTTGCGCTTTGTGGCGATCTGCTCGCCCAGTTCAGACATAGGTAACATTAACCTAGTATATAAGGTTATTTTGATGCTTACAACTAAATAACCTACTATACTAGGCTACCGATACCCAGGACCGAGGCAAGCCTGATTTTGGAAGAGCGGCCGATAGCTATACCGTGGATGCTCATTCTTCGTCCGTCAAGTATTCGAATTGTTCCGCCATCTCGTCTTTACCCGAGCGAACCACATTGATGGCAGCGGCGTTGAGCGAGTTTTTGACATGCACTCCGTAATATTTCTCGATCATTCCGACGCTCGTGCGACAGTTCTTAGCGATTTGATAGATGTTGGCTCCCTCCATCAACCGCATGCTGATATACGTGTGCCGTAGGCTGTATGCCGTACGTGGTCGGCCGTCTCTGTCGAATCGAAGATTCTCCTCCTCAGTGATGGTCTTGAAAAGCTCGCTCTGCCATTTGGGAAAGATGAGGTCGGTCGGTTCGGGCGTGCGCCATTCCTTCCCGAGGACATCAGAATTGTCGGACACTTCGCTGGGGGCACGCACGCCCTCAACGCGCCTCGGACGGAGCCTGCTTCTAAGTCGCTCAAATGGACTCACTGCATCGGGCAGACTCTTGCAATATCCGAATCCCCGTTTTCCGCGTACTTCAATCTCAAGAATCGTCTCGCCCGAAGGCTCGTCGTCAACTATCTCGACATCGCGGAACTCAAGGCGCCGTGCCTCATCGGGCCGCAGTCCGGTATTGCCCGCGAAGAGGACATAATCATGCAGTTGCTCCGCTTGCCATTTGAAGCCCTTTTTGTTCGGCTCAAGTGCGCGCTTTCGAGTCGCTTCACAGAGTTTCTCGTATTCTTCCGGCGAAAACCATGCCCGGTAGGAGACTTTCGATGATCGCCGGTACGGCTCAGAGAAATCAGGAAGCCGGTCGAGCCATCCGTGGCACAGCGCGGTCTTCAAGGTCTGGCGCAGCGTCACGATTTCGTGGTGCATGGTGCTGTGTGCGGGTGGCTTGCCGCGTTTCGCAATTGCTTGTTGGTATCTGTGAACTCGATAATCCACGATTTTTCCCGTGGTGATCTTTGAGATCTCCATGTTTCCGAAGAAGGGCACCAAGTGAACGCTCGACCGCAAATACTGGCCCTTCACGTATTGCTTGCTACGTTCTCCACGCGTCATGATCTCGCATTCGCGCAAAAATTGTTCAGACACCTCGCGAAAGGTCTTTTCGGCCTTGAGCTCTCCAGTGAGAAGTTTTCCCCGAAGCTGTAGATACCAGTCCTCGGCGACGTCCTTGGCTTTGGCGAGGCTTTCTTCCTTCGTGCTGGTACGACGATTCTTGCCCGCGAAGAAGCTTGAGCATTGCCATCGGCTGCTGTTCGGCCGCTTGTAGATCTGAACTTTTCCGCCAAGGATCGTGTGTTGTTCCGCCATCTTTGTCCCTCGTTCTATGCAGAGCGATTACGCCAAAATCTGTAATTCACGTGGAGTGACCGGATGTCTTTAATTTGCGGTCGGTCTTGGGTTCCAAGCAGAAGCTGCCAGCCGAAGCCGAATACCCAGTGCCCAGCTTAGGAATTTCGCACAAGGATGTCGCGTTCAACAAGTGCGATGATTTCACGCAATGCCGTGTCCTGTGAACACTTCCGGAGCTTCCCATATCTCCCTCTGGGTGACGGACGTGTCAATTCCCGGCGAATCTGCCCTATGATAGAAACGCAGTCAGGCAGCCGCGCGCAGGCGTGGCGGAATGGCATACGCAGAGGACTCAAGGAAATCTTGAGTGTTCGCCTGGGAATGCGGCGATGCAGAACTGCTCAAATTCGGGGAAACTTCAGGAGACGATTCGCGTTCCTGCCCTGTAAAGTCTGGCTTGGAGACACAAAACTGGATGGCAGAGCAGGGGAATTCAGCGCATATCTATAAGCTTGACGACGAGAAGTTCCGGTTGACCTTCATTTCCACGTCGAAGGGCGGTGCACAGTTTCTCAGCGAAATTGCAGATTTCACGCGCTGGGAAATCGAAGACTGGCTGAAGGACCATCTGCACCCGGCAACAGATTTTGCCGCACTGCTCGAATCAGTTGCTAATCAAACAGAATCGAATATACCGCTCATTCGAGGAACCGTGCTGCGAACTCATTTCGAGGACGATGAGGGAGTGTTAGTAAAGTCAGCAGCGAGAATTGAAGATGTGTGTCAGTGGATGAGCGAATACCAGGAGCAGTATTTTGAGGATTTGAAGATCACGGTTGTCGCCGACTTACCTCAGAACAAACAATTAAGAGCAACCGCCTGTTTTTGCCCAACACCAGAAGGCGGCTCGATCATGGTCTCTTCCGAGCTTCTGCGGTTCAGCAACTGTCTGAGGATTTCGCTCCTGCATGAGTTGGTTCATGCGAATCTCCATATTACCGGGAAGGGTAATCCTAACGACGATCACGGCGAAGCCTTCAAAGCTGAACTAAAGCGCCTGATGAATGCGGGAGCATACGATCAACTGTTGTGATGATACGAGAAAATGGACATCGAGCAAAAACTACAGCGGTTATATGGCGCTCTTCGAGAATTGCAAGTGACGACACAAAACTTCAATCACCGCGCGAAGAGCTGGTTAAGTCCGGCAGTTTATGGCGGCTAAAATCCTTTTGAACCTCGACAAGTACTCCCGCGACCCGAAAGCATGGAAAGCATTCGCCGACCACAACTATGCGGCGTCTCTGTATCTCTTCGAGAGCCACAATCCTTTTTTGATCTTCAATGCCGCGACACTGGGTCACCATTGCCTCGAAATGTACCTGAAAGCTGCGCTCATCAGCGAGGGTTGCACGGTCTACGACCCGAAGAAGATCAAGCAGCTAGACAAGTCGATGAAGCTCCAGCCCTCCGACTGCGCGTGGGGACACGACTTGGTAGTCTTGGCAAAGCAATTGGCGGGGAGACGACCCGACTTCGACCTGTCGGAGGAAATGTCCCTCTTGCTCCCTTGGCATTTTACTGGGGTGCCGACCGTCGAGAAGGGATTCGAAGTATTCAATCCGTTCTTCTCGGAGCTTCGCTATCCTCAAGAACTTACGATGGGTGGCGTCGGCGAGGACGACAAGCTGCCACTCCAAGAACTCGTCGCAAGGTTGGAACCTTTCTTGGCGAAGATAAAATAGCAAATGGACGACAACTTCAACTTCTTCGCTCTGGCCTACCTGAACGACTGGTGGCAGTACGACCGCACCTTCGTTTCCGGGGTTTCGCCGAGCCGCGACAGAAGTATCCGTGCTTCCCGACTGGCTGAGGCGGCGGACTACTACAACATCATTCGACGGTTTCCAAAGGGGTCAATGCCGCAAGTTCTCGATCTGATTGATGCGACATTCGGGCTGATGGGTCCCCTGGGAGTCCACAATGTCGATCTGGTCGTGACGGCTTTGGCTCAAGTATTCAAACAGGTCTTCAGGGGGGAAGAGATTTCGGCGTCGTCAAAGTTCCTGTGGATGCGGCAACAGACACCCGTTGTCATCTTCGATAGTAGAGCCGAGCGGTGCCTCATGCGGCTAGGTGCGAAACTGAATGGAAAATACGCCACGTACCGCTCTGAGTGGCTTAAGCAGTTCGATCAGAGCGAACGGGACATCCAAAAAGCATGCGCGCAGCTCGTCCGGGTAAAGGACTTTTCGCCCAGCGACGAGACGGACGACCACCTGATTGCCATAATCGGGAGTCGCTGGTTCCACGAGAGGGTCTTCGATAAGTTTCTCTGGTGGAACGGAACATAAGCGGGTAGGCATTTAGCTTCGACGGTGTTGTGTACCGAAGCTAAGCAGGCAGCGGTAGAGTCAGTTGCATCGGCGGTGGACGCCGCGGTGTACATTTCCGGAGAAATGATCGGCCGAAATCGTTCGCCAATCGCGAATCTTCGTCGGCTCTCATAATCAAGCATGTTTCGAAAGACAAAGATGGATCCGACAGCGGTCTTATAACAACACCTTCGACGCTGGGGCCCACGGAGGCAGGCTTGGTCACGATTGCCACTCCAACGTGCTGAGATACCAGGTGAATTGCTTCTTGGGCGGTAAGGATATCGTGCGCGTGCTTTGGAGCGATGCCCTGACGTTGTGCCGCCTCCATGATTGCGTCACGAACCGCCGGATGAGATCGCCGGGCAAACAGAATCCATTCGTCTTTTGCCAAATCTTGGAAAGCAATTTCTTCTTTTTGAGCAGCTGCGTGGGCCTGCGGGAGTGCGGCATAGAGATGCGTTCGAGCGAATACCGCAGCCGTGATCCGAGAGCTTTCCGGCGGTGCTGTCACCAACGCCATATTCAAGTCGCCTGCCATAACGCGTCGGACCAACTCGCTGGAAAACTCGCTAATGAGCTGAACGCGGAGTTTAGGGTACATGGGAAGCCGAATTGCCAGAATCGCTGAAATCCAGGCTAGGTCGGCGTCAGGTGAGTGCCCAATGGTCAAAATGCTATCGCTCCCCTCGCGAGCAGCATGAACGGCTCGGTCTAGATGCCAGAGAGCCAGACGGGCCTCTTCGACAAAGATGCGACCCACTTCGGTGAGTTCCACATTCTTCTTGTTCGTCCGAATGAATAAATGAAATCTGTGCAGGGCTTCAATTTCATTTATTTGTTTGCTGAATCCAGATTGGGTGATGTTCAATCTGTCGGCAGCCCGAGTGAAGTTCAGCTCTTCGGCCAAGACAACCACCGCATGCAGATGACGTACTTCAACCCTGGGGAACACTTCTCCAGCTCCCTTCCTCATCGGCGGAGGTTGGTCAATGCCCTACATCTAGTCAAGGAACCGGCAGCGCGGGAAAAGTATCAAAACAAAGTTTATTTTCTCCAATCAGCCGAAAGGGCTGCTGGACAAGGAGAATGCTTGACACTGACCAGGCGGCATGACACGATTCGACTCTGGCCATCTAATTTGTGAGTCGGGTTGAGGCCCTCTCAGATGTCCAGCCGCGAGTTGAGCCCGGAATGGGTTCTTTCGAGTTTTATCCCCCCTATCGCGGCCCCCCAGCACGAGATAACCGAATTGATTGCCGTCGCGAGGCGCTTGTGGCCAAGCGTTCAGGCTCATGCGTTCAGAGAGCAGCCGGGGAAAAGCTCTGATGAAGCCCTTGATTTTGCTTCTGAGGTCTGGGAGGGAGTGTTGCGCTCGGTCGCGAGAACGATTCAGCGGTCCAAGGGGAGAAACTGGAAAATAAGGGATATGGAAGCCTATCTCTTCGGTGCTTTCCATCACCGGTTCAACCGCGCTCTAAAGAAAGAGCGCAGACGACTACAGACGATACAGCATCTTCCGACGAGCCCTGATCTGGAGCGCTTGGGGCAGGCCCACGATTTAAAGGCGGTGCGCGATCTGGAGCAATCGATCCAGCTAAGAGAGGCCGTTCGGAACATGGATGAGTGGACCCGCAAGGTCTGGGCAGCTCGACAGTACGGATATTCGTGGAAGGAGATCGCAACCCAACTCGGCCTGACCGAACCCCAGGCCAAACTTCGATTTCGTTATGCAATCGGTAAGCTCCGTGCTCGACTGGGTGGCTCTACGTGATTGTTGCGTCGGCCTGGGGTGGTTTGCATTGATTGGCCGCGTTAGACTTGGCTTTTCATTTGTGAGACGACTTTAACTGGAAGCAGGCAAGGTCTGAAGGCACAAGAAGAATTCAACGGCGAAGAAAAGCGGATATTGGATCTACTGGGGAGGGGTTTATCCCGAGATTTTCCAAACCCGCAACGTGTCGGGTGCCCCGACTCTGCGGTGCTCCGAGGAATAGCCGCTCACAAAGTGCCGCTATCAGAAGCGGATCGTTGGCTCACTCACTTCAGCTCCTGCAGCCCGTGCTTTCAAGAGTTCACGCGATTTCGTAAGCAGGCAGTGGTTCGGCGGCATACTCAGATTTGGCTAGCTGCGGCCGCGGTTTTCATCTTCGCAATCGCGGGATGGTTTTGGGTACGAACGAAGCCGCCGGTGCAGACTGCGGCGGTTGTGGTTCTAGATTTGCGCGGCCGCGCGAAGGTTCGCGGAGAAAACCCGCCCGAGATCAATCAGCTGCCACTAGAGGTTCCTCGTAACGCAAAGACTCTGAACTTAGAGTTGCCGATCGGAAGCAATGAGGGGGCATACGATCTAGTACTGGTCAATCCGAGTGGCACTGAACTTTTCCGCGCGAGTGCCACGGCTAAACTCGAAGACCACATTGTAGTCCTGAGAGTAGGTGTCGACCTCGCCCGTTTTTCTCCAGGATCGTATTTTCTCGGCCTGCGCCAGTCAGGCGTGGAATGGATGCAATTTCCTGTTCGCGTGCTCTGAAGCCCCATTCCACAACGACTAGGATTTTCTGGCAGAAAACGTCCTCGCAGTTCCAACGAGCACGATATTTCACCGAATATGTCTAGTTTGTCCGCAGTATAATAGGGGTGATTGTGAGCCGCTCTTCGTCCCCGGAGGTTTTACCATGCGGATTATCGTTCCCTGGAAGCCAGTCGTTCTCGTGTGGGGATTGCTGAGCGGGATGATATTTGTTGGTTTCGTTGCGTCTTCGGTGCTTCAAGGAAAGGACCCCTTCGCGCCAGGTGCGACCGTCATGCAGCCCTCTAAAGTGAAAGCGGGTGCCGCGCAAACGGGCCAAAAGCCAAAGCGCTCCGACAACACGGCTCCGACTCCGAGTCAGTGAGACCTCAAAGATCTCTTTCTGCTAATTTGCTTGAGTAGACTTCGCCGTCACCGTCTTGCCTGGTTTGCCTTGCCCAATATTTTCTTTAGCTTTTGTTTCAGTATCACCTCTGCGGGAGAACGTCCTTGGCGTCCGAGCCATGAGACAAAGTCCTTCATTTTAACTTCGTGTTTTACGGGCGGCTGTTGGACAACAACAGTCACCGTTGTGAATCCCTGACCGATCTCTCCTACCCAGTTGTCCTGCTGCAATGCCGCGAGAGCGGTAGCGATCGCTTCATAGAGTGTCTCCGTGGTCACCGCTATGGAGTGCTCAACGTCTCGAAGATCTTTTACCGTGACTGTGCATGTTCTCAGAACCACACACGAGAGCCTAACATATTCGCCTTTTGTTCTCCTAAATAGATTTTACCGCTCGGGTTCGTCTAGGCAAATCCGTCAACCACAGTCTTTCGGCTCTCAAGAGACGATCCAACGGAAACTTTCAGAATTTGATTTACCGTCTCCACGCATTTCCCGCCCCTCCGAACGGGAACAGAGGGAGCCAGGTCTGCCCGGAGCGGCCTGCTTGCGCGATTGCAAAATGTTGCCAGGCGTTTGACGATAGGACATACGCATCATTAGAGTCAGTCAAGGCGTTATCACATCAGCCATCGCCGAGAACCGGCTTGTTGCCCGCTTCTTACCTACTTGCTATTATCCAAAGCACGTTGCCAAGTTTATTGAAGAATGGCACCTGATTTGCCGGCAGTTTCGCCGATTTCGCGGTCGCCAGGATTAGTCTCAGATGATGTCTTCGCCTATATCTCTTGGAGAAGAGTTCCGCGTCGAAGAGGTCACAGGCACAGAGTGGGTACGGTTGACGTACGAACTCCGTTATCGCGTTTGGTCTAGAGAGGTTCAGCTTCCCGAAAGCTTTCAGCGGAAGGGTCTTATCTGCGATGAGCACGAAGACCACGCGAGACACTGGGCAGTTTTTTCGGACACAGGAATTCTGGTTGCTTCCGCTAGGCTCTGCGTACACGAAAGCGAACGAGACATCCCAGAGGCCGATTGTTATACCCAGTTGCAACTCCCCCACCCTGTGGCATCTATCAATCGTCTGGTTGTCGAACAATCTACGAGAAACCGTAATCTCGCTCAGGCTCTGGATTTGCAACGTATCGAAGCGGCCAAAAGTGTGGGAGCCGCCTGCATCGTGGTCGCTCCCACCGATGATCGGCGTGTTCGCGCTCTTGGGAAAGCGGGGTTTTCGCTCACATCCAGTAAGTGTAAGAGTATTTATATGGAGAATCTTTGGCTCCCTGTGATGGTTCTGAACTTGCAAACGGCCCGATGACAACTGCATTCAGCGAGACGATAGAAGTGCGACCATTGACCACAGCGACCGAGATCGCCGAGTGCCAACGCCTGCGATACGAGATTTGGTCGGCGGAGGGTGTCGAGATAAGTAATCCACAAGCGGGGACAATTGCAGACTCACATGACGATCATGCGATGCATTGGGGTGTATTCGACGGAACTCGGCTCGTTGCAGCCGCCCGACTTTGCCTCCATGAAACTTTGGCAGAAGCCCCCGATGGACAGTTGTTCGCTGGACTTGAGATTCCGACACCGATAGCGAGCATGAACCGCCTCGTGGTTACACAAAGTCACCGTGGGCGGGGCATAGCCAAAGAACTAGACCAAACCAGAATTCAGCACGGTAGAACCTTCGGTGCTCGGGCGATGATTGTCACGCCCCTGAATTCCCAAAGCAGCAGAATACGTTCGCTTGAAGCACAAGGTTTTCTGTTCACATTCGAGAGGTTAGGACACCCTAGTTGGTCTCCGACAGTTGAGATTTGCCCTTGTTATCTGAGACTCGATTCGGCAGACAGGACTCGATGATGCATTCCGAGATTGTGCCTACACACAACGAATTTGGGTGGACCTCGACAGTACCAAACCAGATTACTTGTGAGTGGCTCGATTTCATTCGAGATAGTCAAGGGCAACCTCTGCGCGTGCTCGACGTTGGTGCTGCTTTCGGAGTCGCCACTATCCCAGCCCTGAAAACGGGAGCTATAGTCAGTGCGAACGACATTGAGAGTGGGCATCTCGAAGCGATTCGCAAAGAAGCCAGCGACTTAGGGTACGGAGACCGTCTGGAAACAGTATTTGCTCGGTTTCCAGACGGCCTTGATTTCAAAGGACTCGACGCAATCCATTGCTCCAACGTGCTTCACTTCCTGTGTGGCGAAGAGATCGTTCATGGAGCCGTAAGGATGCATTCTTGGCTGAAGAGCGGCGGCAAGGTTTTCATTCAGGTCGGCACTGTTTATGCGGGACACATCAAGCGGTTGCTGCCCCAGTTCGAAGAGGTTCGGAGCAAGGGCGTTAAGTGGGCCGGGGAAACGGATCGTGCACGAGAATTTGTGCTTCCAGAATTCAGAGCGGCTACCCCCGATTTCATGAACTACCTCGACGGCCCGCCGCTGGTCGAGGCGTTCGAGGCTGCGGGATTCCAAACCGAAAAAGCTTGGTACTATACGCGCACAGGGCTACCCGAAGTATTCCTCAACGACGGACGAGAGCATTTTGGCTATATCGGTTGCAAGTGCTAGGCGCTTCTCCGCGTTGCTATCTCACAGGTGTCGCTTGGAACGAGACAGCGAGCCATTTACCAGCGTCTCGTTTATAGACCCGCGTGAATGCGTACTGTCCGCTGATGTCCGTGCTTCCTTCCTTGCCCGACACCGTGATTAAACCGACTACAATCGCCATATCGCCATACTGGCGAACCGTTATTTTGCCAGTCTGCGCGGTGGCGATTGCCAACTTTCCGCTGGAGTAAGCTTCGATAACTTCTGCCCTTGAGCGAATTTTCCCAGAAACTCCGACGCTGGTGTAATCGCTCGCAAAGAGTCTGTTCATTTCAGCGGTATCTTTCGTCATGACGGCGTGCGATATTCGGTTTTCCAGATCACGAAAGACCTGATCGGGCGTATCCTCCGCAACGGCAAGTGAAACAGAGATCAGGGTCAGAGCAATTGCGATAACACTTTTCATAGATTCCTGTCCTCATCCTTTGACCACGTTCGACAATTGATTGCAATCTGAAATTTGGGTGTAGTCAATTCCATCTTGCTCAATCGGGTTGGCAGACGTGCCCGCTATTCACCATTACCATTTCCGTCGTGGAGGAGTTTGGGCGGGAAATCTCAGACAACTCCTCCCACAACGCCAAAACAGTACCTGTTGCATACATCAACGATCCAAGAATAGCGTGTGTTACTGCTCCACCTGTGCTGACGAGAGAGTCGATAAGCACCGCCCAAACAATGGAACTTGGCACCAGCACGGCGGCGGCTGAAGCACTCAGCAGAGCAAACGACCGCGTCACAAAGATTTGACCGATAAGAGTTATGAGTCCGATTGAAAAAAGGACAAGCCCATCTACGAAACTCGGGACCACCCATTTGCCTCGACTAGAAAGAATCGAAACAAAGGTGGTGGTGAAACAAATGCCCCAAACAATCAGCCACGGACCGCCACTTTTTGTGGCGCGTTTTAATGCAAGATACGAACAAGACGCCGCTAAGGCTCCCAAAAGTCCAACGATATAAACGACAATTCCAATCTCGCCATGTCCGTTCCAGTAGATCGAGGTACCAGCGACAACAAGTATCAAAAATGCGAAGTGTCGTAACCTAGGCCGGCGTCCACCCGTGCACCACACACCAACCAGCACAAATAGCGGAGAGATGTTAAAGAAAGTGTTTGCAATAGCGACGGACGCGTGTTGCAGATTCCATGCCAAGCACACAATAGAAATGGAACCAGCAACATTCCGCATCCATATGAACTTACCTTTTTGATGCAGAAGGATCGGAAGGTCTCTTGATATGAGAGGCAGCAGCAAGAAACAGCCCACCACGCCGACAGCAAAGGTAACTTCAGTAGTCGGTACTCGACCCGAACTGAAATGGACCAAAAAGGCCATCAGGCCGTAGCTCAGGGACGATAAGACCCCAGCAACAATGCCATTGACTGCGGACCTTGAGGGGGCGGGTTGTCTTGCAAACACACACGGCTCCATTCCGACGGATTGTACGCCAATTTACTATCGGAATTTCTGAGTTTCACCGGCATTACTCGCTATGCGCGCCCACTGTCTGTTGGTTGATCAACAGGAACACGCAGATGTCCGTTTCGAGCCGAGTGTCTCTTCCGTCGCGTAGGGCGTCTCGTGAAAGGTCTATTGCGAACTTTGGCACGACGCCATTGTTCTCAGTCATCCATCCTTGCCAAGTTAGGTAACCGGCTACCCACGTAGTAACGTCAGCACGATTTGTGAAGGTAAACGGCTTCACGGGACTACAAAGTGTGCGCCACCTCGATAACCGGTGAAGAACGACTAGGCGCGTCATTGCGACCTCTTGTCGGTCTGTTGGTCGCACGAGCACCCGGCGAGCGCCGCCCAGATTGTATTGGCGCTGGTGAAGGGAAATAATCTGGCAACGATCGCGGGGACGAAGACGCCCGTCCGTCTCCTTAGCGGCAGCGCATATGAAGGTTGGCCATCATTTCATTCTTGGCCTCTCCTTTTAATGCCACGTTTGAATGATCTAGTTTATAGTGTCAGGCAATTCTAGGAGGAATCGCCGATGAACTTAGGTTCACAGTCGGACATGAGGAACGCGCCGTCTGAGGAAGGCTCGTCGAAGGAGCATTCCTTTGTAATACGACGCGCTGCCCGCGACGATCTTGACGATATCGTGGATATTTGGCTCGATGGCGCATTTCAATCGTGGGGAGTAAATCCGCCGGAACGCCCGGTCGTCCATGAATTTTTCTCCACTCGCTTCGATGCTACAGCACTTCCTTACGGAATTTGGGTAGCAGCAAGAAGAGATGAGATCTTAGGCTGGCAAGGGTTACAGCAGCACTATCCGAATCCGTTTTTCCGATCCGCTCTATCGAGCACGTATATCCGCGAAAAGAACCATGGTCGAGGGATTGGACGGGCCTTGCTCAAGTTCGGTATGGAGCACGCGAAGACCGCGGGTATCGAGAATATGTTCGGCCATATCCTCTGTGAAAATCAAGCCTCCATACGGCTGGTGGAATCGCTGGGATGGACCAAGGTGGGCATTATCCCGCTGGCGCGGCCCAAGGTTTACTTCTATTACTCCCTGGCCGTGGAGGAAGGTGCAGATCTCCAAGGCACACCGCAGCTTAGTTAGCGGCGAGTGCGGCGCGAGACCTTGTGGCAGGACGAAGTTACGTCGCAGATATAGATTTCGTGAAAGGCGTTTAGAGAACAAGATGCTCAGCTACTCGCGTGGGCCAGACTGCCCCCTGTGGGAAAAGACGATCGGGGAGGTGCTCGATCACACAGTTGAACGCTGGGGCGATTCCCTCGCTCTGGTTTCCCGTCATCAATCGAAACGGCACAGCTGGCGCGAGTTGCGCGAACTGGCGGATTGCGTTGCTCGTGGATTGTGGTTTCTTGGGATCAGGCCCGGGGATCGGGTTGGGTTGTGGTCTACCAACTGCGTGGAATGGGTGATGCTTCAGTTAGGTTGCGCCCGGGCGGGAGCGATCCTGGTTAACGTAAATCCAGCGTATCGTACACACGAACTTGCGTTCACTCTACGCAAGTCCCGGATGAAGGCCCTGTTTCTTTGGGAACGCGACAATCGTGCGGAATATGCCCAGATCCTCAAAGAGGCGTGCTACGGTCAGACTCTGCCTCTTGAACATGTTGTTCTGTTCGGGACGGCAGAGTGGGAAGAGTTTCTCCGAGCGCGGTGCAATGAGCGTGTTGCTATCCAGTCCTCACACATCGCCAACATTCAGTACACCTCGGGAACCACGGGAATGCCAAAGGGCGTGATGCTGACGCATCATAATCAGGTCAATAACGGAAAATTTCTGGCGCAAGGTTTGCAATACACGGACCTAGATCGTATCTGTGTCCCGGTACCCATGTACCATTGTTTCGGCTGCGTGATCGGAACAATGTCAGCGCTGGCGAGCGGGGCAGCGATTATCTTTTCTAACTGGACATTTGACGCGCGTGCGACGCTTGAGGCCATAGAGTTGGAGCGTGCGACATCGCTTTATGGCGTGCCTGCTATGTTTATTGCGGAACTGGATGTGCCGGAGTTTAAGAATTTCGACCTGACAAGTCTGCGTACTGGGATGATGTCGGGAGCACCATGTCCGGTGGAGGTGATGAAGCGTGTCATGGGCGAGATGCATTGCCGGGAACTGACCATCGCCTACGGGCAGACGGAAAGCTCGCCAGTGCTGACGATGTCGGCGGTTGACGATCCAGTTCACATCCGTGTCTCGACGAGTGGCAAGGCGCTGCCGTGCACCGAGATGAAGATCGTGTCGCCACTCGATGATACTACTGTACCGACCGGCGAGCGCGGTGAGATTTGTGCTCGTGGATACATAGTGATGAAAGGATATGACGACGAACCAGACGCAACGGCCCTTGCTGTGGACCGCGACGGCTGGCTGCATACGGGAGATGTCGGCGTGATGCGTGAGGACGGATACATTCACCTGACCGGCCGCGCCAAGGACATGATCATCCGCGGTGGAGAGAATATTTATCCGCGGGAGGTTGAAGAGTTCTTGTATACACATCCAAAAGTAGCCGAGGTACAGGTAATCGGGATTCCGCATGAACGGCTGGGTGAAGTCGTGGTCGCGTGGATACGGCTTAAGGCAGGCGAGAGCGCGATGGAGGGCGAGATTCTTGAGTTCTGCGAGGGCCAGATCGCATACTTCAAGATTCCTCAGCATATCCGCTTTGTGGACGGGTTCCCAATGACGGTAACTGGGAAGATCCAGAAGTTTAAGATCCGAGAAATTGAAACTAGAGAGCGCGGATTGGACAAATTGTCGAAGCGGGAAACCGCGTAAGCTGCAGGAGCCCGACGCTCAAACTAGTGGCTAACGGTCCTAGAGACCTGCCACGATATCGACGGCCTTCTCCAGTTGGGTATCTTTGCCATCTCGCAAAGCGTCTCGCGAAAGGTCCGCCGAAAAAGCGGGGACGATGCCATCGTTCTCAATCATCCGTCCTTGCCAAGTTAGGTAAGCGGCAACTGGTAGACCAAGAATGTATCCGTGTCCAACCTTGTATGCGCTGCCGCTCAGGAGCCGGCCAGGCGTTTTCGTTCCCACGATAGTTGCTAGATTATTTTCTTCCGCGAAAGCTGAGACCATCTCGCCCGCGCTCGCGGTGTGCTCGTTCACTAACAGTACGACCCGACCGTGGAATCGTCGTTGGCCGAGTCCTTCGGTGACTACGAGGATAGATTTTTCAACCAGTGCATATCGAGCCGCTAGCCATATGAGAGTTGCCTTGTGGGACGGAATCCGTCCGAATCGGGTCAGTTCCTCACGACGATAGCCGCGCTCGCGACGTTTCCGCGTGAGACTGTAGCCAACCTCAAGTTTTCCAGGTGTCAAATAGCTCATCAGGCGTAGCCCGCCAATTCCTCCGCCGGTATTTCCTCGAAGGTCCACGATGAGCCGGTTACAACCATCCAGAGACTCAATAGCACGATCAATATCTTTCGCCACGTCAATCCCGATTACTCCAGGGAACATGGCGACTTTGAGCAGGCCAATTTCATCGCTTAGCTTCTCAGCCTGAACGGCTTCGGGCGCGGTGACCGGATGTGTCTTTGACTTGGGGATGGGCAGTTGGACTTTAACCGTCTGCTGGCCTCCGTGAAGCTTCTCGATCAGTAGGCTCGCCGACTCGCCGACCGAAAACGTTAGCCCATCTGGAGGCCGAATGTCCCGGTCACGGCCGCCGAGCAACAAATCTCCAGGCCGTATCCCCGCAGAATAGGCTGGGCCTCCTGGGTGCACATCCTGAAACATCCAGCGCTCATTCCCGTCAACGGCGATGCGCTGCATGGTTGCATTGATGGCGTTCCGCGCCGGGATGTTTCGCATTCCGGCATGTCGGAAGCCTGTGTGGCTAGTTTTAAGCTCAGCCACGAGACCCTGAACTTCCTTCTCGAATGTCTCGGGTTCTGCTGACGCCAGAATTTGATCCCGACGGTCTTTAGACAGCGCGTTCCAATCCACTCCATTCATAGATGGATCGAAGTGCTTGGTTTCCACCAAGCGGCAGACCTTGCCGAAAATCTTTGTGCGCTCTTCTAGAGTCAAGTTCATTGCTGTTTGATCCCAATCGGTGCTGAAGTCTCCCCGACAGCGACGAATGCTGCCCAATAGAACGGGCTCACCTGTTCACCATACTTTGCCAGCAAGTCCAACTTCGCGTCCCTTAGAGCCGAACCTGTGTCCTCGCCCTGACCGAGTCGCAAGTAGAAGCGATCCATCAGGGCACTCGCGAAAGTGTCGTCGGCGCTCCATAAACTTGCGACGACCGACTTCGAACCTGCTACCAAGAAGGCTTCCACCAGACTGCTAACGCCCTCTTGGCCCTGTAGTTTGCCCACGCCGGTATCGCAAGCGGACAGCGTAGTCAGTTCGGCATTCAGTCGTAATCTGATGATCTCGCGCACCTGCAACAAGCCATCATCACCAGACTTCGGGTCTGTCCCCAATATCAGAGCCGAACGCTCCGGATACTGCGTATCTGCGAACCCGTGGACCGCTAGGTGCAAAACACGAAACTGGTCGAGCGGCTCCTTCTTGAATGCAGTTTCCGTGGCATCCTTACCCAGCAAGATTACCGCCTCCGGTCCAACAATTTTACCGATTTCCTCGACCTCTTCCCGAGTTTGAGGAAGATCTTGAAGCTGCATCCCGGAGAGGTCAGCCATGCCACGAAGAACCCGTCCGCGGAGGGTGCCCGGAGCCGGAAGTCTCCTGCCCGCTCCGCCTTGATTCTCGTAGGCAACATCACCTACACCGAGAAACGGACTCGCCGCGGTTTCGTTCTTACCCGCCCGACGCAAAACATCAAGGATGGTTCCGGAAGGCACATAACTTATCACGCGAGACTTCAACAGATACTCGCCTTGGTTATCGCGCAGCGCTTCGAACGGAAGCAGGTTCAAGGCCCCGTCCGGCGCAATGATGAGTCTTGCTGCTGTCTTTGTTTCGGGGATCGGTTCCAGAAGCGTCTGGAAAAGACGTTTTGAGGTTTCTACCCCCGCACCTTTAGCGCGTACCTCATCGACAAATTGCTTCGCTAGTTTTTCGACTTCCTTGCGGCCAATCGGAAGCACCTGAACGTGCGCGCCCCGGCGCGTCACCGAAATACAGAAGGAAATGGGATCGTCTAGCACATATTCTAGGAGCACTTCATCCGGATGCAGATCGTTTTCTACCGTCGTCAATGCTACTGGCTGCACGGGGAGTCGGTTGGGAACATCTTCTCTGGTCCACGCGAGACCTAGCCGTCGCTCGTACTCAACGAGGTTGTCCAGCAATTGTTCTCGTTCAAGTGCGCTGTTGGTCTGCATGAGTCGGGATTGGAGACCTGCGACATCGCCTTCCAGCGCGGCTGTCTGATCTGACTCCGTTGCGGGCTGTCCCTTTCTATCTTTAAGAGCCCATGCGAGAGTTCGGCCTCGAACACGTTCGAGAACCGCGAACGCTCCGGGTATGTCGCCATTCTTGGCGACAAGTTCAAAGTGTCTAAGGTAGGTCTCGCTCATCGCTGCGGCAGCGGAACTGTTCCAGTATGGCTCATCGACGCTGATGAGCATTCCCTCAATCACATCTTCGGCCTGTTCGTAGAGAGCATTTGCTTCGGCAAAGTTCCCACGACGTGCCTTCAAATCAGCGAGCATTGTCAGGTTGCGAGGCACAAAATAACGATCACCAACTTGTTGGCTTGCAGCGAGACCCTGAGTAACACGCGCTTCAGCAGTCGCCAGGTTCCCGCCGTCGCGATAAAGTGTAGCTAGTTCGAACATGGCGTCGGCTTCCATTCGGTAGTATTGCCGCAGTGTTGCAAACTGGCCGGCCTCCTCCAAATACCGCATTGCTTGTTGCCGATTACCTGTTTTCTCATCCAGCTTTCCAAGAAGAATGAGCAGCTGAGCCTCATGGCCTTCCTTTTCTTGCGATCGGGCTTTGGTGAGTGCATTTTCAAGGACCACTTTCGCCTCTTCGGGTCTGCCTAGAGAGACTAGTGCCTGAGCTTTCCCTTCATATCCCATGAATGGAAGTCCACAATCGGGATTGGCCTCGGCGAGCTTGATGGCCCTCTCGAAGAATTTCAAGGCTTCCGCGTGGCGACTGACTTCTTCGAACCCTATCCCAAGTAGTTCCAGAAACCGTACCTGACCAGCGGTGTCACCATTCGCCATGGTGGAAAGCAGTGCACCACCCAGAAGTCTGGCCGCCCTTCCGGGATTCCCTTCCAGGAAACCAATTAGACCTAATTCGCCAGATGCCCTTATGACCCATTGATCCTCGCCCAAACTCTTTGCGATGTCCTGCGCTTCCAGCCAGTCGCGCTTTGAGGCTCGGTAGTCGATCTCGATGTCCGTGTAGCCCTTTGCGATCAAGCACCAAAGCCGCAGTTTCTTGTCAGCCTGCACGATGGGGTTCTGGAGCTGCTCGTTCAAGAAACGTGAAAGGTCAACGAACGACATCGTTTCCGCTTCTGATCGAAGCCGGCCGACCTTAGCGTGAATTTCATTGGGTGCATCGCCGCGATCTGAAAAGAGCTTTTCAGCTCTGGCATAGAGCGGGGCAGCTGCGGGTCCGTTATTCAAAAAATAGAAACGATCCGCGATTTTGAGCAATACCTCCGGGTCTGCCGACTTTTGCATATCAGCGGAGTTAGGGCGAATCGGAGTTGGCTCTCGACGGTGTGCGGTTACGACGTAGTATGAGGCAGTAGTGAGGACTACCATCACAGCGGTAGGAAGCGCCACACGCACTGAGACACGTCTGCCCATATGGAAACCACACAAATGTGGAATCTACGATGCGGTCGCGACGAGGCGGTGCAAGACGATGGCGATTGTGGAGTTGAACCCGAAACCTTACAGATAGTTTCTCAGTTCTTGGCAAATAGTGGAAGGCAATTGTCCCGAGAATGCCTGCCCATGGGGCACTCTGGCGAGGACCGAAAGCTGGACGATAAAAATCGACTGTCAGCCGTACAATTGGCCGGCGTCTTTGGCAATAACCGCATACGCTATCTGACTTTCCAGATCGCTAAAAAGCTTTCCCGGTGTTCTCTTGTGCGGCGGCTAGCGAAAAAAGGAAATCAGCAGGGTGAGTGCAACTGCCAGTGTAGTTTTCATGGGAATTATTCTCCTTGTTGTGCTTGTGTGCATGCCAAGCGTTGATTCTCATTCGCGATTAGCATTGAGACCAGAGAGGGCATCGGTCCCGCCGGGAACGTTTCCACGTGGAGCGATGTTTTCATTAAAGAGCAACTGCGTCGCATGAGCCAGTTCAGCGTTGGAGTACTTCTGTAGCACTGTTCCAAAGGCGCTCTTAAAGGACTCCCTGAGATGAGGCACCAGCGCTCGGGGAGTAAAGACCCAGAAGGATGGCACAGCATGTTCCCCAGGCAGATCGAATTGCTTGAAGTTTTCTTCTTCGCAGACAACCTGAATGCCGGTATTCGACAAGACAGATAGTTGGCGAAGAAACGGGACGACACGGCTGACATCCGACCACCGTTCCAAGAATAGCCAAGCGAAGCGAAATACATTGGCGGCTGTGAGATTTGGCAGAGAATCATGAAGGACGAGGTGACCAGTGGCCTCTCGACTCCCTCGATCAAAGATCCCGAAATGCTGGACCGAGTGGAGACCTTTCATTAATGAATGCGGAGCGCTAATCAGCGGGTCGAGATAAGAGAAGGCAGCAGTACATCGAGTGTCCGCGAAGCGAACCAGTTCCTCTATCTCGAAGGGCGAATTACTCGGCGATTTCGAACCTGGCTCGGGATCGAATCGGACCATGAAAATACGGCGTTGGTGACAGTCGATCTCAGGTCGTAAAACTTGAAAACGCGTTGTGAATGCTGACTTCGTTTTGTACGATCCGGCCCAGAACTCAACACCCGACACGCGTTCAGTCCAGCTCAGACTCCCTAACGACTGTTTGAATAGAGTTGCTGCCGCCAGAAGTGACTTCTCCATGCAATACGAGTGGCCGTAGACAACTTTTGGGCTGAACGGAAGGGTGCCGCAGGAGGAAATTGCCTTGCCTTCAGCAAATCCTCCGGTGCAGGAATTGGTCACAGCGCGATCCACTTGTTTCCACGTGTTCACCGTCTGACGCTCCCATTCCTCTCGATCCGAATCTGTCGGTGCATATCCAACGTTCGCATACAGTTGCAGAAACATAGAGTGAAGGCTCTCTTTCCGGTTCTGTACAAATGGAGAATCGCTCTGCGCGAGCTGTTCTAAGAGATCCTCGCTCTTCATATTCCTCATTTCACACTCAGGGGACGACGAAATGATTTTTCCCCACATCAATGATCTCGATGAATTCTCCGCACCTCGCGCATCATTCGTGCGGAACCGCATAGACGTAGTAAAGCCATTCGATATCACTCGCTTTCGCGCGCGGGATACTCCCAACTTTCTGCCACCCTAGAGATTCCACGATTTTGATTGGCGCTTCATTGCCTTTTCGAATGAATCCCACCACGTGAGACAGATTCACCGCTTTAGCGTGCTCGGTAGCGAAGGCCAGGAGCTTCCTTCCGACACCACGCCCTCTGCTTCGCGGCGAAATGTAGGTGCTCGATTCGGCCCAGTGGTAAAGGGGATTGGTACGACAAGGTTGTAAGCTCTGCCATCCGACAAGCCCCCCGTCGATCTCAGCTACCCAGACTCCGTAAACGCTCGCCTGTGACTCCAATCGCGCACGAAAAGCATTGAGGACTAAATCTAGATCCGGAGGTTCGATACCCTGCGCAACCTGGCCGTCTATCCAGATGATCGCAATTTCATGGAGGTCTTCAATGGATGCCGAACGAATCGTCACCGGGGCTCTGTTGTGTTTCTTCGCTGAAACGTTCCGATTTGCCGTCGCGTTCAATCGGCCTCCATAGGCAGCCGCGTTGTCGATTCAACAATCCAGGTCAACGGACATGAATCTAACACCAAAGACACTTGGTAAGACCCTGCCCTTGTAAGTCCTTCTTCGTTTGGCGTGACGTTGACCAACGTGGCCTTGTCTGCAGAACACACTCAGCTCGCCGTCGCGTTAATACCCGCTGGAACCGGCCAAGCGTAATACGCGCATTCAGGATCAACCTGCTCTGCGCAATACGGAAGGACGCCTACCCGCTTCCAGCCGAGCGATTCGTACAGAAGAATCGCAGATTGATTGTCGGTTTTAATGAAAGCGACGATGTGTCGGAATCTGGATTCAATCCCGCGCTGCTGAGCGAAAGACAGCAGCTTTCGGCCTAAGCCATTTCGCAATTCATTTGGAGAAATGTAAGTGCTCGCCTCAGCCATCTTCGAAATCGGATTAGGGCGGCATTGTTGCAGGCTTTGCCAACCAAGAACAACCCCATTGGTCTCGGCAACCCAGATTCCGAACGGAGATGTCAGACTAGTGATCCGGTCGGCGAAGTAGGTCTCAGCCACCTCAAGCGCGGGAGCCGGAAGGCCGAATGCAAGCCGCACTCCTTGCATCCAAATACTGCAGATGGCTGTCAGATCTTTTCGCTCCGCACGGCGAATCACAACTTGGCTATCAAGTGGATTCACGTTGTGGTGGGCGCCTCCACGCCACTGACCCTGACTGATGTAGCCCAAGTCACAAGACCAGTCGCCAAGCAAAATCCCACAGAAAGCCACATCAATAGTGGGCTGTTTGAAGTCCCGATCTTCATGAGGCGGTCACCGAAGACCGAAATCGGCACCGGCGCACTCAGGAGCAATGCGGACAAGAATGGAGCAGTATTGGCGAGTGCGTAAAGATAGAGGCCTTGTAGTGCAAGAATTCCTATGGACAGTAGAAGTGCGCCGCGTAGCAGCGCCGGCGCGTTGCCACGTACTCCGGTTCGTCCGACAACCGCCCAAAACGTCAATAGCAACATGCCGTTTAAGAAAGCGAGTCTCGGCGGGCCCCAAAAAGCACCGGGGGCGTTTCTAGCGACAACGCGGGCACAAGATTGAGAGAATGCGAAAAGTACGACGAGTGTCATCGCGACGAGGGGTGCGACTATAAAGTGACTTGATGGTCTCCATTCCAGAAACGCTATGCCCAGCAATAAAACAATAGGCGACGATAATATGATCCGTCGTTTAAACGATCGGGTATCACGGCGGTGGTCGCCGGACGCAAAGACCGCGACGAGGGGGGCACACGCCTGCGCTGCAAGTAGACCCCAGACTGGAATCAGTTCAGGCCAACGCACAAAAGCGCCGTAGGTGATTGAGTATGCGATGCTCCAACCAAAGAGCGCCGCCGTTGTTGTCCGATTCAGTAGCAATGGTCCGTTGCGGAACTGGGGTACAAATAGGACACAAGCGAGGCCAAGATTCGCGATGGCAAGCAGCAACGTTCGGTCGAAAGGATCAGGAGCGGAACGAGCCAGCCACGCCAAAATGACGTACAGCAGAATGCCGTTGGCAAGAAGGGCGGAAGGTCCCCAGCTGGATGCGACATGTCCCAGAGTCTTGCGGTTCAACGGATTCCACCTTCAGTAGAAACATTCGGCTTCCGGGGAGTTTTGCAATCTTAGGCGTGCAGCGAAATGAAGTCAACGAGGACGAGCAAACAATAGCCGAGCTTTCGGGGAAGGCATTTTAGATGTCACATTCTAAAATAGAGTGTCAGGGGCGTATTCCTCGGCGCAAGCTGGGTCATCGTTGTGTGCCGAGTTGATTCGGGGACTAACGCGGTAACGGCGCATTGAATCTGCTCGGTATGGTTTGAGCAGATCGAGTATGTCATCAACTTGTTTCAATCCCGGATCAAGCCACCGATCATGGTCTTCACTCCTGAGAATGACCGGCATTCTGTCATGAATATCGGAAAGCAGTGAATTCGCCGAAGTCGTAATGATCGAACACGTTTCGACGAGTTCCCGCTCCGGGTTCTTCCATCGGTCCCAGATTCCAGCGAACGCAAAAACCGAGTCGTCCGCGAGGGTAAAGCAGAAGGGAGACTTCGCCTTGCTGAATTTCGACCACTCGTAAAATCCATCGGCGGGGATCAAGCAGCGGCGAGACAGCAAAGATTCGCGGAAAGCAGGCTTCTCGGCAATCGTCTCGGCCCTGGCGTTAATCATTTTGTAGCCAGCTTTGGCGTCCTTCGCCCAGAACGGGATTAGCCCCCAACGGATCAGCGAAAAGGATCGGACGGGGCGAGTGGCGTCCTGGCGGACGACGGGCACCCTTTGGCTGGGCGCAATGTTGTAACGAGGACTCCAGTCATCGTCGTCACCCACATCGAAGACCTCGGCCAGAATTTCCTTTTTCCGGGCGAGACGATAGCGTCCGCACATGGAGAGAGTATAGGGGAACCGATGCCGACCTACGTTTGCCTCCACTCGCGGCGATTCAGGGATCGTTCAAGGTCGTTACTAGTTAAAAGTTAGAATCTGAAGGGCATCGTGGCACCTCCAACTTTCTGCGCCCTTCGAAATGGAAAGCGATTGCCAGGCAGCGATGGCAGGGTATATCACGGCGATGTTGAGATACTCCGACGCTGGAAGTAAGTGCTACAATCCCGAAATTCACTATGGTTGATCAGCGTTTCAGACCGGGTGATCTTGTCCAACGCGTGAACCAACCAGAGTCGACGGGGGTCGTGCGTGAAAGCCGTTGGAATTCGCAGGTCGAGCGTTGGGATCATATTGTGCAGTTCGGAAGCCAGCGGGTTGGCATTCCGGAAGCATTGCTTCAACCGCTCATCACAATCATTTCCCCGTGGCAGGCTCTCGAAGAAGGACAGCTTTCTGGAAGAAACCACTTTATCTCCTGTCTAACCCTCGAACGATTGGAGCATCCCCCTGCCAGAATTGCCAACTCGTTCGCTACTGCGAAGACGAGGTTTTATCCATACCAGTTCAAACCGCTCCTGAAGTTTCTTGACCACCCAGGCAAACGGCTCCTCATCGCAGACGATGTTGGTCTCGGGAAAACGATTGAGGCTGGGTATATCTTGCGTGAATTAGATGCTCACAAGAAGCTGGAACGAATTCTGGTTCTGGTGCCCGCTCGTCTTGCCACAAAATGGAAAAAAGAGCTTGATACGAAATTTGATGAGCAGTTCGAAAAGGTCAAGGGTCGGGATCTCTTGGATCAGGCAAGAAAGATTGCATCTGGTCAAGAGCCTGAATCATTTCGTTGGATCGTCTCGTACGAGAGCGTTCGCTCGGATGAAATAAGAAACGCGCTGGATTCCGCACAACTGCCGCTAGACATTTTGATTGCCGATGAAGCTCACCGAATGCGAAACTCGGAATCCTTGCAACACAAGATTGGAGCGGTTCTGAGCAGGTGCGCGGATGCTGCTATCTTCCTTTCCGCGACGCCTGTAATGAACAAGCTGGAAGACCTTTGGCAGTTGCTAAAACTCCTGTCACCAGAGGAATTTTCATTTTGGGAAGTATTCAGAAGACGTATCCATTCTAATCAATTCATACTTGCTGCCCAACGCGCGCTCTCGATCCAGCCGCCGCGATGGGAAGAAGCACAGAAGCAGATTGAGCGATTCGCTACAAGTACTGATGGTCCACACACGGCAAATGATTTCTTGTTATCGGTTCAAGAGCGACTGCGGAGCCCGAAGCACTCGAAACGAGAAATGATCGAGCTTCAGTCCGACCTCGGAAGGCTCAGTCCCATAGGACATGTTGTCTCGCGGACACGTAAGGCTGACGCAGTTCCGGATCGTCCACAGAGGTCCGCGCATTGGCAGCGGGTGGAGTTGACCGAAGTTGAAAGGGAGATCTACCAGAGTGTCGAATCGCTGTGCCGGGAAGCCCGAATGGGTGGAACCACACCCTGGGGCTTCGAGATGAGCTTGCTGATGGCTTATCGCGCGACCGCGAGCTGCATACCTGCAGCCATAGATTATTTTGCTGACAAATTGAGGACCAATTCAGCGGTTGAACTCGATGATTTTGAAGAAGAGGGGGAATCGTATGAAGATGACAAGCCAACCGCATGGTCATCGAGTCTCCGTTCTAGGTTCAAGGAACTCGTTGATTTGTATAAGTCAGCTGAGCCTCCAGACTCCAAACTAAAGGCTCTCTTGGAAACGCTAAGGGACATTTGGGCGGACGATGACGCGAACTCCCACCCACGCAGGAAGATTGTGATTTTTTCATTCTTTAGGGGAACACTGAACTATTTGGCTAGAACACTGAGAAGTCGCGGAATTGAGAACTGCAAGATTCACGGAGGCGTAAGCATTCCGGATCGTGAGCAGGCAGTTGACGACTTCCTTCGCAAGAACACAATCCCCGTCCTCCTGACTTCAGAGGTTGGCGGCGAGGGTATCGATTTAGTTCAGGCGTCAGTCGTCGTTAATTACGATCTTCCATGGAACCCTATGGTTGTTGAACAACGGATCGGGCGTATCGACAGAATCGGCCAAGAGGCTAAGAAAATTATCATTCGCAACCTCGTGGTTCAAGGGTCGGTCGAAGAGCGCGTTCTTTCGCGACTGTTGTCAAAGATTGCGGTGTTCTTAGAAACCGTCGGCGATTTGGAGCCTATTATTGGCGAGCAGATTGAAAAACTCACTACTCAAGCTTTGACAGGTGAGCTGTCGAATGAGGAAATCGAGCGAAGAATTGAAGAACAAGCATCAATTTTAGACAAAACGCGTCTCGACGCAATCGAGATTCTGTCTCAGGCTGACGGACTACTTGCAGCCGATCAAGCTCTGGTAGACGAAATCTCTGCTTTGACCGAAGATCGCCAACTTCCATCGCAAGAAGAAGTTCTTTTATTTCTCAATAGGTTTCTAGAACGCTTCTACCCTGGCTGTCAGTTGCCGTCGGAATCAGCCAAGAGCGTGGTGTCTGTCGACCTCACGGGGAGTTTGGCTTTGGACGTGGAGCTGGCAGGTCGTGAACTAGGATCGGACGTCAGCAGTTTTGGGAAGAGACTATCCGGCGGTCCCGTTGATCTTACTTTATCCCGAGAAGTTGCATATCGACTGCCGCGCGCAGAATTGATTCACCTCCAGCATCCACTGTCGCGTTTTGCGGTAAGCAGAACGAGACAAGAGTCGGACGTCAATAACTCTGCCTTTTCGCTGACGCTCCAGACTCAGTTGCTCCCTCCTGGCAGGTATGCATTTCTTCTTGCTTCCGCTGACATTCACTCACAGCGATCGAATACGCGCATGATCTGTATTTGTGCTTCCAGAGACAGCAATAGAGTCTGGATGGATCCAGACACGACTACCCCCCTCCTAGTAGAGATACTCCGTGAAGGGGAGGACATTTACCAGGAAAAGCCAACCCCGCAAGAGACCCAGCAGTTGAAGGATCGTTTAACCGAAGGCCTGACAAATCTCATTACGGAATGGGAGTCACGAGAGGCTAGCCTCGACCGCGCTAGACAGCAACGGCTGCACAACGCACAGTTGTCGGTTCTTGAATTCAAGAGAAAGCGCGCTCAGCAGAGTCTGCAGAATCTACAGGGTTCCAACGCGGCCGAGTTCCGCATTCGTATGGAACAAGGAAAGGTTGCCAAAGCGCTGCGAGAAGAGGCAGAAGTTGTGAATTCTCCGACGCGCTCAACCTGGGGAGGGATCACCCAACGCGAGATTGCCGTTGGGCTATTACTTGCCACCTCAAGGTCGTCGAATGGCTGAGAGACGGTTCCATCTCGGCATCGATTACGGAACCAGCACATCGAAGCTCGTTTTTCGCGATTATGGCGGACCCGGTGGTGAAAAAGCATTTGTCGTGGTCGAGGGCGAAACGTTTCGTATTCCCTCAACAGTAGCAGTTGTAAGTGACCGGCTGGTCCTTGGCTCGCCAGCACTTTCGCTCGCTGAAGATTCACGAGCCATTCTGTACGACAGCGTGAAAATGCGGGTTGCCGAAGAAGCGTCAAAGGACGGCAAGAAGTTTCATTATGGTGTCAAGCCCGACTTTCCGAATGGGTTCCGGGCGCGAGAATTGGCTATTCTTACCGTATGGTGGTTGATCTCCTCCGGTCATCGTGCCATTCAGCATCGGCTCGCTCATTCGGGAGGAGGCGACCCCGTAATTGGAATGACCCTAGGAATACCGATGTCGTTCGTTTCTGACCGACTCATTCGTGCAGAATTCTTGATAATTGCTAAGACGGCGTGGCGTTTATTCAGACGCGAGGGCTCGATGCCAGAGGATTTGACTTTGACGGACAGTCGCAGGCTGATCGACAAGTCGGTGGACGAGCAAGTTTCTGGCATGACAAACGAAGAGATTCGAGACTGGGTGCGTTCTGAGTCTGAGGCTGCGATGTGGTGGGCGTTCCAATCTCCGAGCGTTAAGGATGGGCCCTTTGCTCAAATCGATGTCGGAGCGGGTACCACTAACGCTAGCCTGTTCAGGATTTGCGGCAAATTCGAAAATGGTAAATGGGTCAAAACCAACATGGGTTTTTTTCATTCGTGTTCTGAACCTTCCGGCATGGATGCTGTTGATGACCTGATTTATAAGAGCCTACCGGCCAACGCGCAGCGACCATCCACTATTCGTGGAAGTGAAGATCAATACATCAATACCTATTCGCTCCAATCGAAAGTGAGCCGTTTCGTGAAGGAGAGTATATGGAGAAGCTATGAAAAGAGTTGGCAGGGCACCTACAGAAAGATCGGCACTATCGTCGCCGAGTGCAATGCGTGGCGCGATCATAAAGTGCTACTCGTTGGCGGCGGCAATCTAATCAACGCTGTTCGATCTAGAATCCCGTTTCATCCTTCCGATAGTGGAAAGCCTCAGCTTCACGTTCAGCAGCTCGAAATGCCCGGTGACCTGTTTCTAGCGAAAGTAGAACCCAAACCTTCTTTGCTTGAACGTGCCGTCAGGACAATCCTTCGCAGCGGCAACGGTCAGTTTACGCTTAAGCCCACATCAACGGATTTGCCTTTTCTGTCGGTCGCCTATGGGTTGTCGAATATTGGGATCGCGGTACCCGAAATTGTGAGGCCGGAGGAAATGCCAGTGATGGTTGCTCCCAGTCAGAGGAGAGAACGATTGACACAGGACGACATTTACGCAAAGTAGTTTGAATACTACTTAAGCGGTGAATCGGTACTTTCTCTGAAAAAAGGCGGAGTGCGAATCGACACCCCGCCAGAAATCACAAATTGATCGACTCACGTCGCCGTCTTGGGAGTCTTCGGCTTGATTGTTTTCTTGTCTTGTTTTGTGGCGAATTCCTTCGCCACAGCTTTGTGAAGTTTTTCAATATCCACGCGGTAGCGTTTGGCGGCGTCCGTGAGAACGTCGTCGCGGCTGGTGGTGGATCGCTGATAGGCCGAATCCAGAAGGCTGATTTCCAAAAGCAGCTTGCTGAGTTCAGATTCATCAAACGCGGCTACTTGCTTGACCAGAAGTTCCTGTGCGGATGCGGAGTCCCCCTTTACCTCCACCTTGTGTCGCTTCGCCAGATTCGGCACTTGGCTGTAGGAGAGATGGCCGATCAGGTAGTGGCCCACTGCCAGCAAGTCGGCCTTCTTTAACGGAGCCGATACGCGCTGGAGGATCGTAGCCAAAACGCGATGGCGAGTCGTAATGGCCAGTTTCTCCTTTTCAATGCGCTTACGTTCCTCAGACCGTTCCTTGGCAACTTGCGCAGGTGAGGGTGTATCGGGATAATGCACCCGGCATGAGGGGTCGGCGCAAACTTTGACCAATTCCCCGCGTCTTCCGCCGTCCATAACGACGGCTTCGGTCATCTTCTGGCACGGCTTCTGTTGAGCAGCGACCTTGGAACCCGCGCCATTGGTTTTGGCCTTTTTGATTTCAAGCTCCACGTAACGGTTCTTACCGATCGGAGCGCCTTCTCGGGTGCTCCAAGCGGAGGAAATCTGCACCAGTTGGGGCTTGGTTTCGAGCGTCTTTGACACATGCGCGTCAATCTTGGCTCGGAAGCATTGTGGGTCAGTGCAAGAGTCTTTCCGCACGTCGGCAAAGAGCAGCTTGTTGAAGCCTGTCCGCTTGGGACAATTGCTGCACGAACCTGCTGCGGGAACGAGGGCCTCGTCATGTTTGTCGAACGATGCAGATGCGAGTTGTAGCAGAATGTTGGACTCGATCCATGCTGCCAGTTCGCGCACGGGGATGAGCACTTGGCTGTTGCCATCGGTCGTCCACATGCCGCGAAACGCCGCATCAAAGGCCTCCTGCTGTTGCGAGTCCGGCAGTTTGGCGATTAAGAGTGCGTGGCCAATCGCAATTGTGTCTTTCAGGAACGCGTCGGCCACTGATGGAATCAAATCGGCCAGCTTGACGCGGCCAAGCACATAAGCCTCACTCTTACCCGCTCGGGCCGCGATGCTGGCGATGGTGTAGGTGGGTTCTCCGAGTTGCAAGAGCGACTTGAAACCGAGCGACTCTTCAAGCGGGTGGATGTCCTCGCGTTGCAGGTTTTCGACTACCTGGGCCTCGATGGATTCCGCATCCGTCAGTTTGACCACGCGGACGGGAACGGTTTCGAGGTCCGCCAACTTCGCTGCTCTGAGGCGACGTGCCCCAGCGACAACTTCGTACTTGCTTTCCTCTAATTCCCGCACCAGAAGAGGTGCGAGAATACCTTGCGCTTTCATGCTGGCGGCCAGTTCTTCGAGGTTCTTATCGTCGAATCGCTTGCGCGGGTTGGTAGCGGACTCCACCAATATGCTGATGGGAACACTGCGATATTCGCTGCTGGTTGTTTTGCTCTGCACGTCTTGCATGACTTTTCTCCTTTTCATTGTGTTTTCCTCGTTGTGGTTGGGTTATGGCCGTCTCACATAGCGCGTGACGGCTGCACCTTTGTTCTTGAGTTGGAAAATTTGTGTTGGTTTAAGCGGCAACCGCCGCTGGCTCGGGGGCAATGCCCCCGAGAATCACAGCAGCGGTCTGTTGGACGGCTTCCAAACTCTCGCGGAGAAGATCGGCGTCTCCATGCCAGAGCTGGATGTAATCGGCGGATGCGGTTCCGGTCTCAAGCCCGATTGCTTGGCAGACTATGAAGGCCACAGCCTCGGCTTCGGTCTCGCGGACTTGCTTGGTGGTCAGGGTGCGACGGTCGCCTCGGTGCAACATCTCGTGGGCGATCTCGTGCGTGAGCGTGGAAAACTCCTCGGCGGGTTGCATCCCGGAAAGCAGAGTGATCTTCCCGCCATACGAGAGACCTTTGGCGGGAGCAATTCTTTCGGAGAAGCTAAGCTCGACGCTTTGCGCTTCCACGAACTTGAAGAGTCGTTCGCGGTATCCGCTCACGTCGCCGTTGACTTCGGTCAGCGTCGGAAGCTCTTTGCCTTCCGTCTGAGTAACGTCGAAAACATACACGCCCCGGAAACCGTATAACGTGCGCTGAGTCTCCTTGGCGTCGGTATTCTGTTCCGCGTTCTCGTCTTTGTTACGTTTATTGCCGACCATTGGGGCGAGAATGAAAATGCCTTTTTCGCCACGCCGGACGAAGCGGCCAAGCGCAGTCCAAGTGCGGTATCCGGCGACGTGAGTAGCGTCTGGCTTCTGCCTCGCAATCAGCATGATATTGCCGAAACTGTAGTTGCGGAACTTCGCCATCGCCCCGAGATACTGCGTAAGCACCGCACTCTGCCCGGACTCCAGTGACTGCACCAGATAATCGACGGCTTCTTTGGTTTTGAGGTTGACTTCATCTAATTTCATGTTTTTTCCCTTCTGCCGGTGTCGGCTTGTTTTTTCTTTCACCAGAGCGGCAGCGAGGAAAAACAAGACGACACGGGCGAAGGGACAGAACGGAGGCCGAGGGAGGGTGGCAGGGCGTGAGTGAAAGCGCGGTGAGTGCCAAACGCAGTTGGGTTTGGTTTGGCGCGAAACCGGCGCAGTCCGAAGCGCCCGTCGGAGCCGCGGCTAAGCGGCGTCCACCCGGAAGAGGGCGCAGTGAAAAAGCCAGGGCAGCAATCCTCGGTGGATGACCTAGTTTATCCGTGTGTTAGAAAACTAGAAACGTATGTGCACCTTCTCAACGCAGAGATCTCTGACTCTCGCTCTTCGTTTGCTAGGTTGGTGTAATTCCCCTGAACCCGTTGTAGAATCAGGGTTTCTCCCCTAGGGCTGCAACCCATTAGACTTCGTGCCAAATGAACAGGGCTTCTTAGGATAGTGATCCGGTTCGGGCCCGGGGTCTGGCAGATTTTGTTCAGAATGCAGGCAGACGTGCGCCTAATGAATACTGAAACTCTGGTTCCAGAAATTGGCCAAATTGTCGCTGTCCGCCAGCGGCTGTATCTTGTTGATCACGTAATTCCTCCTCCAAATGCTTCAGACTCGCTTCTCCTCCGGCTGTCATGCGTGGACGACGACGCGCAGGGTCAGCCACTGGATGTTCTTTGGGATCGCGAACTCGATGCGCAAGTGATTACCGGGGAAGCATGGGACGCCATCGCAAAGCGAGGGTTTGATCCTGCCGATCGATTCGCTGCCTACCTGAACACACTGCGCTGGAACTGCGTCACGTCAACCGATCCTAACCTCCTACAATCACCATTCCGCGCGGGAATACGGTTGGATGCGTATCAGCTCGAACCACTGCGCAAGGCTCTGCGTTTGCCGAGGGTGAATCTGTTTATTGCTGACGACGTTGGGTTGGGAAAGACAATCGAAGCCGGCCTCATTGCTCGGGAACTGCTCATGCGAAAGAAGGTGCGGGACATTGTCGTGTCCTGTCCTCCTTCTATGCTCCTTCAGTGGAAAGAAGAGTTAGATGCCCGCTTTGGCCTCCGTTTCGAGATTCTGGATAAAGACTACCTGCAGAAGGTTCGGCGTGAACGCGGATTTGGAGTGAATCCCTGGACGACCCACTCGCGGTTCCTCGTTTCGCATCGCCTTCTGATTGATGAAACGTATGCATCTCCGCTACATGATTGGCTTGGAACGTTCCGCGCTGGCAGTCTTCTCATTCTGGATGAAGCCCATCACGCTGCCCCTTCGAGTGGTCAACGTTACGCAATTGACTCAC